>Ga0070681_10001486_pt1 | contig 20725 bp, 27 predicted proteins | sample KBSC83BmetaG_FD_65650 | JGI IMG/M metagenome (GOLD analysis project Ga0070681, IMG submission 65650) | Corn rhizosphere microbial communities from Kellogg Biological Station, Michigan, USA - KBS C8-3B metaG | ecosystem: Host-associated > Plants > Roots > Rhizosphere | place: USA: Michigan... | reverse complement strand
CGGCATCGCTGCGACCAAGGCGAGTGCCGCCTGCTTCGGCGTCATCGAGTTGGTCGACATGCTCCGTTCCTCCTATCGTCTAGAGTGGAGAGAATACCGTACTGTCGCCGGTGCCCTCAAGTAACTTGTCCAAGCCTCCCCCCTATGCTAAAGTCCGCCGGCATGATTCGCTGGAGCACTATCACATCTTCACAATGGGCCTGTACGGTCGGTCTCTTTACTCTCCTGGCTGCTGGGTCCGTCCTCGATGCACCCCATGCCCACGCTGATGAAAACCGCTGGGGGTTTGGAAGCGACCTGGGACTTACATCCGGAACAGTCAACGGCACGATATTCACCCTGGCATTCAACGGTGACTACTATATCGACAGGAACTTCTCGATTGGACCGATGATGCAGATCAGCCCGATGGGCGATCTCTTCCAGATTTCTTTTGCTGGGGTCGGTCGTTATCACTTCCGTCTTAATAACGGCATTAACCTGGTACCTTTCACTGGGTTTGGTTTGCTCCATGCGGACCTCGACCGCGGCACCGGTCCTGGACGCATTGATCGCAACGACACGAGTTGGTATATCCCCATTGGTCTCTCGGTGGAATATCAGGTGACCCATAACCTCGCACTTGCGTCGACCCTGATCGTCAATCTCCACGATATCAACCTGGCTCCATCACTCCCCGACAAAGATCGGACGAGTGTGGCACTGCTGTTCGGTTTCCGCTTCGGCCCCTAGCCGGACAATATCCTCTCTCGCTTCAATCACAAAGTTTACCTTTTAGCCTCTTTCGCTATGGGATACGGTCATATTACGCAGATATATTCGTGAGTCCCTTCGGTGTGAGGCGGTCTATCATCGGCGAGGAAGTATTTGAAGATATGGAGTGTGATAGCAGTTACGCTGCTTTAGCCGGCTGCCAGCGCAGTCCGGTGTTGAGCAATTCCTGCAAGAGGGCCGGATAGGGATAGCCGGCCTGCGCGGCCGACTCGGCAAAGTCCTCGTCGTGAGCGATTTGGGGATTCGGATTGGCTTCCAGCACATACACGTGGCCGGCCGCGTCCAAGCGCACATCGATGCGCGCATAGCCGCTCAGCCCCAACGCCCGATACACCCGCTTGGCGAGCCGCTGAATCTCCTCGGCCTTCCCCTCCGGCAGGTGCCGGGCGGCGGCGGACCGAATCCCGTACTTCTCTTGATAGGCCCGGCTCCATTTGACCCGCTCCGTCGCGATCCGGCGGGCGTCTTCCGGCAGCTGGTCTAAGAGCAGCTCCCACACCGGCAAGACCTGCACCTGCCCGTTCCCCAGCACCCCGACATAGAGTTCGCGCCCCTCGATATACTGCTCGACCAGGGCCCCGGTCCCGACGCTCGTATGGATGAAGGCCACGCGCTCGATGAGCTTCGCCTCGTCCTGCACGATGGAGGCCTGCGAGATCCCGAGCGACGCCTCTTCGGTCACCGATTTCACGATCAGGGGAAAGGCGAGCCAGGCCGGCCGCTTCACCCGCCGCCCCTGCGGCACCACCATGAAGTCCGGGAACGGGATGCGATGGAACGAGAACAGCTTCTTCGCGAGGACCTTATCGCGCGCCAGCATGAGGCCCCGCGGGTTGCAGCCGGTATAGGGCACGTGCAGCAGTTCCAGGTACGACACGACGTTCTGGTCGTACACCGCCACCCCGTCGAACTCTTCGAGCAGGTTAAAGGCGATGTGCGGCTTGCCCTCTTCGATGGCCGCGCGCAGCACCCCTAGATCGCTCTTCACCCCCAACGGCGTCACGGCATGCCCCAGCGCGCGCAGCGTGGAGACCACATCGTACTCCGTCTTCCACTCGGCGTGGGTCACGTCCTGCCCCGTGCACGGCTCCGGCGGCACCAGATCGGCGTGCATCAGCACCAGGACGCGCCGCCGTCTCATAGCGCCACCTTATGCCGCCCGCTCCGCAAATACGTCATCGTGTGCACGGTCAGCAGAATCGTGAAATCCAGCTTCGCCTGCTCCGCCGCGCACGGCAGGTGCAAATGCAGCGCGCGGCAGCGCGCAATCATGTCCTCGAGCACCTGATCGATCGTATATTGATATTCCCCGGTCCAGGCCGCCACTTTGCGCCGCACCTCTTTGCGAAAGCGCCGCAGAAACGTCGCGGCCGGCAGATGCGCCGCGTGGGCCGGGGCCGCCGAGAACAGCCGCTGCAAGTCCGGATCGTAAAAGGACGGGCGGGCCGTCCCATAGTGCGCCCGCTTGCGCGCATAATGCTCGCCCAGGGTCTTCGTCAACGCGGCCAGCGGATCGATCTCTTCCTGCGTGACCACCCGGGGCGGCACCCCCGCCAGCCCGGCCATCAGCCCCGCCACGTACTGCAGCTTCTTGAGCACCGGCCAGCCCTTGTACCGCTCGGCCCAGGTCGACTCGGGCGTGAGCCAGACCGCAAAGGTCTCGGCAAAGTCTTCATCCGGATGGCTCTGGGCATACCACACATCGAGATGCCGCACGAAGCTCCGGCTGTAGGGCCGCGGCCGGTAGTACTTCGGATAGGGCTCCGAGGACCGCCCGAAGATCCGTTGCCGCTGCCGGAGCCGCCGGAGCCGGTAGGCATTCTCGATGGCATGGCCCGCTTCATGCCGCAAGATGCGCAGGCACCAGTCCGGGGTCCCCCCCTCGACCTCGAGCATCTGCTCCAATTCCAGTTTCATGAGGCGCGGATGGGTCAGATAGAACGGTACCGCGATCCCCGGCACCCCGTCCGGGGTGAACCATTCGTTCGACACCCACAGGTGGGGCCGGAACCGGAGCTGCCGCGCCGCGAGTTCGGCATAGAGCTGCTGGATCTGCGCGGCCAGGAAGGGCCCCGCCAACGTCACGCCCAGCGCGCACATGGGGAGAGCCAACAGCTGCTCGGTCGACCACGCCGCCCACGCCGGCTCTCCCCCCGCCGGCTCAGGCGCGGACAGCACGGATGCTTGTATGGGTTGGGTGGATGCCATGTCCCGTTCATTCAAACCGGAAAAAGTGCTAAGTGAAATATAGCACGTACCTCACGCGAGCCTTGAGTTAGGAAACCGTTTCATTGGCAGTTGCCTGGAAGTGGAGAAAAAATGTCCCATCGAGTCCAAGAATGAACCAGTTCGTTCAAACATATGGAGAATTAAGACCAGATTCGCGAAGGCGGGAAGGAAGGAGTGATGCAGTGGCACGAGGCGCATCGACCACGACCACATATCGGCAGGGGCAGGCTCTGTGGCGGGTTCCCCAACCCCTTTCTTTCCGTACGGAACAAAACCGGTCCGTCGTAACCAGACTGGCCTGATTGAAGAGGGAACATCAGGCCTAAGTCTAAACTTGAGCAGATGGTCTGCAGTCACACCTCTAAGGAAACTCACTGTACATACGAACAGGATTGACTGAATTGTATAGCCCGAATAGCTTTTCTCCCTTTTTGCTGATTCAGCCCCGGAGGATCGACAGCTACACCGTTGACCACGTAGAATGCGAGACCATGTCGCATTCAGTTAGCCCATCCCGCGCAGACCTGAAACTGGACGAAGCCACAGAGCAGCTGCAGACCAAACTACTTCGATTCGTCGGGGAGACCATCAGCGAGTATGGGCTCATTAATGAGGGTGACAAGATCATGGTCTGTCTGTCTGGCGGCAAGGACAGTTATGCCCTGCTTGATCTTTTGCTGGTCTTGCAGCGGCGTGCTCCAATTCACTTCGATCTTGTCGCGGTCAACTTAGATCAAAAACAACCAGGGTTTCCAGCTCACGTACTCCCGGACTACCTTGCAAAGATGGGAGTCGATTTCCATATTGAGGAACGCGATACCTACTCCATCGTTAAAAGACTTATACCGGAAGGGCAGACCACCTGCTCCCTCTGCTCTCGTCTCCGCCGTGGTCATCTCTACCGAGTCGCCGCGGAGTTGGGCGCGACCAAGATCGCTCTGGGCCACCACCGCGATGACATCATAGAAACTCTGTTCTTGAATTTGTTTTATACGGGCAAACTTAAAACGATGCCGCCAAAACTATGCTCGAAGGATGGTCGGCATCTAGTCATTCGGCCGCTGGCCTCTGTGAGAGAGAGCGACCTCGCTCGATATGCAATCCTCCGCGCGTTTCCCATCATTCCCTGCGACCTCTGCGGTTCGCAAGAAGATCTCAAGCGAAAAGAAGTGAAAGCGTTCTTGCGCGAATGGGAGCACCGATCGCCTGGTTGTACAGACAGTATGTTCGCTGCCCTGTCAAACGTCGCGCCGCCACTGCTGCTTGACCGACGACTGTTCGACTTTGAGGGTCTTCGCGCATCTGATGAGGTGGAAGGGCACAAGGACGTCTGGCTCGACCAAGAAAGCCATACCTGACCGGGATCTTCCCTCGATAACTCTGAAACAACTCGGCATTCAGAAGACGTATACGCGATTCCCAAGTCCTCCTGATTCTATCTGAGGCCGACTTGACAGGGTACCTGCAGTGGGGAGTCGCTCTCCGGATAGCTTTGCGGAATTGATCGGATCGGCAATGTGACTGGGAAGGAACTGATTTCCGTCACATTTTGAGCTTTGAGGTGAAGAGCTTGCGGAACTTGGCAACCTTCGGTCCAACAACTGCAGCACAGTACCCCTGGAACGGGTTGCGCAAAAAATATTCTTGATGGTAGGGTTCGGCTTCGTACCATATTCCAGCCGGTTCGACTTGTGTCACAATAGTTCCCGGATAGATCCCCTCTTTCGTGATCGCCTTGATGAAGTCGGCCGTGAGTTCTTGTTGTTCCGGACTGTGATAAAAAATGGCCGAGCGGTATTGTGTGCCGATATCATGACCCTGCCGATTACGTGTCGTCGGATCGTGAATGACAAAAAATACTTCGAGCAATTCACGATAGCTGACGACGGTGGGATCGAACGTAATACGTACAGCTTCTGCGTGGCCGGTATTTCCGCTACAGACCGCTTCATACGTTGGATTATCCACCTGACCGCCAGTGTAACCGGACTCAACCGATACGACACCCTTCATCTGGTCGTAGACTGCTTCGAGACACCAAAAGCAGCCACCCGCTAAAGTCGCAACATTATCGCCAGATGCAATTTGACTCATCATGGGGAGCTCTGAATATGTGCTCTGAAAATGAGTCATCTTCACTCACTTTCAGATCCTAGGGGGACTTATATCATAAGAAACCATTGGGTCGCGAACGGCGAATTTAATGTGCGAAGAATTCCGGATGCTTCACTAATGGGGAGAACGAGTCTATGAGAATTTATATGAATAGAGGAGACTGAAAAGTGCTACCTCTTCAGTTCTGCATTGAGAGTGGCAATCACCTGCTTGAGCTTTACTTCTTCATCAGGATGAATCTTCATAAACTGGATACCAAATGTCCCAGCCTTAACCCATCGTACCTGGCCCTCTTCGATCCGCAATGGCCAGTCGAGACCGGGAATATAAATCCGGCATTCAAATGAGGCTCCTACAATCACGGGAAAGTCTGTCTCAATCCTACAGCCACCAGTAGAAAGATCCAACGTTCTACCCTGTCCATCTCGTTGCCCGCCGGAAAATGTGCTTCTAAATTGAGAGGTGAATCGAGGCTGTTTTCGCTTCTCCATATTATTATGAGGCTCCCCTTTGGTCATGGGCGGCTGAGGATGCCTCGTACTTGAATCCTGCTGATTCTTTACGAGAGTCATGCCTACTTTATCCCCTTGAAACGAGGGAACCCCGGGCTCGCATGCAGAGGCGCCGGGGTTCCCTTAGGACTGTGAATCGCCTTGCTACTTCTTCACGTTCAACAAGACATGGTCGCGACGATTCTGCTGATAGCAGGATTCTTCGGAGTCTCTACAGAATGGACGTTCCTTGCCGTACGAAACGATCGCTACCTGCTTGGGACTCACCCCGGATTCTATGAGATAGCTTCGCGCTGCCTTGGCTCGCTTATCCCCCAATACGACATTATAGTCAGCCGTACCTCGTTCGTCGCAATGACCTTCAACCTTCATTACGGTACCAGGATGGGCCTTGAGCCATTGTGCGTCGCGGTTCAGTGCTTCCATCGCGACATCTGAAAGTGTCCACTGATCATAGCCAAAGAACACGTCCTTCAAGCCAGCCTCGATGGCAGCTTTTTCTTCCCTGGTCAGTTCCGCACGTTGACGGTCACTCATTCCCATAGACGAAAGGGACGCAATGTCGCCCCCCCCTTTCCCTAGGCGCTCTTCTGGGGGATTCAATGAGAACCCACTTAGCCCTCCCCCCTCTGATCCGCCTGTGCCGCCTGCGCCACCTTGAGTCATACCAGGAGAGATTGGATTCGCCCCGTCTTTAGCTGAACCTGCCCCCGTCTCTCCATCAGACTGTAGCCATTTCATGCTGCAACCCTGACTGATCATGAGTACGAACCCCATCAATGCAAATATGCTGAACTTAAACGGACTTCCGATCATGATTGTTCCCCCATCTTTCTTTGGAATTTCGCTTCGCCTATGTACATGAAATATAGCACCTGATTGAAAAGGTGAGGCCTGCCCCTCTAACCATCTCTATTTCGCCTACGTTGTCAATACGTTGCAGATGACCAGGAAGGGGTCGTGGGGCGAGAGGAACGGTTGTTCAACCAACCAAAGGAAACGAGCGGTAAAGAACTAGTTCTAGAAGTGGGCCGGCTTGCGGTCAGCCCACCGAACTGGACGCATCACTGTACTCAACGCGGCCACTGCACAGATGAAAACTAACATCGCAAAGCCCACCATTAAAAAAAATCCAGACCGGACATCATGGAGGACCACATAATTCATAATATACGCCTCCTTTGTAGCGCGCTTCTACTCTCATCAACTCAGCCAGCCGCACGAACAAATCCAAGGCTCCGTGGGATCGTGCTTCACCAACCAACGTCCACAGCATGGACAATGTCTCGTCCAGGCCTGCCGTTGTTCTCGAATAGAGGCCTTGCCGCGGGTAAATCTCACATGTTCTTGCCTATAGCATAGCACCATCAGATCACCTCATTAACCTTGTTGTTTCTATAATATATTGGGGAAAGGATGAGAAATCTATGCAGCTTTGGTGGGGGGAGAAGCTGCTCGAAAGAGGCAAACGTACTGACTACTATACGATGCGCTAAATGGATCTATCTCGGAATATACTGGAGAAATGAAAGGGGATGGTGCGCCCGGAGGGACTTGAACCCCCAACCCTCGGATCCGAAGTCCGATGCTCTATCCAATTGAGCTACGGGCGCATTTCGGTTACTTCAAGCATTTCGATGAAGATCTTGTCAAGGATGAGCGACAGCAAACTAGTTCACTCACTACTCACATCAATAATGGTTTATGTTCAGATGAGCGCAAGAACCATTTCAGCTAATTGATGGGTCGCTCGATCGTCTGTTGCTATGATATGATCGGCGGCCGCCTGGTAGTATGGCGTCCGCTCTTGCAGCACGTCATGAATCTCATCAACGAACGATTTGGTCCCTGTTAATGAGGGACGTTGGTTGTCACCGCCGATTCGTTTCGCGATCGTCTCGACTGAGGCAGTGAGCCAAAACAGCGTGCCGTGCTTCTTTAATGCTTCCACATTCTTCGGCCGGAGTATAGCCCCACCACCGGTATCGATTACGAGTTGATCTCGGCTCGCGAGCTCCCTGCAGATCTCGGACTCCAGATCGCGAAAATGTTCCCATCCCTCTTGCGCGACAATCTCCGGAATCGTACGATGGGCACGCTTGACGATCTCCGCATCGATTGACACAAGTTCTCGCACCAATCGTACGGCCAGCAACCTGCCCACCGTACTCTTGCCGGTCCCCCGATAGCCAATCAACACGATGTTCATGAAAAGCGTGATTCCAAGACGGCGCGCATGACGTCGATTGGAGCAGGTTGATTGGTCCAAAGCTCGAACTGCGCCGCAGCTTGATGAAGGAACATTTCAAGCCCCGGAATCGTACGACAACCTGCCGCTTTTGCGTCCTGAAGCAACCGAGTGTCTCGAGGATTGTAGACGATGTCCATGACCGTCAGTCGCGTATGAAGTAGCGCCGCGGGCACAGATGTTTCGTGCACCTTGGGTGACATACCCATCGGTGTACAATGGATCAGCACATCAGCTTCCGGCAAGATCTTCCGCAACGTGGATTCATCAAAAGACGATTCCTGAACATTCATCCCCGTCTTCGACTGAAGATCTCTAGCCAACACTCGACGTTCCTCGCTGTCGATTCCCAATAATGACAAACGATCGATGCCTGCATCCGTACCAAGCGCGAAGGCTATCGCGCGAGCAGCACCTCCGGACCCGAGTATAACAACTTGCCGCCCTTTTAAAGTCGTGCCGCTCTCACCCATGGCTCGTAAGGCGCCGGTTGCATCAGTGTTATACCCTGTAAGGATTCCGTCTGTAGCGACAATGGTGTTGATTGCGCCTATGTGACGCGCGGTCGGATCAATCGAGTCAAGAAATGGCACGGCTGCCACCTTATGCGGGATGGTCACACTGGCGCCACGAAAATTGCCCAGTGCGCGAAGCCCTTTAATGGCATCGCCAATCGCTTCCACGCGAAATGCCAAATATACAAAGTTCACCCCGAGTTTGTGAAATCCGGCATTGTGGATCGCCGGTGAGAGCGAATGTTCGACGGGATTGCCGATTACACCGCAGAACTGAGTCTGTGCGTTGATTTCCATAAGATTGAGAACGCTTGAGAGGTGAGTTGCGTTCGGTTCATTCGACACCAATTCCTCAATGCTGCGGTGACTTTCACCGTCTGCATGGACCATCCATTCACGATATGGTCATCCCCCCGTCGATAGGAAAGGTGCCCCCCGTTACCCAGGCTGCCTCGTCGGAGGCCAGATAGAGAACCATATTGGCCACCTCTTCCGGTTTGCCGGCTCGTCGGATAGGGTAGTGCGAGAGAATGGGGTCCAATTGTTCTGGATTGCTCATCAGCGAGGCGGCCATCGGTGTGTTAATGAGGCCGGGGTTTACAACGTTGCAGCGAATGCCCTCCTTCGCATAATCGATCGCAAGAGCTCTGGTCAAAGCATCGAGCGCCCCCTTGGAGGCGGCATAGGCGGGTAATGCGGGGATACCGATCAGGCTCGCGACGGAGGAGATGTTGATGATGGCTCCCATTCCTTGCTCTAACATCTGTGGCAGAGCGGCTCTCGTCATGCGAAAGACTCCGGTCAAATTCACGTCGAGAACACGCATCCATGTCGTATCATCGATTTCATGAAGGCGCTTCCCAAAGTCCCCTACTCCCGCATTGTTGACGAGGATATCAAGTCTTCCGAACTGAAGCACGGCGCGACGCACGGTCTCCTGGACATGGGATTCATCTGTAACGGATCCGGCTACGGCGAAGGCCTTGCCCTGTTCCCTCACAATGTCGCGTACGACTCTGTCCAACTCTCCCTGCCGTCTTCCTGTAATCACAACCAGTGCACCTTCCCGTGCAAAGGATCTCGCAATCGCTTCACCGATACCCGCATTTCCTCCCGTGACGACCGCAACCTTTCCACTCAGTCGATTCATTGCGCACCCTCTTGTGCATCTTGAACTTCGCCTGACTCATCTACAAACTCGACAACTTGACCTGCAGTCCATAAGCCGGATTCAATTTTTCTGGCCACGGTAATGAAGCCTGAGTGAGCGACCATTCGATGATCCGGCCTTACGCTTCGTCCTTGGATCGACCATGTCCTCAAAAGCGTTTCAAATGTTTCGACCAAACCAAAGACCTTCGCCCGCTCAAGGGCCTCAACGGTCTGCACGACTTGAGGGACCGTGGGAACAAAGCTCAAATATATACCGCCAGAACGAAGTACCTGTGCGGCATACGGAACCACCTGCCATGGTTCGGGAAGATCCAGGACGAGACGATCGAATGGCAAGCCATCCTCAAGAAGACTTATCCCCTCGTACGCATTCCTACGAAGCGGGATGAGATTCGGCGCCGGTCCCATATAGCGTGCAATATTCGTCATTGCCGTCCGCGCGAAATCCTCACGGGCTTCATAAGTCACCACGACGCCCCGCTGGCCCACAGCTCGCAATAGGGCCATCGTCAATGCGCCGGATCCAGTTCCTGCCTCGAACACGCGAGAACCTGGATAGACATCCGCCCACATCGGAATGAGCGCAAGATCCTTCGGGTACAACACCTGAGCACCCCGGGGCATCTTCAATACATAGTCACCGAATGTGGGTCTGAGCGCGAGCATTGTCTTATTGCCGGAGAGGGTAATCAATGAACCATCAGGCTTCCCGATGAGGTCATCGTGAGGGATTTTGTGTCCGCTCAACTGGTAGAGGTCACCGGCCTTCAGGGTCAAGGCATACTGTCGCCCCTTCTTATCGACCAGATGAATACGTTCGCCTGATTGAAATTGTGACATCGGAATCCCATTCTAGAAGTGCTACGCCGGCTTTTCAACAAGGCAACCGATTAGGCAGACAGATGACTACAGCTCGCCGTTTAGCCGGAAAATATAATCGAGGATCGTTCAGAATGACGGAAGGGAGCAATGATTTCCTCGAGTCAGAAGTGCTTGCCATTCCTTGACAGCCAATCTGGCGAGCCGTATGATCGCTGCACACCTCATCGCAGCCATTGCTGCTTCCCGCGCATGGAGTGTCAAATGCGTGGAACTGTTCTCGAACATTTCTCTCCCCGTGTCGTCATTCCCCTCGCCGCAATATTGACGCTCTCCATGCTCCCATGCCATGCAGCCTCGCCACCTTCAACTGGGCCAATCGTCGTTGCAACGTATGAAGGGGTAATTAACCCCGTTGCTGCGGAGTATCTGCATGATGCGCTGTCTGAAGCTCACGCATCGGGAGCCCGTGGCTTGGTCATCAAGCTGGATACGCCTGGCGGATTGGACACCTCAATGCGCCTGATCATCAAGGACATTACCTCTGCTCCATTTCCCGTGATTGTATTCGTATCACCCTCTGGCGGACGCGCCGCCTCCGCCGGTGTCTTCATTACATTGGCAGCCCACATTGCCGCCATGACACCGGGGACAAACATCGGCGCCGCCCATCCTGTCATGATGGGGGGCGGCGAGATGGACAAGACCATGAAGGAAAAGGTCGAGAATGATTCTGTCGCCTATATCAAATCGATTGCGGAGCAACGTGGACGAAACGTGGCCTGGGCAGAAGATGCAGTTCGCAAGAGCGCTTCCGTCACCGAGCGAGAAGCCTTAAAACTGCACATCGTGGATCTCGTGGTCGACGACGTACCGATGCTGTTGAAGCAGTTGGACGGTCGCATAGTGGCCCTCCCAAGCGGCTCCACACTGCTGCGAACATCCGATGCAGTGGTGCGAGAATTTCCGATGGGTGTTCGGCTTGAACTGCTCAAGGCGCTAAGCGATCCGAATATCGCCTACCTCTTCATGACGATCGGCACCATCGGCATCATGGCTGAACTCTATAGTCCGGGCGCGATCCTGCCGGGAATCGTCGGGGCGATCAGTCTCATTCTTGCTTTCTATTCCCTGCAGTCCCTACCGGTGAATTATGCCGGCGCTCTGCTGGTGGTTTTAGGCATCGTCTTCTTCATCCTGGAAGCCACGGTCACGAGTTACGGCCTCTTGGCCATCGGAGGCGTGACCTCGATGGTGCTTGGTTCGCTCATGCTGATCAAAACGGATGCGGAGTTTCTCCAACTATCGTGGAGCATGGTTGTCCCGGTAATCGCATTCGCCGCATTTGGTACGATGTTTATCGCCGGGATGGCCTTGCAGGCCTTGCACCGGAAGCCCAAGACAGGCAGCGAGGGGATGGTCGGGTCGATCGGCGTCGCGAAAACGAAACTTGACCCGCAGGGACAATTAGCGATTCACGGTGAGTTATGGGAAGCCGTCAGCGAGTTCCCGCTTCAAGCCGGGGATCACGCCAGGGTCATACGAGTTGAAGGGCTCACGCTCTATGTCAAACCTATGTCCCATAAAGGAGAGTCCTGATTATGCTGTTCAGTCCAGTTGGGCTTCTCGTGATCGCTATCCTTATCGTCGTGGCCATCAAGCTGACGGTTAATGTCCTTCCGGAATATGAACGGGGTGTTATCTTTCGGCTCGGACGTTTGGCGAAAGGCCTCTATGGGGGAAATGGTCCTGGACTCGTTATCATCGTGCCCTTCATCGATCGATTAGTCCGTGTCAGTTTGCGCACCGTCACAATGGACGTACCGCCTCAGGACGTCATTACAAAGGATAATGTCACCGTCAAAGTGAATGCCGTCATCTATTTTCGGGTCGTGGACCAGGAACGCGCAATCATTCAAGTGGAAGACTACCTGTATGCGACGTCTATGATGTCTCAGACAACGCTACGCAGCGTACTGGGACAGAGCCAACTCGACGACCTTCTCTCGAAACGTGAACAGATCAATGCAGATCTCCAACGGATTATCGATCAGCAGACTGAACCATGGGGCATTAAAGTCACAGCAGTCGAAGTCAAAAATGTAGACCTGCCACAGGAGATGCAACGGGCGATCGCACGCCAAGCGGAGGCGGAGCGCGAACGTCGCGCCAAGGTCATCCACGCTGAAGGTGAATTCGAAGCCTCCCAACGCCTCGCCGATGCAGCCGACGTGATCAGCCGAAACCCGGTCGCGTTGCAACTGCGCTATCTTCAAACGCTGGTCGAGGTCGCTGCGGAAAAGAACTCCACCACCATCTTTCCTATTCCCATCGATACCATTGCCCCATTTTTGAAAGGGCTGACCCAGAAGTAGATTAACGATCGGACCATTCGCTCCATAGCCGGACCTACACACCTGCGGCAAGGTTGCCTCACTCCATCTTCAGGCTCCTCATTAAAGCATTTTAATAGACCTAGTATTTCCGTGAGATTGCAAACCTCTTTTCTCATGATCAATCCAGCACAGGATTTGCTCCGTAGAGAGGATAAGCTGAAACCGCAACCTCCTAATATCCTGAATGAATCGAATGAATCGTTTGGGGGGTAGTTGGTCTCTAAATAAAGTATGAGTTCGTTGATGTTGCGAGACGCGGATGAAGAAATCAGATCGTCAAAGGAGGGGCAACGTCATGAAAGTGAATCTGTTTCCAACCCCCGAGCAAGAAGAGCTGGTGGCGATTACAAAGGATGTTGATGCAGATGATCCGGAGGCCAGCGACCTCCTGGATGAGATAGGCCGAGATTCAGCCGAAGGTGAGCAGCCGGAGGAGCCGGTCAAAGCTACGACCCGGGCCGCCGTGAGCCCTGGCCCCTTCTTATTGGAGTCGCTCTACTTTCGCTCCTTCGGTGAGCGAGCCCTGCTGACGAGAGAGGAAGAGGTGACGCTGGCCAAGAAGATTGACGATGGGACAATCGCCATTCGTAAGGCATTACGCCATGCCATACGTGCGTTCCCTCGGATCAAGCGTTCAGATTCTGTGCTTGAAGCACTACGTACGCTCCAGATGGTCAGAGGCTTGAGCGGACTTTCAGCAACTGCGCTTGACAAGGCCGAGCAAGGGCTCACCGAGCTGATCAAGCGGGCAACCGGACAGTCCAAGATTCCTGCTTCCATCACCAAACAGCTGAAGGAATGTCTTACAACTCTTCGATCCTCCCGTATCGTGCTCGAACGGGCAAAGGATGAATTGGTGCGCTGTAATCTACGGCTCGTTGTGGATGTCGCGAAGCATTATACGGGCCGAGGCCTGACGTTGCTGGATCTCGTGCAAGAGGGAAATATCGGGTTGATGAAAGCGGCCGAACGATATCAATACCGCAAAGGATTTAAATTCAGCACCTATGCGACATGGTGGATCCGTCAAGGCATTACACGCGCCCTGGCGGATCAGTCCAGGACGATTCGCATTCCAGTTCACCAGACTGAAGCCTCGCACCGGATTCTTCGTGTGACGAGACGACTCGGGCAGCAGCTTGGCCGTCCGGCTCGACTTGAGGAAGTCGCGCAGGTATTACGCATGAGACCGGAGCGACTCCATGAAACCGTACAGGCCTTTCAGGAACCGGTGGCCCTGGAGAAACCGGTAGGTGACGGAAGTACGGAGCTCGGGGAACTCATCCCGGATCTCCAGGCCGTTCCTCCCGATGCCAATGTGCACCGATCGGAGATGTCGCAACAGCTCGAACGCATTCTCGGCACGCTCACGCCACGGGAACAAACTGTCATTCGGCTCCGCTTCGGTATCGGCCACGATCAAGCCTGCACGCTGGAGCAGGTGGGTCAAAGTCTTTCGGTGACGAGAGAACGGATTCGCCAGATCGAAGCAAAAGCACTCAAGAAACTCAAGACGCCTCAGATTAAGGAAATGTTTGCCGCCATCCAGTAAGACTCAGACTTCTCAGCACCAAGGGGGCGGGATCACCCTGTCCCCATAATACATCCAGCGACTTTCACCCTATCGCAACTTGTGCGACAATGAGCCTGATTACAGTCGTTGAGGCTCCATGACGAGTGTTCGCACAAGACAGACCGAAACCCTCTTCTTTCCCTTCCTCATAACATCATGTTTTCTCATTATCGCACTGGTCATTGACAGCGTGGTGGCCCATGGGGAACCGTTCACCGAGCCGGTCCCTCTCCAAGAAAAATCCTTATCGGTTCCCTCGGTCGTGACGAAGGTGCGACCGTCGGTCGTCACCATCCTGACACGAGGCGTACCCGCAACTCCCACGCAGGCACAATCTGGTTCAGGGTCCGGCGTCATCATCGATGCAGGTGGGTATATCCTGACGAACAATCATCTGGTCGCCGGAATCAAGAGCCTGGTGGTGGGACTCTCAACTGGTCGACTTACTCCAGGCCGTGTCGTCGCCCGTGACTTCCTGCTTGACCTGGCCCTCGTCAAGATCACGGCGACGGATCTGGTGCCCGCAACGCTGAGTCCTTCTCCTATGCTTGAGATTGGCGAGTCAGTCGTTGCTATCGGCAACCCCCTTGCCCTCAAGGGAGGCTCGACTGTCACAGTAGGTGTCGTCAGTGCGGTAGATCGTTCGGTACTCACCCCGGACGGCGAAACTCTCTATGACCTGATCCAAACCGACGCCGCCATCAACCCGGGAAACAGCGGCGGCCCGCTCGTCGATCTGTCCGGTCGTGTCATAGGCATCAATGTGGCCATCGCGCCATCCGCTCAGGCCATTAGCTATGCGATTTCGATGGACGCTATTTATCCCCATATCCGATCAATGATCGTCCGAGGTTCGATCCTCCGTCCCGATGTTGGATTCACGCCTGTTACCATCACAGCAAGTATCATGGCTAGTTTTGAGCTCGAAGGCGATCGTGGCGTCCTGGTTCTCAATGTCGAGCCGGAAGGGCCGGCAGCTATAGGGGGCCTTCAGAATGGCGATATCATCACCGCCGTCGACCAACATCAGATTTACAACATAGGTGACTTGTGGCATTCCCTCCGACGGTCGGGAGACCAACCGACCGTCCAAATAACCATGCAGAGGAAGAATGTCCAATCTACGATTTCGATTCGGAAACCCTCACTACCAAAAGTCGTTCAATGAGTGACATCGATGGTTCACGTGGAGGCCGACATACATTAGAGGATGGGAGCGAACCTCTGCCGACTTCGACCCCACGGGTTGGTCTGCTCATCAAATTTCCCGAGTCCGTGTCTTATGCGGAAGGGTGGAAGTTTCAGAAACAGTTACAGGAAGAACGGATTGCGAATAGACGTGGTGATTCGTTATTGCTCCTTGAGCACTTGCCAGTCTACACCCTCGGTCGTCGCACTCAACCAACACATTGGGACTGCGGCGAAGTAGTTCTTCGCCGGACGGGCGCCAGCCTCCAGACCGTGGATCGTGGCGGCTCGATTACCTTTCATGGACCGGGCCAGGTTGTGGGATACCCAATCCTCAAGCTGTCGGATTACTGCTCTGGACCGAAACAGTATGTTCAAAAGTTGGAGGAAGTCTTGATCCGCACTCTATCGGGATGGGGCATTGAAAGTTATCGTGTTGATAAGAAACCTGGCGTCTGGGTTCGCAGGAATCACGCGGAGGCGAAGATTGGCGCGATTGGAGTCCGAATCGATCACGGCGTCACCATTCACGGATTTGCGCTCAACGTCGATCTCGATCTGTCCCCATTTTCCCATATCATGCCCTGCGGCCTGGCACAGTGCCATATTACATCCATGGCAGAGCTTAGTCGGTCCTCCATCTCCTCCTCGGTCGTCGCACAACAGGTGGCGGATGAATTCGCTCGATCATTCAACATTCGATGGATGAGCCTGCCATCAGGGACCATTCGGCTGGGACACGACGATGACCTCACATCGACGCCCCTCCCTTCAACCTGACCAAAGGAACAGCAATGCATGAACTTGACACACCGACTTTCCGACTGGCAGTTGCACAGTTTGACCAAGCAGCCGAGGCGATGGATCTGGACCGCAATTTGCGCGAGCGCCTGAAACTTCCGCAGCGTTCGCTGATCGTTAGTCTGCCAATTCGAATGGACGACGGCCGAGTTGAGGTCTATACCGGGTATCGAGTGCAGCATGATTCATCCCGCGGTCCCACCAAAGGCGGCATTCGCTATCATCCGGACGTGAATCTTGGTGAGGTCGCGGCTCTTGCCATGTGGATGACCTGGAAATGCGCATTGGCCGACCTGCCCTACGGGGGAGCAAAGGGGGGAGTGGCTATCACCCCGAAACAGTTGTCCCGACCAGAGTTGCAGCGACTAACAAGACGTTATGCAGCGGAAATCTTCCCATTGATCGGGCCAGAAAAGGACGTGCCTGCCCCGGATGTCGGCACGGACGCACAGGTGATGGCCTGGATCATGGATACCTATAGCCAACAAGTGGGGTATTCGGTGCCTGGCGTTGTAACAGGCAAACCCTTATCAATTGGAGGAAGTCTTGGACGTGAGGAGGCTACCGGCCGCGGAGTGGTCTGTGTCACCCTGGAAGCGCTGCGTCATCTTGACGTCGACATCCAAAATACGACCGTCGCCATACAGGGCTTCGGCAATGTCGGATCCCACACTGCTCGAATCATGCAGGAGACCGGCGCACGAGTCATCGCGGTCAGTGATGTGAACGGAGGCATCCACAACCCGAACGGCTTGAATATTCCTGAGCTCCTCACTCGCTACAAAACCAAAGGCCAGTCTCTCCGGGATGCCAAATTGGGAGACTGGCTCTCAAACGACGAATTGTTGCAACTCGACTGCACGGTCCTGGTCCCCGCCGCGCTCTCAGAGCAGATCACCCAACACAATGCCGCAAAACTGCGCTGCCGGGTCCTTGCCGAGGGGGCAAACGGTCCGACGACACTCGAGGCCGATCACATTCTAGAGGACAAGGGAGTCTTTATTATTCCCGATATCCTGGCCAACTCCGGCGGGGTGATTGTCTCCTACTTTGAGTGGGTTCAAGATGTGCAGCGTTTTTTCTGGAAAGAGACCGACATTCAAGAGCGATTGCAGGACATCCTGACCGCCGCCTTTCATCGAACACTTCAGTTTGCTCTTTCTAAAAAGACTTCAATGCGTATGGCGGCTCTCATGAGTGGGATCGATAAAGTCGCCCAAGCTCACCTCCATCGAGGCCTCTATCCGTGAAGACTCGACATCATAAAGGTAAGAATCCACCATGTTCATCGTTAATCCACTGAAGAATTACGTATTGGGCGCGCTCGCCGGCACTTGGCTCGTCGATGGCATGACTCTCCTGATGATTCCCGGCTATGTCATGGCTCAGCTCCGCGAGCTGCTTCAACAATCTCCTGGGATCTTGCGATGGGAACTGCTCTCGATCATCGGAGGCCTCTTTCTGTGTGTGGCCGCCCAGGACCTCCCATACCAATGGCTCTGGATTGCAACTGCCGGAGGAATGATCGCCAAGGGAGCCTTACTGACCGTCGGACCTGCCTCATGGCGCGGACCCGTCATTCTTTGGTGTGTCGGCCGCGAAGACATCGACTACCGATTCTACGGACTCTGTCTCTGTGCGCTTGCGGTCCTATTACTCCATGCGCTAGGCTGGATCGGTCGGAACTGAACCATATCAAATTGACTGGGACCTGCAAGATGGATCGAGATGCCGTGCTATCCCTCTGGGAAGCCCATAAGGAAGAACGGTGGCCCCATGTGGGAAGCCAACACGAAGGACCGCTCATGACATTGGATACGGTCATCAGCGGGTGCGTCGTATATTTCCTCGACAGTCCAGAAGGGCTTGATGCACAGCGTCTGGTGATCGTGGAAGATTGTGTCGCCGATCTGGACAGCCTGACTGACGAACTTGAAGAAGATTGTCGGCCGTACTTTCAACGACTCCGTCGCCTTGGGACTCTCCTCATTACCACCCACCAGCCGAGCTAGTTTTTCTGATAGATGGGATGCGGATCGGTCTGACCGCATTACTGCTTGATCAATCCCGGACTTCGACAATATCCTTTTTCATAGCTCCGAGAAGACCCAAGAGTTCCCCTTTTTCTTTCACCGGCACTTTGAAGGTATCCATGGCTTTCACTAGATCCTCCACCAATGCCCCGAAATCCCCATTGGCAATCTTCATCCCGACATGGGTTGTCTTCATATCACGACCGGTATAGATGCAGGGCCCTCCCGTCGCCATGCAGATCTGATCGACGAGATGACCCTTAAGTTTGTGAATATTGGTGGTCGCAAAGCGGCCGTTGATTCTTGTATCGGCGGCAACATTGGTGACAAACTGTTCTACGACGGCAGAGATGGAGGACTTTCCGCCGAGCCGGTCATATAACGACTTCCCCGACGGCATCCGTTCCGTTCCTGCACAACCGATCAAAATTACCATGGCGCTGAATCCTGCCACCTGTCCCCAAAATACAGATTGCTGCTTCATCTCTGATCTCCTGAGCGAATGAGACCTTCGCTGGGTTAATTGTGGAAGCACCGTCCTGCGCTAGAAATTCGTCATCGGGTGAGTTCCCTTGACGGGGTGATCCTACGATTGGTAGCATCTATTACTCCAATATATTGTTTTAATTCGATACATAGTTTATTCCTATTTCAATAATCTCGGGATTGGACACGTATGGAGCTACGCCATCTCCGGTACTTTCTGGCTGTAGCTGCCGCGGAAAGCTTTACGAAAGCATCTGAGAAGCTTCACGTGTCGCAACCCTCGCTCTCAATACAGATCCGTGATTTAGAAGTGGAACTGGGTGCTCGTCTACTGGATCGACTCGGGCGCAAGGTGTTGCTCACTCAAGCAGGCGAACTGTTTCGCGATCATGCGCAACGCGCGATTCATGAAATGGAGCAGGCAACCCAACTCGTGCAAGAGATGCAGGGCGCGCATCGTGGTCGACTCGCGGTAGGAACCCTTGCCACAGTTAACTCATATCTTATTGCCCCGCTGGTCTCACAATTCAAACAGAAGTTTCCCGGCATCCATCTGCAAGTCCATTCACTCCCTTCAACAGACATCGTCAACGGTCTACTCGCCAACACACTTGATGTAGGCATCTGTCTCCTTCCCGTTCCTCACGACGGATTGGATACCGACGTCCTTTTTGACGAACGTCTCGTTTTGGTTGTGCCCAGTAGATACCCTCTTTCCCGATCTCGCCTCAGGATGAAGGATCTTGGGGGGCTTCCACTTATATTGATGCCGGTCGACTATTGTCTGCGTAAGATGGTAGAGGCCGAGTGTGCGGAAGCCCGGGTCAAGACTCAAATTGTCCTTGAAATGACCTCTCCTGAAGGCATCCTCCAAGCGGTGGCGGAAGGGGCAGGACTCACGATTCTTCCGGAGCTGTACGTCCGATTACGCCTGGCAAGATCGGGGTTGAAAATTATCGACTTATATGATCCCATCCCGCACCATTCAGTGGGACTGGCCTATCGGGCTTATCGACATCAGAATATTGCCGCAAGGGAATTCGGCAACCTCTGTCGCACAACCATGAGCCAGCTTCTCGCCCATCCAGGGTCGAGCCGCCGCAGTAGCCTGGGTCTGAAATCATCCCAAAAATGAGGAAATGACGAAATCACGCATTCAGCCCATCCTTGCAAGTTTTCAGTCCGTTCGATAAAATGCGCCTATACTGCATGGCCCCACCAATTTCGCCAATACATTTCACATACCGTGTATCTTTCGGAAGCCGCAGGTAAGGAGGAGTCGATGAAGGATCTATTACGAGTCGTCACGCTAATCTGCATGGTGATGGCGGGAGTCGTCGAATGGGTTCCCCCCGGATATGCCGAACCATACGAATTGAGCAAGAACGATGTCATGGATCCCAAGACCTTGAAGAGCGCAGAAATCTCTCTTTTTGGAGTTAAATTGGGAGATTCAGAGGCAAAAGCCTTGGACTCTCTGGTGAATGAAAAAATTCCTGGAGTGAAAGTGGAACAAGAAGCCTTGTTTATCTTCCTATTGGACCAACGCAAGCCGACAGGTCCGATGGCGGGTGTGCGCGTTCAGGACGGAAAAGTCGATTTGATCTTTATCAATAACAGATTTTCCTATAAGACTCGCGGTATCTTTCGCAATGTGTTGAACAGTGAAAGCCCCGAGGACGTGCGGAAGCTATTGGGGCAAGAAGACTATGGAGATGAAAATGTCATGGGCGCGATACTGGCTTATGATAAGCAGGGATTTGTGATTAATTATCTGGGGAAAGATGTCAATGTGGAGTTTTCCCCGCTTCGATAAAATCGCAGGCCGGATGTTTGGTATCCACATATAGGATACACACTATG
>Ga0070681_10001485_pt1 | contig 20732 bp, 17 predicted proteins | sample KBSC83BmetaG_FD_65650 | JGI IMG/M metagenome (GOLD analysis project Ga0070681, IMG submission 65650) | Corn rhizosphere microbial communities from Kellogg Biological Station, Michigan, USA - KBS C8-3B metaG | ecosystem: Host-associated > Plants > Roots > Rhizosphere | place: USA: Michigan... | reverse complement strand
AGCTTGACCGGATTGCCGACAGCCTTGATGAATGGCGGGACGTCTTTCGCGACACGCGAGCATCCGCCAACAAAGCTGTGGCGCCCGATCTTCACGAATTGATGCACCGCGGAGAGGCCGGACAGGATCGCACGGTCCTCCACGGTAACGTGGCCGGCGAGCTGTGTCGCGTTCGAGATGATCACACCGTCGCCCACGTGGCAATCATGCGCGAGGTGGACGTACGACATGAGGAACGAGCCCTTGCCGACGGTCGTCTTGAACGACTGCGCGGTGCCGCGATTGATCGTCGAATACTCCCGGATCCGTGTGCCGTCGCCGATCTCGACCCACGTCTGCTCGCCCTTGAACTTGAGGTCCTGCGGGTCGCCGCCGAGCACGGTCCCGATGCCCACGGTCACGTTCGCGCCGAGCCTAACGTTTTTCTCGAGGACGGCTCGCGCCTCCAGCGTGCAACCATCGCCGAGTGTGCAGCCATCGCCGACGATCGCATAGGGCCCGATCGTCACGTTGTCGCCGAGCTCCGATCGCGGCGACACGATTGCAGTGGGATGAATCCCGGGCATCACGCCTGTCACGTCGCTCATCGGTCGCGGACCATGGCGGCCATTTCCGCCTCGGCCACCAGCTCACCGTCCACCTTCGCCACGCCGTTCATCCGACAGATGCGGCCGCGAATCTGTACCACCTCCAGCTCGAACCGAATCTGATCGCCGGGCTTCACGGGCCGGCGCCACTTCACATTGTCGAGCGACATGAAGTAAACCACTTTCGTCTCCGGGTCATCGACCGAACCCATGAGCAACATCCCTCCAACCTGCGCCATGGCTTCGATGATCAGGACACCCGGCATGATCGGATGACCGGGAAAGTGTCCCTGAAAGAACGGCTCATTGATCGTCACGTTCTTCAGTCCGACAATTCGCTTTCCGGACTCGATCTCGAGTATCCGGTCCACGAGCAGGAACGGATAGCGGTGCGGGAGGACCTTCATGATCTCTTCGATGCCGAGCATGGTGGTCTCCTTTCCCGCCTGCTTGGTGAGTTCTCGAACCAGCAAGATCGTTCCTCGGTGACTCGGTTTGTGTGCGACGACGCGCGCGCGAACGCGTCGCCCTGCCAGCGCAAGGTCACCGACGCAGTCCAGCGCTTTGTGACGCACGAACTCGTCGGGCCATCGCAGCGTATTCTCGACGACGCCGGTGTCGTCGAGAACGATCGCGTTCTCGGTCGACCCGCCGCGAATCAGTCCTCGCGATCGCAGCGCGTCAACCTCACGCACGAACCCGAACGTACGCGCCGGAGCGATCTCGCGTGCGAACACGTCGGGCGTTACGTCGTATCGGCATTCCTGGCGCCCGATCAACGGGTGCGGAAAGTCGATCGACACGGACAGGTCGAGCGTGTCCGACGGATGCGCCTCGTAAATCGACTCGCCGTCGACCACGCGGATCGGCGATCGAAGCGTAAGATACTCGGCCAGGCCGCGCTGAGAACTTGGCCCAGCGGACGACAGCGCCTCGAGGAAGGCGACCGCACTCCCGTCCATGATCGGCGGTTCGGGCCCATCGAGCTCGATCGTGACGTCGTCAACCTCCGCGCCCGCGACTGCTGCGAGCACGTGCTCGACGGTGTGAATGGCGTCGTCGCCGGTGCCCAGCTGCGTTCTGCGCTCCGTCAAGACCGCATGCTCCACGACCGCTGGAATCGTCGGCGTTCCCGGCCGATCGGTACGCACGAACCTGATTCCCTGCCCGGCCGTCGCAGGTCGGAAGGTGAGTCGGCACGGCACGCCGAGATGCAACCCCACACCCTCGAGCGTCACTGGGCGCGCGATGGTGCGACGCGTGGCGGTCATTCTCGTTCCACCAGCTTCTCGAGCTTTTTGATAATCTCCGTCAGGCGGAGGAGCGCCGCACTCGCACGCAGCGATTGACGATGGGGGCGGGCCGGGTAACCCGACCACGTTTCCCCACCCGGCATGTCGCCGAAAACTCCTGCCTGCGCCGCGACCCTCGCGCCATCGCCAATGGTGTGGTGCCCCGAAACGCCGACCTGCCCCGCGAGGATGACGCCGTCTCCAAGACGCGCCGAACCGGCGATGCCCACCTGCGCCATGATGAGACAGAGTCGCCCGATGCGGACGTTATGCGCGACCTGAACGAGGTTATCGATCTTCGTGCCTGCGCCGACCACGGTGTCATCGAAGCTGCCCCGATCCACGGTCGTGTTGGCGCCGATCTCGACATCGTCTTCGATGATGCATCGGCCGATATGCGGGATCTTGTCGTGAACCCCGTTGCGAAACACGTAGCCGAATCCGTCACTGCCAAGCCGCGCGCCGGAGTGCACCATGACGCGGGCCCCCACCGTCGTTCCACTGTACATGGTGACGGCCGGAAAGAGGTGGACGTCTGCCCCAACGACGGCGCCTGCCCCAATGACGACGTGAGCCTCGATCCACGAGCGGTCGCCGATGACGACACCGTCGCCAATGACGACGTACGGCCCGATCGTCACGTCGCTGCCTAACGTTACCCCTCGGCCGAGTCGTGAGGTTGGATGGACGCCCGGCTCGCGCGCAGGCACGCGATAGAGCTTCGGCAGCACAGTCAGCATCGCATCGTGCGGCTTCGCCACGACGATCCGTGCCGCTGCCGTCGTCGCGAGCTCGGCGAATTCCGGCGCGATGAGTACCGTGCTCGCACGCGTGCGCTCGTACAGTGGCGCATAACGCGCGTTGGCCAGAAAGCTCAGATCGGACTCGGTGGCACGGTCCAGCGGCGCCAGCGCCCGAACTTCGGCGCGTTCGTCCCCAGTCAGTGTGCCGCCAACCAGCCCCGCGATGTCCGAAGCGGTGAGAGTGCGAACACCCTCACCGCTTGTAGACTGCCTGTTCTCGAGCGAAGAAGTCACGACCTTACGGCTTCGGTCGCGTCACCCCGGCGGGTGCCGGGCGCGGACCGGCCGGCTTGCCGCTGTCTGGCTTGGCGGCCGACGCCGTGACCGGCTTGAGCCGAGCAATGACCTTCTCGGTAATGTCGAGATTGCGGTCCGCCGCGACAATCACGCCCGCCTCGGAACCCGCGTCCAGAATGAACGCGTACCCGTCTTCCTGTCGAATCTCGTCCAGGACCTTGCGGATCTGATCCATGATCGGCTTGACGAGCTCCATCTGCCGCTGTTGCATCTGCTGATCGAGCGAGCCCGCACGGCTCTGATAGTCTTCCTGCTTTTTCCGAATCGCCGCCTCACGCTGATCGCGTACCGTCTGCGCGAGCGTCGCCTGTGTCTTCTGATAGTCGGCGATCATCGTCTGGAGCGAGTCGCCCATCTTCTGCACCTGCGCTCGCGACGCCTCCATCTCCTTGTTGAAGGTGTCCTCTGCCTGCTGGCGACCGGGCGCCCGCGACAGAACCACCTTGGAGTCGATGTACGCGATCTTCGGCGTGGTGGCCGCCGGGGGCGCGCTCTGGGCGAAGGCCGGGACCGCGGCAGCGGCGGAGAGAACGAGCGCGAGCCTGGTCGCGCGACGAGTCAGATTCATGAAGATCTCCAGAAATTAGAACAGTTGTCCAAGTCGGAAATGAAGCACCCACTTTGGGTCCGGACGCCCGAACTTATCCAGACGGTCGAAACCGTATGCGTAGTCGAGTCCGAGCGGCCCGAGCGGAGTGACCGTCGAAACACCAATGCCGGAACCACGGAAGAGCCGCGTCGGATCGAACTGACGAGCTGTCTCGTATACGTTGCCGACATCCGTGAACAGGTTCAGATACAACGATTGGTTCATCCGGAAACCCAGCTCACCAGTCGCCGTGAAGAAAGCCTTGCCGAAAGACAGTCGAGTGGCGTTGAAGTTGTCGGTCCCGGTGACGTAGCCAAACGGCGAGATCGAGAACTCGGGATAGCCCCGGAGCTGTTCGCCGTACTGGACGCCACCCAGCGCAAACTCCTGCGAGTAGAAGAACGGTCCCGTGTTCCCGGTGACCACGCCTGCCCGACCAGTGAGGCCGAGGACGAACTTCATCGGCTGAGATCCCTGCGCCTTGCCGCCGATTTGGCCGAGCGGCGCGTAGGCGCGCATCTCGGTCCGGTACTGCTGAAATGTGTAGGTGCCGCCTAACGGGCCTCCCGAGAACTGCGCGCTGACCTGCTGCATGCCGCCGGAGGTGGCGAATGGCATGTCGGCCCGCGTGTCGTGCTGCAACGTAGCGCCCAGCGTCGAGCGGAACGAGTCGTTGCCGTAGAGGCTTTTCTGCGCTCCCAGCAATCCGGAGTTGCCGAAACTCACGACCTCAGCGCCATACGACAGTCGGAGCCGTGAGAACGGTGAGTTCGGAATCGGGAAGCCGACTTCGAAGGAGCCGCCGGTACGAAGGCTTCGCCCGAGGTCGGCAACCGTGTATCGAGCCTGTGATCGGTAGGCGGACACCGTCCCAGAGAAGCGAGTCTGGCGGATCGACGGATCGCTATAGGACAGGTTGAAGTCGTTGACGTAACGGCCGAACTGCCACTGCAGAGTACCGCGCTTGCATTTACCGAACAGGTTGGGCTGGTCCAGACCGATGAATCCGCCGACGCCGAGGCCCTGACCCACGGAAGCACCGAAGTTAACGTTGCCCGTGCGCTTTTCCTTCACGTTGAAGATGACGTCTACGTCGCCCTGCTCGTTGGCCGGTCGCGTATCGGGCGGCGGTACCGGCGTCTCGAAGAACCCGAGGTTACCGATGCTCTGCCAGCTGCGAATCAAGCGATCCTGATTGAAGACATCGCCCGGGATGATGACGAGCTGGTCACGAATGCAGGACTCGACCGTGTAGTCGTTCCCGGCGATCTCGATGCGATTGATGATCGCGGGCGCCTTTTCGTCGATCACCCAGCGGAGATCCACCACGTGCTGCGTGGTGTCGCTCGTAGTGCGCCGTTCCACGACGGGGCGAAGATCAGCGTAGATGTACCCCTCGTTACGATATGCCGTCTGAACGTTGTTGAAAGCGTCATCCCAGCGCGTCTTGTCGAACACGCCTTTCGGAGCGCGGCTATCACCACCCGTGACGGTACTCTTCAATACCGCCGTAAACGACCGGGTGTAATCGTCGAATGGGTAGAATCGCCGAAGCTCCTCACTCGGGAAACGGTGATTCCCCTCGATCTGGAAGTCGCCCACACGATATTGGGGGCCCTCCGAGACCGTGATCTCGACGAGCGCCTTACCGTTTGTGCGATCGACGATCATCGTGTCTCGCACGACTTGGAAGTCGATGTATCCGCGACGGCCGTAAAGCTCCGGGAGGCGATCTCCGAGGTCACCAGCGAACTTGTCCTCGTCGAAGGCGCCTTTCTTGAACCACCAGAAGCCCTCGGGTTTGGTCTTCATCGCCGCGACGATGTCGTGGGAGGCGATCCGCTTATTCCCGAGGATCCGAATACCCGACACGGCAACGCGACGACCCTCGTCGATCTTGAATGTCAGGCGGATCTGTTGGTTCACCATCGTGGTTTCCGGCTTCACGCGGGCCAGATAGTATCCGTGCGCCTCGTAGAGCGAATCGATGCGCTCGATCGCGCGCGTGACGAGCGCGGGATTGAGCGGCCGCGCCTCGGGAATCTCGATCCGGTCGCGGACTGACTTCTTCGAGACGCGCTCGACGCCTTCGATGTGCAGTTCCGCCAGAACCGGTCGTTCCGCCACGGTGATCGCGAGAATCGTCTTCCCGCCCGGTGTTTCGGGGTCGCATGTGATTTTCACATCATCGAACTGCCCCGTCGCGAAAATGGATCGAATCGCGCGCTGAATGTCGCGGTAGTTGAGCGTTGTGCCGCCCACCAGGCCGGCGTCACCACGAATCGATGCCTCATCGACTTGGTTGTTGCCGCGGATCGCGATGGAGTCCGGCACGGTGCAGCGGCCGGGTTGTTGGGTGTCTTGTGCGAACGCAGGAGCGCTCGCTGCTGCCAGACACAACAGCAGGAGGGACAGTCGAGACATGGCGGTAATATACACGAAAGCACCCGTCGGGTTCAGCATGCCGACGGGTGCTATCCGTTGTTACTGCCTAATCTTGGCGGTCGCCGGGACGACGCCTGTGATCAGGCTTTTGTCGAGCTGGTCAGGACTCGGAAATCCAGCTTTGACTTGTCAACCGAGATATCGACCTCGATCTCGTCGCCCTTCGAGAAGTCGCCGACGAGGATCTTTTCCGAAAGCGGATCCTCGATGAACCGCTGAATCGCTCTCTTGAGCGGCCGAGCACCGAAGTGCTCGTCGTAACCGTGGCCGACGAGGAACTCGGACGCCGCATCGGTAAGTCGAAGCGTGAGCTCTTCCTCGGTAAGCCGCTTCTGAACGTCCTTGAGCAGGATCCCGACGATCTGGGCGATGTGCTCCTTCTGGAGCGGATGGAACACGATCACGTCGTCTAGACGGTTCAGGAACTCCGGGTTGAAGACGTGCTGCAGCTCTTCCTTGACCTTCTCCTGGATCCGCTCGAAGTTCGCGCGGGTATCCGGAGCCGCGAAGCCGAGCTGCTTGCCCTTGGTGATGTCGCGCGCCCCCACGTTCGACGTCATGATCACGACCGTGTTCTTGAAGTCGATCACTCGGCCGTAGTTGTCCGTGAGATGCCCTTCGTCCAGCACCTGAAGCAGGATGTTGAAGACATCCGGATGAGCCTTTTCGATCTCGTCCAGTAGCACGACGCTGTACGGCTTGCGGCGCACCGCTTTCGTGAGCGTACCGGAGTCCTCGTAACCGACGTAGCCCGGTGGCGCGCCGATGAGTCGCGACACGGAGAACTTCTCCATGTATTCGCTCATGTCGACGCGGATCAGAGCGTTCTGATCGGCGAAGAGGAACTTCGCGAGCGCCCGCGCGAGCTCGGTTTTGCCGACACCCGTGGGTCCGCAGAAAATGAACGAGCCAATCGGGCGATCCGGATCCTTGAGCCCAGCGCGGCTGCGCCGGATGGACCGCGAGAGCGCCTTGATCGCTTCTTCCTGCGCAACGACGGACGCGTGCAGCTCTTCTTCCATTCGGAGGAGTCGTGCCGTCTCCGCTTCCTGCAGTCGCGTCACCGGAATTCCTGTCCACCGACTGACGATGAAGGAGATCTCTTCTTCGCCTAACACCGGGCGGTACGACTGACGCCGCTTTTCCCACTCGTCCTGCTTCTTGCGAATCTCGCCCTGCAGCTCGCGCTCCTTGTCGCGCAGCGATGCCGCGCGCTCGAAGTTCTGGTCGCGAACCGCGGCTTCCTTCTCCGTGTTCACTCCCTCGAGCTGATCCTTGAGCTGCGAGACTTCCGGAGGCGGAACCTGCGCCGCGAGACGTGCGCGCGCACCTGCCTCGTCGATCACGTCGATTGCCTTGTCAGGCAGAAACCGATCGGTGATGTAGCGCTCCGAGAGCTTCGATGCCGCAACGAGCGTCGTGTCAGGAATCGTGACACGGTGATGATCCTCGTACTTCTTGCGCAGACCTTTCAGGATCTCGACGGTCTCCTCCACGGAGGGCGGGTCGACGATCACCGTCTGGAAGCGGCGCTCGAGCGCTCCGTCCTTCTCGATGTATTTCCGGTACTCGTTGAGCGTCGACGCACCGACGCACTGGAGCTCGCCGCGCGCGAGCGCCGGCTTGAGCATGTTGCTCGCGTCGATTGCCCCCTCGGCGGCACCGGCACCAACGAGCGTATGCAGCTCGTCGATGAACAAAATGATGTTCTTGTTCTGCGCGATCTCGTTCATGACCGCCTTGAGGCGCTCTTCGAACTGACCGCGATACTTCGTCCCCGCGATCACGGCGGCCATGTCGAGCGACAGGACCCGATGATCACGCAGCGAATCCGGGCACTCGCCGTTGGCGATGAGCTGGGCCAGGCCTTCGACGATCGCCGTCTTGCCCACACCAGGTTCGCCGATGAGTACCGGGTTGTTTTTCTTGCGCCGCGTTAGGACTTCCATCACGCGCTCGATCTCCTTGAAGCGCCCGATCGTCGGATCGAGCTGGCCTTCAGCGGCGAGCTGCGTGAGGTCACGGCAGAAGTGATCGAGTGCCGGCGTCTTCGACTTCTTCTCGCCCTTCGGTGGGGTCGACTGGGTCGAACCGCTGCCCTGTTGTGCCGTCGGCGTGTTCCCCTGCGGCATCTCGGTCCCAAGCAGGCGAAGCGTCTCGGCGCGCGCTGCGTCGAGGTTCACACCGGCATCCGTCAGAACCTGCGCCGCAATCCCCTTTTCCTCTCGGAGAAGACCGAGTAGCAGGTGCTCCGTGCCAACGTAGCTGTGACTCAGCTCGCGCGCTTCGCTCATTGCGAGCTCCAACACCTTCTTCGCGCGCGATGTGTAGGGAAGATCGGGGCCCGTCGTCTGCGACGCTTTCCCCTTCTTCACGGTGTCTTCGATTTTCTGCTGAATCTCGTCCAGATCGACGCTCAGATTCTGCAGAACGGCTGCGGCGACGCCCTCGCCCTCGCGAATCAGCCCGAGCAGGATATGCTCCGTCCCCACGTACTCATGGTGAAGACGAGCAGCCTCCTCGCGCGCCATCGCAAGGACCTTTCTCACTCGCTCGGTGAAGTTGTAGCCGTTCATAACCCCCTCAAATCCGAAGCCCAAGCTCCGGTCACGCCTGCGATCCCGCCTCGTTGATCAATGCCTGTCGCACGTATCGTGCGCGGGCGAGGTTCGCTTCGCTCTCAGTCAACGCCCGTCCTTCTGCATACGCCAGGTGCGCCGACTGACTGAAAATCAGGAGCTTGTTGAGGGTGTATACACTCAGGCCAATGATCAGTTTCAGACCAACCGCCAGCCGTACCCCACTCAGGAAGTTCATCGCCTCATCGAACGAGAGGCTTCGGGCATAACGCAGGGTGCCGTAGGCGCGCCAGAGCTTGTCCTCAATAATATACCCGGCGTCCCGCAGCAACACCCGACGCGCTTCCTCTTCACGCTCGATGACCGTGCGAACGACTCGAGCGAGATGCTCTGCCAGTTCGTCCTCCGAGCGACCGAGCGTAGTCTGATTCGAGATCTGGAAGAAGTTCCCCACCACTTCACTGCCCTCGCCGTACAACCCGCGATAGGTCAATCCCATCGCCTGCAATCCAGCGAGCACCTTCCCGATCTCCTTCGTCAACACGAGTCCGGGCAGATGAATCAGGACTGACGCACGCAAACCCGTTCCCGTGTTCGTCGGGCACGCAGTCAGGAAGCCGAACTCCTCGTGAAACGAAAACGGCACTCGGCTGCCTAACTCCCGATCCACACGCATCACCGTCGCCAATGCTTCGCCGACACTGAAGCCGGACCGAAGCGCCTGCAGACGGAGATGATCCTCCTCGTTTATCATGACGCCTGCCGACTCGCAGAGATACAAAGCCGCCCCGCTTCGCACTCCCTGAGGCAGGTCCAGTCCCGCGAGCTCCTTGCTGACCAGGTGCCGCTCGTGGAGCAGCAACCGGTCGGTCGGCGCCATCTCGTCCACGCGCAGCAGCACGCCGTTCGCCAACGCGGGCACGTGCGGCAAGGCTTCGCGCACCTGCGTGAGGATCCGCAGCCGCTCCCCGTCTCGTGCCCGTCCCGTGAACGCATACCCTTCCACATTCCGTGCGAGGCGGATCCGCGTCGACAACACGATGTCGGCGTGATCGCCTGAGGCATCGAGCCAACTGGCTCCGCCGTCCGGAAGTAGCGAGAGATCAACCATCACTCGAGTCCCTTGATCTGGTCCCGGATCGAGGCCGCGAGCTCGAACTGCTCCGTCTCCACGGCGCGGCGCAAGCGCTCGCGAAGCTCGCCGAGCGTGGACGAGCGCTCCAGAAGCACCGGCGCCGGCGGCTCATAGCGAACCCCGGCATGCCTGGCAGTCCCGTGAATCTTGCGCAGCAACTCGCGCAGGCTCTGCTCGAACGTCCCGTAGCAGTGCATGCACCCGAGGCGGCCCGAATTTCGGAACTCTCGCAACGTGGTCGAGCAGAATGTGCATCGGGCGGCATCCGCCTGCTGGCTGCCTAACTGCTGCTGGACCCCCGAGAGAAAATCGCTCAACGGATGCTTCGGCATCGACACGGTGGTCTCGATGCCGCGAGCCGCCGCGCATTTTTCGCACAGATTCTCGAGCGTCACCGAGTCCTTCTCCATCTTGGTGACGCTTACAACTCCTTCGCGTTCCCTGCACACGTCACACAACATCAGGCGACGACTCCCTGGACATCGGTATCGACGAGACGACCATCCTCGAGCAAGAGCGCGCGATCGGCTCGGGCCGCGAGTGACCGGTTATGGGTCACCACGACCAAGCCAATCTCGAGGTCGCGCGCCAGCTGAGCGAACACCTCGTGCAACCGCTCACCATTACGGTGATCGAGGTTACCGGTGGGTTCGTCGGCGAGCACCACCGCCGGGTCCACCGCTAGCGCCCGCGCCACGGCAGTCCGCTGCTGCTCACCGCCCGACAGCTCGCTCGGACGATGGTGCATCCGCCCGCTCAAACCTACTCGCGCGAGTAACTCCTCGGCGCGACTCCGCGCCTTGGGAACCGTCGCGCCGGCGATCCTGAGGGGCATCATCACATTCTCCAGAGCTGTGAACTCACGGAGCAGGTGGTGATACTGGAAGACAAAGCCGACTTTGCGGTTTCGAATCGTCGCGAGCTCGTCGTCGGTCCGATCGTTGATCGGCTCCCCGGCGATCAACACATATCCGCGCGTCGGCCGATCCAGTGCGCCGATGACGTGCAGCAGTGTGCTCTTCCCGGCACCGCTCTCGCCAACGATGGCGATCATCTCGCCACGCTTCACGGCCAGGTTCACCCCGTTGAGGATGTGCAGCGTGCTGCCATCCCCACCACGGTAGGTCTTCGCGATATCGTAAGCTTCCAGCACGTTCATCGTCGGCGTCCTCGTCGCGTCACTCGTGCCGAATTGCCTCGATCGGATACAGTCGCGCCGCCTGCATCGACGGATACAGCGTCGCGAGCGCGGCGATTCCGATGCTCGCCACGATGGTCAAGACGACATCGATCGCCTCGGTTGCAACCGGGAGATGGTCGATGAAGTAGACCTCCGGATTCAGCTTGATGAACTGGTACTTGCCGAGCGCCAGCGACGCAGCGATCCCGAGTATCACGCCCAGCAGCGTACCAACCAGTCCGATCACCAACCCCTGCGCGAAAAATACCCGTCGCACCGACGCCGATGTCATCCCCATCGCCTTCAGGATGCCAATCTCTCGCGTTTTGTCGGCGACCACCATTGTCAGATTGCTGACAATGTTGAACGCCGCAACGAGCACGATCAGGAGGAGGATGAGCCCCATGCCGAGCTTCTCCAGCTTGAGTGCCTGGAACAGCGACTTGTTTTGCTCCTGCCAGTCGACCGTGCGATAGGGGAACTGCAGCGTCTTCGCGAGCTCGTCACCCACTTCCTTTGCATCCCATCTATTGCGCGTCTTCACCTCGATGCCGGTCACGCCCTCGCCCAAACCCGCCAACTCCTGGGCAACCGGTAGCGCGACGTACATGTAGGAGTTGTCATACTCGTACATCCCCGTGTCGAACACCCCGGTTACCTCGAACTGCATGGTGAGGGGCACCGGCTGTCCGGTCACCGCGTTCATCTCGCCCTTGCCGAGGCAGACAAGGGTCACGGTGTCGCCAACGAAAGCGTTGAGACGACCCGCCACCAGCTTGCCCAGCGCGATTCCCCGCCCTTTCCCATCCGAGCTCGCGAACCGGAAGTCGCCGATCGTCGCCCGCCGACGGATGTCGGTAACCTCCGGCATATCCTTGGTTTGAGGCGGAAGGCCGACGACATACCCGCCCTCCATGTACGCGTGGCCCGCGTTGACGAGGCACTGTGTCATGACGAAGGGGCCGGCAGCCACCACGCCTGGTTCAGCCTGCACCTTCTTGAGCACGGTCTGCCAGTTATCGATCCGCATGTCAGCACCGAAGTTCAACACGCGGATGTCCGGGCTGCCAATGAGGATCTTTTCGCGCAGGTCCCGCTGGAGCCCATTCATCACGCCCATCACGACGATGAGAGCGCTCACGCCGACGACGACGCCCACGATCGCGATCACGCTGATGAACGACAGTAGCTTCGAGCCCCGCCTGCTGCGCAGATACCGCCACGCGATGGACAGTTCGAGGGAGCTCATTCCGGTCTCATGGTGGGAAACAGAATCGCATCCCGGATGTTCGCCGTTTCGGTCAGGTACATGAACAATCGATCGAGACCGATGCCGACACCACCCGTAGGAGGCATGCCGTATTCCATGGCGCGAAGGTAGTCCTCATCGACCCCTGACGCCTCCTCGTCGCCAGCTGCTCGCAGCCGCGCTTGCGCCTCGAACCGTCGACGCTGGTCGATCGGATCGTTCAACTCGCTGAACGCGTTCGCAAGCTCCTTCCCGTTCGCAAAGAGCTCGAACCGCTCGGTGAGCGCGGGGTTTCCGCGCTTTGGCTTGGCGAGTGGCGAGAGTTCCACCGGGTAGTCAATCACGAACGTCGGGGCTTTGAGCGTGGATTCGACCAGCGCCTGGAACAGCTCGTCGAGAACCTTCGGCCGGCTCAGCGCTTCTGGATGTTGAACCCCTACGCGTCGCGCGCAGTTCCTGAGCGTTTCGTCGTCCATCGCCATGGCATCCGCGCCCACCGCCGAATTCAACGCGGGCATCCACTCGATCCGCGGGAACGGCAGCGTGAAGACCGGCACCTGTTCCGCGAACTGCGGGAACGCCCGAACGGCGTCGCTCGCGTGAACGAGCAGGCGCTCCACTATGCCCATCATGACATCGTAGTCGGCGTACGCCTCGTAGAACTCGAGCATCGTGAACTCGGGGTTGTGCGTCCGGTCGATCCCCTCGTTCCGAAAGTCGTGCCCAATTTCGTACACCTTGTCGAAGCCGCCCACAATCAGCCGTTTGAGGTATAGCTCGTCGGCGATACGCAGAAACAGCGGCATGTCGAGCGCGTTGTGGTGGGTCACGAAGGGCTTGGCTGAGGCGCCGCCATACAGCGGCTGGAGTACCGGCGTCTCCACCTCTATATATCCACGCCCATCCAGAAAACCACGGATCGCGGTCGTCATCCGCGACCGCGCGAGGAACAGCGCGCGCACTTCCGGGTGAACCGCCAGATCCGCGTAGCGCTGTCGGTAGCGCTGCTCAGGATCACTGAACCCCGAATGGCGAATGACTTCGCCCTCGACGATCTCCTCCTTCCCGAACGGCAGCGGTCGAAGCGATTTCGCCAGCATCTCGACAGTGTCCACCCGCACCGTCGCTTCGCCCGTCCGCGTGCGAAACATCGGCCCCTCGACACCGATCACATCGCCGATGTCGAAGAGTTTCAGCCTGCCGAAGGCTTCCTCGCCGAGATCGTCCCGGCGGAAGTACAGTTGGACGCGACCGCTCATGTCCGCAATGTGCGCGAAGATCGTTTTCCCCTGCCCTCGCCAGGATACGACGCGCCCCGCGACGCGCACTACCGGACCTTCCGCCTCGTCGCCTAACGACGCCACGGCGTCCGCGGCTTCGTGCGTACGGCTGAATCCGTAGGCGAATGCCTGGACGCCACTGGCCTCGAGCGCCGACAGTTTCTCGCGGCGCGCTCGCAGGACGAAGTTGACGTCGTCACTCACGACGTCTTCCCCCCCGCACCCACCTGCTTCAGGTACGCCTCGATAAACGGGTCGATTGCTCCATCCATCACCTTCTGTACGTCGGGGATCTTCAGCTCGGTTCGGTGATCGTTCACCATCGTGTACGGTTGGAAGACGTAGCTTCGTATCTGGCTGCCGAACGTCACATCAGCCTTCGTGGCGTCCAGTTTCGCCTTCTCGGCCGCCTGCTTCTCGGCCTCGAGCTGATACAGGCGGTTCTTCAACATCTTCATCGCCGTTGCTTTGTTCTTGAACTGCGATCGCTCCTGCTGCGACGCGACCACCACTCCCGTTGGGATGTGCGTCAGACGCACCGCGGAGCTGGTCTTGTTCACGTGCTGCCCACCGGCCCCGCTCGCGCGAAAGACATCCATTCTGATGTCCTCGTCGCGGATCTCGATGTTGATTTCCTCGTTCACGACCGGATAGACGAACACCGAAGCGAAGCTCGTGTGTCGTCGCGACTGCGCATCGAACGGCGAAATCCGAACGAGTCGATGTACGCCGGTCTCCGGGCGGAGAAAGCCGAACGCGTACTGCCCGCGGATCTCGAGCACGGCGCCCTTGATGCCCGCCTCCTCGCCCTCGCTCATGTCGAGGATTTCGTGCGCGTATCCCTTCCGATCGGCCCACCGGGTGTACATGCGCATGAGCATCTGCGCCCAATCCTGGGCCTCGGTGCCGCCGGCCCCGGCGCTGATCTCCACCTGCGCATCACGGAAATCGTCGGGCCCACGAAGCAGCGATCGGAGCTCGAACGCCTCGACTTCGCTTTCGACCGTGTCCACTTCCTGGTCGACCTCCGCCGACATCCCCGGGTCGGGCTGGGCGGCAAGCAGCTCGTCCAGCTCCATCGCCGAATTGATTCGTCCCGCCAGGCGATCGTACGGCTCTATCCAGCCTTTGAGCTCCTTGACCTGCAGCACGGCGGGGCGTGCGGTCTCCTGATCGTTCCAGAAACCCGCCGACGCCATTCGCTCCTCGAGCTGGGTCAGCGACTCCCGTTTGCGATCGAGGTCAAAGATACCTCCTCAGCTCGAGCAGCCGACTCTCGGCGTCTCGGAGCCGACGCGTGCGCTCGGATTCTCCCATGGTGTTCGCGCCCCCTATCGATCCGGGTAAGATGCCCCGGCAAATATGACACGAGCCGCTCTCCCCGGTGGAGAACGGCTCGGCTCATTCGTGTGGCTTCAAAGATAGCGGTCGCCGGAGTGTCGAACCACCCCGAGTCGCCTCGCATCGCGGGACCTTAGAAAACCTTCTTGCCCCCTGCGAGAACATCGTTCAGCGCATCCTGGAAGTGGGACGTCGATTCGGCGAACTCCTTTCCGATCTGGTCGACGTACTCCTCGTAGCTCTTCTTGATTTCCTCTCGGAACAACTGCTTCAGTGTACCGGCGCGAATGCCTTCGTCACGCTTCTGCGGGTGGTAGGCCACCATGTCCGACACCAGCGCGCGGGCGAGACGTTTCGCTTTCTGATTTGGGTCGTTCGCGAGGAACGGGTTGATCGGAGCCTTCGAGGGCGTTGGCGCCGCAACATCTGGCCGCGGGCTCGGGGGCACCGCATCGACGGAAGCCGCTCGCGGCGCGGGCCGCGGCGCCGCCGCCGGTTGGGTCGGTTCTGCAGGTGCGGAAGGGCGAACCGGTAAAGCAAACGGTGCGTCGGATGCTCTCGGCGGACTCGGTGGAGCAGCCATTGGTTGACGCGGTACGTCGACTTCCGGCCGGCTCTGCGGCCGAGCTGGCGTCGGCGCTGGCGCCGGAGCACTCACGGTCGGCGGGACCGGCGCGGTCGGCGCGACGTTGGCACCCAACGGAGCGGCGTTGGCCGGTGTCGGCGGAACGCCTTGAGCCGGTGTACCCGACGCCTGTGGTATCGGCAATGAGGCCGGCGCAGCACTCGATCCCACGGGCGGAGTTGGCCGGCGTCCAGGCACAAATGGGGGAACGCGCGCTGGCGTCGCGCTGCGGGGCGCACCGCTTAGTGGAGTCATGCGCGGACCCGAGTCCGCGATCGCCGGCCGCGCTCCTGCCGTCGGGCTCGACGCAGTCGGAGCGTTGGCGAATCCAGCGGGGCGCGTCGTAGACGTTAGGCTAGCCGCGTCATGAGGCGTGGCGAAGTCGTCCGTCCAGCTCCGCGCGGTAGTGATCGGAATGATTCCTCCGCACACCGAGCAACGCGCTCGAACTCCGGGGCCCGGCACTCGCGCCGGATCCACCCGGAATACGGTTTGGCACTCCGGACAAGAAACGTTCATGACTCGTCGCCTAGGCTAAGCGGAACATCGGATCGAGCCGTTGACGACCGTACCAGGCGCCCGTTCGGCGGGTCTTGTCGACGATCGATCGTGTACACCGAACCAGTCAACGTCTTCGCGTAACTCTTCATTTCGGTTGCCAGCTCGCTGACCTGCGCCGCGTTCGCAAATTGTCGGCGTTCGTTCGATACGACACCGATCGACACGGTCATGAGCGGAACGCGATGCAACTGTCCACGTCGGTCCTTGCCGAAAAAGTAGCCCGCCCGTCGATCCTGCTCGGAGTACTGATATGGCACGAGCGCATCGAAGATGGACACGATCTCACCGCACGTTTCATTGACGATCAATGCCGGGATGATGAAGATGAAATCGTCTCCCCCAATGTGTCCGACAAACCCGTCATCGCGACACATACCCTTTACGACATCGTGAAGGATCTTCGCGAGAATGCGGATCACACGATCGCCGTCGTAATAACTATATCGATCGTTGAATTCCTTGAAGTGATCCAGGTCCGCATAACAGACAGCGAACGGTGTGTCCTGATGCAGACGACGAGTGATTTCTGCCTCGATGTCGATCGTACCAGGTAGCCGCGTCGACGGATGCACGTAAACATCGCGATCGGACCGACGCAGCAGCACGTCCATCCGGACGCGACACTCCTCGACCGGAGTCCGCTCGGTCAGCACCTCGTCCGCTCCGCACTCGAATGCACTCGCGACCGCCCGTTCGCCCTTCGCGCAGATGAAGAGCGCGGGGACGATGCCCGTGTAGGAATCGCGCTTCATCCGCCTGCACACGACACCGCATGCGTCGAGGTTCGCGCGAGCATCGAATACGACGAGTCTTGGTCGTCCTCTCAGCGCGCGCGCCATGAGATCGTCCTCATTCTGGACGACATCCGCGACCAGCCCGCGTGCATCGAGCCAGGCGGACACCGTTGCCGGGACAGACGCGCCGTCAGGGCTGAACACCATTGCCGATGGCGTCGGCACGCTACACGATGCTCATGCTGGAGGGCGCGAAGTGCTCGGTGGCTCTGGATGACGACAAGCGGCGTTTGTGTGCTGCATCACGCAGTAACGCGACGCAACGGCAGCGATCATCTGTAGACGCTGTGATGGTGCCCAAAGTCATGCGCCTAGCGGCGACGCCCCAGCGGAAGTGAACCGGTCAATTCGTACCGCTTACTGTCTCCGTCAACCTGACTCCGGAGCCGGACGGTAATGAATGCATCGACGGTGCTGAGCGCGTGGTTCGCAATGACGAGCCCGAGATCCTCCAACGAGTTGCGATACGCGTTATTGCTCCGGCGAATCGTACGCCGAAATTCCGCATACTCGAGCTGCGCATTGCTCCACGACCAGCGGTACTCGGGACGCACCGCCCGTTCTCGATAAAACTCCTCGGCGAACTTGTACTCGTCGGACCCGCGAGGCGGCGCGACCTCAGGGTTGGACCAATAGGTTTGTCGAGCGAGAAGCCAGGTGGCTCCGTTGGCAGTCGTGGTATCGGGTTCGGGGTCGAGCTCACCGCCTGGAGTCGCGTCGTAGGCGCCGCTCGCCGCAAAATGCTCCATACGCTCGTAATAGTCCCAGCCACCGACCGGGCGCGTTGGGCTGAACGGTCGTCGCGCCACTTCGCTCGCGAGGACGCGGTAGGACGCCCGAGCTTGACGACCTTCGCGCGCGTCAGCGATGTACCGCGCCCAGGCGTACGCCTCCACTGCGAGGTACGCGACAAATCGATCCTGCCCAAGCCACGCCTGGCCCGTGCCGGGCACGATGGCTGAGGCCAACACGGACCACGGCGTCGCGCGGGCGGTGTCCTTCTTCTCGCCGAAGTACCTCCACGCGTTGCCGACAACAACTACCGGCGCCGCGTCTCCGCGCATCCTTGGAAGCGTGCGCGCGTTCGAGAGTCGTTGCCCGTAGGCGTCAGCGAGCGGTATCGCGATCGCCGCGAGGGCGGCGATCGTCGCCGTGCGTGCGTTCAAAACAGGTATCGCAGCGAGAGGTACGTTGGAGCTTTACCCGCGTCTGCTGAAAGGCCGGTAAGTATGCGCCCGACGTCGAACACGAGGTTGCCGGTGCTCAGTCCAAGTCCGATCGATGGCCCGCCCGCCTCTGACTGCGACGCTTCAACCGCGTAACCCCCTCGAACGTGGAACCGCTCACGGTAGGCGACATCCACCCCGAAGCGCGGGGCCGGATTCCCGACGTGGATCCCGTCGGCGAGATCGAACGCGACTCGCACCGCGGTCTCCGGCGCGATCCGCGCTGGAACGGCGTAGCGATACTGTACCCCAACCTGGAGCCGGCGCGGAATAGGGTCCGACTGCGGACTGTCGTTCACCTGCACGTTGAGGCCCACGATGTTTCGAGCGGCAATGCCGATGACGAGCGGAACGGATTTCTTGACCGTGAATTGTGCGCCGAGGTCGAGCGCGCTCGTCGTGGCCGAGAAGTTGATGTCGGGACAGGGGCCCGTGCAATCGATGCGAAACTGAATCAGCTTGTAGGTGAGCCCGGCGGTGACGTAGCTGCCTAACGACGTGGCGTAGGTAGCCGCGTAAACGAAGCTGCGCGGAATGATCGTTCCTGCGACCTCCTCCGGCCCACTCGCGTCGGGGTTCGACTGCTGCTCGCCATAGTCGAAGATGTTGACCGACAGGGCGAGCACGCCGAGGAGTGACGATGGCACGAGGATCGTCACCGCGTCACCGGTCCCGGCTACGCTCTGCGAGTGGTGAATCGCGGCTTCGCGATGCGTGGCTGCGCCAATAGCCGCTGGGTTCCACCACACCGCTTCGGTACCCGGCCGGTCTGCTACGACTGCCTGGCCCATCCCAACCGAACGCGCGCCAACCGGCAGGAGGAGAAACAACGCTCCTTCCGTTGCCAGACCGGTCTGCGCGTGTGCGACGTCGGCAGCCGAAATCAGGGCGGCGCCGAGGAGGGCGAACGATGCTCTGCTAGAGCGGAGTAGCCTCATCCGCGAGCATGATGGGAATGTCGTCCCGCACCGGATACTTCAGTCGGCACGTGTGGCAGACGAGGCTCGGCTCATCGGACCGGTATTCCAACTCGCCTTTGCACTTCGGGCAGACGAGAATGGATAGCAACTGCGGGGAAAGCGTCACGAAGTTGGCTCCTGAGGCATCCGGTATCCAAACCGCTCGAGAGCCCGCGCGTCACGACGCCAGTTGGCGAGGACCTTCACCCAAAGGTCCAGATACACGGCGCCGCCGACGAGTCGTTCGATCTTTGCGCGGGCAGCGCGGCCAATTTCGCGGATCCGTGAACCTTTCTCACCGATAAGAATCCGCTTCTGGCTGTCGCGTTCAACGTAGATCGTCGCCCGAATGTACACGGGCGACCGGTCTTCGCGAAACTCCTCGACCTCGCACGCAATGCTGTACGGTACTTCCTCATCCAATTGTTCGAGCGCCGTTTCGCGAATGAGCTCCGCCGCAAAAAATCGCACCGTCTGTGTGCTGATGTCGTCCTCGGGATACAGAAAGGGACTCTCGGGTAAGCGTTCCGATATTGCAGCAAGCAGCACGTCCGCTCCCTCGCCCGTCAACGCCGAGAATGGAATCGCATCGGGCGCGTGAGCAACCAAGTCGCGTCGGTCACCGGCCGAGAGGCGGTCGATCTTGTTCAACACGGTGATGACGTGTCGGCCGACAGCGCGCGGAATCGACGCGGCCTCCTCGAGGGTGGGCGGCGGGCCAAGCGTCGCGTCCGTTACGTACACGACGACGTCGGCATCGGCGATCGCATTCAGGGCGGTCGACCGCATGACACGTTGCAGCTCGTACCGTGGTTCGAGCAGACCGGGCGTATCGAGCAGCACGATCTGCGTATCGTCGGTCGTTCGGATCCCGACGATTCTGTCTCGAGTCGATTGAGGCTTCTCGCTCGTGATGCTCAACTTCTGGCCGACGATGCGATTGAGCATCGTCGACTTCCCAGCGTTTGGCTTTCCTGCGACGGTGACGATACCGGCACGCCTCATTGGCGAAAGATACATGTGCGGTTGGTAGGAGGTTCCGTGTGTCGCCATCGCGACGCGATGAGCGGGATGCACAAAGCCCTCATCGAGCTTGAGCTGGATGAGGGCTTTGCAATCAGGTGCCGGCAACGGCCTACTCTCCCGCGACCTCTCGGTCGGAGTACCATCGGCGCTGTAGGGCTTAACGACCGTGTTCGGGATGGGAACGGGTGTGGCCCCTACGCTCTAATCGCCGGCGAAATTTTATGTTCGGCTGACGCTGAATGAAGCGAAAAGAAGAGGAAGAGGTAGATGTGGTCGCATCGCGTGTGCGATGCTCACTCATGTATTGCGTGCTCTGCGGTTGAGAATTACTCCAGCGTGACCGAGGTCGTGCTGGGAGTAGTCAAGCCGCACGGGCGATTAGGACCGCTGCGCTCGGAGGTGGTTGCCCACCGTCCACGGGCGGCCTATCGACGTCGTCGTCTCCGACGGCCCTTCAGGGAGCTCGGGGCTCCGGGAGTGTTCATCTCGGGGGCGGCTTCCCACTTAGATGCGTTCAGCGGTTATCCGCGCCGACCATCGCTACCCGGCGTTGCGCCTGGCGGCACAGCCGGGACACGAGCGGGTCGTCCGACTCGGTCCTCTCGTACTAGAGTCCGCGCCCCTCAACACTCCAACGCCCACGGCGGATACAGACCGAACTGTCTCACGACGTTCTGAACCCAGCTCATGTACCACTTTAACCGGCGAACAGCCGGACCCTTGGGACCTTCTCCAGCCCCAGGATGTGATAAGCCGACATCGAG
>Ga0070681_10001483_pt1 | contig 20736 bp, 18 predicted proteins | sample KBSC83BmetaG_FD_65650 | JGI IMG/M metagenome (GOLD analysis project Ga0070681, IMG submission 65650) | Corn rhizosphere microbial communities from Kellogg Biological Station, Michigan, USA - KBS C8-3B metaG | ecosystem: Host-associated > Plants > Roots > Rhizosphere | place: USA: Michigan... | reverse complement strand
AGCCTGGGGTCGCGCCGCAGATGCGCCTCGAGGAGATCGATGCGACCGCGGTGCACGGCCATGGGCGCCGTGTCGGGAAACACGACGCCGTGCTCCTCGTACATGGCGAGAATCGCGTGCTTCGCGGCTGGCTTGCGGGAGTCGGTCCCGAGCACGATGTCGACCGGCGCGAGCAGGTTGCCGTGTTCGTCGTACACCCGCGCACCGCGCGACAGCGCGAACGCCGTCCCGTCAGCACTCAGCGTGTACGCCGGACCACCGAGAGAGCCGTCGGGCAGTGGCGGATTCCCGAGAAATCCGTGCAGCATCGTCGCCGTGCCGATCTGGCTCTGCAGCGTGGCGCGATCGATGGCTTTCTCCAGGTCCCGGGCCCCGAGCTCGTGGAGCATCCGGATGATGCGGTCGCGGCCGATGTTCGCGGCGTACGACATCGGTGGACCCCAATTACAGCCTCGGCGAATGCGCGCGTCCTCGTGGATCAGCTTCGGGTTGCGCATCACGAGATCGCGCACGACGTCGATGTCGTCTCGCCAGATTGCGTCGATGAGCTGGGCGGACTGCACGAGCCGCGTCCAGCTCGACGCGTCGTAGCTTCGCGCGAGCACGAGCTGCGCGTCCGCGAGCTTCGCCGCGGCGGGGTCGGGCGAATCGGGGTGTCGCTCGCGCAGCTCGGCGACGGCTTCGGGGTCGCCTGCGTGGATCGCGCGGAGGAGGTCCTTCGCCTGGTGCTTGAGCTGGTCCAGGTCAGGACGGACGGGCAGGTGACGCACGGGCATGACGAGCCTCCTTGTGGAGCGCCCGGGTCCGCTGGCGTGGGCAAAGGAGGTTCGGATATCTGTCGTCCCGAGCGAAGCTCGGGTGTCATCCCGAGCGCAGCGAGGGATCCTCATTTTCCCGAAAGAGGCCCTCTATCAGGACCCTGAGGATCCCTCGCCTGACGGCTCGGGATGACAACAGTTACACAGGTGGACTCGGTCCTTCCCGCGGACGGGCGGCGCCCTGCGCGCACCGCGAAACTGCGCTCGCGGCGGCGCGTCACGCAAGATCGATCGGACGCTCAGCGAGGCTTCCGAGTCGTCGCCTTCGGCCAATACCCGAACTCCGCCGCGTAGCACGCACCCTCGAGGTCAGCCACGCGATCGCGCATGTACGTCTGTGCATCGGCGATCGCCGCGTTGTACACCGACGGCGCGATCTCCTTCAAGAAGAACTCGAGCAGAAGCCGCGCCTGGAGCTCGCCAAATTCCTCGTCGAGATGCTCGCCAGCATACCTTTGGATCGAGGCAAGAGCCCGCTTCGCGACGTCGTCGGGAAGTGCAACAACCATGGGAGATGAAGTAAGACGTTAGGCGCCTCACGCGAGACGCAGCTCGCGCAGGATCGCGCGAAATCTCGGATGCGCGTGCAGCGACGAGAACAGGAACGAGCCCTTGAGACCGAACACCGGCCCGGCGCGCTCCTTCACCGCGCGCTCGAGCCAGTCGATCGCCTTGTCATCCTCGCCGAGTCCTGCGTACACGTAGGCGAAATGGTAGGGCGACACGTACGTGCTCTCCGCTTTCGTCTCGAGCTCGCGCAGCGTTGCGTGCGCTTCCGACGACCGCCGAGCCGACCTCGGTCTGATCCGCTACGGGCGCTCGATCTTGGTCAGGTACAGATCGAGTGAGCCGAACGACAGCTGCGATTTCATCTGCACGATCATGTGGCGGTCGTCGTCCGAGATCCACAGCTCCGCGTGGCCGGACTCGGAGAACACGCCCTTCGTCTTGATCACCGGTTGAATCACGACCGCGTCGAAGGTGCCCGCCGGTACTTTCACCCGCTCGCGCCGCAGTACGCGGATCGTCACGGGGTTGCGATCGGGCTTGAAGTAGCGCTGGAACTCGTACGTCTTTCCGACCTCGAGCGGCACCGTGCGAACGAAGTAGACGAACGAGCCGTCGTCGAGCGGATCGGCGACCGAAGGCTGTTCGGGCTCCTGGTCGCTCAAGTCATCGTACGTCCGGCGCTCCGGGTAGATCTCGTAGCGATGCTGACGCTCCTTCGTTCCTTCATTCTGGTCCTGGTTGAAGCGCAACGAGGCGAGACTGTCGGTCGTGAACCAGCTCTCGAAGGTGTCGTCGACCTTATAGAACGGGATTCCGCCGTTCAGGCGAAAGGTCGTGTGATATGCGGAACGCCCGCGCACGGTATCGATGCCGCTGACTTCCATCGATCCGGTCCCGACCTTGATGGCGCCGAAGTACACGTCGTACGAGAGACGTTCGCCGGGAACGAACGGTCGTGAGACCGGTGTCGTCGTCGAACCGGTTGCCGTCTGTGCCTGCGTGGCAGACGCCACGCTCATCGTCACGAGCCCGATCGCGATCAGGCTCGTGCACCGCTCGTTCCCCATAGCTCTTCTGTTCCTCAGCTCGATCGTGGGTCATGGGTGTCACCGGACTTCGTCTCGTAAGATGCCGTCGTGTAGGACGAGGTCGGAACCGCTGCCATTCTGATACCCCGAAATACCGCGATCGCTTTCTGGCGGGGTTTCGCGTGCCCATTCGCCGTTACTAAACGTAAAGGTGGCCCTCACGCGGATAGCGCGCGTGGCGTGCGATGGCGTCGTGATCGGCTGCGGCGAACGCCTGCGCGGCGCCGAGCGCAGCGAGCACGGCGTCGATCGCGTCGCCACCTGGATCGCGCATCATCACGCGACGGTCGCGATCGCCAATGCACACGTGGCTGGCGATGCCGGCCATGATCGTGCGGCGTACGCCTCGGCGCCGTCGAGTCAGTGGACCGCCCGCCGGCTGCTTGTAGTTCTGCGACGGAAGTCCGAGGCGCTTGAGCGTCGATGCCGGGCACGCTTCCACGAGCACGCGAACTGCCGAGTCCAGCCGCGCGTATTGAAACGGAAGCACCGCGGTGGCGCGGTCGCGCCGGAGTGGGCGAAGGACGCTGTGCATCCCGTGCATCGTCTGGTAGATGATCCGGTAGTGATACGGATCGAACGGTGCCCGCGCGTCGATGTCGGTCTGACGACGAATGTGCATCCTGGGCCCGAGCGTGCGGGCGCGGCGCACGCACTCGAGGCCGAGCCCGTAGTCGTCCGCGCGGTACTCGCGCACGAGGGCGAGCTGGCGGGGCCACCGCGAACGAGCCGGGAAGAGCTCGACGGGCAGGCCGAACGGAAAGTCGAGCGCCCAGAGGACGTCGCGAGACGCCGCCACCAGGGTCACGAGATGTGCGAGCGCCGCTTCGCGTTCGGCGGTTCCGGCCAGGCGATCGAGCCGGTCGAGCGCGCCTAACGAGAACGCCGGCTGCGCGTCCCTGCTGCGGGGTTGGCGCACGGGATCGAGCCGAGCGATCCACGTCGTGCGGCCGGCGAGCCGCGCACCACTGAAGTCCACACCGAACACCGCCCTGAACGCCCGCGTGGGCGTCTCACCCAACGATACTGCCACTGCTCCCGTCCCTTCTCTCGGATTCGCGTCACTGTAAACTAGTGGACGGGCATGGCAGTGGACTGGCCTGAACCACGAACGCTGAGGACGCAGACGGCGCTTCACGCCGACGCGGAACACGTGAGATTTTCTTGTGACCGTTCCAAAGAACAGTCCAGCGTCCTCAGCGCCCGGCGCACAGCGCCGCCAGCGCGTTCAGCGTTCGTGGTTGTTCACCGGCCAACAGCCGCCTCGAACACGATCTTCCCGTCGAAGACGGTCATCAGGCATTTGGCGTCCTTGATCTCGGCCGTCGGCACCGAATAGAAGTCGCGGTCCCACACCGCGAGGTCCGCATATTTCCCGACCTCGATCGACCCGACCTTCTTCTCCAGGAACATCTGCCGGGCCGCCCAGATCGTCACCGCGTGCAGCGCCGCATGCACGTCCACCGACTCCGCGCGGCCGAACGGGTCCTTGCCGTACACGCCTAACAACGGCTCGCGCGCGATCGCGGCCCAGATACCGTACTGAGCGGCGAACGGCGTGACGGGAAAGTCCGAGCCGTTCGCCCAGGTCATGCCCTTCGCGCGGAACGCCTTGAACGGATTCAAGCGCAGCGACCGTGTGGGCCCGAAGTTCCCCGCGTACGTGTCGCCCAGCCACCAGGTGAATGTCGCGGATGGCTCGGGGTAGCCGGCGTCGAACTCGTGCTGCAGTCGCGCCATCACCTCGATCGCGTGGTCGGTCGGGATGTTCGAGTGAATGACCCCGTGCCGCAGCCCCTTCTTCGGGTTCTCGCGCATCGCCTGGTCGTACGTGTCCACGACCCAGTCGATGGCGCGGTCGCCGATCGAGTGCACCGAGACGTGCATGCCCGCATCGTGGTACATGCGAATCAGCATGCGGATCGTGTCGGGATTCGACGCCGGGTAGCCGCGATTTCCGGTGTCGGTGCCGCGATAGCTCCTGTTCCAGTCGTCGTAGAGCCACGCCGTCCGTGCGCCGCCCGAGCCGTCGGCGTACAGCTTCACGCCACCGGCGATCACGTGATCGTCGCCCGTACTTTCGTACGGCCGCGTCATCGCCGCGCGCTGGGCGATCACCTGCTTCGCGTCACTGACCGACCGCCCTCCAGACCACAGCGCGAACACGCGCACCGTGAGCGCACCGTCCCGCTCGACCTTCTTGTAGATGTCCCACGCCTCTTTCGAGATGCCGGGGTCCTTGAGGCCGGTCATCCCGGCGGCGTTGAACGCCTTCGCAAAGTCGCGGATGCCGGCTTCGGTCTCGCTGGCCGAATGTGGCGGCACGCGACTCCACACGAGATCCGCGGCTGATTCGCGCAGGAGACCAGTCGGTGTGCGGTCCGGGTTCCGGTCGATCGTGCCGGCTGGCGGGTCGCGCGTGTCCTTCGTGATGCCGGCAAGGCGAAGCGCCGCGCTGTTGGCGACGACGTAATGGCCAGTGGTCTGTGTGAGCACGACCGGATTGTCAGGCGACGCCGCGTCGAGGTCCTTCGCGGTAAGCACGCGACGTTCAGCCAGCTTGCCCTCGTCCCATCCGCGGCCCTGGATCCACGTGCCTTTCGGCGTGGCCGCTGCCTTGGACCGAATGGCGGTGGCGACGTCCGGGATGTTCTTGACGTTCGGGTAGCTCAGGTCGAGGACGTAGAGACGCTCGGCACCGCCATCGGAGAAGTGAGCGTGGGCGTCGAGCAGCCCCGGGGTGACCGTGCGTCCGGCGAGGTCGATGCGTCGCGCGTTAGGCGCGGCCACGCGCTCCACCTCGGCGGTCGTCCCAACCGCGACGATCCGGTTGCCGGCGATGCCGACGGCCTGGGCGACGCGATCGGCGGAGTCGACGGTCAGCACGCGACCGTTGACGAGCAGCAGGTCGGCGCGGGTCTGCGCTGCGACGTTCGAGCTGACCGCGGAGGCGAGAATGAGCGCCGCGGCGGGAGCGATGGCGATCCGAATCATGAGGCGTCGACCGAGTCGTCGTCGGGTCGAGTGGCATCGACCGAGATCTGCAGCGCTTCATTCAACTCGGCGTCGCCCGAGATGATCGTGGCCCAGGCGACGTCGCGGCCTTTGCGCTTGCCCTTCTCGACAACGCGGATGCCATCCGGGGAGATGGTGACCGTGTAGAGGACGCCGCCCTGCTCCAACTCCCGCTTGATCGGCTTATCGAGCTTGGTGGTCATGGGGCAAACCTACTGCTGCTTCCGAATTGTGGCTGCATCGTCGGTCCCATTGTGTCGGCATCTCGACTGACACGCACGAAAAACAAGCAGGCGCAGAATACGCTGACCGCCCGCTGACGCGGGCGGACGCAAATTGACGCAGCCTGCTCCTCATCAAAAGAGAGTTTCTCTCGCAACGAGCCGGTTTTGAAGGGCAACGGCATCAGTCAGCTCATGGCGTCCCGAGGCTGTTCCTTTTTCAGAAAGGCTCTGTTGCGAGGGACTCTGGATGGCCGAGGAGCAAAAGCGGCAACCTGCGTCCGGCGCGAAGCGCCGGTCTGCGTCACTCTGCGTTCCTTGTTTTTAAAGCCGGCCCTAACGCGATGTCGGGGATCGAGGGGTCAGAGCCTCGATCCCCAACTCATCGAGGCTACGCCCTTTGACTTTCAAGGGCTGTGACCCCTTGATCGGATTTCTTCCGGCGACTCAACACCCCCGCCGACACCAGCGCCACGATCACCGCCACCGGCAACGGCTCCAGGAACGTCATCGCCACGTTGAACACCGGGTTCTTGTACATCTCGAGGAATCGGTCGGTCTCTGCCTTCTGCTTCGCGATGGCCTCCTCGCTCTTCCCGTCGGCTCGCGCCTTCGAGACGAGGTAGTCCCGGTACTGTGTGCCCCAGTTGGGCATGAACTTGAAGTAGATCACTTCCCACGTCGCGACGTAGCACGCTGACGCCACCAGCGCGATCAGTCCCCCCACCGCGAGCGCTCGGCCAAAGCTGACCGTGCCTCCCGCCACGGTGTCGCGGTATGTCCGCACGCCGAAAAAGATCAGCAGGAAGGCGACGACCATCGATGTATAGCCGACGATCTCGCCCCGATCGAACCCGATGGCGTCGTTGAAGACAACGATCGAGAGCACCATCAGCACGGACAGAATGGCGCCGGCGATGAAGCCGAAGGTGAGCACGGTCTTTTTCATGGATCGAATCCTCCGAGGGCGGAAAGTGCGCAGGAACGGCCGCCAGTCTGGCGCGTTCTGCCCAATTCCGCGTCACCAGAACGGGTGATTCTTCCGAAAACGCCGACGATTCACCCTTTCAGGGGATCAGTCCTGCCTCCTTCGCGCGCTGCACGGCCTGCGTTCGGCGCCTGGCGGCGAGCTTGTCGAACACTCGGCCCGCGTGCGTCTTCACGGTATTCTCGCTCACGAACAGTCGTTCGGCGATCTCGCGGTTGCTGAGCCCCGCCGCCATCGCCTCGAGGATGTCGAGCTCCCGCGGCGTGAGGCCGAGCTGCTCCACCCGTGCCTGATTTCGAACGAACGGTCCGGTGGTCGGCACCGGAACCCGCACCTCGACCGGCACTTCCTTCGTGATGACCGTTTCGATGACGGTCTCGCGCGGCCGCGTGAGCTTGAGCCCGAGCCAGATACCGAGCGCGGAGAAGATCGCCGCGACTATCCCGCCGTAGATCTCGAGCGAATGCTCGAGCACCAAGTAGCGGTACTCCACGACCTTGAGCACCGTCACCAACAGGCCGCCGAGCAGACCAAAGAGGAGCACGGTCTTCTTCACGTGGGCGGGTCGAACGCTAGCGGAGCTGAAGCGTGTCGCCTTCGAATTCCAGGCCTAGGGTCGGGACGACCACCGCCTTGCGCGAGCCGTTCTTCCGCACGTGGCCGGCGAGCCACGCGTCGTAGCCCGTGGCGGCAGCCGCCGCGAGGGTCGCCTCCACCGCCGACGGCGCCACGTACGCGGCGAAGCCCACGCCCATGTTGAACGTCGCGTAGGCCTCACGCCGCTCGATCGGGCCGGCTTCGATCAGGAACTCGAACAGCGCGGGCGGAGTCCGCGGAGCGGTGATCTCGTAGACGAACGGCTCGTCGAGCCGCATCAGCTTGCGCCAGCCGTGGCCGGTGACGTGGGCCAGGTAGCCGAAGGCAATGGCTTTCTGCTGGCATTCGCGAACGAAGGCCGCGTAGATGACCGACGGTGCGAGCAGCGCCTCGCCATACGTGCGCGAGTCGCCGTGGCCGATCGGCGTCATGTAGCCGTTAGGCAACCGGTCGGCGATCTGACGGCACAGCGTCAGGCCATTCGTCTGGACGCCTGACGAGGCGAGGAAGACGATCGCGTCGCCGTCGTGGATATCACCGACAACTCGCAGGTTCTTGGGCGCGATCTTCCCCACCGCCGACCCTGCGAGCACGATCGTCGAAGGGTTGACGATGCCTCGAAGCGTGGGCGTCTCGCCGCCACCCCACACGGCCCCGGATGCACGGCATCCCTGTGCGAATCCGTCCACGAGAGCGGCGGCGCGCGCCTCGTCGGCGAACCACGCAGAATCACCGACCGCCGCGTGCATCGCGACCGAGATGGGCAGCGCGCCACTGGTGATGACGTCGTTGACGATGGTCGCGACGGTGTCGATGGCGATCTCGCGATACCAGGTCCTGCCGGTGGCAGCGGCAACCGCGTCGGCTACCAGGTTCTTGGTGCCGAGTCCTTCTTCGACGTGCGCGAGGTAGTGGTCGGCTGCTTCTATCAAATAGGCGCTCTCGCCTCGCGTCTCTGCCGGCTCGGTGTAGCCGTATTGCACGAGCGCGCTCGAGGTGGTGCGCGCCGCGCGCTGGCAGGCGCGCTTGAACGCGTCGAGCTGGTCGTATCGAACACCAGAGGCTTCGTAGGAGAGCGTCATTACCGGCTTTGAGCGAACCAGTTGAGAGCTTCTGAGGTGAGGAAAGCTATCGCTCGCGGTGCTCCGAGTACGATGGCCCCGTGGACGCATTGCGTCCACGTCCAGGCCGCTTAGCTTCGGCCGCATCTTCTTCTCGGAGCCGGCCGTGCAGCGCCCCTTCTTCGCCGTCGTGGCCCTCGCGCTTGTCACTCACGCCGCGGCCGCGCAGCGATTCTCCGTGACGTTCCCGGCCGAACGCTCGGCCACGCCGCTCGATGGTCGGCTGCTCGTTATGATCTCCGCCGACACCGCCGGCGAGCCGCGCCTCCAGGTGAGCGACGCCGTCACCACGGCCCAGGTGTTCGGCGTCGACGTCGACGCCTGGCGCGCGGGCAGTGCGCAGGTGGTGGACGCGAAAGCGTTTGGCTATCCGATCCGCTCCCTCGCCGACCTCAAGCCCGGACGCTACCGCGTTCAGGCGATGATCAACCGCTATCAGACGTTCCACCGGAGCGACGGCCACACCGTCAAGCTCGCGCCTGACAAGTGGGAAGGGCAGGCGTACGCTCGAAAGCCGGGGAACCTCTACTCGCGTCCCGTGAGCGTCACGATCTCCAAGTCGAGCGCGACATCGCTCGTGCTCGACCGGGAGATCCCGCCGGTCGAGGATTTCGCGAAGCAGGAGAGCAAGTACGTGAAGTACGTGCGGATCAAGTCCGACCTGCTCTCCAAATTCTGGGGCACCGACATGTACCTCGGTGCCTGGGTGCTGTTGCCCGAAGGGTTCGACTCGCATCCGGATGCGCGCTATCCCCTCGTGATCAATCACGGGCACTTTCCGGCGAGCGTCGACTACTGGCGCGAGACTCCGCCGAACCCGGACCTCGAGCCCGACTACTCGGAGCGCTTCTCGCTCGCGGGCTACAACCGGATCCAGGAGGAGTACGGCTACCAGTTCTACAAGGACTGGACGGGCGCGGGATTCCCGCGCGTGCTACTGCTCCAGATTCAGCACGCGACCCCGTACTACGACGACTCCTACGCCGTGAACTCCGAGAACAACGGACCGTACGGGGACGCGATCATGAAGGAGCTCGTGCCCGAGATCGAGCGCCGCTTTCGCGGCATCGGTGCGGGGTGGGCGCGGTTCACGTACGGCGGATCGACGGGCGGATGGGAAGCGCTCGCCGTGCAGATGTTCTACCCTAACGACTTCAACGGCGCCTGGGTGGCGTGCCCGGACCCGATCGATTTCCGGGCGTACACGGTGGTGAACATCTACGAGGACAAGAACGCGTACTTCATCGAGGGCCCGTTCAAGCGCACGCCACGGCCCGGCCTTCGCAACTACCTCGGTCACGTGGCGTCGACGCTCGAGCAGATCAACCAGCGGGAGCTGGCGTTAGGCACGAACGACCGCTCGGGCGACCAGTGGGCGGTGTGGGAGTCGGTGTTCTCGCCGGTCGGCGCGAACGGCTACCCGAAGCCGATCTGGGACAAGCTCACGGGCGAGATCGACCGCGACGTCGCCATGTATTGGCGTGATCACTACGACCTCTCGTACATCCTGCAGCGCGACTGGAAGCGTCTCGCGCCGCTGCTCGACGGCAAGCTGCGGATCTACGTCGGCGACATGGACAACTATTACCTCAACAACGCGGTCTACAAGGTCGACGAGTTCCTGAAGAAGGCCGACCCGCCGGCGCACGCGGTGGTGGATTACGGTGACCGCGCGGAACATTGCTGGAACGGTGACCACACGCGGGCGAACGCGTACTCGCGGCTGCGCTACCCGCAGATGATGCTGCCGTGGGCGGTGGAGCGAATGCACCAGACAGCGCCGCAGGGGGCGGATCTGAAGAGTTGGCGATATTAGAACGGGAACCGGGAACCGGGAACCGGGAACAGTGACTTCTCGATCCTCGGTTCCCTATTCCCAGTTCCCAGTTCCCGGCAAGCCCAGTCGCAATCCCTACGAATACATCACCGACGTCTTCCCGGACTGCCCGGGATAGTAGAGCCGCAGCCGCACGATGTAGCTTCGCCCCTTGAACAGCTTGTACGTGACGCTTGCGTTGCGGTCCTCGCCGCTGTCGTCGTCGCCGGCCAGGAAGCGCGGCTCGCGCTTGATGTCCTCGAAGAGCGTGAGCAGCGTATCCGACGCGCCCTTCGTTTCGATCGTGTACTTCCGCGACTCCGTCGGATTGATCGCAAAATCGATCTGTTGACCAGCCGCGAGATCCGCCGCTGCCGCCTCGAATGGCTGGAGCTTCGTCAGCCTCGCCTTGAGCGGTGGATACCACTGGCGCGCCCACCGCTTGTCGGCGTTCGACACCGTTCCCGGCGGCGTGAGGCCGTTGATGTCGTACTTCTCGGGGATGTCGATCAGCCCGGGCTCGAACTCGTACTCCATGATGGAGTCGGGGTCCCACTTCGATCCCTGCACCTGCTGCGTCGATAGCTTCTGCAGGATGTTGTGATACGTCGTCGCGCGGTCCCAGCTGTTAGGCGGCTTCGCCAGGGAGTCGTAGACGGCCTGCTCGTGCCACACGATGCCAGCGAACGGATTCTGATGCTCGTGCTCCATGCCCAGCACGTGTCCGAGCTCGTGGAGGGCGGTGCCGCTGCCGTACGGCGTCGTTAGGTCCCAACCATACACCGTCGTTGGCTGGTTGACCGGCACGCTCAGCACTTCGCGACCGACCGACGACGCCGACGTCCCGTCGGCCGTCGAGTACCCGATGCGCACCTCCGCCTCACTGAGCTCGTCGACCTCCTGGAACTCGAGCCCGATGCCGACCGCCTTCCATTTCCTGAACGCGCCACGGATCGCGTCGGCCTGCTTCTTGGGAACCGCGTACCGCGAGCTGCCGCCAAAGAAGCAATAGTGTAGGACCGTCCCGTTCACCCACTTGAGACGGGTGCGGATGATGGCCTCCGCGCGGAGCGAGTTGGCCATCACGTGCGGTGCGAGGTCGGGTACGGGCCGAGCCGGGATCGAGCAGAACGGCTTTGACGTCGGGCCGGATCTTCTGGCCTTCTTCGTGGGACTTCGGCGAGCGCGTGCCATGTGAGTTCCTCCAACATCGAATCGAGGTACTGGCGAAGCTACACAACTTGTGGTGCTAAACGCGTTAGACGTTCGGCACCGGTCGTTTTCCTTTCAGTTCGACTCCGCAACGAGCCTTTGTTGAACCACGGAGGTCGCAGAGGTCACGGAGAAAACGATTGAACCGCGGTTCACCACGTTGTTGCTTTGTCGTTCTCCGTGACCTCCGTGACCTCCGCGACCTCCGTGGCTTGATTCCCTCAGCTGCGACACTCCACTAGCGTCGATCAGACCCCCATTTAGGATCAATGGGGTCAGGGTCACTTGATCCCATTCCGAGCCGCCATGATCCGTCCCGTCTTCCTTTTGCTCATCGCGTTAGGTGCCGCCACGCCGGCCGTGTCCCAGTCACCGGGCGACACGACGCGGATGCTCTACACCAAGCACGAGTACCGCATCCCCATGCGAGATGGTGTCAAACTCTACACGGCCGTCTACGTCCCGAAAGACACCACCGCGCGCTACCCGTTTCTCATCAACCGCTCGCGATACGGGGTCGGGTCGTATGGCGCCGACACGTACGCGCGGATTGGAACGGCCGAGTCGCTCAAGCGCGACCCGTACATCTTCGTGTTCCAGGACGTGCGTGGCAGCTTCATGTCCGAGGGGAAGTTCGTGGACATGACGCCGCACATCGAGCACAAGACCGGGCCGAAGGACGTCGATCAGAGCAGCGACACGTACGACACCGTCGACTGGCTGCTCAAGAACGTCCCGCACAACAACGGCAGGGCGGGACTCTGGGGCATCTCGTACAACGGGTTCTACGCGGCGGCAGGCGCGGTCGACGCCCATCCGGCGCTGGTCGCGGTATCGCCGCAGGCGCCGCAAGCCGACTGGTTCGGCGGCGACGACATCCATCTCCACGGCGCCTTCGTGCTCGACGGCATCGAGTACTTCGCGAGCTGGGGTCGCAGCCACCCGGCGCCAACGCCGAATCCGCCTGGCGAGATGAAGATGGGCACGAACGACGGCTATGCCTTCTATCTCAACGGCGGGTCGGCCGGCAGCGTCAACACGAGCAACCTCCGGGACTCCGTGCCGTTCCTGAACGACGTGCTGCAGCACGGGACATACGACGACTTCTGGAAGGCGCGCAACATCCTGCCGCATCTCAAGAACGTGAAGCCTGCGATGATGACGGTGAGCGGCTGGTACGACGCGAACAACCTGTACGGAGCGCTGCACGTCTACCAGACCATCGAGCAGAGCACGCCGGGCGCGTCAAACGTGCTCGTGATCGGCCCGTGGTCGCACGGCCAGTGGGCGCGCGGCTCCGGTGCATCGCTAGGCGACGTGTCGTTCGGGTCGGCGACGAGCGACTTCTACCGCGACAGCATTCAGGCGGTGTTCTACCGCGAGCGCCTGAAAGGCGAGGCGGGCGCCAAGCTTCCGGAAGCGTACATCTTCGAGACGGGCACGAACCGGTGGCGCACGTTCGACGCGTGGCCGCCCAAGGGCACGACTTCCAAGGCGCTGTACTTCCACGAGAAGGGCGGCCTCTCGTTCGATCCGCCGAAGGCGGACACCGGATTCGATACGTATCGGAGCGACCCGACGCGCCCGGTGCCGTTCATCGAGCGCAAGGCCACGGATCGAACGACGGATTACATGATCCAGGATCAGCGCTTCGCCTCGCGTCGTCCCGACGTCCTCGTGTACGAGAGTGAGCCGCTCACGGAGGACGTGACGATCGCCGGCCCGGTGAAGCCCAGCTTCTGGGTGACGACGAGCGGCACGGACCAGGACTTTGTCGTGAAGCTGATCGACGTCTATCCCGACGATGCGCCCGAGAAGGCTGCACCAACGGGAACGGGACCGCTACGCCCCGGCGAATCGATGGCGGGCTATCAGCAGCTCGTGCGAGGCGACGTGCTGCGCGGGAAGTTCCGGAACAGCATGGAGAAGCCGGAGCCGATGGTGCCTGACGCGAAGACGCACATCGAGTTCGAGATGATGGACGTCCTGCACACGTTCCGGAAAGGCCATCGGATCATGGTGCAGGTGCAGAGCACGTGGTTCCCGCTGATCGATCGCAATCCGGGGCAGTTCATGGACATCTACCACGCGAAGCCGGGGGACTACCGGGCGACGACGCAGCGCGTGTATCACACGCCGAGCAGCGCCTCTCGGCTCGAGGTGAACGTACTGGGTCCACCGCCGAAAGTGGTGCCGTGACGATCAACCACGAACGCTGACGACGCGGACGGCGCTTCGCGCCGGGCGCTGAGTACGCTGGGCTACTTCAAATTCAGAAAAGCAGGATCCAAAAGAACCCAGCGTCTTTGGCGGTGGCGTGCAGCGCCAGCTGCGGTCCCAGCGTTCGTGGTTCGGTTGGTTCATGCCGATCGCACGGACAACGCGTGGCGGAACACGTCGACAGGATCCCACGTCGCCTTCACGCGCTGCAGCCGCGGGTAGTTGCCCTGATAGTACAGCGTGTACCAGGGCACGCCCGACGTATTCAGCGTCGGGTCCGCGAGATCGGTATCGGGGTGATTGATGAACGCGCCGTCGTACGCGTCGCCCGGCACTGGCACCCCGCCCGTGTCCGCGAAGAGCTCGCGATAGAACGCTCGCACCCACGTTAGGTTCCTTGCCTCGTCGGCCGGGTCCAGCCAGCCCACGTTGCACGCGGTATCCAGAATAGTATTCCGCTGCGCGGATGCCGTCGCCTCGGGTGCCACCGTGTTCACCCGCCCACCGTACGTCGCGAGCCCGAAGACGCCACCCATGACGTCGTGGTCGGTGCGTGTCATGTAGTCGAACACGACGTCGATCTGGCGATCCGTCAGGCGCTTCCTGAGCATCGCGTCCTTCACCTTCGCGCTCACGCCACCGGGCGGCATTGCGAAGAGGTCGGGGAAGGGGTTCAGGGCGAAGTCGAGCCAGCCCATTCGCGCCAGCTCGTTCGCCGCCGGCGCGCCGACGCCAACGCCTAACGCCGAGAGGTGCTCCTCGATCTGGCGCTCCGCCTCGGCGCCCGCCGTACTCACGCCGCGAACGATGATCTTCCCGAACTGCTGGCGATGGATCTCGAGCAGCGTCCAGAGCGATGCGTTGGGCGAGTCGATACCGCTGTTCTGCTCGCACCACGCGCCGTGGTTCTGCATCAGGCGACGAAACGCGGCCTGATTCACGTCGCTCCAGTTCCATTCGACGCGCACCGTGGTGATCGACTCCGGCGCACGTGGAAGGAGCAACGCGGCGTCGTGGCCAGTCGCGTCAGGCGCGCGAAACCAGTAGCGCGTCACGACACCGAAGTTGCCGGCGCCACCGCCAGTGTGTGCCCACCAGAGCTCCCGATGCGGATCGGATGCCTCACGAGTCGCGACGACCGCGCTCGCGCGACCGAGCTCGTCAACGGTCACTACTTCCACGGCGTACAGGTAATCAGCGGCGAGACCGAGTTGCCGGCAGAGAAACCCGAACGCGCCGCCGGCGACGTGTCCGCCCATTCCGATCCCCGGATATTCGCCGAGTGGGACGACCACGCCCCATCGGTCGAACAGGACGCGAAACGTGTCGCCTACCGTCGCGCCGGCTTCCACCGCCACGGCGTTCATGTGCCGGTCGTAATACACGCGCTTCATCGGCGAGACGTCGATGATTACGCGCACGTCGGGATCGGACACGAATCCCTCGAGGCAGTGGCCGCCACTCGTGACAACGAGACGCTGCCCTTCGCTCACGGCGCCCTGCACCGCGGGCACCACCTCGTCGGCCGAGTGCACGAGCCGCACGTAGTCCGGGCTCGCGGTGAATCGCTTGTTGAACTGCTTGCCGATTACGCCGTGATACCGCGGATCATCGCGCGCGATTCTCATGGCAGCCCTCGTTTCGACGACCCGGTCTACAAACCTCGAGTCTAGTTGGCTATTGCAGCCAGGCCGCCCCGGCGGCAGCCTGTCCGACGATGCCTCCAGATGTCAGGCGTTAGGCAGCGTTTGTCTCGTCGGTGCGCGGGCCGAGCGACGCAACATCCAGCCGTACAGCCAGACGATCATCGCGATGAACCCGAGCAGTCCGAGCCACCGACCCAGCGCGAAGTCCTCCGGCACGATCCCGATCGGCGCGTCCTTGTTGAGACTGACGATCAGGCCGGCGTTGACCACGCCCCAGAGACTCTCGCCGACGATGAGTCCCGACGCCACGAGCGTGCCGAGTCGCTCGGAACGTTCCGGGTTCGGCATCGTGCGGACGCGTTTGTCGTACCAGTGCGAGATGATCGCGCCAACGATCACCGCGAACGTTGCCGACATCGGGAGGTAGATCCCGATCCCGACCGCGAGCGGCGGAATGCGCAGCTTCTTCATGGCGCCTAACGCCGAGTCGATGAGGATCAGCAGGACACCGACGGCCGCGCCGATGCCGATCATGTTCCAGTCGAGCCGGCCGCCGATCACGCCCTGCGCCAGCGCGGCGATGAGTGTCGCCTGCGGGGCAGGGAGTGGATTCGGCGCGACCACGCCGACGTTCGCGGCGCCCGCAAACCCGTACGCCTTGGCGAGCAGGTTGAGCACCGACGGAATCACCGCGGCGCCTGCGCCGACGCCGACGATCAGCGCGATCTGCTGGCGCATCGGTGAGGCGCCCACGAGCTGGCCCGTCTTGAGGTCCTGCAGGTTGTCGTTCGAGATCGTCGCGCAGGCGAAGATGATCGCCGTCACGAACAGCGCGAACGCGACGAGCGGTGCGCGCGTCTGCTCCGTGGGAGTGACCACCAGGATGACCGTCGACGCGACGAGCACGATCGACAGGATGCCGACGCCGGAGATCGGGCTGTTCGATGCGCCGATCAGCCCCGCCATGTAGCCGCACACGCCGGCGATCAGGAACCCGACGACCAGGATGATGGGCACCGAGACGACCGTCAGCGTCGACGCGTTAGGCGCGAGCACGGTGGAGCGCGCGAACGTGAACGCGAGATACCCGGCAATCACGAGACACACCGCGGTGAGGATCAGAATCCAGTGCGGTGCGAGGTCGCGATCCGAGTCGTCGCCCGTGGCCTTCGCCTTCGACGCGGCGAGCGTGCTCACGAGCCCTCCGACGACCGGCCTCGCGAGTCGTCCGAGGGTGTAGATCGCGGCGATCCCGATCGTCCCCGCGCCAATGAAGCGGACCTGCGTGCGCCAGATCGCCGTCGTGTATGCCGCGAGCGACTGGCCGGCCGCCGGCGCCCCCATCGACGTGAGGATCGGCACCGCGATCACCCACGAGATGATCTGCCCGACGAGCATCGCCATGCCGACCGACAGGCCCACGAGGTGTCCCGCGCCAAGCAGCGCGAGCGACCACGCGATGTTGTACCCCGTCCCCGCCGTGGTGCCGAGTCGAATGTACCCATTGAACTCGGCCGCGGCGACGCGCGTGGCGGTGACGATCGCGAGTCCTGCCGACGCGACGGACCCGAGGATCACCGCGACGAGCCCTTCGCGCGCTTCGCCCGTCTCGTCCTTCGTCTCACCGCGCGTCCCCGAGCCGACCTTCAGCACTTCGGCCGCCGCGACACCTTCGGGGTAGGGAAGGTCGGACGTCGTCACGAGCGCTCGCCGAAGCGGGATCGTGAACAGCACGCCGAGGATGCCGCCGCTCACGCAGATCAGGAACGATTGCCAGAACGGGAATCCCGTCCACCAGCCGACGATCACGAGACCCGGCAGCACGAAGATGATCGCCGAGAGGGTGCCCGCCGCGGACGCGACGGTCTGGACGATGTTGTTCTCGAGGATCGACGAGTCCTTGACCGCGCTCAGGATCGCCATCGAGATCACCGCGGCGGGGATCGATGAGGCGAACGTGAGGCCGACCTTGAGGCCGAGGTAGACGTTGGCCGCGGTGAAGACCGTGGTAATGAGCGCGCCGAGAATCAGGCCGCGAATCGTGAGCTCTTTAGGTCGCATGGGCCACAATTCTACGGAACTGCGGAAGGGCGCGCGAATCCGACGGGCGCGCGAATCCGTCGCGCCGTCGGTGATTTCGCGCCCTTAGGCTGTCGCGCCGTTCAGTTGTTAGGCCGTTGAAGATGCAGCCGATGCATCATGCGATGTAGCCAGGGTGCTCCCATGATGCCCACGGACGTGATGAAGACAAGCCCCGCGAACAGCGCGTACAGTCCTGCGCCGATCTTGCCCGCGGTCGTGTGGGGTGCGTCGACCGGCCCCATCCCCCCCAGCAACATGGACGCATTGAGGAACGCCTCGATCCAATCGAGTCCCTCGGTCCAGTGATAGATCGCCATGCCCAACAGCAGCGCGAGGAACAGGGCGAGAAATGCCACACCGGCGTGTTGGATCGCCCGCCGTCGGAAGAGTGGCCACGGGAGCAGCGTCTCGCTATGATGCTCGTACATCGCGGAACTCGACGATCACTTCGATCGGACCACGGATGTGCCGGTTGAACTCGTCCAGGTCCTCGGCCGGGACCCACAGCTCGCGATGTCGGGCGGCGCCGGCGATGCGTTCAGGGTACCGCGCGAGAAACTCTGTCTCGACCCGGAAGCGAAGCACGTAGCCGGCGTATCCCGACGCCTCGTCGCGCGTGTTCCAGTCGCGCGCGATCTCTACCGCATACGGCTCGGTAAGAACGGGATAGAAGATGGGCTGCGATGGCAGGCGTGGCGGGAACCGCGAGAATCCGGTCGCCGCGATGAGATCGAGCTCCTTTTGCCCGACTGGTCGAAACAACGTCGTCAACGGCTCGCTCAGGCTCCCTCCCGTCCGGGACCACCGCTCAAGCTAGCCGACGGATGTACGAACGGCGAAGGAGGACACTCGCCCTTCGCCGTCCGCAGTTTGCATTTGGCGCTGTTTGGAATTTCGCGCCTGGCGCCGTCTGTGATTCGCGCGCCCTTTGTGATTTGCGCGCCTTTTGTGATTTGCGCGCCGTTCGGGATTCGCGCGCCCTTCAGCTGTTCGCGCCGTTTCGACTTATCTGCCGACGCCGATTTTCAACGACAGCGAGTTCACCTTCGACACGTTGTACTCCACGGCGAGCCGCGCGACCGACAGCTGGACAGAGGCGCCGACCATCGCCTGTGCACCCATGACGTGCTCGTCGTCGAGATTGACCACCGCGCTCTTCTCGTGCGAGTTCGACAAGTAGGTCGACGCTCCGGCATACGGCGATAGGGCAGCCCAATGGGTCAGCGTGAACCGGCGGCTCGCCAGGACGTCGACGCCGAACACGTTGAGGTTCAGGTCGTCCGGACCGTACATCGAGACAAAGCTCGCGCGCGCCGCGGCCGACCAGGGCTTCGTGGCGTCGCCGAAGAAATTCTGCTGCACCTGTCCGCCGACGAACCCGTAGTTCGCGCCAGGGCTCTTCGTCAAATAGAGCCCGACGTCCGTTTTGCTCGTGACGCCCATGCGAGCCATGAGACCCGGGAAGCTGAGACCGTCGCCCTCGAACAGCCAATGCGTGGAATCCGGATGAACGAAGGTGTCGTTCCACGCCGCGTCGGACGCGTTGATGCCGGTCTTGTACTTGAGCGCGGACAGTTCGAAGTGCCCTTTGCCCATTGGCCGAGCGTCGGACATTGGGCGGAAGTACGCGACCAGGGCGGCTTCACGGGTGAACTGGTGCCAGGCCGTCTGCGTCAGCGAAGGATCGAGCTGGAACGAGCATTCCTTCCATCTCGGATTGACGTGGAGTACGGGTTGACCGCTCTGTGCGCTCGCCGGAGTCTGGGTCAAGGCGATGGTCAGTCCCATCGCCGCGGTAATCAGATATATGCGCGTCATGACGCCCCCAATTCGAGAGGCGATCCGCTGACCGGATCGCGTTGGTGAACGCCTCGAACATGGGACCCGCGACGTTATGGTCGTCCGAACCGATCGGATCGGACATCTTCGCTCTCAGGACGAAGGCGGTGACACGTCCCGACAGCCCGGGACGTCGCGCAAATCATGGTAGACCGCCAGTCCGTGCTCGCGCGCGGTCTGGACCATGAGGTCAGCGCCCTTCGACGCCCCGCCCATCCTCAGTACGGCGTCGCAGCGGGCGAGCAGCCGCTCGGCGATTGGATGGAAGATTTCCTCGAATGGCGCGTCGCCGATCTGGCGGGACCCGGCGAGGGCAACGAGCGGAAGCGCGAGCCACTCGCCCACGAGCGGGATGTGGCCCGCCCGGAACAACGGAAGCGCATACGCCTCCATGGCGCGGACGTTCGCCGCGAGCTTCTCGGGGTCGTCGCCGGTACCGGACCGGTACGGCCCGGCGACGAGGATCATGAGGGACGGAGCGCAGGTCATGGAGATTCCTCTTGCGATTCCCAGTGCGATACGCAGTATGAGGTAACGATCAGGACGGGGCGACTCCCGGGTTGGTTGCCTGTCCGGGGTCTCCTGACGAGGACGAGGCGACTCTCCTAGTACCTCACGAACGCGGCCGCAGTACGCTGAGCAGCGGAGTGCCGGTTCGTGTCGTAGATGAGTGCGGGTTTAGCACGGCGTCAGATCGGCAAGAACCGGCGTTGGTTCCTTTCGCGTGGACGTCCCTATGCATCGTTCTCGTTTCGTTGATCGACTGGTCGCTGTCCTCACCCTCGCGTTCGCGGTCGTTGCGTGCGGGCCCGACGCGCCTACGACGCCGCCCGCGCCGAGCGCCGCAGTCGTTGAGACGCCGGCGGCAGCACAGGCGAAGGCCGGCGGTGTCACGATCACCGCGCCGGCCTCTACGCGTCTCCACCCGGGCGACAAGATCCAGCTGACGGGCAGCGTGGTCCTGCCTAACGGGAAGGACAAGGACAGCTTTCCCATCAAGTGGTCGACGAGCAGCGCCGCTGTCGCGACGGTGGACGAGAAGACGGGTGAGGTCACGGCGGTGGCGCCGGGGGCGGTGACCATCACCGCGAAGGCCGGCCCGCGAACCGGTCAGCTGGCGCTGACGGTCATGGTCCCGGTGGCCCGCGTGGCGATCTCCCCGAACCCCGTGACCATGGACTGGGACACGCAGGATCCCGCGAAGGTGCTCCTGACGGTGGCGGCCTTCGACGCGTCCGGGGCGGCCATTACGGATCTCGCCGACCGGACTATCGTGTGGGCGTCGGGCGACAAGACGACGGCGACGGTGGCGGCGGCTGACCAGCCGGGCCAGGAGCTCGTGACGGGCATCCTGATGGGGAAGACGACCGTCTCGGCGACCGTGGATGGGGTGCAAGGGACCGCCCAAGTCACGGTCCAGCCGGAAGGGGGATACTTCAACGAGGGCGATTACGAACACACGCTGGAGCTGGGCGATGTTACCTACTTGGCGTTGCGTTTCTTCACCGTCAACGGCGAACGGGAGCCGGAAATCGCCGACCAGTGGGTCTCGACGAATCCGGC
>Ga0070681_10001479_pt1 | contig 20744 bp, 20 predicted proteins | sample KBSC83BmetaG_FD_65650 | JGI IMG/M metagenome (GOLD analysis project Ga0070681, IMG submission 65650) | Corn rhizosphere microbial communities from Kellogg Biological Station, Michigan, USA - KBS C8-3B metaG | ecosystem: Host-associated > Plants > Roots > Rhizosphere | place: USA: Michigan... | reverse complement strand
CGTTACTTCGGACCGGACGTGTCCGCCGAGGCCGAGGCGCCGCCGCTCGCGCTGACAGCAGCGGCGGGCGCGCGTCCCGCGCTCGGCGCGCCCCGCGCCTTGGCGGGCGGGCTTGCCGGCTGCGGCTGCGCGCTCGCAGCGGCGGCACCGCTCACGGAGCGACCGCCGGCATTCGCCGCGGCGTCGCCAGCCACCTGCGCGGCGCGCGACTGCACCTCGCCCTCGCCCGCGGCATGCACGCCGGCGTTGGCGCCGCCGGCGGTGGCCGCAGTCGCGGTGCGCTGCGCCTGCCCGGCCGCTGCGGTCGCTGCGGTCGCGCTGGCCACGCCCTGACGCGCCTCACCGCGCGCGGCCTGCCCGGCTTCCGCAGCCCGCGCCTCGCTGCCGCGCGCGCTCTGATGCGCGGCGGCCGTTGCCGACCGCTCGGCCCGGTTGGCATCGGCATGGGCCCGCAGCTGCTCGCTGGCGTTGCCGGCCGCGCCGGTGCGCAGGCTGCTCGGGCCAAACGTGGTACCGAACGCGCCCCCCACGCCGCCATGCGCGGCGCCGCCCAGGATCTGCGAGTGAGCCGGCGCGGTCACGCCCAGGAAGGCCGCCGCCACGGCGCTCGCGAAAAGATGAATCTTCATGGTCCTCTCCTCTCGAGGCCGCGGACCATCCGCGACCCTTCGAGGAGTACTACGAGCGGCGGCGGGGTTTTCTTCCCCGCGGCGGACTTGACTTAATCCGCCCTGAGCCCGGCCAGTGCCGGCTGACGGCGCAGCTCCGCGCCGACGAGACCATAGCCGCTGATCGGATTGGGAACCGGCTGGCCGAGCCGCTGCGCGGCTTGCGCCAGCGACGCCACCGCGGCTTCGGCGGCGCTCTTGTCGGGCGCGCTCAGGTGTACGGCCAGCAGGCCCGCCACCAGGGGCGCCGCGAACGAGGTACCGCGCACCCGCACGTAGCCGTGCCCGGCGCTGGCCGCCGCCATGTCCGCCCCCGGGGCGGCGAACTTCACCTGCGCGCCGCGCTCGGCCTCGGGCAGGATGCGTCCCCGCCCATCGACCGCGGTGACGCCGACGACCCCCGGGAAGGCTGCCGGGTACAGGGGCGCGGCCGCCGGGCCGTCGTTGCCGACGGCGGCCACCACGAGGTGGCCGCGCGCGAGCAGCGCGGCCAGCACCTCCCCGAGCAGCCTGTTGGGCGGCCCGACAAGGCTCACGTTGATCACCGGCACGCGCTCGCGGGCCAGCCAGTCGAGGGCGTCCGCCACCGCATCCACCGCACCGCCCGCGGGCAGCCCGCAGAACACGTCCGCCGCATACAGGGTGGCGCCGGGCGCCGCGCCGTGCAAAGCCGCCGCGCGCCCCACCAGCAGCGAGGCGACCGCCGTGCCGTGTGCATCCGGCACCTGCCGGCCCGCGCAGCCATGTTGGTGCAGCGTCACGCCGGCAAACACCTCGTGGCGCGCATCCACCCCGCCGTCGATGAGGCCGAGCGCGACGGAGGCGGCAACGTCTGCAGCGGCGGCCACCGCGCCGGGGGCGGCGGGCGCCGCCAGCAGCCCGCTGCCGGTGAACACGTGGTTGAAGTCGTAGGCGCCCGCCGGATCGGCGCTCTGCACGCGCTGCAGGGCGCGCGCCGTGTCGCCGCTGGCGTGCAGCACGAGGAGGCGCAGGCCGAGACCTGCGAGCGGCACCTCACGCAGCACCGCAAGGCCCGCAGCGGCCGCTGGCATCGGGGCGTCCCGGGCCGCGAGCGCCAGGATCTCGCCGCGCACGATCGGCGCGCCATGCGGATCGGCCTCGATCACGTCGCGGTGCCTGAGCAGCTCGCGCACGTGCAGGCGGCGTAACTCGCGCAGCGCCTGCACGTCGTCGGTGCGTGACAGCGTGGCATCGAGTGGTGCGGTGGCGGCCGGCAGATTCGGCACGCCCACCGGGGGCAGGCGCACCGCCGGCACGCCGATCTGGGCGGCGGCCGCGTGCGTCAGCGCCAGGACCAGCAGGGCGGCGAGTACGCGCATGGGCGGCACCTTAGTGCAACGTGGCCTGCCGGGAAAGAAATGGAAGAAAATGGCCGGCATGTACGTAGTGACTGGTTAGCGATGGCGCCGCCCGCCGAGCTGCACGCGCAGCTGGTGGCGCTGCTGCCACGGTTGCGGCGCTACGCGCGCACCCTGGCGCGCAACGTGCACGACGCCGACGACCTGGTGCAGCTCGCGCTCGAGCGCGCGCTGACGCGCGCCGAGCAGCTGCAGGCCGATGCGCCGCTCGCCGGCTGGATCTACGGCATCGTGCGCAACGCCTGGATCGACGAGGTGCGCGCGCGCGAGCGGCACACGCGGCTGTTGACGCCCGAAGTGGGCGCCAGCCTGGTGAGCCGCGTGTCCGGGCCGGCCGATGCCGAGCAGCTCGCGGTGCAGGCGGCGCTGGCGAGTCTGCCCGAGGAGCAGCGCAGCGCGGTGGCGCTGGTGCTGATCGAGGGACTGTCTTACAAGGAGGCTGCCTATGCGCTCGGCGTGCCCGTCGGCACCCTGACCAGCCGCCTGGCGCGCGGGCGTGACGCGCTGCAGAGGCTGCTCGGAGAACCGGAGCCGCAAACATGACGTTCGATGACGAGACCGTGATGGCATACGTCGACGGCGAGCTCGAGCCGCTGGCGCGCGCCGCGCTGGAGGCAGCCATCGCAGGCGATCCGCAGCTGCAACAGCGCGTGGCGGCGCAGCGCGTGCTGCGCACACGGCTGCAGCGCGCCGGCGCGGCGGTGCTCGCCGAGCCCGTGCCGGAACGACTGCTGAGCACGGCGCGCGGCGCGCGTGCGCCGGCCACCATCCTGCCGCCGGCCCGCGCCCGCCGGCCGGCGCGCCGCTGGTCGTGGCCACAGGGGGGCGCGCTCGCCGCCAGCCTCGTGGTGGGAGCACTGCTCGGGCCGCTGCTGCTGCACCCGCCGGCCGGACCCGTGACCACGCGCGACGGGCGCCTGCTCGCGGCGGGCGCACTGGCACAGGCGCTCTCGCAGCAGCTGGCGAGCACGCAGCCAGCGGATGCTGCGGTGCGGATCGGACTCAGCTTCCGCCGCCGAGACGGTGCCTACTGTCGCAGCTTCCTGCTGCGCGCACCGAGCCCACTCGCCGGGGTCGCCTGCCGCGAGCCGGACGCGTGGCGGATGCAGGTGCTCGCCGCCGCCGCGCCCGGCGCCGCGGCCGGTGGGTATCGGCCGGCGGCCGCCGCGATGCCGGCTGCGGTAACCCAGGCGGTGGACGCGCTGATCGCGGGCGAGCCGTTCGATGCGGCGGCCGAGGCGGCGGCACGCGGCCGCGCCTGGAACCGCTAGGCGTGGGCCTCAGACCCCGAAGAACCGCGCCAGCGGCGCCAGTGCCGCCCGCCCGGCGGCGAGCTCCAGGCAGTTGACCAGCGCCAGCCGGAAGCCGCCGGGCGGCATGGCGTGCGACGCCGCCGCCCGGTCGGCATGGAAGGTGATCTGCACGCTGCTCACCTGCGGCATGCCGCGCACTTCCGCCAGCAGCGGCGCCGGCGGATGCCGGTATTCGCGGCCGTGCGGCCCGAACAGCGCCACGCTGTAGCCGGCGCGCCGCGTGCCCTCGGTGAATTCCCAGCGCCCGTGGCGGTACAGCCCCACCACCGCCTCGAGCCAGCCCGCGCCGCCATACAGATCGGGCCACTGGTCGGCGAAACGCAGGTGCACGTCGATGATCGAGCCGCCGAGGGTCTCGAGGTTGAGCATGCCGGTGTAGCCGCCGAGATGCCGCGCCACCCAGCCGGCGAGTCCCGCCTCGAGCTCCACGCGTGCATCGGCTTCCACGACCCAGTGGTCGAAGGTGCCCTCGCCCGCCGGCAGCCCGCGGCAGTGGCGCCACCACGTCACCCGGCCGCGTTCGACGGCGGCGTCGGAGCTTATGTGCTCGCCCGTCAGCAGCCTCATCCAGAAGTGCCCGGGCGTCAGGTGACGCCGGTAAGCATCGAGGTCGGGCAGCACGCAGCTGCCGACGCCCATGCCCCGCAGGTTGAATATCGGCTTGCTGAACACCGGGAAGTGCGGCGGGGTCACGCCGTGCGGCGCGCAGGCGAGGCCCTGCGACTCGGCCACGAACAGCTTGTTGTAGATCAGCCGCTGCGCGGGGAACCAGCAATAGGCGTCCGGATCCTCGGTCGGGATGCGCAACTCTGGCGGACAGTCGACGCCCTCGAAGTACTGCAGCCGCCAGGGATCGGCCTCGCAGAAAGGCATCGCTGCCTCAGAACAGTCCGGTGATGCGCCCTGCCGCGTCGACGTCAATGCTGTTGGCGGCCGGCACTTTCGGCAGCCCCGGCATGGTCATGATGTCGCCGCAGATCATGATGATGAACTCCGCGCCCGCGGCGAGGCGCACCTCGCGGACGTTCACCACGTGCTGGCTGGGCGCGCCGCGCAGCTTCGGGTCGGTCGAGAACGAGTACTGCGTCTTGGCGACGCACACCGGGTAGTGCCCGTAGCCGGCCTCCTGCAGCTGCTTGATCTGCGCGCGCACCTTGCTGTCGGCGGTGATGTCGCTGGCGTGATAGATCTTGGTGGCGATCGACTTCATCTTGTCCCACAGCGTGGCCGTGTCCTCGTAGACGAAGTGGAACTTGTTCGGCTGCTCGCACAGCCGCACCACCTCGCGCGCGACCTCGGCGGCGCCCTTGCCGCCGTCGGCGAAGTGGGTCGCGCCAATGACGCGCACGCCGTGCGCGGCGCCGCGCTCGGTGAGCAGGCGGATCTCGGCGTCGGTGTCCTCATGGCGGCGGTTGATGGCCACCGTGCACGGCAAACCGTAGTGGTTGACCACGTTGTCGATGTGGCGCTCCAGGTTTACCGCGCCCTTCTGCAGCGCCGCCAGGTTCTCGGTCTTCAGGTCGGCGAGTTCGACGCCGCCGTGGTACTTGAGCGCGCGTACCGTGGTGACGATGACCGCGGCGCTCGGCCTGAGGCCCGCCTTGCGGCACTTGATGTCGACGAACTTCTCGGCCCCCAGGTCGGCGCCGAAGCCGGCCTCGGTCACCACGTAGTCGGCCAGCTTCAGCGCCGTGCGGGTGGCGATCACCGAGTTGCAGCCGTGCGCGATGTTGGCGAACGGGCCGCCGTGGATGAACGCCGGGTTGTTGGCGAGCGTCTGCACCAGGTTGGGCGCCAGCGCGCTCTTCAGCAGCGCCGTCATGGCGCCATGCGCCTTGAGGTCGCGCGCCAGGATCGGCTGCTGGTCGGCCCGGTAGCCGACCACGATCTTGCCGAGCCGCTCCTTGAGATCGGCGAGGCTGGTGGCGAGACACAGGATCGCCATGACCTCGGAGGCCACCACGATGTCGAAGCCGTCCTCGCGCGGCACGCCGTTGGCGGTGCCGCCCAGGCCGATGACGATGTTGCGCAGCGCGCGGTCGTTCACGTCGACGACGCGCCGCCAGCTGATGCGACGCACGTCGAAGCCGAGCTGGTTGCCCTGGTAGATGTGGTTGTCGATGAGGCCCGCCAGCAGGTTGTTGGCGAGCGCGATGGCGGCGAAATCGCCGGTGAAGTGCAGGTTGATGTCTTCCATCGGCACCACCTGCGAGTAGCCCCCGCCGGCCGCGCCGCCCTTCATGCCGAACACCGGGCCGAGCGCCGGCTCGCGCAGGCACACCATCGCGCGCTTGCCGAGCAGGTTGAGCGCATCGCCGAGCCCGACGGTGGTGGTGGTCTTGCCCTCGCCGGCCGGGGTCGGCGAGATCGCGGTGACCAGGATCAGCTTGCCGTCCGGCCGGCCGGTCAGCTGCTCGAGGTAGTCGAGCGACAGCTTCGCCTTGTAGCGGCCATAGGGCTCGAGCATGTCTTCGGGGATCCCGAGCCGCTCCTGCGCCAGCGGCACGATCGGACGCATCTTGGCGCGCTGGGCGATGTCGATGTTGCTCGGGAAGGCGGTGGCGGCCGGCGTGTTGGACATAGCTTTAGATGCTGCGGCTGATTGACAAGGCCGGCCATGCTACCGGAAAGGCCAGCCGGCAGGCGATTGCCCTTCCGTTACAATTGCGCAATGTTGTGGCTCAAGGCCTTTCACGTGGTGTTCGTGGTCACCTGGTTCGCAGGCCTGTTCTACCTGCCGCGGCTGTTCGTGTACCACGCCGCCACCGCCGACGCGCCGGGGCTCAAGCGCTTCGTGGTCATGGAGCGGCGTCTGTTCTTCCTCATGTCGCTCGCAGCGCTGCTCGCGATCCTGTTCGGCCTGACGATGATCGTCGCGGCCCCGGCCTACCTCAGCGAGGGCTGGCTGCGCGCCAAGCTGCTGCTGGTGGCGGCCCTGGTCGGCTACCACGCGTGGTGCTACCGGCTGATGCTGGCGTTCCGTCGCGGCGCCGGGCGGCACACGCAGCGCTGGTACCGCCTCTTCAACGAGGTGCCGGGGCTGCTCCTGATCGCCATCGTAGTGCTGGCGGTGGTCAAGCCATGAGCGCGGCACCCGGGCGATTCGTGGCGGCGCTCGTGTGCGCCCTGGTTGCGGGCGGCTGCGCCAGCCGCGTACCCGCGCCGGGCGTTCCCGCCCCAGCGATTGCCAAGGTGCCGCCCATCACCCTCGACATTCAGTCCGACCCCTATCCGCAGCAGGCGAAGCGCCAGAAGGTCGCCGGCCGGGTACTGGTGGAGTTTCACATCGACAAGGAGGGTAAGGCGGTCGCCGCGCACGTAGTCGAGGCGGACGCGGACGCGGCGCTGCAGGCGGCCGCCCTGCAGGTCCTCACCCATGCGACCTTCGACATCTCCACGGCGTCCTACGATGCGACCGGCGCCACCGCCTACCGCTACAGCTTCAGGTTCTGCATCCTCGCGTGCGGCAGCCTCGCCCCCTACCCCGGTTACGAGGAGATCGTGCTGACCGGCGACCCGGCGCGCTGAGCGGCTCGGACAGCTTCACCAGATGCGCACGCGCTCGGCCGGCGCGATGTACATCTTGTCTCCGGGCTGCACGCCGAAGGCGCTGTACCAGGCATCGATGTTGGGCAACGGCCCGTTGACACGGAAGTAGTCCGGGCTGTGCACGTCCGACATGACCAGCTCGCGCAGCGCGCCGTCGCGGTACTTGCTGCGCCACACCTGTGCGTAGGCGAGGAAGAAGCGCTGATCCCCGCTCAGCCCGTCGATCACCGGCGCCGGCTGGCCCTTGAGCGAGATGAGGTAGGCCTCGTGGGCCATGTTCAGCCCGCCCAGGTCGCCGATGTTCTCGCCGACGGTGTTGGCGCCATTCACCTTCAAGCCGGGCAAGGCCTCGAAGCCCGAGAATTCCTTGATGAGGCGCGCGGTGCGCGCGGTGAACACCTCGGCGTCCTTGGGCGTCCACCAGTCCTGCATGCCGCCGTCGGGGCCGAACTTGCGCCCCTGGTCGTCGAAGCCGTGACCGATCTCGTGGCCGATCACCGCGCCTATGGCGCCGAAGTTCACGGCCGCATCGGCGCCGGGATCGAAGAACGGCGGCTGCAGGATGGCCGCCGGGAACACGATCTCGTTGTTCGAGGGGTTGTAGTAAGCGTTGATCTCCTGCGGGGTCATCTGCCACTCGGCCCGATCCACCGGCTTGTCGAGGCGCGCGATCTCGTAGTTCCACTGCCACTCGGCGGCGCGGCGCACGTTGCCGAGCAGATCGTCGCGGCGAATGACGAGCGTGGCGTAGTCCTTCCACTTGTCGGGGTAGCCGATCTTCGGGGTGAAGGCGGCGAGCTTCTCGTGCGCGCGCGTCTTGGTCGCCGGCGTCATCCAGTCGAGCGCGTCGATGCGCTCGCTGAGCGCGGCGCGCAGGTCGCCCACCAGCTCCTGCATCTTGGCCTTGGACTCCGGCGGGAAGTACTTGGCAACGTACACGCGCCCCACCGCCTCGCCGAGCGCGTCGTCGACGGCGTCCACGCCGCGCTTCCAGCGCTCGCGCTGCTGCGGCTGGCCGCGCATGGTCTTGCCGTAGAAGTCAAAGCGCGCCGCGTCGAAGCGCTTGGGCAGGTAGGCCGCGTGGCTGTTCAGGTACTGGAAGGTGAGGAAGTCGCGCAGCGTCGGTACCGGCGTGCGCTGGAACAGCGCGGCCAGGTCGCGCATGGCGGTGAGCTCGGCCAGCACCAGGTCCTGGCGGGCGCCGAGCTGCTGCGGATCGAGGAACGCCTGCCACGGGAAGCCGGGCGCGTACTCGAACAGCTGCTGCTTGGTGCGCGGGTTGTAGATCGCCTGCATGTCGCGGCGCTTCTCGATCGGCCACTGCACCTTCGCGGCCGCGGTCTCGAACGCCATGATGGCGTGCGCCTTCGCGCCCGCCTGCGCCACCCCGCCGAGCGTCAGCATCTGCTCGATGTAGGCGACGTACTTGGCGCGCAGCTCCTTCAGCTGCGGATCGTCCTTCAGGTAGTAGTCGCGGTCCGGCAGGCCGAGCGGGGCCTCGCTGATGAACACCGCGTAGCGGTCCGGGTTCTTGAAGTCCGCGGGCAGCTGCACGTCGAACAGCGAGGCGAAGCCCGGCTCGCCGAACAGGCGGGCGATGTCGGCACGGCTGCGCGCGGCGGCGATGCGCTCCAGATCCGCGCGCGCCGGCGTCAGCCCGTTGGCCTCGATGGCCGCCTCGTCCATGTAGGCGGCGTAATAGTCGCCGATCTGCTGCTCGGGGGTGCCGGCCGCCGCGTGCGCCGCGGCTGCCGCCTCGATGATGCCGCGCACGCGTTCCTTGGACAGCTCGTCGAGACGGTCGAACGCGCCGTAGCTCGACTTGTCGGCGGGAATGACGAAGCCGTCGTACCAGCGCCCGTTGGCGTAGGCGAAGAAGTCATCCCCGGGCTTGACCGCGGGATTACCGGCGCTCAGGTCCACGCCGAAAGCACCGAGCGCAGGCTTGGCCAGGCTTGCCGTCGCCGGAGCGGCGGGTGCGGCGGTGGCGGAGTCAGCGGGCACCGGCTTGTCCGCGGGCGACTCGGCAGCGCAGGCGGTCACTGCCGCCAGCGCCGCCACGAACGACAGCAATCTCATGATTCGCAACCTGCGCAGGAATGACGAAGGCGCGCATCATAAAGCAGCCCCGGCATGCGCACGCACCGCTCATCGCAAATCGCGCCCGCGCCGCGTCGCGGCGCTCGCCTGGTCGGCCGGGACGCACGGCTCGTCGCACCTAGGCGCCGAGCTCGCTCACCAGCTCGCGCCAGTCGCGCGCCGGCACCGTGGCCCGCTCGCCGCTGTCGGTGCCCAGATAGAGGAAGCCGACGATGGCATCGCCCGCCTCGAGGCCGAGCCCGGTCTTCACCTGAGTGTCGTAGGCGGCGCTGCCCGTCTTCCACATGGCGGCGAAGCCGAGCGCGGCGCTCGCCAGCATGATGGCGTGGGCCGCGGCGCCCGCCGACAGGGTCTGCTCGATCTCGGGCACCTTCTTGATGGTGGCGTTGCAGCGTGCGGCCACCACCACGATCAGCGGGGCGCGGAACGCCTTGTGCCGCTCGCGCTCGAGCGACTCGGGCGCGAGTTCCGGGTGGCTGCGTCTGAGGTGCGCGGCGAGCAGCCCGCCGAGGCGCGCGCGGGCCGCGTCGCGCACCACGACGAAGCGCCACGGCCGCAGCCGGCCGTGGTCCGGGGCGCGTGCGGCGCAGGCGAGGATCAGCTCGAGCGCCCCCTGGTCGGGGGCAGGTTCGGTGAGCGCGCGCGCGGAGCGTCGCGTCAGTAGCGCGTCTATGGCTTGCATGGGGATATTGTCGCAGACTCGCGCCATGCTGACCTCGTCGGAAGCGTGCGAGCGCAACAAGGGGCCGATCCTCGCGCTGCTGCGCGGCGAGCTGGCGGCCAGCCGCACGGTGCTCGAGATCGGCAGCGGCACCGGCCAGCATGCCGTGTACTTCGCCCCGCACCTGCCGCAGCTGCAGTGGCAGCCGACCGAAGTTGCCGCGCAGCTGCCCGAGCTCGCCGCGCGCATCCGCCTCGAGGGCAGTGCGAACCTGCGCGCGCCGCTGCCGCTCGACGTGGGCGAGCGTCCCTGGACGGTGCCCGGTGCCGACGCGGTGTTCAGCGCCAACACGCTGCACATCATGTCCTGGGAGCGGGTGCGGGATTTCTTCCGCGGCGTCGGCGCGCTGCTCACCCCGCCGGGCGTGCTGTGCGTGTACGGCCCGTTCCGCTACCGCGGTGCCTATACCAGCGACAGCAACGCCGAGTTCGACCGCTTCCTCAAGGGGCGCGATCCGCTCAGCGGCATCCGCGACTTCGAGGCGCTCGATGCGCTCGCGCAGGCCGAAGGCCTGACGCTCGCCGCCGATCACGACATGCCGGCCAACAACCGTACGCTGGTGTGGCGCCGCGCCGCGCCGCGTTAGTGCGCACATGGACCCCGCCACGCTGACCGAGATCCGCGACGCCATCCGCACCATCCCTGACTACCCGCGTCCCGGGGTCATGTTCCGCGACATCACCACGCTGCTCGGCGATGCGCGCGTCTTCGGCCGCGTGGTCGAGGAGATGGTGTGCCCGTGGCGCGAGCAGCGCATCAACCGCGTCGCCGGCATCGAGGCACGCGGCTTCATCCTCGGTGGCGCCATCGCCCAGCAGCTGGCCGCAGGCTTCGTGCCGATCCGCAAGAAGGGCAAGCTGCCCCACACGACCGTGCGGGTCGCCTACTCCCTCGAGTACGGTCTGGACGAGATGGAGATGCACCGCGACGCAGTCGGCGCCGGCGAGCGCATCCTCCTCGTGGATGACCTGATCGCCACCGGCGGCACCGCGCAGGCGGCGGTGCAACTGCTGCGCTCGCTTGGCGCGCAGGTTCTCGGCGCCTCGTTCATCGTCGATCTGCCTGAGCTCGGCGGCTCCGCGCGCCTTGCCGCGCTTCAGGTCCCGGTACGCACCCTTGTCGCCTTCAGCGGACACTGACCGGCCGCGCACCCCCGGTTGGCTTACAAAGTTTGGCTTTGTTTATCAATGGGATAGATGCGCCCGGCCGTCAACATTACGTTGTGGTCATAGAGCACTTGGCGCGCACGAATCCATTCATAATACGCCCGCCCTGAGACCCGCCCCACGAGGGCACTGCAGCGCACGTTCTTACTCTGGAGACCACATCGATGTTCAAGAAGCTCGTCCCCGTTATCGCCCTGGCCCTGATCGCCGGTCCGGCCTTCGCCGCCGATGCTCCGGCTGCCCCGGCCGCCGACCAGTCGGCTTCGGCCCCGGCCAAGTCGTCGCATCACAAGAAGTCGTCCCATCACAAGAAGTCCAAGGCAGCGGCCTCGTCGACCGATTCGTCGAACGCGCCCGCCAAGTAACAGTAGGTTAGCGGACTCGAAGCCCCGCCCCGGGGTAACTGGGGCGGGGCTTTTTATTTGGCTGTGACCGGGCGGCGACAGGACTTGCGGCTTTCAGAAAACCGGTTCAAATTGTTGCCATGGATGGGACGCAAGCCGCCGCAATACATCAGGCGCTGGTTGCCGTACAACATGCCGTCACGAGCATGACCTTTCCAAGCTGCGATCAGGAGGACCTGATCGAAGCCATCGACCAGATCGAAGAGCAGCTGCATACCAACCATCCCAACCTGGCCCTCATGTGCCGCTTCCTGAATTCGGTGGCCCGCAGCCTGCGGGCGCAGCCGGAGGCGCGCGACGCCTGCCTCGCCATCGAGGATGCGATCGGCAAGGCCGGGATGCCGAGTACCTGGCAGTCGGGAATCTGACCTCCCCCACGCCACGCACGCGGCTGGTACGGCGCAAGGAGCGCGGCCACTACGACCGCGACACCATCAACGCGATTCTCGACGAGGCCCTGTATTGCCACGTCGGCTTCAGCGTCGACGGCCAGCCGTTCGTGCAGCCCACCATCCACGCGCGCATCGGCGAGCAGCTGTACCTGCACGGCGCGATCGCCAACCGCATGCTGAAGACGCTCGCCGGCGGGGTGAATGTGTGCGTGACCGTGACCCTGCTCGATGGGCTGGTGCTGGCGCGCTCGGCGTTCCATCACTCCATGAACTACCGCGCGGTGATGATCCTGGGCGTGGCGCGCGAGGTCACCGGGCTCGAGGAGAAGCGCCGCGCCATGACGGCGGTGGTCGAGCACGTGCTGGCCGGCCGCAGCGCCGCGGCGCGCGCCCCGCAGGTCCAGGAGCTCAGCGCCACCTCGGTGCTGGCGCTGCCGATCACCGAGGCCTCGGCCAAGATCCGCAGCGGCCCGCCGCTCGATGACGAGGCCGACTACGCCCTCAGCTGCTGGGCGGGCGTGCTGCCGCTGAAGATCGCCGCGCTCGCCCCGGAGCCCGACCCGCGCCTCGCACCGGGCATTGCGGTGCCGCAGGCGCTCAGCGCCTGGTCGCGGCGCGGCTAGCCTCCCCGGCCACCGCCCCGCCCCGCGCTGTTGGCAACCGTTGCGCCGGCGCGCAGGCGCGGTCTAACTTGGCGGCGATGTTCACCCCGCTCGCCCAGGCCCTGATCCTGCTCGCCGGCTCGGTGTTCCTGGTGACCGTGGTGCGTCGCCTGGCACTGCCGACCCTGCTCGCCTACCTGGCGGTCGGGCTGGTGCTCGGGCCGCACGCGCTCGGGGTGGTCTCCGACACCGGCGGCACGCGGCTGCTGGCCGAGCTCGGCGTCGCCTTCCTGCTGTTCACGCTCGGCCTGGAGTTCTCGCTGCCGCGCATGCTCGCCATGCGCCGCGAGGTGTTCGGGCTCGGCGGCGCCCAGGTCGCCGCCACCGCCGCGGTGTTCGCGCTCCTCGGCCACCTGCTCGGCCTGCGCTGGCCGGTCGCCATCGTGCTCGGCGGTGCGGCCGCCATGAGCTCGACCGCGATCCTGCTGTACCAGCTCACCGAGCGCGCCGAGCTCAACCGCACCCACGGGCGGCTGGCCTTTGCGATGCTGCTCTTTCAGGATCTGGCCTTCGTGCCGTTCCTGGCGCTCGGCGCCATACTGGCGGCGGGCGAGGACCGCCTGCAGCTCACCGAGAGCGTGCTATCGATCATCGGCGGCGTGCTGGCGATCGTCGCGGTGCTGGCGGCCGGGCGCTGGCTGCTGCGGCCGCTGTTCCGCGAGATCGCCCACAGCCGCCTGCGCGAGCTGTTCACGCTGGCGGTGCTGCTGGTGGTGCTGGCCTCGGCCTGGGTGTCATACATCGCCGGCCTGTCGTTCGCGCTCGGCGCCTTCCTCTCCGGCATGATGCTCGCCGAGACCGAGTACCGTCACCAGATCGAGGCGGTCATCCGCCCGTTCCGCGACATCCTGCTCGGCCTGTTCTTCATCTCGGTGGGCATGCTGCTCGACCTGCACCTGCTCGGCAGCGCGCGCGGACTCGGTCTGGCGCTGGCCACGCTGGCGACGCTGCTGCTGCTCAAGGCGGCGATCGCGGCGCTGGTGACGCGCCCGTTCACCAACTCGCGCTTCAAGGCGCTGCGCACCGGCATCGTCATCTCCATCGGCGGCGAATTCGGCGTCGCGCTGTGCACCATCATGCTGCAGGCGGGCCTGGTACCCGAGGAGCGCGGCGAGCCGCTGCTGGTGGCGATCGTGCTGTCGATGGTGCTCAGCCCGCTGATCCTCAACAACAACAAGCGCGTGGCGCGGTTCCTGCTGCGCGAACACGCGCCCATGCGCACCGCGGTGGAGCGCGAGGATGCGGCCACCGGCGAGATCGGGCAGCGCGAGCACGTGATCCTGTGCGGCTTCGGCCGCGTCGGCCAGAACGTGGCGCGCGTGCTCGAGTCGCAGGGCTTCGAGTACATCGCGCTCGATCTGGACCCGGCGCGCATCGCCGCCGCACGCACGGTGGGCGACCCGGTGATCTTCGGCGACTCGGCCGACGAGGACCTACTCACCAAGGTGGGCCTCACGACCGCGAGCGCCGTGGTGGTCAGCTTCTCCGATCCCGGCACCTCGATCGGCATCCTGCGCAGCGTGCGGCGCCTGCGCCCCGACGTGCCGGTGCTGGTGCGCACCGCCGACGACGCGCGCATCCAGGAGCTGCGCGAGGCGGGTGCCACCGAGGTGGTGCCGGAGACCTTCGAGGCGAGCCTGATGCTGGTGTCGCACGTGCTGATGCTGCTGCACGTGCCCGTGACGCGCGTGGTGCGTGCCATCGGCGACATCCGCAGCAGCCGCTACGCGGTGCTGCGCAACATCGTGCCGCGCGCCGACGCGCGCCCGTTGGACGCGACCCGCGAGCACCGCGAGGAGCTCAAGTCGGTGGTCGTGCCGCCGGGCGCGTGGGCGGTGGGACGCTCGCTGGCCGAGGTGCGCAGCCGCGGCGTCGAGGTGACCTTCACCGGCGTGCGGCGCCAGGGCATTCTCGGCCGCGAGCCCGCCGCCGATACCGTGCTGCGCGACGGCGACATCGTGGTCATCTACGGCCAGCCCGAGGAGCTCGAGCACGCCGAATCGGTGCTGCTCGCCGGCTGAGCGGCGCGCCTGCCGCGCCGGCGGGTAAAATGCCACCAGCGCCGGTCGCCGCCCGCAGCCGCAGCCCGAACAGGGATCACGCCATGCACAAGAGCCGTCTTGCCGGGTTCATCATCGACTGCCAGGGCACCGACCTGGAGGGCGCCGCGCACTTCTGGGGCGCAGCGCTCGGGCTCAGGGCCGAATCGGCCGCCGCGGCCAAGGAAGCGCGGTACCGCACGCTGCGCACCGCCCCCGACCAGCTGCACGTCGAGGTGCAGCAGGTCGAGCACCCGAGCCGGGTGCATCTCGACATCGAGACCGACGACATCGAAGCCGAGGTGCGGCGCCTGCAGGGCCTGGGCGCGCGGCGCGTGGCGGCGGTCGGCGGCTGGGTGGTCATGGAAGCGCCCACCGGGCAGCGTTTCTGCGTGGTGCGCGCGCAGCGCCCCGACTTCGCCGCCCGCGCCAACACCTGGACTGCGTGAGCACTTGAACCGCAGCGACATCCATTTCCCGCCCAAGCACGAGCCGCTGCGCGACGATGTGCACGCGCTCGGCGCGCTGGTGGGCGAGATCCTGCACGAGCAGGGCGGCGAGGCGCTCTTTGCACTGGTGGAGGCCGACCGCGTCGCCGCCATCCGCGGCCGCAACGGCGAGCGCGCCGCGCGCGACGAGCTGGCCGGCGCGGTGCAGGGCCGTCCGCCCGCCCTGGCGCGCGATCTGGTGCGGGCGTTCTCCACCTGGTTCCAGGCGGTCAACGTCGCCGAGAAAGTGCATCGCATCCGCCGCCGGCGCGACTACTTCGTCAAGGACAGTCAGCGCCCCCAGCCCGGCGGGGTCGAGGATGCCATCGCGGCGCTCAAGGAGCAGGGCCTGTCCCTGGCCCAGGTCCTGGAACTGCTCGGCTGCCTGTCCATCGAGCCGGTGTTCGGCCCGCACTCGACCGAGGCCAGCCGCCGCACGCTGCTGCGCAAGCAGCAGCGCATCGCGCAGCGGCTGCTGGAGCGGCTCGACCCGAGCCTGACGCCCAACGAGGCGCGCGGCGTGTGGAACAACATCCGCATGGAGCTCACCGCCGCCTGGCAGACCGAGGAGCTGCCGCGCGAGCGCCTCACCGTCGCCGATGAGCGCGAGCAGATCCTGTTTTACCTGGTGGAGATCCTGTACCGCGTCGTGCCGGCGTTCTACGAGGAGATCACCCAGGCGCTGGAGAAGGTATACGGCGCCGCGGCGCGCGGCGCGCGCGTGCCCTCGATCCTGCACATCGGCTCGTGGGCCGGCGGCGACATGGACGGCAACCCGGACGTGCACGCCAAGAGCATCCGCGAGACGCTGGCGCGGCAGCAGCAGGTGATCGTCAACAGCTACTTCGGCGAGTGCCAGGAGCTGGCGCAGCGGCTGTCGCAGAGCGCCAGCCGCGTCGCGGCCTCGGCCGAGCTCGGCAAGCGTACCGAGGAGTACATGCGCCTGCTGCCGGGCGCGCGCGCCATCACCCCCGCACGCCACGACCGCATGCCCTACCGCGTGTTCCTCGCGCAGATCGGCGAACGGCTGCGCGGGGTGTACAGCGGGCGCGCCGCGGGCTACGAGAGCGGGCGCCAGTTCCGCGACGACATCGCCCTCATCGCCGCCAGCCTCAAGGCCAACAAGGGCGTCCACGCCGGCCTGTTCTACGTCGAGCGGCTGCTGCGCCGCATCGACACCTTCGGCTTCCACCTCGCCACGCTCGATGTCCGCCAGCACGCCGACGTGCTGCACACGGTGCTGGCGCAGGGCTTCGACGACCCGCAGTGGCCGGCGCGCGGCAGTGCCGAGCGGCGGGCGGCCCTGGCGCAGGCGCTGGAGCGCGACCGCGGCCCGGTCACCGAGCTCGATGCGCTCGGCAAGCGCACGCTCGCGGTCTTCGATGCCATCGTGCAGGGGCGCCACCGCTATGGGCCCGAAGCCATCGGCTACTTCATCGTCAGCGGCGCCAGCGGCGCCGACGACGTGCTGGCCGCGCTGCTGCTGGCGCGCTGGGCGGTGGCCTACGACAAGAGGAGCGGCGAAGTGGCGCTCGACATCGCGCCGCAGTTCGAGTCCGCGGCCGCGCTGGGCGCCGGCGGCGAGATCCTGCGCTCGCTGCTCGCCGACCCGCTGTACCGGCGCCACCTCGAGGCGCGCGGCCGCCGCCAGTGCGTGCTGATCGGCTACTCGGACAGCAACAAGGAGCTCGGCCCCTGCGCCTCGCGCGTCACCATCCACCAGGCGCAGCGCGAGCTGGCACAGGTGCTGGGCAGCGCCGGCGAGCAGCCGGTGCTGTTTCACGCGCGCGGTGGCAGCCTGGCACGCGGCGGCGGCCGCATCGAGGCGATCGTGCAGGCGGCGCCGGCCGGCGCCGTCGACGGCGTGCTGCGCATCCGCGAACAGGGCGCGACCGTCAAGCAGGGCTACGGCCTGCGGCCGATCGCGATGCGCACGCTGGAACGCGCCTTCAATGCGCTCAGCCTCACCACCGCGGCGCGCCGCAGCGGCCGGCTGCGCCCGGACGACGGCGGCCACCTCGAGCTCGCCACCCAGCTGGCCGCGGCCAGCAGCGCCGCCTACCGGCGCCTGGTGTACGACACGCCGCAGTTCTACGAGTTCTTCCAGGCGGTGACGCCGATCGACGTGATCGAGCGCATGCAGATCGGCGCGCGCTCGGTGCACCGCACCGAAGGCGCCGGCATCGCCGGCCTCCTGCCGGTGCCGTGGGTGTTCGCCTGGTCGCAGACGCGCTACATGCTGCCCGGCTGGTACGGCGCCGGCGCCGGGCTGGCCGCGGTGGTGGAGCGCGTGGGGCTTGCGCGCCTGCGCGAGGCGTGCGGCGGCTGGTTCTTCCTGCGCAACCTCGTCGACGACGTCGAGACCATGCTGGCACGCGCCGACCTCGACATCGCCCACTACTACGAGACGCTGGTACCGGAAGGGCTGCGCCCCCTGGCCGGCGAGATCCGCGCCGAGTACGTGCGCGCCTGCGAGCAGGTGCTGGCCATCCGCGGCACGGCACAACTGCTCGACTCCGACCCCACCCTGCAGCGCTCGATCCGGCTGCGCAATCCTTACGTCGACCCGATGAACCTGATGCAGGTGGACCTGCTGCGCCGCTGGCGCGCCGGCGGCAGGCAGGATCGCGACCTGTTCGAGGCGCTGCTGGCGAGCGTCGGCGGCATCGCGCAGGGACTGCAGAGCACCGGATGAACACCCCCGGCCGCCCCGTCACCATCCGCGCCGCCCGGCCTGCCGACGTGTCGCTGGTGCTGGCGTTCATCCGCGAGCTGGCGGTGTACGAGCGGCTCGAGCACCAGGTGGTCGCGACCGAGGCCGAGGTCGCGGCGGCACTGTTCGGGCCGCGCCCCTACGCGGAGGTCGTACTCGGCTGCCTCGGGGACGAAGCGGTCGGGTTCGCGCTGTTCTTCCACAACTTCTCGACCTTCCTGGGCAGGCCGGGCATCTACCTGGAGGACCTGTTCGTGCGCCCGGCGGCGCGCGGCGCCGGCGTCGGCCGCCGCCTGCTCGCGCACCTGGCCCATCTCGCGCTCGAGCGCGGCTGCGGGCGGCTCGACTGGGCGGTGCTCGACTGGAACGAGCCCTCGATCGGCTTCTACCGCAGCCTGGGCGCCGCGGCGCTCGATGACTGGAAGACGTTCCGTCTCAGCGGCGAGGCGCTCGCGCGCCTCGCGCACGGCGAGCAGGGCCCACCGTGAGCAACCCCAGGGCTCTGCCCGGCGGCGAGGGGGCCATCCGGGCCAGCGCTGCAACACGCGAGTGCGTGGCACGCCGCCGCTGGGTACTGGCCGCGGCGGTGCTCGGCTCGACCATCGCGTTCGTCGACGAGTCGGTAGTCAACGTCGCGCTGCCGCGCATCGAGGCCGATCTCGGCGCGTCGCTCGCCGCAATCCAGTGGGTGGTAAATGCCTACACGCTGTGCATGTCGGCGCTGCTCCTGGTCGGCGGCGCGGCGGCCGACCAGTTCGGCCGGCGGCGCCTGTTCGTGCTCGGACTCAGCCTGTTCGCCCTGGCCTCCCTCGGCTGCGGGCTGGCGCCGGATGCCGTCGTGCTGGTCGGCGCGCGCGCCGCGCAAGGTGCGGGCGCGGCGCTGCTGGTGCCGTGCTCGCTGGCGCTGATCGGGGCGGCGTTCGATGAAAAGGAGCGCGGCGCGGCCATCGGCGTGTGGTCGGGTGCCTCGGCCATCGCCGCCGGCGCCGCGCCGCTGCTCGGCGGGGCGATCATCGACCACACCTCGTGGCGCGTGATCTTCCTCATCAACCCGCTGCTCGCGATCCCGACTCTGTGGATCGCGCTGCGCCGCGTGCCCGAGAGCCGGGACCCGGACGCCGCTCCCAGCCTCGACTGGCGCGGCGCCCTGCTCGCGTTCGCAGGGCTCGCCGCCCTCGTGTACGGGCTGATCGAAAGCTCCGCGCGCGGCTGGGGCGATCCGCTCATCCTCGCGGCCCTCGCCGGCGGCACCGCCCTGCTCGGCGCCTTCGTGCTCGCCGAGCGCCGCGCGCCTGCGCCGATGATGCCGCTCGAGCTGTTCCGCTCGCCGGTCTTCAGCGGCATCAACGCGCTCACCCTGCTGCTCTACGGTGCGCTCGGCGGGGCATTCTTCTTCCTGCCGTTCCTGCTCATCCAGGCGCGCGGCTACCCGGCGACCGCGGCCGGGGCGGCCTACCTGCCGTTCACGCTGCTGCTGGGGGTGCTGTCGCGCTGGTCCGGCGGACTCATGGACCGCTTCGGGGCGCGCGGGCCGCTCATCATCGGGCCGGCCGTGACCGCGCTGGGCTTCGCCCTGCTCGCCCTGAGCGGCGGAGCGTATCTCAGGGTGCTCGGCTGCATGATCGTGCTCGGGCTCGGCATGGCCGTGACGGTCGCGCCGCTCACGACGGCGGTCATCAACGCCGTGCCGCAGCACCGCACCGGGGTCGCCTCCGGGATCAACAATGCGGTCGCCGCGGTGGGCAGCCTGCTCGTCATCGCGGTGCTCGGCAGCCTCGCCCTCGGAGTCTTCGACCGCAGTCTCGATGCGCGGCTCGCCCGGGCGCACGAGTCGCGCGAGGTCGCACAGGCGGTCGAAGCTGCGCGCGGCGGCCTCGTCATCCCGCCCATGCCGGCCTCACTCGATGGCCAGCAGCGCGAGCGTGCGCGGCGCATCGTGGCCGAGGCCCTCGCCGCCACTCTCGAGCGCGCGCTGTGGATCGCCGCCCTGCTCACCCTCGCAAGCGCACTCGTCACGGTGGTGTCGATCCCCGCATCGTCCGCAGGGCGCCAGGCCCGACCATCGCCAGCAGCCGGCGGCTGACTGCCGTCAGGCACGCGCCGCGAGGTCGGCGGGCCGGATCGGCAGGCGGCGCACGCGCACCCCGGTGGCGGCGAATACCGCATTGGCGAGCGCCGGCGCGGTCGGCGGTACGGCCGTCTCGCCGGCCCCGAGCGGCGTGTCGCCCCCCGGCACGAGATGCACCTCGATGCGCGGCGCGTCCGGCATACGCAGGACCGGGAAGTCGTTGAAATTGCCCTGCACGACCCGACCGCCGGCGACGGTAATCTCCTGCTTGAGCGCCGCCGACAGTGCGAACAGCACCCCGCCTTCGAGCTGCGCGCTGGCGCCGAGCGGATTGACGACAATCCCCAGGTCCGCGGCAACGACCATGCGTCGGACGCGCACCTCGTGCGCGGCGCTGATCTCGACCTCGGCCACGATCGCCACGTAGGAGGAGTTGGCGTAGGAGCCGGCTATGCCGCGGCCCTGGCCCGCCGGCAGCGCGCTGCCCCAGTCCGCGGCGCGCGCCGCCGCCTCGAGCACATCACGCAGGCGGGCGGTGTCGTAGGTGCGGTTGTAGTACGGCAGCGCGCGCGGAGCACCGAGCACGTCGAGGCGGTAGGCGAGCGGATCGGCGCCGGCCAGGTGTGCCAGCTCGTCGATGAAGCTCTGGTACACGAACACGTTGGTCGAGTCCTCGACCGAGCGCCACTGGCCGAGCGGCACCGGGCAGCCCCGCACGGCGGTGGCCGCCAGGCGCAGGTTGGGGATGCAGCCGGCGGGAAAATCGAACGGCCCGAGCTCGTCGCCGGCCGCGAACGCGGCCGCGCCCGGCGGCAGCCGCCAGGCGAGAGACTCGCCGCGCTGCGCGTTGACGAGGTGCTGCGACCAGGCCACCGGCCGCCCCGATGCATCCAGGGCGGCGCGCATGGCGTGATAGGACGCCGGGCGGTAGAAGCCGTGGCGCATGTCGTCCTCGCGCGTCCACACGACCTGCACGGGCGCGCCGCTGCGGCGCGACAGCAGCACCGCCTCCGCGACGTAGTCCGCATAGAAGCGCCGGCCGAAACCACCGCCACAGCGCATGACGTGCACCGTCACCGCCG
>Ga0070681_10001478_pt1 | contig 20745 bp, 21 predicted proteins | sample KBSC83BmetaG_FD_65650 | JGI IMG/M metagenome (GOLD analysis project Ga0070681, IMG submission 65650) | Corn rhizosphere microbial communities from Kellogg Biological Station, Michigan, USA - KBS C8-3B metaG | ecosystem: Host-associated > Plants > Roots > Rhizosphere | place: USA: Michigan... | reverse complement strand
CCCTCGCGCAAATCAAAGACACCAAGCCCACGCTCGACTACGAGTACCGCTACGGCCGCCCAACCTGGACCGGCGACATGTTCGTCGAAGCCATCTACCGGAGCCTGACGAAATGAAATCAGTCATCCTAGCTCTAGCCGCCGCGTCGCTCTATGCCCAAACTCCCAAATCGCTAGCCCCCATCGACCTCACCGGCAACTGGGTTTCCATCGTTACCGAAGACTGGCGCTACCGCATGCTCACCGCGCCGAAGGGCGATTACTACAGCCTCCCGCTGAATCAAGAAGCCATCAAGACCGCCATGGCCTATACACCCACGCAAGCCGACGCCTGCAAGAACTATGGCGCGCCCACCATCATGCGCGCGCCAGGCCGCATCCGCATCACCTGGGACAACGACACCACTCTCAAACTCGAAGCCGACGCCGGCAAACAGACGCGCGTCTTCTCTTTCGCCGGAACCGCTGCCACACCCACGTATTCGGCTGGCACCGGCCTCACCCAGTCGCCGAAGCCCGTAGCCGGCGAACCGACGCTGCAAGGCATCTCCACAGCCCGGTGGCAGACGCCGCAAAGCACACGCTCTTACTGGAACAAAGTGTCCGCGCAAAATCCCAATACCCCCGGCTTCCCCGGCATCAACATGCAAGGCCCGCCGCCTCCGCCCGACCCGCGCAACCTCGGCGGCAGCCTGAAAGTGGTCACCACCCACATCCGCCCCGGGTTCCTGCGCAACAACGGAGTCCCCTTCAGCGCTAACGTGCTCCTCACCGAATATTACGATCTGCACAAGGAAACCAACGGCGACCAGTGGCTGGTAGTAACCTCCATCGTCGAAGACACGCAATATCTCGACGCCCCCTGGGTCACGACTTCCCACTTCAAACGTGAACTCGACGGTTCCAAGTGGGACCCGCAGCCCTGCGAACTGATCCTCCCCAACAAATGAAGACCACAATCCTAGTCCTAATCACCGCCGCAATGCTAGCGGCGCAAGCTCCCGACTTCAGTAAAGTCGAAATCAAGACCACTAGACTCGCGCCCAACTTCTACGTGCTGGAAGGCGCTGGCGGCGCAACCGGCGCGCTGGTTGGCCCCGACGGAGTCCTCATGGTCGATTCCCAGTTCGCGCCTTTGACCACCAAGTTAGTGGCCGCAATCAATCAGATCTCCGGCAACGCGCCCATCCGTTTTCTGATCAACACCCATCAACATGGCGATCACACCGGCGGCAACGAGAACTTCGGCAGGTTGGGCGTCACGATCCTGTCGACCAACGACCTGCGCGCCAGACTAGCCCAGCCCGTAACCGTGCAACGCCCGGCAGCCCTGTGCGCCCCGCGTATACGGCTGCTGCGCTGCCCACCATGACCTACGCCGGCCAAATCACGCTGAACATGGACGGCGAAGAAGTGCGTGCCATTCCCGTGCCCCGCGGCCACACCGGGGGAGACACTTTGGTTTATTTTCCCGTCTCGAACGTCCTCATGACCGGCGATTTCTACCGCTCCGTCGGCTACCCCACCATCGACGTCGCCAACGGCGGCAGCTCCCAAGGCATGATCGACGGCCTCGGCGTCGCCGTCGGACTCGCCGATGCCAACTCGAAAATAGTTCCCGGCCACGGCCCCATCGCCACTCGCGACGACCTCATCTTCCACCGCGACATGTACGTCGCCGTGCGCGACCGCGTCCGCAAGATGATTCGCGAAGGCAAGACCGAAGCCGAAGTCACAGCCGCCAAGCCCACCGCCGATTTCGACGCGAAAGTTCCCAGCGCCAATACTACAGCCGACCGCTTCGTCGGCCAACTCTATAACGATCTCAAGCGCTCGAACTAACTCACAACGTTACATTTCTTTACGGTCAGTCATTTGACAGCGATCAAACACCCTCAGTAACATTGGAGAATTGTGCTGGGAGTAGGAGCCGCGTCCGCGACTCATTTTTCATAACGAACACTTACCTGGAGGCAAGATGGCAAACGTCGGCAGTGTCGGATTAGATTGGCAGGAGCGAGTCAATTGGGACCGCCTGCGTAAGTATCGCCTGGCACGCGCGCGTGAGCGCATGAAGGCTCACAACCTGGGCGCCATGCTGGTCATGTACGACGAGAATGTGCGCTACATCACCAGCACGCTGACGCCCGGCTGGAACCGCTTGAAGCCCGGCCTGCGCTACGCGCTGCTTTGCGGTGACGATGCGCCCGTACTCTTCGAGCAAGGCGACATCGGCATGCACATTGAAAAGCATTCGCCGTGGATTCCTAAAGAAAACGTCCGCTATTCCTACGCCTGGATCAAAGGAGCGGCCGGTCCCGCGTCCACCATGCAGGTGACGAAGTTCACCAACGCCATCAAACAGGAAATGAAGAAGCGTGGCGTCGACGGCATGACCCTGGGTGTCGATTTCATCGACATCAATATGATCAAGATTTTTGAGGACGCCAAGATCAAGTGGGCCGACGGCATGACGCCCATGATGGAAGCGCGCGCCGTCAAAAACCAGGACGAGCACGAATGCATGCGCCAGGTAGGCGCCATTGGCGACGCCGCGCATTGGGAATTCATGCGCATGCTGAAGCCCGGCCTCACCGAAAACCAGCTCACCGCGCACATCATGGAGTTCCTCTACAACATCCCCGGCATGGAGGATGTGGAAGACGTCATCGTTTCCTCCGGCCTCAACACCTGGCCCAACTGGCGCAACTTCTCAGACCGCATCATCAAGCCCGGCGACATGGTGTTCATGGATTTGGCCGCTCTTACCTGGAACGGTTACAAATCCTGCTACTACCGCACCTATATGGTGGGCCGCGAACCGAACCAGGAACAGAAAGATTACTACGCGCTCGCGCTGAAGTGGCTGTACGATTCGATCAAAGCCGTGAAGGTCGGCGCCACCACTCGTGACATCGCCTCGAAATGGCCCTCCGCGAAAGAAGCCTGGGGTTACGAAGAAGAAGATCAAGCGGCCGCGAACTTGTGGGGCCACGGCCTCGGTCTCGCGCAATATGACCAGCCCGTGATCTCGCGCATCTGGTCTATGGATCACCCCATCGACATCAAAGAGGGCATGGTGTTCGCACTCGAAACGCAGCACGGCAAGCCGCACCAGTGGGGCGTGCGCATCGAAGAAATGCTGATTGTCCACAAGGACAGCGTCGAGATCGTGTCCAACTTTCCGGTCAACCAGATCACTGTCGTCGATCCGATGCCGGGCTACTCCGACTACGGTAAACTGGCTGGCCAGTAAGCGCGGCAGATGTTTGTAGTTCCACTCACCGCTCCCGAGGCGACCGACGCCGGCCGCTTCGGACCTAAGGCGGCGAATCTCGCGCGCCTGGGTCGCGCAGGATTACCGATTCCCTCCGGTTTCTGTCTCGACGCCTCCGCGTATCGCGAACAGATCCGTGCGCTTGGTTTGGAAGCCGATGCGCGCGGCGTCTTCACGGCCGAGACCAGCCCGCGCGCCCGCCAGCACGCGCTGGCGATGAAACTGGGACTCCTCGATAAACCCATCACGCCGGCAGTGCTGGACCCGCTGCTCGACGCGTGGCAGGCGTTAAAAAACGAGACCGGCGCCCTTACGGTAGTGCGCTCCTCTGCGCTAGTTGAGGATCGCTTCGGCTCCAGCTTCGCCGGCCAGTTCGAAAGTTATCTTGGTTTAGAAAGCGAAGCCGACTTCATCACCGCGATCCGATCGTGTTGGGGAGCGCTTTGGGCCACGCGAGCCCTGCGCTACATGGCGACTCACGATATCGACCCCGCCGAGACCGCTATGGCCATCCTGATCCAGCCCTTGGTTTCCGCCCGCGCATCCGGCGGCGGTCTGAGCCAGTCCGCAGAAGGCAGCATGATTCTCAGCGCGACCTGGGGCCTGGGCTCCGCCATCGCGCAAGGCGAAGTCACACCCGACCGCTATGAACTATCACGCGACGGCAAACTGCTGAGCATGATGGCCGGCCGCAAGGATCACGAAGTAGGCTGCATCCACCGCGCCGCGGAACCCACGACGCAAGTGGTCACCCGCGCGCGGGCCGAAGAACCCTGCCTCAGCGAAGCGCAAGCAGTTGAACTCGGCCAATTCCTGCGCCACGTCGAAGACCTCATGGACATGCCGGTAGAAATCGAGTGGGCCATGGACGAGACCGGTTTCAAACTACTGCAAGCCCGCCCTCTGCACACCCAGCCTGCCACAGTGCCCGACGAAATCTGGCGCAATCAAACCCGTCTCAACGGCCACGCCGCCGGCATCGGCTGGGGTACCGGCCGCGCCTGTGTCATCAACTGCGAATGTGAAATGTCGCGCATCGCCCCCGGCGACATTCTGATCACGAAAGTAGCTGGCCCTGCGCTGAGCCACATCCTCTCGCAAGTGGCCGGAGTCGTCACGGAGCGCGGCGGCAGCACGTCCCACATGGCCTCGCTAGCGCGCGAACGCGGAATCCCCATGGTATTAGGCGTCTTAGACGCCACCCGCCGCATCCCCGATGGCTCAACAGTAGCAGTCGACGGCGTAGCCGGCGTAGTCCGCTGGATGCACTAAGCCGGCAGCGGCTTGCCCTTGGTCTCCACGCCCATCGGTAGCAGCGCGAGTCCCACCACAAACGCCAGCGCCGTCAAACCCACCGGAACTCCGAGCGATCCGTAGTGCCGCACACCCGACCCCACCAGAAAAGTAAACCCCGCCGCCGCGAAACGCCCGATGTTTGTCGTGAACGCGAACGCGCTAGCGCGGCACTTGGTCCCGTATTGTTCCGGCAACCAGAACGAATACACGATGAAGTTCGACCCACCCAGCCCAAGAAAGAAAGTGCACACCAGGAACCACTCGAGCGCGTGCGCCTGCATGTAGAACACTTGCCCAAACGCCACCCACAGCGAAATCATCATCACGATGTAAAACAATCCCAGCGTGACCCGCCGCCCTAACCAATCCGCCAGCGCCGGAACCACTAGCGCCCCGAGAATCGTAGCGATCCCCAGCAATCCCGACGAGTACGACGCCAGTTGCGCAGCATCCGCCACTGACCGCCCCTCGCGCTGCGCGATATAGGTAATCGCCGACGGCACGTACACCGACCCCGCCCACAAACCGCATAACGAAACAATTAAATACAAGGAATTGAGGATGGTGCGCCGTCGATACTCCACTGAAAATAGCTCGGCGAAAGACCGCAACATGGTCGTTTGCACTTTCTCCCACCGCACCGGCTCATGCACGTTGCGCCGAATCAAGCCGATCAACAGCGCCGGAGTGCCGCCCAAAAAGAACATGTAGCGCCAGCCCAGGTGACTGCCAATGAAATAATTGGCGATCGCCGCTAGAAAGAATCCGAAGTAATAACCGGTATGCATCAATGCGGCGCCCATGGTTCGACGCTCCTCCGGCCAGTCTTCAGAAACCAGCGATGCCCCGACAGACCACTCGCCGCCGATCCCAACGCCCGCCATGAACCGGAAAATCGCCAGCGACAACAACCCTGTAGAAAACCCGGTCAGCATGGTGAAAAGCGAAAAGCACAGGATGCTCAGCATCATCGTGCGCACTCGTCCGAAGCGGTCCGCGATAGGTCCCCAGACCAGCGCCACGCCGTAGCCAATCATAAACAGCGCAAAAAACACGCCTCCGTAATAGCCGACGTTTCCCGCCGTCGCCTCAATGCCTGACTTCGGCAGCAACTCCCGCAGCGCTGGCACGAGCACCAGGGAATAGATGAACGAATCCATCCCATCCATGGTCCAACCGCCCCACGCGGCCCAGAAACTTTTAATCTGGTTCCGCGTGAGACCGACTTTAACCCGCGCAGTCTGCGCTGTCAGACTGTCCACGACAGCGCCTAAGCGACGCCCACCGCTTTCGGCAGCGTCGCCGCCAGCACCTGGCGGAATTCAGCATCCGTCAGCAGAGCTTTAGTGCGCAGCGAGTGTTCCTTCACCGCCATCACCACGCTCATGGCTTCTTCTTCAGTAGCCTTGACGCCCAGCTCGTGCAATTTGGCCTTGATCGAATCAATGCCACTGCCCTTGCCGATGACAACCTTCGGCGCCGGCTGTCCGACCACATCCCAGTGGAACGGGAACAACTCAGTAGGATGATCCTTGCCGCAGTTCTGCCACCAGCTCGCGATGATTCCCGACTCGATCTGGAACAACTGCTCGCCCACAACCGGACGGTTCGAAGCCACTTTGTGCCCCGACAATTCTTCCACCAGCCGAGCCAGACCATACAACTTGTCGAGCTTAATCCCAGGATCGACACCGTAAAGCGTCCGCAGCGCCATGGCCGTCTCTTCCATCGGCACGTTGCCCGCGCGTTCGCCCAGACCGAGCACCGTCGAATGGATCACTTCGACGCCCTCGGCCACCGCCATGAGAGTGTTCGCGATCCCCATTCCGAAATCCATGTGGAAGTGCGCTTCCAGCCGCTTGTTGATTTTTTTCTTGGTCTCGCGTACCAGATACTGCATGGCATGAGGAGCCAGTACGCCGAAGGTATCCACCAGCGCCAGCGCGTCCATGTGGCCTTCGTTCGCTACGCGTGTGATCAGATCCAGCACCCAGTTGATTTCCGCGCGGCTGAAATCGATCGGGAAGAACACCACTTCGAGGCCCTGCGAGTGCGCGTACGCCGTCGATTCGATCGACAGGTCAATGGCCTTCTCGAGCGGCCACTTGTAAGCGTATTCGATGATGTGCGTGCTCGACGGCACTTCCATCACGATGCCCGACACGCCGCAATCGACAGCGCGCTTCACATCGTCCACCATGCAGCGCGAGAACGCGAACACCTGCGGACCCAGATTGCGCTTGACGATTTCTTTGATCGCCGCCGTATCGCTCGGCGACACCACCGGCATCCCAGCTTCGATGCGGTGCACGCCAGCCTCGGCCAGCCCTTCAGCGATGCGGATCTTCTCGTCTTTGGTAAAGATCACGCCCGTCTGCTGCTCGCCATCGCGGAGCGTGATGTCATGAAACTTTACTTGCTTGGGGAAATGGAGTTGCTCGCGCACCGGTTCCGCGAAGTTCCAGGGGCTTACATACCACTTATCTGTCTTCCAGGGCTCTTGTGCCATATAGTAATGAGGTTCCTTTCGTCCAAAAATAATCTATCTGGTCGCGGCGGATTTCAGAACCTCGGGATTAACCGGGTTCTTCGGCGCTTGTCCACTAAGCACGCGGACGACTTCCTCAGCCGCCTTAACTTGCAATTCCAACAAAGACTCGTCCGAATAAAACGCCGTATGCGGCGTGAGAATTACATTCTTCCGGCCCAACACGGGCGAGCCCACAGGCGGCTCTTTCTCCACCACATCCAAAGCCGCACCGGCCAATTGCCCCTCGTCCAACGCCTGCGCCAGAGCCGCCTCGTCAATCAGCGGACCGCGCCCGGTGTTCACCAGGTAAGCGCCTGGCTTCATTTTGCCGAAAACCTCCGCATTAAACAAATGATTCGTCTCCGGCGTTAACGGACAGTGCAGCGAAATGTAATCCGCCGTCTTCACCAATTCGTCGAAGCTCACGGAAGCCACGCCTGCATTGGCGAAAACCTCTTGCGGCACAAATGGATCGAACGCGATCACCTTAATCCCGAACGCCTGCGCCTTGGGCGCAACCAATTGCGGAATCCGCCCGAAGCCCACCAATCCTAAAACCGTCCCCCGCAAGCGGTGAATCGGAACCACAGTCGGCATGGCCCAGCGACCCTCCTGCACTTCCGCATTCGAAAACGGAATCTTACGGACGATCGCCAGCAAAAGCGCCATCGCATGATCGGATACTTCATCGATGCAATAGTCGGGGACTTTCGTGACCACGATTCCCTTACTCGTAGCCATAGCGATGTCCACATTATCCACGCCAATTCCAAACCGCGAAATAACGCGGCAGCGTGTCAATTGCTCGACGACCGCAGTCGTTACCTTAGCGTAGGTACAGAGGATCGCGTCCGCGTCCCGCGCCACTTCGAGGATCCCCTCCGGCGTCGGCGTCTTCGCCAAACGCAACTCGCCTCCGATCTTCGCCACCACCTCGGCAGCCGCGTTCAGGTTCGGGAAAACCGAGTCAGTAACCGCAACGATTTTATTAGGCATAACAGTGCCTATATAGTCTATCGCGTCAGCGCCGTTCACTTGGCCGCGTATGTCTTGCGAAAGCCGGTGCGATCGTTAATAATCGTAAACTTGCCGTCGCCGCCCACCGACGCTATCAATCCGTGCCCCGCGTCGCCCCCACCAGGCCCCAGATTCGCAATCTGTTCTACCTTCACGTTGTGATCGTGATTCGGCCCCCTGGCTTGGTGCACCTGCCATATATCCTCGAGTCCCGGAATCTTCGCCACCGTGTTCCAAGCCGAATTCTGCCAGCCTTTGGTCTCGCCGTTATTGACCACCACTACCTGCGGCTTTACCCCCAGTACAAACGCCGGAGCGCCCGAGAAATCGTTGACGAACCCATGGTGCGTAGCCTGGAACAACGTGACGGTCCCGAGTTTGTTGGCCGGACAAGCAAGCTGCATCTCAATGTCCCAGGTCAAATCGCCTAGATCCAGAAACTTGAACTTGCCGTAAGTCAGCAGGATTCCCGCGCTGCGCTGATTCTCAGTCGTATCCGCGGGATGCTGCACCGCCCCCGCGCAATGCGGATTCGCCGCCCCGCCCCCGTTCACCGGAGACACGACGATCTGTCCATTGGAAGAAATCACCAGCGCGTCCAAACCCCTGAGAGGTAGCTTGTCGCCCGGCTTCAGCGTCGTCCGCTTCCCCGCCGCTACCGTCTTATAAGCCGCCCATGCCGATCCACTGCGCGGATCCTGCGCCTCGATCGAATCCCCGTGATCCAAAAAATGTTCGATCGGAATCAGCTTCGCCAGCGCCGGCACCCCGCCCACGTGATCTCCGTGAAAATGCGTGATCATCAGATAATCGATCTTCTTCAGCCCCGCCTTCTGCGTAGCCTGAAAGATACGCTTAGCGTCGCGGTCATCCGGCGCAGGGTTGCCCGTATCCACCAACAGCGACTGCCCCTCCGGAGACACAATCAGCGTCGCCCCCCCTCCCTCGACGTCCACCCAATAAATGTCCAGATTGCGAGCTTGCAAACCGCAAGCCAACAGCCCCACGAGGATGAATTTCGTCATGGCACCCATACTACTCCATCACCAGCAGCCCTTCTATTTCCACCGCGCTGCGCCAAGCCGCCATCAGCGCCGTCGCATATTCTTCCTGGAGCTGAAACAAATTCCGCTGCGTCGCCAACACCTGCGGATACGGAGCAGCCATGTTGGCGAAGTTGCTCACATACATTTCATACGCTTCGCGAGCGGCCGGAATCATAGAGTCCCGATAGCGCGCGGCAGCGTCCACCGCGTCTTTGTATTCCTTGTAGATCCGGGCAAACCGTCGAGCCAACGCCAGTTTTTCTCGACTCCCTTGCAAGCGCGCACGCTCAGCCTCAGCCCCTGCAGCTGCAATCGCTCCCTGATTGCGATTGAAAATCGGAATCTGCACGCCGATATCGAAGAACCCTTCGGTGCCGATCGCCTCCCCGGGACCAATCAATTCCCGGTTGTAGCGAACCCCACCCCGCACCATGATGTCCGGAATATTCTCGACCCGCGCCCGCCGCAATTGCAAATCCGCCCCCGCGCGCGTCGCATCCGCCGCCAGCAATTCCGGATTCCCGGCGTTGATCGCCGCCAGCGCCGCCTCCGCATCCACTTTCGGCACCGCCTCAAAATCCCCGTCCAGTGTTGACGCCCCCAAGTCGGACCGCCCCACCACAGCAGCAAGCTCACGCCAAGTCCGGTCGAGTGCATTCTGCACCATCGTGACGCTCAACTCCGCACGCTGCGCCTCGATATCCGCTGCCAGCACATCCGGCCGATCCGCCTGCCCCAAATTTGCGAGCTCCCGCCGCGTCTTTGCCGTGCGCGACGCAACCTCCGCCATTTCCCTGCGAACTGCCACCAGCCGCTGCTCGCCCAGCGCTTGATAGTACAACTCGCGAATGGTAGTCAGCACCCGCAACCGCTCAGCCTCCTGCATGTGCCCAGCGGCCACGCGATTCTGTTCCGCAGCCCCGCGCTGCAATCCCAACTTTCCCGCCGTCACGACGCGCTGCTCGACGAAACCACCCAGATCGCCGCCCCGCAAAATCGGACCGCCGGCCACATGATCGCCGCTGGCGCCCACTACCGGATTCGGATACGCTCCCGCCTGCAGCGCCCGACCCGCCGTTGCCCGAACGTCGCTTTGACTCTGCGCCACGCTAGGACTCGCCGCCACCGCCATCCGTTCCAGCTCCGCCAGCGTCAGCGCCTGCTGCGCGAAAGCCGGAACCGCCAGCATCACCACCCACCAAGCGCGCCTCATGACCGCCGCCTTTGAATCTCGTCGAAAAGCGCCGGCGGCAGCACCCGCACCATGGTCATCATGCCCATCATGGCCCCGCTCCAACCCTTGCGCAGACCATACGTCTCCGGCTTCACAAACATCTCATCCATGGGCATCCACATATCCTGCGGATACCCGGCAATCGCTTTCTTCGCTGGGTCGTCCATGGGATACAGCCCAATCGTGCTACTGCCCATCATCTTGGCGTGGCCCGACGGGGTCATCGGACCCGCCATCGACACCATCTGATTCATCATGTGATGCGGCATGTGGCAGTGCATCATCCAGTCGCCGATATGCTTCGCGTCGAACTCGATATTGCGCGCCTGTCCCACGCCCACTAGCACCGTGTTCTGCGGATGCCACTGCCCTTCCGGCACGCGTCCGCCCTCCGTCCCCGTCACCACAAACTGATTCCCGTGCAGATGAATCGGATGATGGTCCATCCCTAAATTCACCAGCCGGATGCGCACCCGCTCGCCTTGCTTCACCAGCATCGGAGTGGTCGCCGGCCCCGCTTTGCCGTTGAAAGTTAGCCAATTAAATTCCATCGCCAGCGAATTCGGCACGGTATTGTTAGGCAGGATCTGCCACTCTTGCACGATCAACCCAAAGTCTCGATCGACCTGCGGCGTGTAAGGCGTTTGCGGATGCACGATCAGAAACCCGATCAGGCCCATCATCTCCTGCATCGAAAAATGCGAGTGATAGAACAACGTGCCGTGTTGCTTCAGCGTGAACTCATAGGTGTAACTGCCACCTGGTGGCAACGGGTCCTGGCCCAATCCGACGCTTCCCTCCATCTCCATGGGCGCCTCCAATCCATGCCAGTGGATCGCGGTCATCTCCGGTAAACGGTTTTCTAAAATGACGCGCACCCGGTCGCCCTCGTTCACCTCGATGGTGGGCCCCGGGATGCTGCCGTTGAACCCCCACCCATCGACCGCGCGCCCTGCTATGAACTCCGTGCGCACCACTTCGGCCGTCAGCCGAAATTCCTTGGCGCCATCCACCATGCGCCACGGCAGCTTCGGCAGATCCGGAGTTTGAATCGGGAGCGCCCCCTGCGCACTCACTTTTTGAGCCGCTAAAAGCCCAGCGCCGGCCGCAGCCACGCGGGCAAAAAAGTTCCTTCGATTAGACATACCTATTCTCCTTCAAGCGAACAAAATTAGGTTGCAGAGACGGAGAACGAGCTCAGATGCGGAGAACGGAGGCGGTGACGAGTCCCGGTGGACTCGCGAGAACCCGATACGCGGCCGACAACACGGGAGTCGTCGCCATCAGCACCGGCACAAACACGGGCACCGGAGCCAGTCCCAGGTGCGCCATCGCCAAGTCGGTGCTAGGAGCGCTAACCGCCTTCTGGTGATCGCAATTGTCATGTTGGCCAGTCGCGGGTGTTTGCTGATGCTGGTGGCAAGGCGGGAGCTTCGCGTCCTTAGGCGCGGGAGCGCACGATGCCAGCGTGCACGCCGACAAACACTGAAAGCTTGCCAGCAGCAGCGCAATCGTCACTGCGGAAACCCAACGCATCCTACTTAAATTTTAGCTGGTAATAAGCCCAGGCGTCGCGAACGATCTCCTCGATACCGCTGTGCCGCGGTTCCCACCCTAGCGTCTTGCGCAGTTTGGTTGAGTCCGCCACCAGTTCCGTAGGATCGCCCTCACGCCGCGGCGCGATCTTATGGGGCACGCGCTTCCCGATGATTTCCTCCACCGCGCGCAGCACTTCCATGACAGTCTGTCCCGTGCCCGTGCCGACGTTGAAAGCCGCGGATCCGCCCCCGGCCAGCAAGTGATCGAGCGCGGCCACATGCGCCGCCGCCAGATCGCTCACGTGAATGTAGTCGCGGATGCAGGTCCCGTCCGGAGTCGCATAATCATCGCCAAAAATTTGAATCGGTTCGCCTGTCGCCACGGCTTTGAACAATAGCGGAATCAGATGCGTCTCCGGATTGTGCGCCTCGCCCAATCCCGCGTCCGGCTCCGCCCCGCAAGCATTGAAGTAGCGCAACGGCACGCTGCGCAATCCACGGTAGTGGTCCAGTTCCCGCAAAATCTTTTCGACGACAGCCTTCGATTCTCCGTAAGGATTCACCGGCGCAATCCGCGCGTCTTCCGGAATCGGCAGGTTTTCAGGGTTGCCATAAACCGCCGCGGTCGACGAAAACACCAACCGCCGCACGCCGGTGCGCGCCATGGCCTCCAGCAGCGAAACCGTGCCACCGACGTTATTTGAAAAATACAACTCCGGCTCGCGCATCGACTCGCCCACGGCGCTGTGCGCCGCGAAGTGCACCACCGCATCCACGCCTTTGAGTAAGGCGGCCACGCCGTCGGTATCCTGCAACCGTAGCACGTGTAACCGCTCCGGAGCGACGTTCTCGCGATGGCCGCGCGACAAATCGTCGATCACCACGACGTCAAACCCGCGCTTGAGCAAATGATGTGCAGTAATGGAGCCGATATATCCGGCGCCTCCGGTAACCAGAATTTTCGGCATTGGTCCCATTCTACAATTGAGGCATGCGCATCACTCGCCGTGAGTTCGCGTATGGCATCGCGGGAACCGCAGTCGTCGCGGCAGCCGCGCAGACTCCGCTGATCTACGAACGCCGCGTCTACGCCTCCGGCAGCACCTTGCCGCCGCTAGAAATTCTAAGTCGCCACGGCATACGGCCCGTATCCGTCAGGGGCAGCGAATACCTGATCCCTTTTGCCTCCCTCGAGGCGCGCACGCGCGCCTGGGACCGGTTCAACACGGATCATGTCTGGTGTGCGATGCGCGACGCCGGCAGCGTCACGCTGAAAGAGATCCAGGTCTACCCAGGTGGGAAGATCTTCGAGATGTCGTTGTAGATTACAAATACCACCACGAACATCAGAAACACGAAGCCAACCTTGACCACGGTTTCCTTGACCTTCATGTCCAGGTCACGGCGCAGCAGCATTTCGACAAACAGCATCAGCATCACGCCGCCGTCCAAGATCGGCACTGGCAGCAAGTTGAAGATTGCCAGATTGAGGCTTACCGCCGCCATCAGCAGGAAGTATTGAATCGGACCTTCGCGCGCCGCATCGCCCGACATTTGTGCGATGCCAATGGGTCCCTGCAGCGATTTCGCCGACATCTTCCGCTGCACGATGCCCTCAAGCGACTTCACAATCAATTGCGTATTCAGCAGATTCACCCGCCACGATTCGGCCAACGCCGCGGGAAACGCCAGCTTGGTGATTTCCACTCTCGGCTGCAGCGACAGTCCGATCATCCAGCGCGCCCCGCCCTGTCCTTCCACATCGCGTTTGGCTGGCTTCACCGTAACCCGGTGCTGCTCGCCGTTGCGTGAATACACCAGATCCAACGGCGCCCCGTTGGTTTCGTTTTCAATCTCGTTCAAGCGCGCAATCGAGCGCAGCGCCTGCCCGTTCACGCTCACCAGGATGTCGCCGTGCTGCAAGCCCACGCGCTCGCCGTCCATATCTTTGAGGACGCTCGCGACCTCGATGTCGGACTCCTGCTGCCACCCTGCGTTCCCGATGCTCTGCTTTTCTTCAAGCGCCGGCGTCAGCGTCAGGTGCAGATGCTCGCCATTGCGTATCACCCAGAAATCCACCGGATGATTGGGACTCATCGCTCCCTTAATCGCGATCTGTTCCCAGGTAGGATCGGTGGTGTCGTCGAACTGCACGATCTTATCGCCTAACTTCACCCCCGCCTTAGCCGCCGCGCCGTCGGCCGCCAGATATCCGATCACCGGAGAATGCGGATTCGGCACTTTTTCGTAATGAACCATGAACAGCCCGGCCAGCAGCGCCACCGCCAGCACGATGTTGATGGCGGGTCCAGCGAACGCAATAATTAACCGCTGCCAGCGAGGTTTCGAAGTCAGCGCCCGTGGATCGGCCGCGCCTTCGTCGCCCGGCTGTTCGCCGGTCATCTTCACGTATCCGCCGAAAAGAATCAGGGAGAATCTGAAATCGGTTTCACCGCGCCGGAATCCAAACAGCCGCGGCCCAAACCCGAAACTGAAGGTCTCCACTTTTACATCGAAGAACCGAGCCGCAAAATAATGCCCCAGTTCGTGGACCAGGATCATCACGCCGATCAGAACCAGGTACCACCAGATGTTTTCGAGCAGAGCCATATAAGTGTTACGCGCGCAACGCCGCTTCGGTTGTCGCTATCTTACCCTTCTCCATAATGCCACGAGCCACAGCCCGTGACTCCCGGTCAATCTCCAGCACTTCGCCAACCGAACGCGCATCCCGTACCGGTACCCGTTCCAAGGTTTCCGCGATCAGTGCCGCAATGCCCGGAAAGGAAATACGGCCTGCTAAAAACGCCTCCACCGCCACCTCATCGGCCGCATTCAGCGTGCAGGTGGCCGAACCGCCGGTTTCCTGGGCTTCATAGGCCAGCTTCAGCAGCGGGAACTTCTTGAGATCAGGAGGATCGAAACTCCAGCGCGCTGCCTGCGACCAGTCCAAACGCGGTACCGGTGCCTCGGCCCGCTCCGGATACGTCAACGCGTATTGAATCGGCATCCGCATGTCAGTGGCTGAAATCTGCGCCATCACGCTGCCGTCGGCAAATTCAACCATGGCATGGACTTTCGATTGGGGATGCACCACCACTTCTACTTCCTTCGGCGCGAGATCGAATAACCAACAGGCCTCAATGACTTCGAAACCTTTATTAACCAAGGTGGCCGAATCGATGGTTATCCTTTGTCCCATCCTCCAAGTTGGGTGATTCAGTGCCTGCTCCGGCGTTACAAATTCCAGATCGGCCGCCGGCGTTTCGCGGAACGGACCGCCCGAGGCCGTCAAAATCAGCTTCGAAACCTCCCGCCGCAGCCCCGCCCGAAAACATTGGTGGGCGCCGTTATGTTCGCTATCGACCGGAATCAGTTCGGCGCCCGAGGCCCGCATAGCCTCCGTGACCAGCTTGCCGCTAGCGACCAAAACCTCTTTGTTTGCAAGACCTACGCGTTTGGCGAGCCGCACGGCTTCGTAAGTCGCTTCCAGCCCTTCGACTCCGACAATGGCCGACATAACGAACCCAGCTTCCGGGGCCGCCGCCACAGCCAACCGTGCCTTGGGACCTGAGCCCAACTCCGGAACCGCCGTGCCGTTCGCTTTCAAAAACGTCCGCAACTCGGCCAACGCCTGCTCGTCCGCAACTACGGCTACTTTGGGTTTGAATTCAGCAATCTGCTGGGCCAGCAGTTGCACGTTGCGCCCCGCAACTAAAGCATAGATTCCAAATCGCTCTGGCCAACGCCGAACCACATCCAGGGTGCTGGTGCCAATGGAGCCTGTTGAACCGAGTAGGGTGAGGTAAGTCACTCTCCTCCGATCATATCATTTTGGGGCTGAGGAACACTGTAGAAACTTTGCTGGGGGTCTGAAGCCTTTGCCTTTTTTTAGGGGCGCCGGGAAGGTGCTTCAGGGGTCTTTAGTGAGGTTAGTCTCGCTTTGGTGGGAGTTTCCTCCCCGGCTTGATTTAAAGATAATACACTTTCTGGAAGATTGCAACAGTTTTTTGTATTTCAAAATGAAGAATTTTTCTCCGAGCCAATAGAAATCTTTTATCGGATTGATACTGCAGGGTTCTTGCCTGTCATATGCCGATTAGCACCCCGCTGTAATCCGCTTTTCGGGGGCGGGATCAGCTACCCCTTGACCTCGATACTGGCTAGATCTTCCAAAACCCGTATAGTGGAACAAAAATCGTCTTCACCGTACCCTTTGGCGATAGCTGCCTGTAACATCTGTTGTGTGATGGCCGTGAGCGGAAGCGGCAAGTCCAATCCTTTGGCGGATTCGAGCGCCAGCCCGATATCCTTATGCATCCATTTGGTGGAAAAGTTGGTTTTGAAGTCGCGTTTCAGGATGAATGGAGCCTTCGCGCTGATCAAAGCGCTCTTGGCGGCGCTATTGTCCAGGATATCCAGCATTAGCACCGGCGACACGCCGTTCTTGGTCGCTAAAACCAGCCCTTCGGCGAACGCCTGCATCAAGTTAGCGAGCACCAGGTTCTGCGTGAGCTTCGCCTTCAGCCCCTGCCCTGCTGGGCCGCAGTAATACAAACGTTTGCCCATCGCCTCGAAATATGGCTTCGCGCGATCGAACGCCCCCTGTTCGCCGCCCACCATAAAAGTTAGCGTCCCGCCCTCGGCACCGGCCTTCGATCCGGTGCAGGGCGCATCCAGAAAGTGGACGCCCTTGGCCGTAAACAACGCTCCAATCTCCGCGCTCTCGTTCGGCGAAACGGTGCTGCAATCGGCGGTTACGCTGCCCGGGCGGATACCTTCAAGCAACCCATCTTTGCCGGTGCTGACGGCTCGTGCCATGGCTGTCGTGCCCACGCAATAGAAGATGAAGTCCGCGCGCTGGGCCACTTCTTTGGGCGTGGTGCAGGCGGTACCTTTGCCTTTCGCCGCGAGCTCGCGCGCCTTCGCCGCCGTGTGCGACCACAACGCGACTTCGTGACCCGCCTCCAGAAGATGCCGGGCCATCGGGTAGCCCATGATTCCCAAACCTAAAAAACCGAGTTGTGCCATGAGAGAATCTTACCAGTGCGCCCGACAATTTTGATCACCAAACGACTTTTTCCGGAAACCGTTGCGTTTATCGAGCAGCACGCCGATGTCGATTACGTACCCACGGCGGATGGCCTCACCTCCGCCGAATTAATCGCGCGGGCCCGCGGCAAGCAGGCGATCATTAGCCAGTTCACCGATTCGTTATCGAGCGAAGTGATCGCGCAACTCGCGGGCCTGGGCATGATCGCGCATGTGGGCGTGGGTTACGACAATATCGACGTCCCGGCCGCCAGCGCGCACGGGATTCTGGTGAGCAACACGCCGGGGGTTCTCGACGACACCACTGCGGATTTTGCGTTTGCCTTGCTGCTAGCCGCCGCGCGGCGCGTTACCGAAGCGGATGCATTCGTGCGCTCCGGCCAATGGAAGCGCTGGAGCCTGGAATTAATGATCGGCCACGATATCCATCACCGCACACTGGGGATTCTGGGGATGGGACGCATCGGGCAAGCCGTCGCCCGGCGCGCGGCGGGTTTCTCGATGCGCGTTTTGTATCACAATCGCACGCGCTTATCGTCCGATATCGCCACTTGGGTTTCCAAAGAAGAATTGCTAGCGGAGTCGGATTTCCTCAGCGTTCACGTGCCGCTCAGCGAAACCACGCGCCATTCGATTGGTGAAGCAGAGCTGCGACGCATGAAGCCGACTGCCATTTTAATCAACACCGCCCGCGGGCCCGTGATCGACGAAGCCGCACTCGCCAAGGCGCTGAACGAACATTGGATCGCCGCCGCCGGACTCGATGTATTCGAACGCGAGCCTGAGGTTCACCCCGGATTGCTCGCGTGTTCTAACGCGGTGCTCGCCCCGCATATCGGCTCGGCCAGCGTCGACACGCGCCGGAAAATGACTATGATGGCGGCAGAAAATGCACTGGCAGCGCTGACAGGACGACGCCCGCCCAATCTGCTCAATCCTGCTGTGTGGGACTCGTGGGCATCCCGGCCAGAAGGCGCAGGATAAGCAGGTCGGAGGGCTGGAAGGTGTGGACCGGAATGTTGTTGGCGTCCTCTTCCTGCTCCACCACGTGGCTGCGGATGATCTTCCGCAGATGCTCCACCGACACGCCAAGTTCCTCGGCTGCTTCTACTTCGGTATATTGCGATCTTCCCGGACGAGTCATGAGCATTGCGGCTAATTCGATTGTAGGGCCCGCCCGTGGGCGGCCCAATCGGGCAGAGCGCTTAGTTCGAAATAGAGTTCGCCTGACGTACCGGAGTACTACTGGCGGTACGTCTTCGCGCCGGGAACGTCAACATACAATAAAGCCATGAGGATTTTCACTGCGTTTTTCCTGCTATCCCTTTTCTTATTAACGACGGCCGTTTGGGGCCAGACGGCGCCCGGATTCGATCCTACCGCAATCGACCGCACCGTCAATCCCTGCGAGAACTTCTATCAATTTGCTTGCGGCGCCTGGATGACGGCCAATCCCATCCCGGCCGACCAATCGCGCTGGGGAAGATTTGACGCTTTGCAGGACCGCAATCGTGAAGTCCTCCACAAGATTCTCGAGGCCGCTGCGGCGGTGAAGCCGGGGCGTACTGCGCTCGAACAAAAGATGGGCGATTATTACGCTTCCTGCATGGACCAGCAAGCGATCGACGCCAAGGGCGCGGCTCCGCTGAAGCCGGATCTCGATCGCATCGCGGCAATCAAGGATAAAGCCGGCCTCACTGATGCCGTGGTGTTTTTGTACCGTGCCGGCACCGCGCCGTTCTTCCGCTTCAGTTCGGGGCCGGACCCCAAGAACTCGGCCATCGTCATTGCGGATCTGGACCAGGGCGGCCTGGGCTTGCCGGATCGCGATTACTACTTGAAGACCGACGACAAATCGGTTGAAATCCGCAAGCAATACGTCGCGCACATGCAGAAAATGCTGGAACTGGCCGGGGCCAAGCCGGAAGACGCCGCGAAACAGGCGCAAGTGGTGATGGCTCTCGAAACTGAACTGGCCAAAGTGTCGCTCGACCGCGTTTCGCGCCGCGATCCTGAGAAGCTGTATCACAAGCTGACCATTCGCGAGCTGGATGCCTTGGGCTCGGGCTTCGCCTGGGCGAAATTCTTCGTAGCTTCGGGCGCGCCGCGCTTTGAGTCGCTGAATGTCGACGTGCCGGACTTCATCAAAGGAATGAATGCCGTGATCGGCTCGGCATCGCTCGACAATTTGAAGGCCTATCTGACTTGGAACGTAGTGCGCGAATCGGCCAACGCGCTATCGCTGCCTTTCGAGCAGGAATCATTCAACTTTTACGGCAAGGTTCTGCGAGGCACCAAGGAAATGCGTCCGCGCTGGAAGCGCTGCGTTGATTTGACGGATCAGCAGTTGCCGGATGCGTTGGGCCGCAAGTTTGTGGAGACGACGCTGGGCGCCGAAGGCATGCGCCGCACCCATGAAATGGTGGGCGAGATCGAGAAAGCCATGGCGGCCGACCTGCAGGACATCGACTGGATGACGCCCGAGACCCGCAAGCAGGCGCTCGAAAAACTGCACGGCGTGCTGAATAAAGTCGGTACCAATGAGGTGTGGAAGACTTATTCGACCGTGCGCATCTTGCGCGGGGACTTTTTCGGCAACACCGAGCGTGCGGGCCTTTACGAAATCCAGCGCGAGTTGTCCAAGATCGGCAAGCCGGTGGACAAGAAAGAATGGGGGATGAGCCAGCCCACCGTCAACGCCTATTACGATCCGCAGCAGAACAACATCAATTTCCCGGCGGGCATTCTGCAGCCGCCGTTCTATGACAACAAAGCGGACGACGCGGTGAACTATGGCGCCATCGGCTCAGTGATCGGGCATGAGCTGACCCACGGCTTCGACGACGAAGGCCGCCAGTTCGACGTCAAAGGCAACCTCCGCGACTGGTGGACTGAAAAAGACGCCAAAGCTTTCGAGCAACGCGCCGATTGTCTGGTGCAGCAGTACAGTAGCTACAGCCCGATCGACGATGTGAAGCTCAACGGCAAATTGACGCTGGGCGAGAACACCGCCGATAACGGCGGGCTGCGGCTGGCTTACATGGCGCTGATGGACAAACTGCAGGGCAAGGAGCCGCCCCCGCGCGACGGCTTCACGGCCGCACAGCGGTTTTTCCTAGGGTGGGGACAGATTTGGTGCCAGAACGTGACGCCCGAAGCGGCGCGCCTGCGCGCGCAGACCGATCCGCACTCGCCTGGGAGTTTCCGGGTCAACGGGACGGTTTCAAACATGCCGGAATTTCAAAAGGCATTCGCGTGCACCACCAGCCAACCGATGGTTCGCGGACCGGCGTGCCGGGTTTGGTAAGAACTTAGCCAGATCAAGGCTGCTTGGGCTGAGCGTCGGTCTTGGGCGAGTCCGGAAGGATGAACGTGGTCTCGCCGGGGCGGAGCAACTTCAGTTGCTTGCGGATTTCCATTTCCTGCTCGGTCGAGCTCTGTTCCAAACGGCGGATGCGCTCGCGGCGGCGCTCGTTCTCCGCGGCTTTGGCGGCGTTCTGCTCTTCCAGTTGGCGGACTTCCTGGCGCTTATCGAGCAGCGCGGAAACACCCTGCGGTCCGCGCAGCGCGACCACTCCATAGACCACGATCAGCGCGAAGGCGACGATGTAGCCAGCGCGGCGCATTCGCAAGCGTAGCGAAAGAGATCGAATCAAGGCTTCCAATTTACGTTTATAACGTGGATTGCAAAAAAATACTAGTGCGGTGTTACTCTTTAATGGTTGAATCCGCAAATACCTCACGAACGACCGGGGG
>Ga0070681_10001476_pt1 | contig 20755 bp, 15 predicted proteins | sample KBSC83BmetaG_FD_65650 | JGI IMG/M metagenome (GOLD analysis project Ga0070681, IMG submission 65650) | Corn rhizosphere microbial communities from Kellogg Biological Station, Michigan, USA - KBS C8-3B metaG | ecosystem: Host-associated > Plants > Roots > Rhizosphere | place: USA: Michigan... | reverse complement strand
GCGCGCCACCCGGCGCGATGCTTCGCACCAAGCTGGCGGTTCCTGCCCCCCTGAAAAATGGCGCTTTTTCCGGTGACCGTTATTTGACGATCCCACCGGGATTCCAGATCTCGCTATTCGCTACTATTTCCGGCGCGCGCTTCATGGCCCTCGCTCCCAACGGAGACGTACTCGTATCCCAGCCGGATGCCGGAAAAGTCACGCTCCTGCGTGCAGCGGCTAATGGTGAGATTCCGCAAAGTTTCACTTTCGTCAGTGGCCTGCGAAGTCCTCACGACATCGTGTTCCATAGCGTTGGCGGCACCCAATTCGTCTACATTGCTGAAAGCAACCAGATCAATCGTTTTCGTTATAGCCCGGGAGATACCGCGGCCCACAATCGTGAAGTCGTCGTCACTGGACTGCCCGACAGCTCCACACCGGAACTCCATGGCTCTTACGCGCACCAGCTCAAAAACATTGCCCTCGGAAGCGATGATGCGCTTTACGTCTCCATTGCCTCGAGCTGCAACGTCTGTGCGGAAGACACCACCAGCAATCCTGTGCGGGCGGCGATATACCGGTACAACGCCGATGGCACCGGCGGACGTCTTTTTGCCAGCGGCCTGAGAAATGCCGAAGGCGTGCGATTCCTGCCTGGAACCAATACACTCTGGGTGGCTGTGAATAACCGCGATCAACTGCCGTATCCTTTTCAAGATTCTATTGGGAACTATGGCCAGGTATTTTGGTCTTACATAGACAATCATCCTCCGGACCTGTTTACCGCCGTGCGCGACGGCGGCAACTATGGATGGCCCTTCTGCGATTCCAATCCGGATAAAAGCGTCGACCAAATGCCATTCGATCGGGATTACGACACCAACCGTGACGGCCATGTAGACTGCGGGAAAATGGATCTGCCGTCAAAAGGCATTCAGGCGCACTCGGCGCCCTTAGGACTCCTTTTCCTTCAGGACACGCTTTTTGCTCCGCCTTATCGCGACGGAGCCGTGATCGCGCTGCATGGCTCCTGGGATCGCAGCCGGAAGACTGGCTACAGAGTGGCTTACTTTCCATGGAACACGGCGGCACAATCGCCGGGAGCGCAGATCGACCTGGTGACCGGCTGGCTCGATGATGCCTCACAAACTGCCTGGGGCAGGCCTGTCTCCGCAATAGTCGACTCTACCGGGAGTCTGATAATTTCCGACGACGCCGCCGGAGCGATTTACCGATTGAGTTATGCCCCCGCGGCAGTCTCGGCCGCGAGCGGTGTGGCATTACTCGCTCCGGAGTCCATCGCCTCGGCATTCGGTGCGAACCTGAGCACGCAAACGGCAAGCGCCAGCTCAGCGGACTGGAGCGATTCGCTGGGCGGTGCGCAACTGAGCGTTCAGGACAGCGCTGGAACAACCCGGCATGCGCCGCTCGCCTACGCGTCACCCGGTCAGATCAATTTCGAAATTCCGGCCGGAACAGCCATTGGAAATGCCACGCTGTCGCTCACGAATAAATCCGGCACGCGATCATTGGGCACGGTTCTGGTCGCTGCGACAGCCCCCGCGCTGTTCAGCGCGAACGGAGATGGAAAGGGAGTGGCTGCCGCCACGGCGGTAGAGACTGTCCTACCCACCACCCACCAATCGTCAGTGCCGGTATTTACGTGTGACAAGCCTGGCAGCTGCAAGACCGTGCCGATCCGAGTAGGAATCGACACTCCCATCTATATTTCCTTCTATGGCACAGGAATTCGCGGCCGCACTTCTTTAGCCGATGTCACTGTCACCATCGGAGGCGTCGACGCGCCTGTTTCATATGCGGGCCCGCAGGACACTTATCCCGGCCTCGATCAAGTCAACGTTGCCTTGCCGACGTCGTTACATGGCGCCGGAGTAGTAGATGTGGTGTTGACCTTGGATGGTCAGACCTCAAACGCCGTACAGATTGCGGTTCAATGAAGTTCGGGTGCACTCTCGCATTTGCTCTGTTGTTTGCCACGTTCGTGCGCACCTCCTGCGCAAAGGACTGGTTGTTCGTCACAACGAATTGGAACGAAGACGGAAATGAGCAGGTTCTGCTTATTGACCCGGAAAACAACCAGATCCGCACTGTGTGGAACGGCGGGAAAGAATTGGACGCAATTGTTTCGCCTGACGCCGCCCGGCTTTACGTTACTTACATCGAAAGCCGAAGCGAATGGCTGGCAGTAACTGATATCTCCACGGGTACTGTTCTGCAAAGGATGGAAATCCCACAGCCGATACGCTGGATACTCCCGACTGCTCCTGCCATGGTCATTTCCCCTGAGGGCCGGTGGCTACATCTTCTAAAGACGAACTACTCCACCGGATCTAACGAGTATTTCCTGATGACGTACGACACCAGGGCTGACCAGTTCGTGCCCGGCGAACAGGTGCTTTCTGGGTGCGCTGGCCCTCGTTTGATACCGCGTGCCGCCGCTGCCACACCGCTCGTGCTCTGTGGCGGAGTAACCACAAAACAAGCGTCAGATGACGATTCTGTGCTGCGTTTCGGAAATATTCAGAACTTTGCATTTGGCCGAGGCACCACAGAAAACCTGCTATACATCGCCGGGTTTGACGGGCGAATACGGGCAGTGGATCTCTCTACTCATGAAATCACGCAAACCTCGAACGATGCTCCCTTGCGGCACCGGCGGTTCATGCTTTCGTCGGGAACCTTGTCTCCGGATGGCAGGTTATGGTATCTGCCGATCAAGATCCCCGACAATGGCGAGCAGGACGTCGATCAGATCTTGGTCTTTAATACTCAGGCGATGAGCAGAATGACTGTCATTACTCCGTCCGGGCCGTTTTCGGGACTTGCGTTGAGTTCGGACGGGCGCTGGCTGTATGCGTCGCAGCCGAATCTGAAATCGATAATGGTCATCGACACCGATACCAGGCAGACGGTTAAGGTGATTTCGGTTGGAGCGAAACCATCAATCATCTTCTCTGTGAAAGCGCGATAGCTGGTTTTTACCGAGCCGTGACCAGAGGGAGCGGTCGTTTTAAGTATCACTTCCGTTACCCGATCGAGATCGCCAGCAATGTGGCGTCATCTTGCAAGCGCCCACCGGTGAACGCCGCGACAGCCTGCAGTATCCTGTTCTTCAGCTCGTGAGCGTCGCGGTCGCGTAGCGCGGAAGCGACCTGGATCAGCCTGTCCTCGCCGAATTCCTCCTCACATGCATTCGCCGCTTCAGTCACGCCGTCGGTAAAGAGCAGCATCCGGTCGCCTGGCGCCAGCAAAACTTCCATTTCGCCGTAGGTCCATTCCGGGAACACGCCCAGTACCGCGCCGCCTGCATCGAGGCGGACCACTTCTCCATTGGCCCTTAACAGAACCGGAGCGCAATGCCCCGCGTTGGTGTAAGTCGCGGTGCGCGCGTTCATATCAAGTTCGCAGTAACACAACGTCACGAACTTGCCAGCTGTGGTGTTGCGACAAACACTGCGATTCAGCTTTCCCACGAGTTCGGCGGGCCGAAGCGATTCCGCCGCGAGCGTGCGCACGGTAGCCTGCACGTTGGACATCAGCAGCGCCGCAGGCACACCTTTGCCGATCACGTCCGCGATGCAGAGACCCACTCTGCCTTCCGCCAGTTCGACTATGTCGAAATAATCGCCGCTAAGTGACCGCACCGCCTCCGTTGTGGTCGCGATATTGAGTCCCGGAATTTCCGGGATGTTCTTTGGAAGCAATGCCAGACCGATCGCGCGCGCATCTTCGAATTCTTCGCGCTCCTGCCGAAGTTCGTTGCGCTTCCGCTGGCCTTGCTCGATCTGATCTCTCAGGATGCGAAGCAGCTTCGCGTTCTCCCAAGGCTTCAATACGAAATCCCGCATCCCATGCTGCATCGCCTCAACCGCCAGGTCCACTGAGCCCCACGCCGTCATGCCCACAACTGGCAGCGTCTTATCAATATCCTGAATGCGCGCCAGCAGATCCAAACCTTCCTGTCCGGAAGTTGTATCGCGTGTGTAGTTCAGATCCATCAGCAGCAAATCGTACGGTTGCGATTTGAGTTTGTCAATGACGGCCGAGGGCGAATTCACCGCCTCGATTTGAAAGCCTTCGTTCTTCAGAAGCAGACGAAGCGCTTCCAGCACATCAGACTGGTCGTCTGCGATCAACGTTCGCGGGGCGCTAGGCATGTCTTCATCCACGCACGCACTCTGCCATCGACTGAAAAGTCGTATGTGCCTGAAAACTGGGCTGGCCGCAGCCTGAAAACGCATCTACCCGTCCAGTTCCGAGATGCCGGATTCCCACAATCGGACAGCGCTCTACTGCTCGCGCAGCGCGCCGACGCCAAATCCCAAATCCGCTTTCCAGTACCATATCTCCTATGTCCGCCTACGACGGCATCATCCTCGGCACGGGTCATAACGCTCTGGTCCTGCATGCCTACCTCGCGCGGGCGGGCCTGCGCGTCTTGTCCGTCGATCGAGCGGGAACAGCGGGCGGCGGTTTATCGACGGAAGAGAATCCGCGCCAGCCCGGTTTTTTTCACAACACGCACTCGTTTTTTCACCGTGCGATCACCACCATGCCCTGGTATCGCGATCTGGAACTGGAGCGGCATGGCGCGCGCTACATCGAGCCGGAACTGAATGTTGCGATGGTTCTGCGCGACGGGCGCGTGCTCGAGTGGTGGACGGACCTCGATCGAACCGTAGACTCCTTCGCCGAGTTCTCGACGCGGGATGCCGCAGCGCTGCGCCGCTGGGTGCACGAGTTCCGGCCCATCGTCGACCAGATCTTGAGTCTCGAAGCTCAGTCGCCGCCATTACCTCCAGAAGAGCGGCGCCGGAAGCTGGAGGGTTCAGCTCTTGGGCGGCGTTTACTCGAAGCCGCTCAACTCTCGCCCATTGAATTTGTCCAGCGCGAGTTCGAGCACGACGCCATCCGGGCCGGGTTGCTGTTCTTCAATGGGCTGCGCGAGATCGATCTGCGGCTTCCTGGATTTGGGCACAGTATTCCCTCGCTGCTCGCAGGCGAGCACAAGGCGCAGATGTGCGTAGGAGGATCGGCGCGTCTCGGCGAAGCCCTTGTGAGAGATGTCCGCGAACACGGCGGCGAGATTCGCACCGGCGTCGAAATCAAAGGCATTTTGATGCGCAACGGCCGCGCCGCGGGTATCGAGCTTACAACAGGCGAACACATCGACGTCAGGCAGTTCGTCGCGTCCGGTCTGAATCCGCAGCAAACCTTTCTGGAGTTACTCGACCCGGACGCGGTCCCGCCCGATGTTCGCACCAAAGCCCAGGCATTCGAGTACAACCTGGTCGCACCGTTGTTTGCATTGAATGTTGCGTTGAATGAGCCCCCAGACTACACCGCGGCACGGCGCCGGCCGGAACTCAATAGCGCGTTCATGACCATTCTGGGTCTGGAACGCTTTTCCCAGTTCGCCGATATTGTTACGGCCCACGAACGGGGTGAGTTTCCTCCCCAGGTAATGTGGGGTGCCTGTCCCACGCTCTTCGATGCCACACAAGCGCCTGCCGGCAAGCACACAGCGTTCATGTGGGAGAAGTTGCCTTACAACCTGCGAGGCGCGGCCGCGAATTGGGACGCGGCCAAGGACGATCACGGCCGCCGCATGCTTGCCCTCTGGGCCGGCTACGCCCCGAATATCGCCGAAGGCGCCGTGATCGACTGGTTCTGCCGATCCCCACTCGATACCGAACGGAAATTTCCCAACATGCGTTACGGTGATCTGCTGGTCGGATCGTTTGCAAATTCGCAGATCGGTTACAACCGGCCGTTCGCCGGAGCCGGCCAGTATCGCACGCAGATTAAGGGACTGTACCTCTGCGGAGGCTCGACGCATCCCGGCGGCAACATCACGGGGCTCTGCGGCTACAACGCTGCGCACGTGCTCAAAGCCGACCTGGGCCTCTAGGCCTCCTGAGTCCGCGGTCCACAACCTTTAGCGGGCCACCTTCTGGGTGCGCTGCGCTGATAGTAACTTATATAGGCATGAATGCCTCTCCCGTGCCTGCAGCTCAGTGGAGTAGGCATTCATGCCTGCGGTTCAACAAGCTATTCGAAGGAATCGCGCGCCGGCCGTATAGCCTCTGAGCGATTTCGTAAAGGATTCGTCACGCGGGCAATCCTCAAAACGTCAACCGCAGCGCGAACTGAATCTGCCGCGGAGGCTTCGCTGAGAAGATCCTGCCAAATGTTGCCGGATCGTCCGCAATGCGTTCCGGCAAGTCGAAATTTGTGCGGTTGAAGAGGTTGAATGCTTCCGCGTCGAATGAGAGGCTCGCTCTTTCACGCAGCGCAAAACGGCGTGAGAACGCCAGATCAAACGTAAAGAGTCCGGGGCCCTCCAGAATATTGCGGCCCGCCGAACCAAAACGATATTGCGCAGGGATCGCAAAAGCCGATGTATCGAACCACCTCTCTGGCGTGCGATCGTCCAGTTCCGGGTTGCGCAACACGTCGGGACGGTCCGATCCAAAAATCCCCCCCTGGTTTCCGGTGTTGCTGTTATCCGTGAGCAGGATGGGCGTAAACGGCTGGCCGGATTGCGCCACCACGATGCCGCGCAGCTCGGAGTTTCGTATCCACCACTGACGCCCGGGGAGATTGTACGTATATGCCGTCGTAAAGCGATGCCGCATGTCGAAGCTCGAAAGCGCGCGCTCGGCGCGGTAATTACGGCTGTCCTGCGGAAAATTCTTATCGGGCTGGGTGCCGAGGAACGCGGACGTGTCGTCAATGGATTTCGAAAACGTGTACGTCGCCAAAATCGAAAAATTGCGCGCCAGCCGCCGGTTGAGTGAGACCTCGAGCGCGTGGAACTCGGAATTACCTCCACTTTCTGTGAAGAAAATGCCGCCGAATTCGGCGTACGGCCTGCGCGCGGACACATCGCCCGGTCCGGGTGGCGGCTGATTCAGATCGCGGGAGCGGATCAGGTGCGTGCCCTTTGACCCTGCGTATGCCACGCTCACCATTGTGGACGGCGAAAGTTGCCGCTGTACATCCAGGTTCCAGTGCTGCAGATACCCGGTGCTCAAGTCCGGGCTCAGAGTGTTTGGCGAGGGGGCTGCCGGAAAGCCGTTGGCGAATGGATCATTCAATGTCAGAAGCGATGTCGCCGTGGGGAATGCGAGTTGCACATTGAAGAATGGCGGATTGAAATATAGGGACGAATTCACCACCAGCATATTGGCGTCATAGTAAATGCCGTATCCTCCGCGGAGCACGAGTTTCTCAACAGGCGTCCACGCAAAGCCAACGCGCGGCGCCAGATTATTCCAGTCGGGCTTGAGGCCCGAGCGCGATATGCCGTTCGTGCCCACCTGAACAATGGCCTGAGTGCCGAGGTCCAGGATGGACATCCGATTGTGCGGATCGACAGGCGGTGTGTCGAATTCGTACCGCAAACCCAGATTTAGCGTGAGCCGTCTCGCGATTTTCCAATCATCCTGGGTGTAAAAATTGTATGCCGTGGTGCGCAGGTTTTGCGGATTATCGGATTGCGATTGGATTCCGAATGTGGGAAAGCCGAGCAGCAGGTCACTGATCCCCGAACCCGAGATGGCTCCTAAGAATGAAAGCGCTCCCCGCGTGTAGTAATCCAGGATGGCATTTAATTGTGTGTAGCGAATTTCGCCGCCGATCTTCACGCCGTGATTGCCGCGCACCAGTTCAATTCCGTCAGCGGCCTGCCAGGTATTGCTGTGCCTGGAAAGCGGGAGCTGAGTCAAGTCGCCGATCCGCGACAGGCCGGTGACAGTGAGCGACGGAAATCCAAGATCCTGCGGGCCAACTGCCAACCACGGCACCCCCCATAGCGCGCCTGCGTCAGTCTTGTGATTTTGCTGCAGAACCTGATGGAAGTAGCGATTGAAGCCAAAGCGCAGCGAGTTGATGGTGCGCGGCCCGAGGACTCGCTGGTATTGAACCGCGGCGTTGTAGCCGGTGTTGGTCACAAAATCTCCAAAACCGGGGACATCCGTTGACTCCTTGGTGTACGGTTCAAAGACATCCTGGTTGCCGAAGCTGAAGCGCATTGTCACCACATCGTTGGGGGAAAAATGATGATCCACGCGCCCCGTGAACTGGTCTGTATTTTCCGTCTGCAGCGGCTGCGCCAGATAGTTGCCGGCCAAGCCTGGGCGGTTGGGGAGCGGGTACAGCCGAAATATGGCGAGCGCCACCGGTGAAATGCGCGCTTGTGGAATTTGATTTCCATGAAACGGCTGCCCCGTGAAAGGGTCAACGATATTCATGTTAAGCGCCGCCAGATCCCCTGCCCTTTCCTGTAGAGTTGGCACCGTCGCGAGCCGCGTAAGACCGCGCCGCTCCCGCAGCTCATCGAAATTCAGAAAAAAGAAAGTCCGGTCGCGCCGGACCGGACCACCCACGCCTGCGCCAAACTGATTACGGATGTACTTGGGTTTGTCCTGGCCATCGAAAAAATTGCGCGCATCGAGACCCCGGTTGCGCAGGTATTCATACGCCGCGCCGTGCCATTCATTCGAGCCGCTGCGCGTTACTAGATTTATCTGCGCACCCGCGCCGCGCCCATATTCCGCGCTATAGCTGTTGGTTGCGATTTTGAACTCCTGGATACTGTCGATTGGCGGCTGCAGCACGTACGAACGTTCGTACGGGTCGTTGTTGTCGACGCCGTCAATCAGGAAATTATTGAACTCCTCACGCGCGCCATTGGCATTGAGCGCGAATCCGCCCCGCTGCGAAAGCTCGGAATTCTGCACGGCCGGCAGCACGCCCGGGGCAAGCAGCGCCAGTTGCAGGAAGTCGCGCCGGTTGAGTGGAAGCTCCTGAATGCGGGTTTGGTCGATCACTTCACCCAGTTCGGATGTTTCCGACTGCACGGCCTGCACCGCCTCTTTCACCTCGACCGACTCCTTGCGCGCGGCGAGCGACAGCGTGAAATCCAGGCGCGCGCGCGAGTTCACTTCGACCCGAATCTCGTGGCCGCCCGACGGCGCGAAATCGGTTGCCGAAGCAGACAGGCTATAAACCGCAGGGGCGAGCTCGCCTATGACGTACAGGCCGGAGCGATCCGTTCGTGTGCGGCGCTCGAACCCATGCGACCCATCGCGAGCCACCACCTCGGCGTTCGCAACTGGACCACCGCTTCGATCGAAAACGTAGCCGGAGACAGTGCCGGTCGTGACCTGTGCAATCGCAGGAATGACAATTAGAAAAAATAATAGGAGCAATGTTCATTTTACGGTGGAATAGGCATTCTTGCCTGTTTCATTTCACTCCCCGTACCATAGTAGTTTCCTCATGCCATCTCACTTTCCCGACGCTATCGTGATCGGCGCAGGCATCATCGGCTCTTCTATCGCGTGGAAGCTCGCAGTTGCAGGTCTTCGCGTGACTCTGCTGGATGCGGGCCAGATGGGCGGGGAAGCCAGTTGGGCGGGCGCCGGGATGCTGGCGCCCGGCGGCGAGGTCAAAGTCCGCGATGTCTGGTCCGATCTCGCCCTTGAAAGCCTGCGCATGTATCCCGAATACATTGCGGAGCTGGAGTCGGCGACCGGTGTCTCGATTGATTACCGGCGATGCGGCGCGGTCGAACTGGCGTTCGAGAGTGAGGAGTGGGAAATCCTGAAGAGCCTGGCCGCCGCACAACAGGAGATGGGAATTCCTTCGATGGCGCTCGAGGCGGCGGAAATTCGCGCTCGCATTCCTTCGCTCGAACGGGAGGTGGCTGGCGCCTTGTTCTATCCCGAAGATGCCATCGTCGATCCGCGAGATGTCATGCGCGCCCTTCGCGTGGCCTGTTGCGCGCTTGGTGTGGAGATCCGTGAAGGATGGCGCGCGACGGCGGTTCGCGCTCTCCCGGAGTCGGTTGAGGTCGAGGGCCAGGAAGAGACGCTGCACGGCGGCTCCGGCGTCCTCGCAGCCGGTGCATGGAGCACTGAAATTTCCATCTCGGGCCTCGTTCCGCCAGCTCAACTGCCTGCCGCGTTTCCGGTGCGCGGTCACCTGCTCGGTTATGCGCTCGCCCCCGGTTCGCTAGACCCGATCGTGCGCCGCGGCCACACGTACCTATTGCAACGGGCTGGCGGCTTCACGGTCGCTGGCACGTCATCGGAGCGCGTGGGATTCGATCGCTCAGTCGACCCTGCGATCGTCGACGATATAGTTGCCCGTGTGTGCGAAGTAATGCCCTCCCTGCGGCATAAGCGTCATTCGACAGCGTGGGTCGGCTTCCGGCCCGCCGCCGACTCGCCCGGCCCGGAGATCCGCCGCGTGCTTGCAAGCCGCCTGTGGCTGGCTTATGGCCACTACCGTAACGGCATTCTGCTCGCTCCCGTTACCGCCGCGCGAATCGCCGCAGAGATCCTGGCGAATCCCGCCCGTTAACCGGCGGAAATCATTTCCATTTTGGAAAAGGGCTCTGCTTCGCGCGCCGCGTATCGCTGATCAAATCCGGCACGCGCTTCCGCCTGCGCATCAGATGTTCCAGCATTGCCTCCAGTTCGTCCTGCTCCCCCGGAATCCACTCCGGCGGTACTTGTTTGTAGGCCTGGTCCACCACTTCTTCCGGGAAATTACGGATGCGCTCGATCCACGGCTCAAACTCCCGCAGCGACTCGACGTCCTCATAGACCAGCTTGCGCGCATAGAGGCCCTGCACCGGCGAATCCGGAAAGCTCCAGTGCGGCCCATTGAACGCGAAACCCTGATCGATCATGATGGCGACGAAACCCATGCTCAGCGCGTGCGTTTCGGTGGCGGCCGGCAGCCACTCGCGAACTCTGGCGCGAAAAAACACCGCCTGCCGCCCGTCCGCATTAGAGACCCACTTATCGAACGCCAGTGCGCCCAGGAAATCCGCCTGGTTCCGAACTTTATGGAGCAGCGCGTCGGGCACAAAGTCGTAAACCGCAACCCGCGCAGGATCGCCCGGGTATCGCGAACCGAATTGCCAGCCAGTCGCCGCCGGTATTTTGCTGGACTCGAGCTCGATGGCTACATCCGGATTGTCCCGCACGAACTCCTCGGTGACGTGGATCAAAGCCGCGTCGGGACTCGAAATCTGCAGATACTTCAGAAATACCGAAGCGATCAGCTCGTTAACCAGAATCCTGCGGTGTTGCGGGTTGTTCTGAAATTTGACGATATAGAACTGGCCGTCATCGGCCTCCAGGAGGTGGGATTGAGCGCCCCCGCGCATCTTGCGGATGTGGCGGCGCGCCGTGAGCGGCATTGGAATGAAGTAATCTAGTTTGTATCACACCTTGAAGGAGAGCACCTGAATATGGCGGAAGAACCAGCCGTTCCCGTTGCGGACGGAAAGAATGCGGATGGAACTGGAAACGCGCGGGGACAAGGGCGCAGCAAAGATGAAGTCGCCTTGGAGCTGATGAAGTTTATCGCTGTGACGACGGGCTACGGTAAAGGAGCGATTAGCTCGGCCGGTTTCTCCGGGAAAGCTTCCAAATCCGGCGAGGAATACGCCGACGCACTCATTCAATTATTCGAGCGCTGCCGTTCCGTGGTCGCCAAGGACCCGGCAAAATGAAGCGCGCCGGAAAGCTGCGCCCCGTTGGGCGAGCGGCCGGCGCGATTCAAGTTCAATAGTCTACAGAGTTCTCGCTACCTGCGGCGTCCGGCTTTCTTTTTGGTGCCGCCTTTTTTAGCAGCGCTTTTCTTTGCAGCGCCCCTTTTCGCGGCACTCGGCGTTCCGCCTTTTTTCGCTGCCGCTTTTTTGGCCCCGCCTCGCTGGGCAGCTTTCCTAGCCGGCGCTTTCTTGGCGGCTTTTTTGGCGCCGCTTTTCGCCGCGGCCTGCTTGGGAGCCGCCTTCTTGGCCGCTGCCTTTTTGGGGGCTGCCTTGCTCTTGGCTTTTGGCGTCGGCTTTTTCTTTGGCGCGCTTTCCGGCCCCGCGGACCCAGCGGCTGGAGCCTGATGCTCCGGCGCAGCGCCTGGGACCGAGGAACTCGCGGGCTCTTCGCCGTCGTCTTCCTCGTCTTCCATCTCGCTGTAGTCGTCCAGCTTGGAACCTACCTCTGTATTCTCGTCGTCGTAATCACGAAAGTCTTCCATCTCGTCCTCGTCCCTCGGAGTGAGCTGATAACGATCAAACATCCCGAACGCCTCCTGTTCCGATCCCGATCAACAGAGATAGAATACCTCGTTTTGGTTCGGAGGCAACAGGGAAAAGCAGAAAATGGGCGGTTTTCAGGCGTGCAAAGGTGAGGATTACTGATGCGCGCGCGCCAGTTTATTGGGTGTCTCGGCAAAAACAGCCACCCGCCGAACATGGCTCTTGGAGGCCGATTTCTGGCGGTGCGCAGTGGATTTCCGCGTTTTCGCTACCGTGTGGTGTGTTCGGGAGTGCTTGGCGACAGTTACCCGGGCCGGGGCATTTTCGTGATAACTGGCCGGAATCAGCAGGCGATCGCCTACCGTCGGCGTTACCGACTCCATCTTGTTAATGGCGGCAATCGTGCCCGCCGGCGTGCGGTAGCGCTTCCCGATCGTCGCCAAGGTTTCGCCATTCTCGACGGTATGCATGCGCCAGGAAGCCCGGCGTTCGGCGGGAACCATCTGTAAAGCTGCCAGGAGGTAGCTTCCCGAGCCCTTCGGCACATGCAGCACATAACCGGAAGGAGCTAAACCGCGCAATAAAGCCGGATTCAGCGCCTGCAGTTCGGCAACCGGCGTATTGGTCATGTCCGAGATGAGGGCGATGTGCACGGGTGAGGTCATTTCGACGCTATCGTACTCGAGCGCCGGGTCGGGCGTAATATTCTCAATGCCGTACTCGGCGGCATTCTTGCTCATGATCGTCATCGCAAGGATGATCGGCACGTAATTGGTGGTTTCGATGGGCAGCACACGGCGGTTGCGCAGCTCGAAAAAGTCGGCATAACCGGTACGTTCCACAGCCCGGTCGATGGTTCCGGGACCACAGTCGTATGCCGCAATCGCGAGATACCAATCCCCAAATTTATGATATAGATCGCGCAGATGCCGTGCCGCCGCGCGTGTCGCCTTCTCGGGATCTAATCGGTCATCTGAGACTTTGGACTGGTTCAGGCCGTATTCATGGCCGCGCCATGCCACGAACTGCCACATACCGGCCGCCGCCTTGCGCGAAAGCGCCCGCGGCAAAAAGCCCGATTCCGCCTGCGCCAGGTGGATCAATTCCTGCGGCAGACCCTCTTCGTCCAGAATGCGCTGGATCAATGGGCGATACCGGCCAGCCCGGCGCAATCCCGCAATCAGGGTGTTCTTGCCCCGGCCCGAAAAATAGTGAATGTATCCAAGAACGGCGTCATTCACGGTGAGAGGAAGCTGGGATACCGTGGCCTGAACCTGTTCCCGAACTTTGGCTTTCAATTTAGGGTCTACCGGGAAGGTCAACTGCAGAATGTCTTCGTAGGGCGCCTTCTCATACTGCGGTTCATCCACGCTGACAGCGCTACCTAATCCCGTAAGGTCATACCGGTGCACCGTGTCGACCATTTCTTCCAGCTTCGATTCGTAGAGCTGCCGGTCCGAGGGGTTGTCGGAGGCCTCGAGCATTAAGTCGATCGCCGTGTCGAACTCGCCCCGGGCGCGTTCCGCGTCTTTTACTTGGTAGTACTTCTTACCCTGCTGGAACCGCTGTTGTGCTTTTTCTATCAACTGGTCCGAGTGCGTCGCATTCGGCGACAGATGCGGTGTGGTCGCAACCGCGCTGGGTAGTTCATTCAAATAGGCATTGGGCTGAACAACGGGGGGCTCGGTTGCATTTAGGTCAAAAGCGACAGGACGAGGCGGCGGAGGCAGAAACGCGTTTTGGAACCTCTGTTGCTGTTGGGTAGTACCGCAGGCGCATAGTGTAGCCAGGAGGACGGGAACTGAAAACGAAGCGTTCTTAAGACGATAGGCCAAAATTCTTCAACCTCGAGCAAATATTTAACTGCAAACCAACTACAGCTACTTCGTCGGGGCGCTTAGGCTTTGGCGCTCTCAAACCTGGACTCTATAACCACGCGCCTAAGGGCGTCAACCGGTATCAAACCGGTTTGCAACTACACTGTAACAGATTATACCCTAGAACCCGACTTTTGAGGCTCTGAGAAAGACCCTACAAAGCGCCTTAGCCGGGTCAAATCGCCGCAAGTCATTGTATCTACTCCTCTTCTTCCTCTTCACCGGTCTTGGCGGCTTTTGCCGCTGCAATGATTTTCTCAGCTTGCAGGGACGGCACAAAGTCATAATGGTCGAATTCCATGCTGAAGGTGGCCCGGCCCTGCGTCATGGAAGTCAAGTCGTTCTGGTAGTTTAGCATCTCGGACATGGGCACTTTGGCATGGATAATCTGGGTATGTCCTTTGGTGTCCATGCCTGAAATGCGACCGCGCCGGCCGTTCAGATCTCCCATCAGGTCTCCCGCGTATTCCACCGGGGCTTGGATCTCGACGTTCATGACCGGCTCGAGCAGGGCCGGTTTGGCCTCCTGCATGGCATTCTTGAAGGCTTTGCGCGCAGCGAGCTTGAATGACAGCTCCGACGAGTCAACGTCGTGATAGGAACCGTCATACAGGACCACCCGGAAATCGACCATGGGAAAGCCAGCCAGGAAACCGTTCTGGGCGGCCTCGACTATGCCTTTTTCCACGGCCGGAATGTAGTTTTTCGGGATGGAGCCGCCGAAAATCTCATTCTTAAACTCAAACTTTGCGCCACGCGGCAGAGGCTCCATGCGGATCCAGCAATCCCCGAACTGGCCGTGTCCACCCGTCTGCTTCTTGTGCCGGCCCTGTACGTCGGCCTTGCCCCGGATGGTCTCACGATATGGAATCTTGGGAGCCTTCAGTGCAACATCCACGCCGTAACGCTTTTTAAGCCGGCTGACGATCACCTCGACATGCTGCTGGCCGCTGCCGCCCAGCAGGAACTCCTTAGTCTGTGGATCGCGATAGAACCTCAGCGACTGATCTTCCTCCAGAATGCGATGGATGGCATTACCCATCCGGTCTTCGTCCGGGCGCGATTTGGCTTCAATGGCAAAGGCTATGGAGGGCTCGGGCAGTTTTACCGCATGGTACTGGATTAGCGACGCTTTATCGGCCAGAGTGTCACCGGTGAGCGTGTCTTTGAGCTTGGCCACTACCCCGATGTCCCCGGCATGCAGATCGGTGACGGGCGTTAAAGTCTTACCCATAGGGGTCGCGATATGCGCAAGACGCTCGGCCGTGCCGCGCTGGACATTTTGCAGATTCACGTCGTTTTTCAGCACGCCTGAAGAGACTTTAAAAAATGTGAGGCGGCCGGCGAATGGGTCGGCGATGGTCTTGAAGACGAACGCGGAAACGGGCTCGCTATCGGCGATCTTTCGCACCACATCCTTTCCATTCTGTTGACCGGAAATGGTTCCCCGGTCGGTGGGGGCGGGCAGGTTGTCGACGATGAAATTGAGGATCTGGTCCGATCCGATATTGTGCAGGGCGGAGGCGCAGAGGATCGGATAGATGCGCATGCCGTGGACGGCGGTTTTGAGGCCGTCGAGAATATGCTCGACCGGGAGGGTGCCTTTTTCGAAGAATTCTTCAAGCAGCGCGTCGTTGCCCTCGGCAACCATCTCGACCAGCGCCTCGTGGCCTTTTTGTGCCGCGTCCGCCATCTCGGCGGGAATGTCGGACTCTTTCCCTTTTCCGTCTCCATCGGGCGTATAGCTATAGGCCTTCATGCGCACGAGATCGATAACGCCCTTGAAATCGCGCTCGGCGCCCCAGGGCAGCTGGATGGGGACTGCGGCGCGGCCGAACACCGACTGGATGCTTTGTACGGTCCGGTCAAAACTGGAGCGCTCGCGCTCTAATTTGTTCACCACCAGCGCCCGCGGGAGCTGGTACTCATCGGCGAAGCTCCAGACCTTTTCGGTCTGCACCTCGACTCCGGCCACGGCATCCACCACCACCAGCGCGGCATCGGCCGCGATCAGCGCCGAGAGCGTATCGTTGATGAAGATGTTGTACCCCGGGGTGTCGATGATATTGACCTTGGCTTTCTTCCATTCGGCGTAGGCGAGGGCGGTCGAGATCGAGATTTTGCGCTGGATCTCTTCCTCATCGAAATCCGTGATGGTGTTGCCTTCATCTACGCGCGTCAGGCGGTTGGTAGCCCCGGCGGTGTAGAGCAGGGCGGCGGTGAGCGAGGTCTTGCCGGAATCGCCGTGGCCCACCACACCGGCATTCCGGATGTCCTTGCCTTCGTACGTTTTCACTGAAATGTAACTCCCGAGAAAATCAAAGGTAACACAAGTTATGACGTACGATGGAGACAGGCGGCGTGCCCGATGTGCGCAACAGACCCCGCGCGCCTCGCGACAAATATCGGGCATACAATAGGTGCTTGCATTTCCGGCTGTATCCGCTGCGATTCTCGTTTGTCGCGCGGGAATCGATCCACTTTCCACCGGGGAAGTCGGCTAATATTCTGCGCGGGGCTTTCGGCACGATCTTCCGCCGCATCGCGTGCGTGCCGCACTGCGAGAGAGCGCGCGCCTGCGAAATGCGGGCTTCCTGCCCATACGCGCTGATGTTCGAGCCTTCGGCGCTGGGGGAGGGGCCGAGCGGCCTCGCGGACTCTCCCCGGCCGTTCGTCTTCCGCGCTTCGCGCCTGGATAACTCGACGGTAGCGGCCGGCGCCGGCTTTTCATTCGATCTCAACCTATTTGATATGCGCAATCCGGCCATCGCTTATTTGGTGCTGGCATTCGCGCAGCTGGCGCGGGAGGGAGTGGGGCCGAAGCGCGGCCGGGCCGATCTGGTTTCGGTGTGGAGCTTGAATGAAACCGGAGAGGCGGCGGCGCAAATTTTCGATGGAACAACGCTACTACAGAGCGGCGGGGAAGCGATGCAGCTCGATCTGCAGCCGGATGCCGCACCGGTGGAGCGGGTGCGCGTGCGCTTCGTCACTCCGACTGAACTCAAAGCCGGCCAACAGCTGGTGGACCGGCCGGAATTCGCGACGCTAGCCTCGCGGGTTCGCGACCGCGTGAGCACTTTGCGAAGCTTGTACGATGATGGCCCGCTGCCCATCGATTTCCACGAGTTCGGCGAGCGCGCATCGCGCGTGCGCCTGACGCACTGCGACCTGCGGCGGGTAGATGCGACGCGCCAGAGCAGCCGTACGGGCCAGGTCCACTCGATCGGGGGCTTCGTCGGCGAGGCGGAGTACGAAGGGGAACTGGCGGAGTTTATGCCGTACTTGCGTGCGGCGAAGTGGACGGGGGTGGGGAGGCAGACGGTTTGGGGGAAGGGAGAGGTAGAGATAAGCGCGCTCTAACTACGCCGCCGACCCAGAGAAATCTCGCCTAAATGCTACGATGGATAACGCAGCGCAGCCGATTTTTTATGACGATCCCCGCGAAGTACGAGAACGGCGTCTTTCGTCCCCTCGCAGAGTTGACGATCAAGGAGGGCACGGTGGTTGAGGTACACGTGCCAGCAGCAAACGAGCCCGTCCGGGGGCGCCGATCTATCAAAGACCTTCCCTCCTATGGCATGTGGGCGGATCGTGACGACATTACCGACGGCGTTAGCTACGTGAACACGTTGCGCAATAATCCACGCGGCTAGCATAAGCGCGAAGCGCCATGGCTCGCTACCTCATCGATACGGATGTCATGGTTGACGTCTCCCGCAGAGTCGCCGCTGCTGCAACCTTTGTCGACTCTCTCGACGAAATTACGATTTCCGTCATTACCGCCCATGAGCTGATTGTCGGCGCCAGAAACCAACGTGATGCCGACGGGATTGACAGCCTCATCAAGACCTACCCGATACATGCGGAACTCGGGTCGGCGATTACCGGCTTGGCGTATGAGTTCTCAAGCGCTATGCGAAATCAGATGGCCTGCGAACCTTCGATGCGCTGATTGCCGCCACTGCCATCAAGCAGGGTCTCACGCTCGTTTCGAAAAACCGAAAACATTTCGAGATGATCAAAGAGCTGAACCTCGAGGTTCCCAACTATTGATTTACGTGCTCGTTCAGAAGAAAAAACATTCTTGCCTAGGAATTCCTATTCTACCGATCAGTGCACAAGTTTCGACTACTTGTGCAAACGCGGCGATTGTTTATAATTCGCAGACGATGAAATCCCTTCTCTTCCTCTCCCTGCTCGCATTTTCCGCCGCGGCGCAGCAGTCAGCCGAGCTTGACCGCAAGCTTTCCGAAAAGATCGTGGCGACACTCAAACAGAGCGGCGCGGCCAGTGTGTCGATCGCCGTGGTGAAAGATGGTGAGCTGGTTTTTGCCAAAGCATTCGGGATGGCGAACATTGCCGGCAACCGGGCTGCCGACGTCAACACACGCTATGCTGTGGGTTCCATCAGCAAGCAGTTTACGGCGACCGCGATTCTTCTGCTCGCGGAGCAAGGCAAGCTGTCACTCGATGACAAGGTGTCCAAGTATTTTCCGGACCTTACGCGCGCGGGCGAGGTCAGTATCCGGCAATTGCTTTCGCATACATCCGGCTACGAAGACTATGCGCCGCAAGATTACATCATTCCGGAGTGGACGAAGCCTACGACGCCCCAGGCAATCCTCGACCGCTGGGCGAAAAAGCTGCTGAATTTCGATCCGGGCACGCGCTGGCAATACAGCAACACGAACTACGTGCTGGCCGGCGAGATTTTCGAAAACGTCTCGGGCCGGCCGCTGGTCGAGTTTCTTCGCGAGAAAATCTTTGGGCCACTGGATATGCGGTCCGCGGGAGATTGCGCGGCGCCGAGCGCCACCGATGCTATCGCTTACACGCGATACGCCCTGGGCCCGGCGCGTCCGGCAGCACGCGAGGCCAGCGGTTGGTATTTCGCGGCAGGTGAGCTTTGCATGACGCCGTCAGACCTGGCGCGCTGGGACATCGCCTTTCTCCAGAAGAGAATTTTGCCGGCGGGTTCATATCACGAAATCACTGGCGAAGTGAGGCTGGCGAATGGCGATTTCACACATTATGCGCTGGGCCTCGAAACCGGCGACATGCGGGGGATCCCGACGATCTACCACGGCGGAGAAGTTTCCGGTTTCCTCGCCCTGAATACGGTTTTTCCGACTCGCAACGGCGCTATCGTGACACTGTCCAACGAAGATGGCATTAGCCTGATCGAACCGCTTTCGCGGCAGATCGCCACACTGGTGTTCTCGTCCGAGAGCCGCCGCCGTCGGAGAAGAATACCGGGCAGGTGCGGTCCATTCTCCTCGGATTGCAGAAAGGCAAGGTGGATCGTGCGCTGTTTACCGGCAATGCGAACTCGTACTTCAGCGACACCGCGCTCGGCGACTGTAAAATTTCTCTTAGGGCGCTGGGAAAATTGAAATCCGTCAATGCCACCGGCGAATTGCTGCGCGGCGGCATGATCCAGCGCGGCTATCGGGCACAATTCGAGAAGAAGACGGTGTTGCTGAACATTTATGTGATGGCGGACGGGAAGTACGAGCAGTTTCTGGTGATGGAGCAGATCTAGTCGCGGACCGCTCCCCCACGGTTACGGCTCGGTAAGCCGCGCGCGTAAAAAAAATGGCTGTCCAATGGCTCGCGGCAACATACAGGGTTTTCGTTTTGTAGCGCAGGGCTGCCGCCGCGGTTGCGGAAGACCTGCGGCACTTTGGTCACGTCATCAAAAAATCCGCGGGTCCCCGCACAAACCGCGTGGCTCCGCGCTACAAATTAGAAAGCATTTGATGCACTTCGGTACTTTCCATGGATTAAGATACCGGCTGATGCCTCGACGAGCGTTTCTGTTTGCCATTCTGTGTTTACTTTCGGCGAATGCCGGTCACGCCAGGTCGCACAGAAGACCGCGCTCGAATCGCGGACGCACGTTCGACTACTATTTGCTCGCTCTCTCCTACGCTCCCGATTTCTGTGCACAGCCGGCAGGCAACAAGGACCCACGCGAGTGCGGCGCCGGCCGCCATGTTGGCTTCGTAGTGCATGGACTATGGCCCCAGAGCGAGAGCGGCCGTGGACCGGAGAGATGCGAGCCGGCGCGCCCCGTCTCAGACGAACTGATCCGTATAACACTGAATTACATCCCTTCCGAATCGCTTATACAGCACGAATGGGCGAACCATGGGACTTGTAGCGGCCTGAGCGCCAGCGAATATTTCGCGGCTGTGCGCCGCGCACGCGACTCAGTCACAATCCCCCGCGACCTGCAGGGACCGGCGCGGCCATTGCGACTGAGTCCCGCGAATATAGAGTTGAAGTTCGCGGCTGCCAATCCGCGGTTTCCCAAAGACGCGTTCCGGGTGTCGTGTTATCAGGACGGCAAGTTACAGGAGGTGCGGATTTGTTTCAACAAAGATCTCACGCCTCGCGCTTGCGGTCACGGCACTGGCCAGTGCGCTACCGGTACGGTTGAGATCAGGCCTGTGCGGTAGCGCCGGCGCTATTCGAGCGACAGTTCAATCTGCACCTCCGCGCTCTTGGGTAGCGTGTAAACTTCTTTCAGAATCTGAATGGCTGTCTCCGCCACTTCACGCGCGTGCTCATCGCTTGTGATTTCGTACGAGCGGGAAAAATTTTCGATTTCGTCGCCGCCCAATACGAATCCGAACTCTTGCAGGCGATCGATGGCGTCACGCGACATCTTCAGGGTCTTGGGCAGGTATTCGTTGGAAATGGACTCACACACCACCTGTGGATTGCCGGGGCTGCCCGCAAACTGCACATAGATATCACCCGAAGAAACCACCATGAAATTGCCCGGGCCGCCTTCGCGCGTCAAATCGAGGAGTCC
>Ga0070681_10001475_pt1 | contig 20757 bp, 17 predicted proteins | sample KBSC83BmetaG_FD_65650 | JGI IMG/M metagenome (GOLD analysis project Ga0070681, IMG submission 65650) | Corn rhizosphere microbial communities from Kellogg Biological Station, Michigan, USA - KBS C8-3B metaG | ecosystem: Host-associated > Plants > Roots > Rhizosphere | place: USA: Michigan... | reverse complement strand
CGTCATCACGCCGATCCTCTTTCGTGGATTCGGGGGCCGGCCGTCTCCTCCGCCGACCGCTATCCACGATACGACCGCCGCCGCGGCCACGCCCGCGGCCGCCGCACCGACGGCGACCACGAGCCCGTCACCTATCGCTCCGGTCGCTCCGACTCCCGTCGTGTCGGCACCGATGGCTGCCTCACGTCTCGCGGCCGACACGGCCTCCGTCGACGCGGCCAAGACGCGGTATGTGTTCTCGACCGCGGGCGCCGCGCCGCAGACGATTCAGCTCGGCGCGTACGCCAATCTCAGCGCGACCCAGCGGATCCGGGCCAGGGCAACACTCGCGGCGAGCGCTCCGAGCCAGCCGACGCTGCCACTCCTCCGCTATCGAGTCGTGCGGTCCAGCGACACGCTGGCGCTGGACACGGTGGCCTTTCGCGCTCAGCGCGATGCCAATGCAATCACGTTCACGAGCGCGAGCGTGCCGGCGCTAACGATTCGTTATCAGTTTGCTGATGACGGCTATCTCGCGCACGTCACCGGCGAGGTCGCCTCGACAGCCGGCTCTGCCATGCCTTCGCAGTTACTCGTCGACCTACCGACGACCCTGCGATCGCAGGAAGCGGATACGCTCGAAGACGAGCGCCATCTCGCCTATGGCTACAAGGCGCAGCACGAAGACGTGAAGAGCGTCGCGTTTGGAAAGCTCGATCCCGCGTTCGTGCGGACGGACAGCGGTCCGATGGAATGGGTCGCGGTGCGGAATAAGTATTTTCTCATGGCGCTCGTGGCGCCGACGCCGTCCGCGTCGTTCCTTGCGCTCCGGATGCAGGGAGGCGCCCGCGTCGGCAAGCAGGCTCCTGTCGCCGCGGCGACTGCCATTCAACCGATCCGGGACGGCCGATTCGGCTTCGACATCTACGCCGGTCCCCAGTCTTGGACGCAGCTGCGCGCGGTCGGGCACGACCTGGAGAACGTGAATCCATATGGCGGATGGATTCCCGGTGTTCAGCCGTTCGCGACCATCTGCATGCGGGTTCTGCTCTGGATGCGGCAGACGTTCAACGTGTCCTACGGCTGGGTGCTCATCATCTTTGGTGTCACGGTGCGACTGCTGCTCTGGCCGCTCAACCAGAGCGCGATGCGGTCGAGCCTCAAGATGCAGCGGCTCCAGCCTGAGCTCGCGGAGGTTCAGAAGAAGTACAAGACCGATCCGGAAAAGCAGCGCGAGGCGCTGGTCAAGCTATATCAGCAACACGGCATGAGTCCCTTCAGCCCGATCATGGGCTGTCTGCCGATGCTGCTCCCGATGCCCGTGCTGTTCGCACTGTTCTTCGTCTTTCAGAACACGATCGAATTCCGCGGCGTGAGCTTCCTCTGGCTGCCCGACCTCTCGCTTCGCGACCCGCTCTACATCATGCCGCTGTTCATGGGCGTCTCCATGTTCGTGCTCTCGTGGATCGGCATGCGCGCGGCGCCGCCGAATCCGCAGACGAAGATGATGAGCTATATGATGCCGGCGGTCATGACGATGGTGCTACTGAATTTCGCGTCAGGCCTGAATCTCTATTACGCCGTGCAGAACGTCGCGGCGCTGCCGCAGCAGTGGTTGCTCACTCGCGAGCGGATGAAGGCGGCGCCGCCGGCGCCGGCACCAGCGCCCCCGCTGCGAGGTCGCCGGGCGACGACGTAAGCGTCATACTTGGGGAGGAGGCCGGTGAAGGTCACCTACATCGGACACGCGACGTTACTGATCGAGATCGGCGCCGTTAGGCTTCTCACCGATCCAAACTTCGATCGTAAGCTCGGCGGCTTCCTTCCCCGCGTCACGCCCCCCGGAGTTGCGATCGACAAGCTGCCGCGGCTCGACGCGCTGCTCCTCACGCACGCGCACGCGGATCACCTTTCGTTCGATTCGCTCGATTCGTTGCCACGCGACATCCCCCTCTTCGCACCGCCGGTGATCGCCCGCTGGCTGCGAAGGCGGGGATACCAACACGCGGAAGATCTCGCGCCGGGGAGTATGACGACGGTGGGCCACGTCGGCATTCACGCCGCCGTCGCGACACATCGAGGGAACCGCTACGGGTTCGACCGGTGGCGAAGCGCCGCGAACATGTACCTGCTCGACGGTGGCACGGAGAGCTGCTTCTTCGCCGGCGACACCGCACTGATGCCCGACACACATCACCTGGTCGAAGGCAGACTTGGCGCCACAGATCGTCAACTCGATGTCGCACTGCTGCCGATCGGCTACGCACCATGGTGGAAGCGAACGGGGTTCCGGCGGGGTCACCTCACGCACGACGACGCGTTGACTCTGTTCGAGCGGTTGAACGGCCGTGTCTTCGTACCGTATCACTGGGGTACGTTCCATCACGTCACGGCCCGAGCCCACGACGCGATCAATCGGCTCGTCGAGCGCCTCGAAGCGCACCATCTTCGCGCCGCTGTTCGAATTCTCGAACCCGGCGAGTCGCTCGAGCTGGCGCGTGGAAGCCAGGCCGGTGAGCAACCGCGCCGACGGGCCGCCGATCGGGCGTTCAGCGATACCACCGGGCCGGCCGCAAACCGCGCCGAGGCGAACCCGCAGCCGCCGCGATGACCGGGTTCGACGCGCCCGCGGCGGCACTTCCGGGCGCGACGGACACGATCGTCGCCGCCGCGACGCCGCTCGGCCGCGGCGCCCTGAGCATCGTTAGGCTGAGCGGACCGCGAGCGCATCAGATCGCCCGGCAACTTTGCCGGCGATGGCCGAAGGCGCCTCGACAGGCGGTGCTCACGGAGGTGCACGACGACTCGGGGGCGACCCTGGACCAGGCCGTCGTGCTCCGCTACGACGCGCCGGCGTCGTTCACGGGCGAAGACTGTGTCGAGCTCTCGACGCATGGCGGCGTCCTCGTACCGGCAACGGTGATCGCAGCACTGATTGCGGCAGGAGCACGCGTCGCCGAGCCGGGCGAGTTCACCAGACGCGCGTTATTGAACGGCAAGCTCGACATCCTCCAGGCCGAGGCGACCGCGGATTTGATCGGCGCGGGCTCGAGGGCCGCGCAGCGCGTAGCGCTGCATCAACTGGACGGCGGTCTCTCGCGCCGCATTGCCGCGCTCCGCGACAGCGTGATCGAGATCGAGGCGCTCATTGCGTACGACATCGACTTTCCCGAGGAAGACGATGGTCCGATACCGCCCGAGCGCACGCTGGCCGCGCTCGACAGCCTCGACCGCGAAATCGGGGAGCTGTTGGCAACCGCAAAAAGCGGCGAGCTCATTCGTGAAGGAGCGCTGGTCGTTCTGGCGGGAAAACCTAACGTCGGGAAGTCGTCGCTCTTCAATGCGCTGTTGGGGCGCAGTCGAGCGATCGTAACGCCCGTTCCGGGTACGACGCGTGACGCGCTGGAGGCCGTCGTGGATACCGAGCCCTGGCCCATCCGTCTCGTGGACACGGCGGGTCTGCGGCCGGCGACCGACCTCGTGGAGCGGCTCGGGATCGAGGTCAGCGAATCATACGTGCGTAGGGCCGCGATCGTGCTCTGCTGCGGTGAGGATGTGGATTCACTGCGCGAGGCGGTGGCGGCGGTTCACCGTGTGCTCGAACGCGCGGAGGCGCCGGATTCGCGTCCGCTCATCCTCGTTCGCACAAAGTCCGACCTCGACGGACCCGCGGGCTCGGAGCTCTCCGCGTTAGGCAGGAGCCTCGGTGCGAGTGATACGGTGCCGGTGAGCGCCGAGACGGGAGCCGGAATTCAGAGCTTGCTCAAGTCGATTGGCGACGTACTGGACCGTGAAGCCGGAGCCCCTGAGCTGGACGCGCCTGTGCTGACGCAGGCGCGGCATCAACTCGGCGTCGCTCGCGCCCTCGCGGAGCTCGGCGACTTCCGGCGAGCCTGGCGGGAGGAGGCGCTGCCCGCGACCGTTGCCGCGGTGCACCTCCACGCGGCCGCCGAGGCGCTACGTGACCTCATCGGCGGCATCGACACGGAGCAGATACTGGACGAGGTCTTTCGGCGCTTCTGCGTTGGGAAGTGACTGATGCCTCACGAGGCACGCCCCTCGTCGGTCGTGACGTGTCTCCAGATCTCGTCGGCAAGCCACTCCAGCCTGTCGCGGGCGTAGGCGAGCTCGCTCGCGGGTAGCGTCGGCGCGTGATTGGAGAGATGTCGTGACAGCTGAATCATTTCGTCGAGCAACTCGCGGAGGGCGACGTTCTGGCGCCGGTCTCGCGAGTCAGGCACTGACGGCGGCACTGTACGCGTAAGCCGAGAGCTCCGCGGCGCTGGCGCGAACTGCCCAGGCGAGACCGTGAGCGTCGATACCCGCCTCGCACATCCGCGCGCCGAGGAAATAGCCGCTCCGTTCGGGCAGGAGATACCGGCCGTCGACGGTACGCGACTCGTCGCTCATTCCGCCGGACAGATAGCGAAGGCGCAAACCGAGCGCGGCGCGGTCCAGCTCCGGCGCGGCCGCGCGGGCGATTACCGGTTCGAGCTCGCGAATCCGCGCGTACTGTCGTCGCTCGTACCCGAAGTACTCCCACGCCGCATGGCCGGGGCTCACAGCGCGTGAGACGTGAACGGCGAGCCCTTCGTTCATCAGAAGCTCTCGCAGTGGTATGCGGCGGCCGGTATCCCAGTACGAGTATTCGCCGCCGCTGCCCACGATGAACGCGCGAAGGTCGCTCTGACTCGTCGGCGACGTGTAGCGCACGGCGTGCGCGTACTCGTGAGCAAGCCAGAGCGGAAGCAACTCCGGATCCAGACCGAGTCCCTCGGTCTCCTCGTTGGCGACGCCGGTGAAGTGCTCCAAACAGACGAACGCGACGCCGCGACCGCCGACCACGAGCTCGCCGGCATTGGCGGCGCCGACTCCAACCATGAGGACGATGTCGACATCCACGTCCGTCGCGAGGACGGCGGCGCACCGCTCTCCTGCGTCGCGGGCGAGCGCCATGACGTCCGACCGCTCGAGCATCGCACGCAGATCTTGGCGATCGGCGTGGACGGTGGCGTTTACAACATCTCTAAAGTGCGGGCCGTAAGGATCGACGACGTAGTTGTTCCAGTACGCTTCGAGGAGACGGCGATGCGCGGCGAAGTAGCGGTCGTAGGCGGCGGCGCGGTCGGTGCTATCGAGAACAGAGAAGAAATCGGGCAGCAGGTTGATCAGCATCTCGACCAGAGCGCGGGAAGGCGGCGCGGCGGCACGATGAACGCGGAATGATACCGATGGCTGTCAGGTGGAACAAGACCGCGGCCCGTACGGTTCTTCAGAGGAGAAGGCGCACTCGAGTGCGCCGGAGTTATGCGTCGATGGGCGGGTTGGAAGCTGCGCGTGCGGAAGTCGGCGAGGGCCCGCGCAAGATGGCACGCTTCTTCCCTTTCATGCAGTCAGCAGCACGCAACACATGGTTGGAGATGCACCATGACGACGCTTCAGCAAATCGACCTGCAGTGCCCGATCTGCGAGAATCGCTTCCGATCGCAGGCCGTGGTGTCGACGAATTCATTCGGTGGCAAGCGCACCGATTTTCACGAGCGAGCGGCAGGAACTCAGCCGCTGCCGTATCTGATCCACACGTGCAGCCGTTGCGGGTACTCGGGATCGGAGCGCGACTTCACTGAAGATGCCGACGTCTCGCCCGTGCTCAAGGAGCGCGTGTGGAACGAGCTGGCGCCGGCGATTGCCACGGGCCCGGTGTCTGGGTCGGAGAAGTACGAGGCGGCGGCGAAGGTTGCCGACTGGCAGGGGATGGAGCCTCGGCACGTGGCCGATCTGCTGCTGAGGGCGGCGTGGTGTTGCGTGGACGAGGGGGACATCGAAGCAGAGCGGTTTTTCCGCCGCAAGGCAGCGTGGAAGTTCGAGGAGGCGCTGCAGAGCTTCGACGGTGTAGCGCGGGATGAACGGGCGGTGCTCACCTATCTCGTCGGCGAGCTGTGGCGACGAGTGGGAGACGCGAAGCTATCGGCGGAGTGGTTCAACCGCGTGGCTTCGGAGGTGGTGGACGGACACACCCAGCAGTGGGTGATCGATGCCGCGCGACAGCAGCGCGATTGCCCGAGGGAGTGGTTCGGCTGAGTCGGCGGGCGCGGGTGGTGCGGGCGGGTGAAGTGTGACGTGGGGTGAGTGAGTAGGAGGGGAGAGGGAAAGGGGTGCCGGGGGCGGCGCCCCTTTCGCATTTCGTCGCTTCACTCCGAAATGCGAAGTCTATTTGGAGTCGCGTGCGCTCTGCGCACGCTCCCGCTCCTCACGCCAAAGCCTAACGGGAAAAACGACCGCGTTCAGGCTGCTTGGTGTTAGCGAGTACCGAAGAGGCGATCGCCGGCGTCGCCGAGGCCGGGCATGATGTAGCCCTGATCGTTGAGCGCGCGATCGAGAGCGGCGCAATAGACCATGACGTCGGGGTGGCTGCTCGCGAGACGCCGCACTCCTTCCGGAGCGGCGACCAGACAGAGAAAGCGGATGCGGGTCGCACCGGCGCGCTTGAGCGAGGACACGGCGGCGACAGCGCTGCCGCCCGTCGCGAGCATCGGGTCGAGCAGAAAAAAGTCCCGCTCCGCCGCATCGCCGGGAACCTTGAAGTAATAGTCCACCGGCTCGAGCGTGTCGTGATTCCGATACAGACCGATGTGGCCAACGCGCGCGCCGGGTACCAGGCGATAGATCCCCTCCACCATGCCGAGCCCGGCGCGAAGGATCGGCACGAGCGTGAGCTTCTTTCCGCTCACACGCTGTCCGACAGTCGGCTCGAGGGGCGTGTCCACCGGAGCTGGCTCGAGGGCCAGATCGTTCGTCGCCTCGTACGCCATGAGCATCGCGATCTCATCGACCAACTCCTTGAAGATCTTGGTCGGCGTCCCACGGTCGCGCAGAATCGTGAGCTTGTGCTGAATCAGCGGGTGGGAGACGATGCGCAGCGTGGGATACGCGGGGGTGGTGTCCATGGCGGGGAAGCTACTAATTTCGCGCGAATGAAAGAATACCAAGCCGTCATCCTTCGGCTCACGCGACACACGCGAGACGACGAAGATGCGCTCACGGATCTACTCAACGAGCGAAGTCGCGGCGGCTGGGAACCGGCACTGATGTCACAGGACGGCGTCCGCTTGACGGTCGTGTTCCAGCGGCCGAGCGGCGGCGAGCAATAGCGTCTGCGTTCCGAAGACGCTGACCACTCCGCGGTGCAGCGGATCCTCCACGCGACGGCGCATCGCGTCGCGTCGGGTGGCGCTGCCGCGCTCGCATTGAGCGAGATCGCGAGAGACGCCGGCGTGAGCAAGGGGCTCATTCATTACCATTTCGTCGACAAGGAAACACTCCTCGCGCGCCTCATCGACCACCTCGCCAGTGCCATGGTCGCGCGCGAGCGAGCCGCGCTTCGGCAGTTCGAGCACGAGCACAATCCGCTCGCAGTAGACGCACTCTGGGGATGGTTGGAGGGAGAGCTCGAGCGCGGCTCGATCAACGTACTCCTGGAGCTCGACGCGTACCGCGGACCGGCGGTACAGGCCGCAGCACGCGCCGCCGCTGCGGCGCGACAGGCCGCGGCGCAGGAAACAATCGAGCGGCTGTTCACCATCCTCGAGCTGCGACCACGCATCGAACCTTCCTTGCTCGCCGCGGTGCATGTCGCCTTCATCGACGGACTGGCAATTCGAAAAGGGCTTGCCAGTGGTGATGATCGCTCGCCAACGTCGCCTCGTGTGGCATTCGACGTCTTCTGGCTCGCGATGCTGAGTCTGGCGGAGTGATGGTGCGGCGGAGAGCTTTGGGTGGTGCGGACGGCGCCGCGCGCTGCGACGACCTTGCCGACCCCCGACAATTGCCGCCGTGCCTCCTTCGACCCACCCGAGCCTGTTCGTTCGCCTAACGAGAATACTCGCCCTGCTCCTCGTGCTCGCGTGGCTCGCCTCGTTAGCGGCGGTACTGGTATGGGAGCGGCGCGACGACGCGGCCCGCGCGGACGCGATCGTCGTGCTGGGGGCCGCGCAGTACGATGGCCGTCCGTCGCCGGTACTCAAGGCCCGCCTCGACCACGCCCTCTCCTTGTGGGGTCGTCACCTCGCGCCCCGGCTCGTCTTCACGGGCGGCATGGGCGACGGCGACACGACCAGCGAAGCCGCCGTCGGTCGTCGTTATGCCGTGAAGCACGGCGTGCCGGACAGCGCCATTCTCACCGAAACGCGCGGGCGAACGACCGCCGAATCCATGCAGCGCGTGGCCGCAATGATGGACACCGTGCACGGCCGTGAGGTGATCCTCGTCAGCGATCCCTTTCACATGTTGAGACTTTCCATACTGGCTCGTCGCTTCGCGCTCGTGCCACGCACCTCACCCACGCGAACGAGCCCGATCTCCTCGAGCGCGACGGAGTCGTGGCGCTACACGCTGAGCGAATCCGTGAAGGTGCCGCTGACACTGCTCTTCGAACATCCCGGTCACTGAACGAGCGATCACTGGCCGAGGGCACCGCGGAACCAACTCCAGTAGTCCGCCGGAGCGCGCTCGGCGATGTCGTTGTGCCCGGCGCCCGGGACGAGCAACAACGCCCCCTTTCGCTCGGCCGCCTCGTACACCGCGCGCCCCATTCTCACGGGCACGATCAAGTCGCGCAGGCCATGGGCGACGGACACAGGCGCCGTGAGCGTGCGAACGCGGCGTTCCGTATCGTAGTGCACGCGCGAAACGAGCGGCCAGAACAGAGACAAACCCGGAAGCGCCATGCGCCGCGCCATTGCTCGCGCTGACGAGAAGGGGGATTGCAGCAGGAGCGCGCTCGGTGGCGACTCGGCTGCTAGCTCTGCCGCGATCGCGCTGCCGAGGGAGTGGCCGAAATACGCTGTGCGATCTTCGCGAACGGTGAGCTCACGCGCAACGAAATCCCGGGCCGCGCGAGCGTCGCGCGCAGCATCCTGATAGGTCGGCCGCCCAGGCAGACCATCGTAGCCGCGCAGCTCAGGAAGCAACACGGCCACGCTCGCCACGCGCGTCGCGGCCTGCGCCCAGGGAACGAGAAAGCGAGCGAGATCGGCATTGCCATGGAAGGCGATGAGCACCGAGTCGACACGGTCGACATCGCCCACGAGGAAGCCGAAGAGTTCGAGGCCATCGTCGGCTCGGTACGAGACCTGCCGCACCTGCTCGCTGCCGGCAAATCGCGATGCTGGCTGCGAGGCTGCAGGCGGCGGCTGGAAGACGATCCGCTCCTGATGCTGCCAGAGCACTCCGAGCAGCAGCAAATAGACAACGGCCGCTATCAGCACGACGAACCAGAACACGTGATGCGAGATGCCGAGGGCCGTCGACGGTGGCAGGGTTCCTGACGAGTGCGGAGGAGTGCAATTTACCGGGATGCGTATTCCAATCGAAACCTTTCGGTTGCCGAATGGCTTGTTCGTCACGCTCTCCGAGGATCACACGGCGCCGATCGTTGCCGTGAACTTTTGGTACCATGTGGGCTCGGCGAACGAGCGCCCGGGGCGCACCGGATTCGCACACCTATTCGAGCACATGTTGTTTCAGGGATCGGCGGACGTCGGCGCGAACGAGCACTTCGAGCTCATTCAGCGAGCTGGTGGCACGTTAAACGGCTCGACGTGGTTGGACCGGACGAACTATTTCGAGACCGTACCGTCGAATCAGCTGGAGCTCGTGCTCTGGCTGGAAGCCAATCGCATGGGTTGGCTGCTTCCGGCGATGACCCAGCAGAAGCTGGATACCCAGCGCGACGTCGTGAAAAACGAGCGTCGATGGTCCGTTGACAACCAACCGTACGGTACGTGGTGGGAGCGACTGCCCGCGCTCGTGTTTCCGGAGGAGCATCCGTTTAATCACTCGCTCATCGGGTCGATGGCGGATCTCGACGCCGCTAGCCTCGACGACATCAAGCATTTCTTCGCGACGTATTACACACCCGACAACGCGGTGCTCTCGATCGCGGGCGACTTCGACGCCGCCGACACCAAGAAGCTCGTCGCCAAGTACTTCGGCGCCATTCCATCCGGCCGCAGCAAGCCGCCGCTGCCCGACATGGAGCTGCCGACGACCTTCGGCGAGTGGAAGCGTGTGGTCGTCGAAGACGACGTGATGCTGCCGCGGCTGTTCCTCGCATTCCGGGCACCGGCCTTCGGGACGAAGGCGTACTACGCGTCCAGCGTCTGCGCGACTATTCTCGGGTCGCGCAAGGGCAGCAGGCTCTATCGGCGGCTCGTGCGCGAGCGACAGGTCGCCGCGGAGGCCCAGGCGTTTACGTACGATCTGACCAAGGCGAGCGATCTATTCGTCATCGACGTGACGGCGCGGCCTTCGGTAAGCGCGGAGACGCTCGAGCGGGACGTCGCGGACGAGGTCGACATCCTCGTGCGCGACGGCGTCACGGAGGAAGAAGTCGCGCGGGCAGTCGCGCTCGTGCAGACGGAGTTCATTGCCGCTATGCAGTCGGCCGGCGACAGGGCCGATCGCCTGTCGATGTTCGCGACGTATTTCAAAGATCCTGAACTGGTGAATACTCAGGTACAGCAGTACGAAGCGGTGACGGCGGATGCGGTCAACGCGTTCGTGCGGGAGCGCCTCGGGGAGAACAATCGAGCGAGCCTCCTCTTCGTGCCAAAGTCGGAAGGCGAGAGCGAAATGCTGGCCTCGGATGAGCTCGCGGCCGGCGTCGGCTCGGCGGTGCAGTCGTGACCGGCACCGCGATGGCGGAGCGGCTCCCGCGTCCCAAGGCCGGGGAGCCGAGACCGTATCAGTTTCCGCGGTTCGAGCGCGCGGTGCTGCCTAACGGCATGAAGCTGGTCGTGGCGCCGATCTCGAAGCTGCCCATCGTGACGATCAGTGTCCTCGTTGACGCAGGTGCCGTCGCGGATCCGCCGGAGCGATCCGGTCTGGCGTACTTGACCGCGAGGCTGCTCCTGGAGGGAACCACGTCCGCCGATGGCACCGCGATCACCGACCGCTTCGAGCGCCTCGGCGCGTCGATCGACTCCCACGCCGATTGGGACGCCGCGGCGGTGAACGTCACGACCCTCACCGACAAGCTGGCCGAGTCGTTCGACTTGCTGGGGTCGGTGCTGCGGCGGCCAGGATTCAACGAACGCGAAGTGGAGCGTCTCAAGGCCGAGCGACTCGCCGAGCTGCTCCAGCAGCGGGCCGAGCCCCGCGGTCTGGCGGACGAGCTGTTCTCCCGATTCCTCTACGATGGCCGTTCTCGTTATGCACTCCCCGACGGCGGAGACGAGACGAGCGTTCGCGGACTCACGCGCGCCGAGGTCGTACGGTTCTACGAGGCACGCTACTCACCGGCATCGATGACGATGATCGTTGTCGGCGACGTCGAAACGAGAGCGCTCGAGCGCATGGCGGCCGCCGTGTTTGGCGATTGGACTGGTCCGCTGACGACGCCGGCGTCCGCGTCGGACGAGCCGGCACGTCGGAGCCGTGCGCTCCACATCGTGAACAAACCCGATGCGCCACAGTCGGAGCTGCGCATTGGCCACGTTGGATTGCCGCGCCATCATCCGGATTACTTTCCGGCGGTCATCATGAATGCCGTGCTCGGCGGCTTGTTTTCCTCGCGCATCAACCTCAACCTGCGCGAGGTCCACGGCTACACCTACGGCGCGAACTCGTACTTCGACTGGCGGCGGCAGAGAGGCCCATGGGTAGTCGCCACTGCTGTCGCGAGCGAAGTGACGCACGCGGCGGCGACCGAGGTATTGAAGGAGATCGATCGGTTTCGCTCGGCGCCGATCAGTGAGGATGAGTTGACGCTGGCGACGAGCTACCTCGACGGCGTCTTCCCGATTCGCTTCGAGACGACGTCGGCGATCGCATCGGCGCTCACGACACTCGTCGTGTACGATCTCCCCGACGATTGGTATGACGAGTATCGCGCACGAGTTCGCGCCGTGACGAGCGGAGACGTACTCGTCGCCGCCGAGCGCCATCTTCACCCGGAAGCGATGCAGATGGTCGTGGTCGGGAGCGCCGCCGCGGTGCGGGAGGGGATGGAGGCGATCGCATTCGGCCCCGTGCAGCGATACGACGTCGAGGGGCGGCCGGCCTAACGATGGCAGACGCCAAGCTCGGCTCGCGACGCATCTACACCGGCCGCGTGCTGAACCTCGATATCGATCAGGTCCGCTTCCCCGACGAGTCTACCGGCGAGCTCGAGATTATCAGACATCCCGGCGCGAGCGCGGTACTGCCGTTCCTCAGCGATCCCGCGGGTCCGGATCCGCAGATTCTGCTGATCAAGCAGTATCGCTACGCGGCGGAGGATTTCCTGTACGAGGTGCCTGCAGGCAGACTCGACCCGAACGAGTCCCCAATCGATTGCGCCCGGCGGGAGCTCACGGAAGAGACCGGCTGCACGGCGGCGCACATTGAGCCGCTATACACCTTCTATACGACTCCCGGCTTCATAGACGAGCGGATTCATGGGTTCATGGCTACCGGACTCATCCGTGGTGAGAGCCGTCGCGAGGCTGACGAATTCATGACCCTCGAAACGCTGACTCTCTCGCACGCGTTGGAGTTGATTAAGGGAGGCGAGATACGCGACGGGAAGACGACCGTGCTCATCCTCTTCGCGGCGGGATTCCGAGCCGGTCTGTAGCAAGACGCTCGACAACCGGTGAGCTCGGCCCCGTGTCGAAATGAGGGCGCCGCCGGGCACGTGTCCATGTGAGCCGTCGCCAGGAGTGGACATTGGCGACATTGCTCGAGCTCGCCCCATTTCGAGCTCATGAGTCACAAGTCGTTGTCCAAAGGCACATTAACACCGGAGCCCCGGAAGCGTCTAATGGGGCACATGGCCTGCTTTTGAAGGGGCATGACTCACGGACGCGCAGTGCCACGTCACAATGGAGGAGCCCAGATCGATTCAGATTCGTCGGATCGAGCCCTGGTACAGGACAAAAGGGGGCATTGTCATATGGCTGATGTCGCATTCAAAAGGGCGCCGCTTCCGGGCACGTCCATCCGAGAGAGGCTCCGCACGGAAGACGACGCCGCGGTCGTATCCGCGTTCCTCGGCGGAGAGGAGCGTGCATTTCAGGAGCTGGTCGAGCGCTATCAAACCAGGCTGTTGAACTTCATCTACCGCACGATCGGCGATCGGGAAAAGGCGGAGGATCTGGTTCAGGAAGTCTTCATCCGGGTTTACCGGCATATCCATCGATTCGACCGCTCGAAGAAGTTTTCGACCTGGGTGTACACGATCGCCTCGAATCTCGCGAAGAACGAGTTGCGCAATCGGTCGCGCAATCCGCTGGTCCTCTTCCAGACCATCAAGAGCAACTGGGAAGACGAAGAGCGGCCGCTTCAGTTCGAGGATACGACGGCGCGGCCAGACGACATGTACCGAAAGCGGCACCTGCGCCAACTGGTCGAGGACACCGTGGCGAAGTTGCCGGAGCATCACCGGCAGGTGTTCGTGCTGCGCGAGCTGGAGGGCAAGTCGTACGAGGAGATCGCGGAGATCACGGACTGTAATCTCGGAACGGTGAAATCGCGGCTGAATCGGGCGCGGAATGCATTCGCGTCGATCATCGAGCCCTGGCTCGACTGATGCCCGATAGCTCGCTGCAGGAATAGAAGAGAAGCCGGCGCGACAGTTCGCGCCGGTTTTTTTTGCGCGTCCAGATCGGATAACTCGCGGTACCATTTTTGACTTCACTCGCTGGGCAAAAATGCCCCTGGCACCGGGGCTCGAGGTCGGGTAATTCTGGAACCGCGTCTACGCTGTCGGGTACCGAGACGCGAACCAATCATGCAACGAATTGCTCTGATGGATTGTCGCGCGTTTCGAGAGAATCATGTCGGCTTTGTCGATGACGTACTTCCAGCGATCGACATGGAAGCGATGCATCGACATCTGCAGTCGTGTGGGCGTTGTGCACGTCACGACCTTGCGGTGCGGCGTGGATTGTTGATCGTTCGCAATCTTCCGCCGATCGAGCCGTCGGCGGATTTCATGTCGAAGCTGAGCGAGCGCATCGCGGAGCTGCAGTCGACCGGAGCATTCACCGAGCCCGCGGCAGTATATCGCCTCACGAGTGGCGCGTTCGCCGCGCTCGCCGCAGGGTTGACGCTCTTCGCGTACGCCACGCTCGAGGCGATGAATCACTTCGGTTCGCCCGAGACGCTGACTCTGCCTCCCGTCGTCGCGACGGCTCCGGCAAGTCCGGCGTCGCCGCTCAGTGCTCCGGCCTACATGGCCGCGATTTCGACGGGGATGCCGCTCTGGCCCGCGGTCTTGATGGCCGACGAAGCGCCGCGACAGATGGCCGACGTCGAGCTTCAGCAGGCCGCTCTGAGATAGCGCTGGACACGATTGGAAAGACGCCGCGGATGCGACCGCGGCGTCTTTCGTATATTGTCTGCGCATGGCCGCCGCTCCCACCTCCGCCGGACAGAAAGCGCTCCGCACCGCACTGCAGACGCGCGTCTTCGACCCCGTTTACTACTTCCACGGGGCCGAGGACTATCTCAAGGACGAGACGCTGAAACAGCTTCTGGAGGCAGCAGTCGATCCCGCGACGCGTGACTTCAATCTCGAAACGCTGCGCGGAGCGGAGCTGACTGGCGAGGGACTCGGGTCGCTGCTCGGGACCCCGCCGATGATGGCGGAACGGCGCGTGGTCGTGGTGCGCGATGTCGGCGCGCTGCGGAAAGAGGCACGGCGCGCGCTCGATCAATACCTCGAGCATCCTGCTAGCGACGTCGTGCTCGTGCTCATCGCGGCAGCGGGAAGCAAGGAAGATCGCGCGATTATCGAGCGAGCGACGGCGATCGAATTCGACGCGCTTTCCGGTGCTCGGGTTCCGAAGTGGATCGCCTATTATGCGACGCACGACCTGGGTTGCGAGATCACGCCAGAGGCCGTGAGTCTGCTACAGGATGCAGTGGGCACCGAGCTCGCGCAGCTCAGGATCGAGCTGGACAAGCTCGCGAGCTTCATCACCGGCGAGGGGCGTCGTGTCATCGACGAAGACGCGGTGTCAGCGATCGTCGGCGTGCAGCGTGGCGAGACGTTAGGCGATCTCCTCGACGCGGTGGCGAATCGGAAGGCGGCCACGGCGCTGGAGCTCTTGCCGCACGTGCTCCAACAACCGAAGACGAGCGCCGTCACGACGGTGATGGCTCTGTCGACGCAGACGCTGGCGCTGGCATGGGGGCGCGCGGCGCGTGACGCCGGGGCACCACCATACCGGATGGAAAACGAGTTCTTCGGGCTCTTGAAGGAATCCAGCTCGAGCTACACCGGCCGAAGCTGGGGCGAAGCCGTTCGCGCATGGGCGCGCGCGCTGGATGCATGGAGCGCCGCCGATCTCGACGCCGCGCTGGCCGCGCTGCTCGCGACAGACGTCGCTCTGAAGGAGAGCCGTGTCTCGTCGGATGAGCAGTTGCTCCAATCGCTCATCCTGACGTTGTGCGCGGCGGGTCGTCCCCGATCTCTGCGTGCCGCATGAGGCTCTCTCGACTCACGGTAATGCTGGCGATCGGGGGCACGTTCACCCTTGCCGCGGCGGCGAAGGCGCAGACCACGGACAGCGCGGCCAAGTCAGGCGCAGCCGCCGCCTCGAGTGATCCGCGAGACACGCTCTTCCTGCGCGCGCGGCGGCTTGTCGCGGAAGGGAATGGTGCGGCGGGCCGCGCGCTGACGGATTCGGCGCTCGCGGCAGCGGCCGCCGGCACCACAGAATACGCGACGGCGCTCTACTGGCGCGGCGCACTGTCGTCGACCGCCGCCGATGCGGAGCGCGACTATCGCCGGATCATCGTCGAGTACCCGTTCTCGCCCCATTCGGGAGACGCGCTGCTCGCCCTTGCGCAGCTCGAGATGGCCCGCGGCGAACGCGACCCGGCGATCGACCACCTGCAGCGCTTTCTGCTGCAGCAGCCTAACTCTCCCGAGCGCGTGCGTGCGGGGATCTGGCTGGGCCGGATGCTGCTAGAGCAGAATCAAACGGTGAAGGGGTGCGCAGTGCTCCTGAGGACGCGTGCATCGTTAGGCGATGCGGCGGTGGAAACGCGCAATCAGGTCGACTATTACTCCGCGCGGTGCGCGGGTGTGGACACCACGCCGCCAGCCCCACGCCCGGCGACAGGGCCCGCGGCGGCAACCAAAGCGCCGCGCGCCGATTCGGTGGCCGCTCGCCGTCCGCCGCGCGACAGCGCACGGCCCGACACCACACGCCGGCAAACACCACCACGACGCGATTCGGCGCGCCGCGACTCGTCGACAAAACCGGCTCCGACTCGCGACACCGCAGCGAGCAAGCCGCGCCCGCGGCGCGACTCGTCGACCGTTGACACGGCGCACCGCAAACCGGCAGCGCCCAACGCCAGCAAGGTATCGACACCGGGGCGGTTCACGATTCAAGTCGCGGCGTACGACACGCGCCAGTCGGCCGAGCAGCTCGTCACGCGATTGAGTGCGCGTGGGATCCTTGCTCGACTGGTGCCGAGCAGCACGGCGCCGTATCGAGTTCGCATCGGCCGGTACGCAACTGACGAAGCAGCGACGGCGGCTGCGCGTGAGCTCAAAGAGAAAGGAATTGTCGGTTTCGTGACGACGACGGAAAACGAAAGCGCGCCGGTGCGGCGATGAGCGGCATTGGCGAGGCGGCGACGCCGCTCATGCAGCAATACCGGGAGATCAAGACGCGTCACCAGAACGCGCTCCTTTTCTTCCGGATGGGCGAGTTCTACGAGATGTTCTACGACGACGCCGAGATCGCGTCGCGCGTACTCGGATTGACGCTGACGTCGCGCAACAACGGCGGCGCGGCCGACGTGCCACTCGCGGGCGTGCCCGTGAAGGCAGTGCAGGAGTACCTGCGACGGCTGGTGCAGCTCGGCTATCGCGTCGCGATCTGCGAGCAGGTTGAAGATCCGAAGCTCGCGCGCGGCATCGTCCGGCGCGAGGTCGTCGAGACCGTTACGCCTGGCGTGACGTTCGCCGACGAGCTGCTCGAGGGAACGAGGAACAACTTCATCTGCTCGCTCTGGTCGGCCGGGCGCGCGCGAGACGGCCAGGCGAGTGCGATCGGCGTCGCCGCGGCCGACGTGTCGACCGGCGAGCTGCGGCTCTGCGTCACGAATGCCGCGGAGCTGGATGCGGTGCTGGCTCGTTATGCCCCGCGCGAGATCCTCCTGCCAGAGCGATCGGAGCTCCCGCTACCGCCGTCACGGGCGGAAGCGATGATCACCGAGCGCGAGGCTTGGGAATTCGACGCCGAGAACGCGGCCGAGGACCTCAGGCGTCACTACCGGGTGCAGTCGCTCGAGGGGCTCGGCATCGACGCGAGCGAGCGCGTTGCGATCGGCGCCGCAGGAGCCCTGATCCGCTACCTCAGGGAGCTGCAGCCTGGTGGCGTGCCGCAACTCGCGAGACCGATCATCGACCGCGCTGCGGGCCTGATGCCGCTCGACGAGATGACGCGCCGGAATCTCGAGCTCGTGGAGTCACTGCGTGGCGGCGGACAGGAGGGCACCCTGTTCTCGGTCCTCGATCGAACAGTGACGCCGATGGGCGCGCGGCTCCTGCGGCAATGGGTGCTCGCACCACTCACCGACCGGTCGGCGATCGAGGAGCGGCTGGAGGCTGTGGCGCTGCTGTTCGGGGACGCGCTCGCTCGTGAGACGCTCCGCAGCGCGCTCGACGGCGTTCGGGATGTCGAGCGGCTCGGAGCGAAGATCGCTTCCGGGCGCGCAACGCCTCGCGATGTCGGGGCTCTCGGTGCATCGCTGGCGCGACTGCCGGAGGTACGGCGGATCGTTAGGCAGGTGCGGGAGCGGGGCGCGGCCTCGCTGTTCGACCGGCTGCTCGCCGAGTGGGACGATTGTGCTGCCGAGGCCGAGGCGATCCAGACGACGATCGTGGCGCATCCGCCGCAGACGATCGGCGAAGAGCCGACGATCACCGCCGGCATGGACGAGGAGCTGGACCGGCTTCGCGCGCTGCGCGACGGGGGAAAGGACGGCATCGCTCGCATCCAGACCGCGGAACGGGAGCGAACCGGCATCGCGTCGCTGAAGGTCGGATTCAACAAGGTTTTCGGCTACTACATCGAGGTGACGCGATCGAATCTCCACCTCGTGCCGAGCGACTATCAACGGCGGCAGACGATCACGAATGGTGAGCGGTTCGTAACGCCCGCGCTCAAGGAATACGAGGAGACGATTCTCACGGCGGGCGAGCGCATCGAGGCACGCGAGCGATCGCTCTTCGAGGCGTTGCGAACGAAAGTCGCGCAACGGATCGGCGCGCTGCAATGTGCGGCCCGGGCGGTGGCGTTGCTCGACGTCGTAGCGGCGCTCGCCGAAGTCGCGGCGCGGGAGGGCTACGTGAAGCCGGAGATCACGGAGGATATCACCCTCGACATCGCCGGCGGACGGCACCCTGTCGTCGAGCGCATGATGCCGCGCGACAAGTTCATACCTAACGACGTACAGCTCACGGACGACGCGCGGGTGATCATCCTCACCGGTCCGAACATGGCGGGCAAGTCGACGATCCTGCGCCAGGTGGGATTGATCGTGCTGCTCGCGCAGATGGGAAGCTTCGTCCCGGCCGCGTCGGCGCGCATCGGGCTCGTCGATCGCGTATTCACGCGTGTCGGCGCGAGCGACAACCTCGTCCGCGGCCAATCCACCTTCATGGTGGAGATGTCGGAGACGAGCGCGATCCTCCACGCGGCGACGGCGCGCAGTCTGGTGCTGCTGGACGAGATCGGGCGGGGCACGTCGACATACGATGGCGTGTCGATCGCATGGGCCGTGAGCGAGCACCTGCACGAGCGCACACGCTGCAAGACGATCTTCGCGACGCATTACCACGAGTTGACCCAGCTCGCGCAGGATCTCGAGGCGGTTCGCAACTTCAATGTCGCGGTGCGCGAGGTGAACGACGACGTCCTCTTCCTGCACCGCCTGCAGCCCGGCGGCGCCGATCGCTCGTACGGCATCGAAGTAGGCCGTCTGGCTGGTCTGCCGCGCGAGGTTCTGAGCCGCGCGCGGCAGGTGCTGCAGCTCCTGGAGGGCGAGCAGCTGGCGGCGGGACGTCGCCAGCCCAACGGCAATGCAAGGAGCGACGCGGGCGTGCATGATCAGCTCGGTCTCTTTGCGTCGGCACCAAACCCGCTCGTCGAGCGTCTGGCGTCGCTGAACACCGATGCGATGACCCCTCTCGAGGCCCTGACGACCCTCGCCGAGCTCTCGCAGGCCGCAAAGCACGCGTGAGAGCAGTAGAGTGGGGAGGGGCGACCGTCTTACATTTCCTGCCGATGAGGTGGAGCGCGAACGCGAACGAGTCGAGAGGTCGTCGAAAGCCGGAATGGGCCGGCGCTCGACCGCTCATCGCGTTCCTGATCGCGGCCGCCGCCGCCGCCGCATGCGTCGACAAGGATCAGACGCAGAAGCTCGCGAAGACCTTCGAGACGGGTCCACAGCACCCCGACGAAGCTCCAAAGATGCTAAACAAGGAGCTGCCGTTTCATTACCCGCAGGCGCTCTTCGCGAAAAAGGTGCAGGGTAACGTCACGCTGCGGCTGTTCATCGATCGCGACGGACACGTACGCCCCGACTCGACACAGGTGGTGGAATCGAGCGGGTATGCCTCGTTCGATTCGGCGGCGATCCGCGGCTCGCAAGAGCTTCAATTCGTGCCGGCAAAAACGAAGGGTGAGCCGCAGCCGGTGACGATTCTCTTTCCTGTCTATTTTCGCTTTCCCGGCGCGCCGCCGCTTCCGGGCGATACGGTACTAAAGAAGGGTCAGGGCCCAGGTTCCAAAGGATGAGCGAGCGTAACCGAAAGCCCTACGACTCCGTTCTCGAGACGATTGGCTGGACGCCGCTTATCCGGCTGCATCGAGTGACGCGTGGCGTGCGGACGCCGGTGTACGCGAAGGCCGAATTCTTCAATCCCGGCGGATCGGTGAAAGATCGGATCGGCATGCCGATCATCGAGCGCGCCGAGCGAGAGGGCCATCTCAAGCCGGGCGGGACGATCGTCGAGGGTACGAGCGGCAACACGGGGGTGGGACTCGCGATCGCCGCGGCGCTCAAGGGTTATCGCTGCATCTTCACGATGCCCGACAAGATGTCGCAGGAGAAGGTGCGGCTACTCAAGGCGTTCGGCGCGGAAGTGATCGTGACGCCAACGGCGGTGCCGCCCGATCATCCGGACAACTACGTGATGATGGCAAAGCGGATCGCGCACGAGACGCCTAACGCGATCCTCGCGAATCAGTTCTACAACGACGCCAACTCCGACGCGCATTACGCCACCACGGGTCCGGAGCTGTGGGAGCAGACCGGCGGCCGCATCACGCACTTCATTGCCGCAGCGGGTACCGGCGGCACGATCACCGGCGTCGGGCGCTATCTCAAGGAGAAGAACCCGAAGGTCCAGATCATCTCGGGTGATCCGGTCGGGTCCATTCTCGCCGAGATGTGGCGGACGCACGGCCAGAGCAAGCCGGAGGGCACGCCGTACAAGGTGGAGGGCATCGGACAGGACAAGGTGCCGGGGACGCTCGACATGTCGGTGATCGATGACTTCATGACGGTAACCGACAAGGAAGCCTTCAACATGGCGCGCCGCCTAACGCGAGAGGAAGGGCTGTTCGTCGGCGGGTCGTCCGGGCTGATCGTGCACGTCGCCATGCACGTCGCGCGCCGGATCGATAATCCGGACGCGTGCGTCGTCACGATGCTTCCCGACACGGGCGAGCGATATCTCTCGAAGCTCTACAACGACGAGTGGATGCG
>Ga0070681_10001474_pt1 | contig 20770 bp, 17 predicted proteins | sample KBSC83BmetaG_FD_65650 | JGI IMG/M metagenome (GOLD analysis project Ga0070681, IMG submission 65650) | Corn rhizosphere microbial communities from Kellogg Biological Station, Michigan, USA - KBS C8-3B metaG | ecosystem: Host-associated > Plants > Roots > Rhizosphere | place: USA: Michigan... | reverse complement strand
GCTCGTCGGTGCGCCGCTCGCGCCGGATGAGACGCTGCTTGCGCGACTCTCCCGCGTGCCGGCCGGACACGTCCTCGAGCGGATAGATGACCGAGAGCACCTCGTGTGCGTCTGGGCGCCACCGTCGCCCGGTGCACTTCCTCGGTCAGCCGCCGCCGAGTTCGGGCCCCGCCTCGAGGAGGTCGTCGAGGAGCTCACCGGGAACACCACTGCGGCGATCCTGCTATCCGGCGGCATCGACTCGTCGGCCGTCGCAACGGCCGCGGCGGCCCGCCTCCGACCGCTCGCACTCTCCGTCGAGTTCGCCGGAGCGAGCGAGCGGGCCGTCCAGCGTCTCATCGCAGCGCAGCTCGGGCTCCGGCACCTCGAAGCCGAGCTTCAGCCGGACGACGACCTCCTGACGCGCGGGCTCGACCGGATCGCCGAGTCGCTCTGGCCCACCCCGGCTCTGTGGGCGCCCGTCTTCGACGCGCTCGTCCTCGAGGCGCAGGCTGCGGGCGCGCGCGTCGTGCTCGACGGCCAAGGAGGCGATGACCTGCTCGACGCCGGGATCGCCGGCGGCGCGGCGCTGCTTCGGCGACCGACTGACTTCGCCCGCTGGGCGCTCGCCGAGCGCAGGTACACGGGAAGCGCACTCGGCGCAGCTCGGGCCGCCGTTGCGCTCAGGCTGCGCCGCACGCCCGAAACAACGCTCCCCGCGTGGATCGCACCGGACCCGAGCCTCCGCGCCGAGCTGCGAGACCGACTGGCGTCCGCTCCCCGCGGCTACGCCGAGCGGCGGCGACTCGACGTCGTCGACCCGGTGCTGGCGGCCCAGCGAGAGGAGACGTACGACCGCGGCCTGCGCATCGGAATGCGCCACCTCCACCCCCTCTGGCACCCACGGATCGTCGAGCTCCTGGACGGCCTCCCGCCCGCCGCCCTCGTCGGGGCCGGGGACCCAAAGGCGCCTGCCCTCCACTACCTCCGCAGCCGCCTCGAGGAACCGCGCGGCGCCTGGCCGCGACCGTCTCTCGCCGACGATCTGCTCGGGCGCGCCGTTTCGGCAGGCGTCTCCGCCGCCTGGGAGCGGTTCGGGGGCGGTCCGCGCCGTCTGGCGGCATTGGGCGTCCTCGCAGAAACCCCCTATTTGAGGGACTTTTCCTTGCCCGAGATCGCGACTACGCTGTCCCTTGAGTCCTGGATCCACGGATTGGGGGGAGAAGCTCCATGAGCACAAGCCCGGAAAAGCTTCAGTGGCAGGAAATGCGCCTATTGCACGTCGGGAGTGTCGCCGACGTCATGCAGAAGAAGTCCGGCCCTCATTTCGATCCGTCGCCGGTTCACACGGTCAAGCGCGGCAACGGGCCGAAGTAGCTTCGCGCGACGACGACGTTCCGACGCTCACGGTAGTCCGCGAGCGGTCGACGCTGCCTGAGCGCCGAACGGTCGCCGAATGGCCCGCGAACAACGGGCTCGTGATCCGGGCGCTGGTAGGCGAGCGTCGCCGGTTCGTCGATGTCGACGGGGTCGCGTCATTCGCGTTCGCCACCACCGGTCCGGTGGTCGCGACCGCGGAGACTCTCGACGACCGACTGGTGCACGACACGTGGATCCGGTCGGTGCTGCCGCTGGTCGTCCAGGCACGAGGACGGCAAGTGCTCCACGCATCCGCAATTCGGACGGCAGGCGGCATCGTGGCGTTCTGCGGCCAGGCCGGCGCCGGCAAGTCCACGATGGCCGCGATCCTCCACGGGCTCGGCCACGAGGTGGTCGCGGACGACGCACTCGGGATCGAGCCGAACCGAGGCAGCGTCACCGCATGTCCGGTCCCGTTCCGGCTCCGCCTTCGACCGGAGTCGTCCTCGCACCTTGGGCTCCCCGCGATCGCGCTCACGCGCGGGACTGCGGAGCCGGCGCCGCTTCGGCGAGTCGTGCTCCTCGAGGACGCGGGCTCGAAGGAGCCGGCGGTTGCGGCTCTCCACGGCGGCGAGGCATTCGCGTCGATCATGCCGCACGCCTACTGCTTCGAGCTCGACGGCAACAAGGAACAGCTCGTGGCCGTGTATGCACACCTCTGCGCGACCGTCCCCGTCACACGTTTTGCCTACCCGCGGTCGTTCGGGCGCGTCGACGCGACGGTCGAGGCGCTACAGCCGCTGCTCCGGAGCGACGACTGAGCGTCATGCGCCGCGCGGGAGTGATCCTCCGCCTGCTCGCGCTGCGGCTCTTCCTGCCGATCGCGACGCGGCGGTTGCCACTGCCGCGCCTCGTCCGGCTCGTCGCCCGTCCGCGGACCGACCTGAGGGCTCCCGAGCAGCAACTCGCCGTTCGCGTGGCCGCACGACTGTGGCGGGAGAGCGATCGACCCTGTCTGCAGCGGAGTCTCGCGCTCCATAGCGAGCTCGGACGGCTCGGCGCCGACGTCACCCTCGTGTGCGGTGTCGCGCGGGACGGCGAGACCCGGATCGGTCACGCCTGGGTCGAGGACCGCGGCACCGCCTTGCTCGAGCGCGGGGACCCTCGCTCGCTGCACGAGCCGCTGCTCGTCTTCGACCGTTACGGAACGCTCGCCGACGGCCGGGTCACGACCGCGCCCGCCGCCGCGCCGCGCGCCACGCACGAATCCCCGCCGGTGCATGCACCGCGAGCCACGCCGCGCGCCACACGTAGGCAAGAGCGAGCATGACGCCACTCGGCTCACGCCGCAGCCGGAGCGACGCCCAGCTCCGGACAACCTCCGTCGGCGGCGCCACCTTTCTGACGAGAAACCGGACGCGATGGCCGCGGCTCTCCGCCGACGCGAGCCATGCGACTCCGAGCGCGGTATGCGGAAGCTCCGTCGCCGTTCGAAGCTCCGTCTCGACCGTCGGGTTGTACGTGAGCCCGAGCCTCGCGCTCATCGCCTCACCGGCCGGGTCGAGCAGAAGCCCCGCAGTGAATGCCGCGACGGCATCGAGCTCCCCGGCGAGCGCGGCCGCGTCGCGCCAGACAGGCTCGGGCTTCAGCCGCAGCGCGTGGGACAGGTCGTCGAGCTGGGACGCACCCTCGCGACCGTGCTGCGCAGCGTGCAGCGCGACATTCACGGCCTGCCCGGCATCGTCGAGCGCAAAGGTCGACACACCGGCGAGGTCGAACGGGATTGCATGCCGGCGCAGCGGCCCCCACGAGTCCTCCGCCATCACCCCGATGAGCGTCCAGTGCAGGTCGACGTCCACTCCTCCTGCTGGGCTTTCCCAGATGCGCGCGTGGTGGGGCCGGTCACCGCTCTCGAAGTTGAGGACGAGGCTGCGGTACCCGAGCCCGTCGAGCACCTGCTCGGCAGCGGCGAGCGCCGTCGGCGGTACGAGCAGATCGAGGTCGGTCGTGAGCCGGTCGTCGCGCTCGAGCCAGCGGGCGACCGCAGGACCTTTCAGCACGATCACGTCGATACCAGCGCCGGCGAGCGCGCGGATCACGGGAGCCGCGGCCTCGACGAGCAGCACGCCGACCGCAGCCGCGAGCCGAGGATCGGACGGCCCGAGCCCGCGCACCTCACCACTCTCATCCGCAGGGGCCACGGTGCGCCGGAGCGTATCCCCGGGCGGCTGCTCGCGTCGGAAAGCCGCTCCTTGACACCGGCGGGGGCGGGCGCCCGCCGCCTCTTGATCGTTCACGCCTCGGCCGATCTCTACGGCTCGGATCGCGCCTGCCTCGCGATCGCCCGCGCAGCCGCTGCCGAGTACGACGTCCACGTGGTCGTCCCCTGGCGTGGCCCACTCGTCGCGCGACTCCAGGAGGTGGGCGCGACGACGTACGTCTTCGATCCCCTCGTTCTGCGCCGCAGCGAGCTTCGAGGCCGACGCGCGCTGACGACGCCGTTCCGATGGGCACGCGCGCTCGTCGGCCTGCGTCGCTTCGCCCGCCGGGGGCGGTTCGACGTCGTGCACTCGAACTGCATCACGACGGTCGGCGGGCGGTACCTCGCGCGCCGCTGGCGTGCACCGCACGTCTGGCACGTGCACGAGCTGTTTGCAGACGACGGCGTCGCGCGCAGGCTGTTCGAGCGGCTCCTTCGAGACGCCGATCGCATCGTCGCCGCTTCGAGTGCCGTCGCCTCGCAGTTTCACTCGCCCGAGCTCCGAGCCCGATGCGTCGTCGCGCACACCGGGGCGGACGTGCCGGAGACGATCAGCAGAAGCGTGCCGCTCACCCACGCGCCTGCGCACATCGTTTGCGTGGGTCGGCTCAACGCATGGAAGGGCCAGGGCGACCTGATCGCGGCAGTCGGGCTCCTGCGCGATGAAGGCGTCGACGTGCGTCTCGATCTCGTCGGGGACGTCTTCGCGGACGAGCATCACTTCCGCGACCGGCTCGTCGCGCAGGTGCGCGCGCTCGGGCTGGACGAACGTGTCTCGTTCCTCGGCGAGCGCGCCGATGCGCTCGAGCTCATGGGCGCCGCCGACGTGGTCGTGATCCCGTCTGCGAGCCCGGAGCCGTTCGGAATGGTGGTCGTCGAAGCGATGGCGCTCGGGCGACCGGTGATCGCGACGGCGGCGGGTGGACCGCAGGAGATCGTCACGGACGGCGTCGACGGGATCCTCGTGCCGCCTCGAGATCCACGACAGATGGCGAACGCGATCGCAGGTCTGCTCGCCGATTCGGCGCGCGCGCGGAAGCTCGGCGCGACGGCAGCGACAACCGCGGCTCGGTTCAGCTCGGCCGCGATGGCCGACCGTGTGCTCGAGACGTACCGAGAGCTCTTGGCGGTCCCGTGAGCAACCCGCTTCGCGTTCTCCTGGTCGCGTACAAGATCCGGCCGAACATGGGCTCGGAGGACGGCAGCGGCTACTACATTGCCGCCGAGCTCGCCCGCCGCGGCTTTGACGTGACGCTCGTCACGCGTGCGAACAACGTCCCCGCACTCCGCAGCGACCCCGCGTTCGACGAGGTCGAGCTGGTGGGGATCGACGTGCCGAAGCCGCTGGGGTCGTTCAAACGGGGCGGTCGCGGGATCATCCTCTACTACTACCTCTGGCAGCTCGTGGTCGGCCGTGCGGTTCGGCGACTCGTCCGCGCGCGGCAGTTCGACGTGCTTCATCAGTTGAACTTCCACACGGACTGGGCGCCGCATTTTCTGTCCGGAAACGATGTCCCTGTTGTCTGGGGCCCGATCGCCCACCACCGTCGCGCACCCTCGAACTTCTTTGCGGAAGCAGACCGCCTCGGCCGCACGAAAGAGGCGGCGCGCTTCGCGATCAAGCAGGCGTTCTGGCGCCTCGACCCGTTTCTTCGTCGCGCGGCGCGTGAGACTCAGGCTGTGCTCTACGCAAACGACGACCTGGCACCGCCGTTCGCCGCCGCCGCCCCGCGCCTTCGCCCGTACGCGGGCAGCTTCGCGGCCGGCGAACCGGTTCCGCGTGAGCGATCGGGTGAACCGTTCCGCGCGCTTTTCGTCGGCCGCTTCGTCGCCCTCAAGGGTCTTCTCCCGGCGATCGAATCGTTCGCCGCGTTCGTGAAGGACGTCGACGATGCGCCGCGTCCGCAGCTGGTCGTCGTGGGCGCAGGCGCTCAGAGCGACGCTGCACGTGAGCTGGCAGACCGACTCGGCATCGACACCGAGGTTCGTTTCGAACCATGGGTTCCCCAAGACGAGCTCAGATCGCTCTACGAGTCCTCGTCTGTTCTTCTGTATCCGAGCGTCGAGGCGCAGGGCCTTGTCGTGGCCGAGGCGCTCGCCGCAGGCCTGCCGACGATCACACTCGCCGGCACAGGGCCGTCCATCCTGGCCGGCTCGACGGGCTGGCACGTCGCGCTCGACGGCGCCGCCGAGGGACTCCGGGTCGCGCTGACCGAAGCGCACGACGAGTGGCGAAACGACAGGCTCGAGCGGAGGCGTAACGAGGCGCGGCAGCGCTATGTCGACACTCTCGACTGGCCGCGGATCGTCGACGACCTGCAGGTCGTCTACCAGGAGGTAACGGCAGGCAATCGCGATGCCGCCTGAGCTCCGTTGGATCAGGGGCGCAGGCCGTCGGCCGCGCTACGTGGGCTTCGGTCGTGCGGAACAGCTCTTCCGCGGGATCTCCGATCTCTCGCCCGTGCGCGGGGCGGTTGAGCGCCTCGTCCTCGCCGCGCGGAGAGGTGCTGGCGCGCCCGTCGACGACGAACGGATTCTCGCGGCGTGGGGTCGCCTGCACGAGGCGATGCCCGACGCCTCTGCCGCGTTTCTCCTCTACACCGGCTACTACAAGGACACGATCCTGAGCGGCGTCGTCGCCGGAGGCGAGCTTCGGTTCGTCAAGGTCTTCGCGGCGCCCGACGGAAACGTCGACGAACGCAGCCGACTCGAGCGGCTTCGCTCCGTCGTCCCGGACGCGGTGCTCCTGCCGGAGCTGACGAGCCCGGCCCCGGGGATCGCGGCCTACCCCCTACTCCACCGCGAATCACGCCGACCGACGCAGGCGGAACTCGAAGACGTCGCGCTCACGATCGGTCTCACGGCGAGCCGCTCCGACCCGGGCTTTCACCCGGATTCACAGAACGCCTGGGACGTGTACGTCGCCGAAGCGGCCGACCTCGTCACGCGCACGGGACTGGCGTCGCTCGAGCACACGAGGCTTCCGGCCCAGGCGCCCGGGGCGACGATCGCCCACGGTGACTTCACACCGTGGAACGCCTTCCGCACAACCGGGGGAAGGCTCGCGCTCGTCGACTACGAGCGCGTCGGACTACGTTCACCTTTCACGGACAGCTGGCACCTGGCGACCCAGGCTGGAGCGCTCCGGAGCCGCGCCCGCGTCCCCACCGAGCTCATTGCCCGCGTCTCACACAAAGCAGGCGCCGACCCCAAAGAGGTGCGCACCTGGTATGACGCGTACCTGCTCCAGGACCTGCATCAGGACGCAACCGATTGGGTCGTGCACGGCCGCCGTCACCCGCAGCTTCGCCGATTGATCCGCGCCAAAGCGGTGCTGCTCGGCGACGGTGCCAGACGGAGTGACCGTTGAGTGAACGCAAGCGACTGCGGGAGCGACTCCTGACGACACTGCTCGCGCGCGCGGGAAAGGACTACGTCCCGGACGCCGACGTACCGGCCGGACTCGTCGCGAGCACGGTCAGGACGCGCGTGTTCTGGCTCGCCCGCGGCGTTGTCCGATTTCGCAAGGCGGTCTTCGTCGGCCCTGGTGTGAAGCTCCGAGGCAAGCGCGGCATCTCGATCGGAGCCGGGGCGACCCTCGAACGCGGAGCGTCGATCGACGGCTATGCGCGCAGAGGGGTCAGCATCGGCGAGCGCACGCGCATCGGCGCACACACCGTGGTCTCGTCGACCAGTCATCTGTCGCGCTACGGCGAAGGCTTCGCGATCGGCCACGACAGCGGGATCGGGGAGTACGGGTATGTCGGTGCGGCAGGCGGCGTGTTCATCGGCAACAACGTGATCATGGGACAGTTCGTCAGCTTCCATTCGCAGGAGCACGACTTCTCCGACGTCGAGCGGCCGATCCGGCAGCAAGGCAGTCGCGAAGAGTCGATCGAAGTCGGTGACGACTGCTGGGTCGGCGCGCGAGTCACCTTCCTCGCAGGCGCGCGCGTGCCCGAGGGCTGCGTCGTCGCCGCGGGAGCCGTCGTGCGTGGTGCGTTCGAGCCGTACTCGGTTATCGCGGGCGTACCTGCGCGCGTCGTCCGCGACCGACGCGAACCTCGTGACAGCTGAACCGCCTGCCCCGCACGGACTAGTGCTGTGCCTCGTCGGCCCGGACGGCGCCGGCAAGAGCACGCTTGCGGCGCAGCTCACAGACGAGTTGCGCGCACGGTCGGTCGAGGTTCGCCACGACTACTGGCGGCCCGGCCTGCTCCCGATGCCCGGCAGGCTGGTAGGCAAGCCGCCTCCCGGGCTCGTGACCGACCCGCACGGACGGCCGCCCCACGGGCGAACGAAGGCAAGCCTGCGGCTGCTCCACTACTTCCTCGACTTCAGGCTCGGCTACTGGGTGGTGTATCGCCCACTACTGCGCCGCGGCGGCGTGGTGATCGTCGAGCGAGGCTGGCAGGACCTGCTCGTCGATCCGCGTCGCTACCTGATGCCGTTTCGCCGGCCGGCGGCACTCCTCGGCCGCCTTCTGCCCAAGCCGGACGTGATCGCGATCCTCGCCGCTCCGGTGGACGAGCTTCACAACCGGAAACAGGAGCTCACTCGCGACGAGATCGACCGTCAACTCGGCGCTTGGCGTCGTGAGGCCAAGGCGCGGCGCGGCGTGATCGAGCTCGACGTGCGCAAACCGCCCGCGCAGCTCGCAGAGCAGCTCCTTCGCAACAACCTGCTGTCTCCGTCCTAAGACCCTGGACTCAACGAGGCGTCGAGCGGTTCTGCTTCATCTGCCTGCTCCGCCGGAGCGGCTGTCAACGCCAGCAGTGCGAGCAGGAGATACCACGCCATGCCGAACCCCGCGAGCTGGCCGATGGTGATCGACTCGACGAGGCAGACGACGAATAGTGCGACGGCCAATCCGCGGTAGCGGGTCCGGTTGCCGAGCACCTGGAAGAGAAGCGCTGACATCATCGCCAGCCAGAGAGCTGCGGCCGGGAGCCCGCCTCCGATGAGCGCTTCGATGAGCGAGTTGTGGGCCTGTCCGATCGACGTTCCTGGACTGAGGAACACCGGCAACGCCGCCTTGTGCGCTGAGGCCGCGAAGCGCAGTGCACCAGGCCCCAGCCCGACAAACGGATGCTCGAGAGCCTGCGGTACATAGGTGTGCCAGATGAGCGTGCGGTTGGTGAGTGTCCCCAACTGCTGATCTCCGCCCTTGAACCAGCCGGTCAGCGTTCCGATGTAGCTCGGGAGAAGCAGGAGAGCGCTCAACGCGGCGGTCCCCACGACGAACGTGCGGCGGCCTCCCGTCCGCGCATGCTCGTGGCGCGTCAGCACGGCGGCGCCGATCGCGGCAACGGCTGCGAGCGCCGCCGTGCGACCGACGCTCTCCTTGACGGCGACCGCACCGACAAGGGCGAGTGGCACGCCAAGCCAGCTCTTCGTGCCCAGCAGTCGGGTAAGCCAGACGACGACGCCGACGACGACGGTCAGCCCGGCTGCAAACTCGAACGAGTTCGCGATCAGCAGCCCGACCAGTCGAACCTGAGAGGTGCCGACGCCGGTGTAGTACGGGCGGTACACGGCCCAGATGACGTGCGCCGCCGCGGCCGCAGTCGTCGCCCAGACCAGCACGACACCGGCGTTCGCAATCCGACGACGCATGACGAGCACGACGAACAGCGGCCCTGCTCCTTGGAGGACGCGGCCGAGGCTCAGACTCGGATGAGGGCTCAGGACTGCGGCGACACCGAGCCACACGAAATACGCCGTGGCGAGCCGGGCGGCCGTCGGCGCGGTTGCCCAGATCCCGTCGCGGACCGACCACAACGCGAGCACGCCCAGAATCACCAGGGGCAGGAGCTTCGTGGGGGTCAATGCGGTCGTGGTGGCACTCGCATCAGCGGCCCCGCCGAATGCTGCCTCCGAGGTGAAGACGGCGGCTCCCCAGGCGACGAACAGGATGCTCGGAAGGAGCACGTCCGCCGGCACGACGACTGCGGCGGCAACCAGGAGCACGCCGAGCGCGGCCGCAGCTGCGAGCTTCGGATGGACCTCGATCAGCCCTCCCACCCCAGCGGCGAATGCGCAGACAGTGACTGCGCCACCGACGACGGCGAGGCGCGGCAGATACGTGCGCTCGCCTCCGCCGATCGCCTCAAACATGGTCAGCGCTCCTCGAACACTCTTCGTAGAGCACCGCGAGCTCCTTGGCGACGTGCTCCCACGAATAGGTTCGCTCGACCAGGACACGACCTCGCGCACCCTGGGCGCGCAGTTCGTCAACCCCGAGACCGGCTGCGCGCCGAAGCGTTTCCGCGACTGCCGACACGGTCGGTTCGGGGATCACGAGGCCGGCGCCTGCCGCAGCCACCGGCTCGGCGAGGTTCGTGCCCGGCGTGACCGCGAGCGGACGCGCATGCGCCATGGCTTCGAGCGGCGTCACCGGCATTCCCTCTGTGCGCGACGGATGAAGAAACAAGCTGCACGCCCCGAACATCGCTGCCTTCTCGGTTCCGTACAGCGCATCGCCCAACTCGATTTGTTGCTCGAGCCCGTGCGACGCGATCCGTGCCTCAAGCCACTGTCGACCACCGCGATAGTCCGGCCCTCGTACGACAAGACGCGGCAGCGGTGTCCGACGCGCTGCCTCTGCATAGCCGTCGACGAGAACGTCGAGACCCTTGTCCTCGATTGCCAGCCTCCCCACGAAGAGCCATGGTGATTCGCCGTTCAGCGCGGCGACAGGAGAGTCCGGGATCGTGACACCGTTCGGAATGACGGCGACGCGCCCACGCGCGCCGAGTGCCATCGCGGCAGTTCCGTCCGGAGCGGAGACGGCATGAACGAGCGACGCCTTGCGCAGCAGCTGTCGCTCGAGGACGTACCAAGGAGGTAGTCGCGCGATGCGACGCCAGCCCGGTTGGGAGAAATGCACGTAGCCACCATGGGGTGACACGACATACGGCTTGCTCAGGAGGTGCGTCAGGTACCACGCTTCCGGCTGGAAGACGGAGTGGTAGTGCACCAGCCCGATTCGCTCCGCCCGTTTTGCGAGAAAGCGGCGTGTGTCCAGCGGTAGCCAGCGGGCGTAGCCGAAACGCGACGGTGAGACACCCGGGAACGGCAACTCGACGACGCGAACACCGCTCGGATCGTCCCGCTCCTCGACGCGGTCCCGATCGCGTCGAAAGTGCCAGAACTCGACATCGATTCCTGCAGCAGCAAGCGCAGCTCCGAGCTGGGACGCCACGGCGTGAACGCCGTTCGCGCTGCCGGGGCGAAAGCTCGTCACGTGCGCGACCCTCACGCGGCACCTGCCCGCACATGCGGTGTGACCGGAAGTCGAAGCGCTGCTTCCCTGACGGCGAACCTGCTCATCCCACCGAATGTCCTCACCGGGCTCCGATTGAAGGCTCCGAGCCTCGCGGCGCGTCGGAGGCGCGGGGCGAGCGAAGCAAGACTGCCGGGCGCGGCGGTGTGTGCGGCCGTGAGGACAGACTCTGCGTGGCGCCCGAACACGCGTCTCAGAACCTCTTCGAGCTCACCACCGTCGTCTGCCGACGCGCGCGCGACGAGCTCTGCGTAGCGAGCGTTGAACGACCCGTACGCCAGCAACGGGTAGATCCACGCGGCTACCGCCTGATGTGCAAGGCACGCGACGGGCCAGCGGTGGTCGGGCACTCGCCCCGCCCGAGTCAGGACACGCGGAGCACCGACCAGTTCGACGCCCTTCCACTCGATACGAGGAAGAAGATCGATCTCACCCCAACTGAAGAAGTTCGCGACGACGTACGAACGTCGCACGGTGCGCAAAGGCACGCCCACCTCGTCGACGAGCAGTCTCCGCGCTGAGCCAACGTCACGGACGACCAGGTCCCAGTCTCCGCCTCGGCGAAGGTTCGCCCACAGATCGGGTTGCTTCGCGACCGCGAATCCCGGTCCTGACTCGAGACGCGCAAGGAAGCGCTCGAGCGCCTCACGTGGTGGCTGTGTCAACGTGAGCCCTCGGCAGACGCCGGCGACGACGCATAGGGCCAGAGCAAGACAAGACCAATCGCAGCGCCGATACCGAGCGAGATCGGAACGAGGTCTGAACGTGAGACGGCCAACGCGACGGCGGCGAGCACGAGACCGACGACGGAGCCACCCAACCGCGACCAGAAGACCGGTGCTGCGCGCCGGGCGACGAGCGCCAGCGACGCGATCGGGGTGCTGAACGCCACCACGAATGCGAGGGCGAGCCACCCAAGGAGCGACAGTCGGTGCGCCGCGAACCCGTCGCCTGCAAGCAGGTGGACAAAGAAGGCGGGGAACGCGAGCACGATCGCCGCGTACACGGAGGAGATCGCGGCCAATCCAAGGAGAGCGACCCGCAGCAACCGGCGGTGCGAACCTGACCGCTCGCCCGCACCAGGCCGCGAGAGGCCGGCGAGGGTCAAGTTCGCCGACGCCGCCGTGATCGTGAAGAGCGGAGCGACGACGAGCCGTGCAGCCTCGAGCTGTCCCATCGCCGCCGCCGACGCGAGCACGATCACGAGGCTGCGTACCGCGACTTGCGACGCATAACCCGCCGCCCCTTGCGCACCGCGCCAAGCACCGAAGCGCGCCACGTCTCGCAGCCCCGCCACTGAGAACCGGGGCAGGCCAAGGCGCTCTTCGGACGGAAGCGCCGCGGCGCCGAGCACGAATGCGGCCAGCGATGCCGCCGACATGCACACGAGCGTGCCTGCGAGCGTGAGCCCGAAGAGCTGCTGGTACGCCAGCAGCGCCACCGCGACGAGCACGAGATACGAGCCGTCGTTCGCCGCCTGCTTCCAGAACTCGAGCCGCGCCATGAACGTCCGCCGGCCGAACTCCTCGAGCTCCCAGGCGGCAACGAGCGTCGCGAAGACGACCGCCGACAGGACGCCGACACCGCCCGCGAGGTACGCGATCGAACCGCCCGCGAGCGCACCAACGAGGCAATTCGCCCACTGCGTTGTCGCGAGGCCGCGCCTCACGGTCGGGTCGTTCCGGTCGAGCACGGTCAGCGAGTCGCCGACCCAGGCGGTCTGGACGGCGACGAACGCCGTCAGAAGCGTGAACAAGAACGCGAAGTGCCCGAGCGCCGCGGCACCGAGCGAGCGGGCGACCGTGATCCCGACCACCAAGTTCGAGAGCGAGTAGAACCCCTGAGCTGCGGTCGCGCCCACCCCTCGACGCAGAAGGCGCAGGCGCGGCGAGACCGCGATCGCGTGCGCCGTCATTGCGCCACCGGCGCCGCGGCGCCCTCCGTGTCCTCCGCCGTCCGCAGGACGAGGTCACGGCACAAGTGCTCGTAGCGATGCGCGACGTCTCCCCAGTCGTACAACCGCCGAACGCGTTCGCCGAGCGCCTCCCCACGCCCGCGGGCAGCGCCAACGTCGGCTTCGGATGCCTCGACACCTGCCGCGACCTCCGCGGCGCTCGAGAAGTACGACGCGTCGTCGTCCGCGACCTCCCGGTTGAACGAGACGTCGTAGACCAGGCAATTCGCATCTCCGCCAGCGGCACGCAGGAGCGAGGGGTTCGTCCCACCGACCGAATGGCCGTGCACGTAGGTGAGCGCACCGACGTAGAGCGCATCGAGCAGTTCCTGATCCCAGACCGACCCGACGAAGCGAATCCGCTCGTCCTCCGCGGCAGCTGCATGCACCGACGCCGTGTAGTCCGCGCTGTACGGCCCACCACCGACGACAACGAGCGGCATTGAGGCCGAGCTCTCGGCGAATCCCTTGACGATGAGGTCGACGTTGTTCTCCGGCTCGAAACGAGCGACCACGAGGTGGTACCCGCGCGTCTGGAGCCCGAGCTCTTCGAGGCGGACGAGCGCCTCCCTCGATGGTGCAGGCGCACCGTAGGGAATGAAGACCGGAGATCGCCCGTAGCGCTCACGGTAGTAATCGCTGATCCCACGCGAATCCGCGACGAGCCGTGTGGCAGTCCGCACGGCGAGTCGCTCGCTCATCAGGTAATACCGCTTCCCGGCTCCCGACCACTTCGAGCGCCTCCACTCGAGCCCGTCGACATTCAATGCGTAGGGGATGCCCCGCGCACGCAGCAAGAGCGCCGCGGGCGCATTTGCCGCGTTGAACACCAGACCGACGTCGAGTCCGCGCAGCGCCGCGTGTGCAGTCGAGAGTGCGCCGTGCACGAGCGTGTCGGTGTATTTCGTGCGCAGCGTCGGCAGGTATCGCACTTCCATGCCGCGGTACTCGTGCGGCCCACCCTGCTGCCGTGAGTAGACGACGACGCGGTGACCGCTTTCCACTAGGCGGGCACCGATCTCCTCCACCGCGGTCTCGAAGCCGCCGTACGCCGCGGGGACGCCGCGCGTTCCGATCATGCCGATGCTCAGCCGCTCGATCAGCACGTTCGGCGACCTCGCGTCACGCCGGTCCGACCCGGCCCTAGGCGCTCTGCTGCGGCGATGCTGCCTGCGCGGCAGGTGCCGGCGAGTAGTTGGAGTAGTAGCCGTATCCGTAGGCTCCGCCGCCGAAGCCCTCTTCCGCCTCGGCTCCGGTGACGACGAACCCGAGCTTCGCGCACGTGGTCATCTCGAGCGCCCGGTTGAGCTCGCGGAGCATGGGCCGTCGGAGACGACTCAGGCGCGTCACCAGCAGGATGGCATCGAGCCGCGAGCTCAGCGACAGCGCGTCCCCGACAGACAGCAACGGCGGCGTGTCGACGATCACGACCTGGGCGCGTGACTGGAGCTCCTCGAGCAGTCGCGCGACCGCGCCTGTCTCGACGAACTCACCCGGGTCGGGTGGGATCGGCCCGGCAGGAAGAACGTGAAGCAATCCTCCAGGCTGGCCGTGCAGGCCGTTGCCGTTCGACTGCGCTGGAACGATCGGGCTCGGATGTCCTTCGCGGTCGAGAACGATCGGGCAGAGTGCCTCCTCCAAGCGGGCGTGCCCGAGCGCGACCGTGGTGACACCGAGCTGCGGGTCGAGGTCGAAGAACGTGTGCAGGCTCGGGCGCCGCAAGTCGCAGTCGACGAGGATCACGCTGCGACCGGCTCGAGCGAGCGTGGCGGCGAGGTTCGCAGCTGTGGTCGACTTCCCCTCAGCCTGCAGTGCACTCGTGATCAGGATCGAGTGCGCCCGGCGCTCCATGTTGGCGAAGTCGAGATTCGTGCGCAGGACACGGAACGACTCGGAAGCGGGACCCGCCGGCTCGGCGAGCGTCACGAGCCCGTTGTGCGACGCGACCTTTCGCGGCGGCTCCGAGAGCCGGCCGAGGAGCGAGAGGTGCAAGGACCGTGCGATCTCGTCGGCGGTGCGGATCCGCGTGTCAAGAGCCTCGCGGAGGAAGGCGAGACCGATTCCGAGGATCAGGCCGAGCGCCAGGCCGAGCACCGCGTTGCGGAACGGCTTCGGCGAGACCTTCGCCGCACCGGAGGGCGACTGCACGACGGATGCGTTCGAGGTCTGGAGAGCCTCCATCGTGCGGAGCGTCTGCACCTTGTCGGCAAGGCTCGAGTACAGCGGCGTGCCCGTCTGGCCCTGCGAGCGCATCTGGTCGAGGTGTTGCTCCGCTTCCGTCAGCGCGCGCGCGATCGCGGCGGTGTCGATCGTCCGCCGATACCGCGTGTACTGGGTGGCGTATGCCGCCGCGAGCCGCGCGGCGATGCGCGGGTCGCCGTTCTGCGCGGAGAAGTCGAGGATGTCGGCGTCGCTCGCGGCAACAACGGAGACGTCGGCGAGAATCTCGCCTGCGCTCAGGTGCAAGTCGGGGTTTGCTTTCGCAACTCCTTGGGCGACCGCGGGCACGCTTGCCAGCTCCGCCTGCGTCTCCGCAACGCGGACTGGATCCGTGAAGAGCGACGTCGAATCGACGCCGGTGAGGGTCGCGGCCAGGTTGTCCCCGGAGAGAAGCACCTGGGCGTCCGCCTGGTAGACGGGCGACTGCCGGACCGCCATCGCCACCGCGACTGCGGGGACGAGGACCGTCACGACGATCAGCGTGAGACGGCGGCGCCAGAGAACGCGCGCGTAGTCACGCAGGTTCGATGCGTGAAGCTCGTTCATGCGGCGCGCTCGGAAGAGAGCGGGCACCTGCGCGGCTCGGTGGACGAGACGCGATGCGACGTACGAACTGCCATTCGGTTCCCCCCGAAAGGACGCGCGGCTTGCTGCTCCGCGCTGCGGCTACGAGGTCCGAGTGAAGCCGCGTCCACTCGATCCCGCAAGTCCCGTAAGAGGGGATACGGCCATCCCCCTTTCGGGGTACGAACGTCAGCGGAAGAAGCGCCGACGCTGCCGAGCGGGCCGCGGCGGAATGTCTGCGCCGGCCAGAACGGCTGCGGGAACCTCGAAGGTGAGCCAGTTCGCCAGGCGATCGTCTCCGAGCGCCCGCACCGCGCCGGACAAGCCGGCCGCACGGACGTCCGGGGTGTGGGCATCGCTCGCGACGAGGTGCATGAGCCCGAGGTCGAGGAGCCGGCGGCTCGCGCGGGATGCCCGGCCGCCGAGCCGGCCGTCGATGGATGCGGCCGTCACCTGGATGAGGACGTTTGCCCCCATGAGCGGCTCGAGAAGCTCAGGTCGTTCCTGCACGTCGAAGTTCCGCTCGGGATGCGCGAGGATCGGCTGGAAGCCTTGGACCCGCAGCCGGAAGAGTCGATCGGCCAGATCGAGCGGCCAGCCGACGTAGGGGGTTTCCACGAGGAGCGCTCGAGTACCGCCGAGGCAGAAGCGCATGAGCTCATCGACCGGGCGATCGAGCTCTCCCACGTCGAGCTCTCCGCCCGCGATCACCGTGACAGGCGGGCCGGCAGCCAAGAGCTCGGCGAGCGCGGCCTCCATCTGTTCGGGTGTAGTCGGGTAGTCGACGGCGCGGACGTGCGGTGTCGCCGCCAGAACCTCGACGCCGTCGGCGGCAACGGCCGCACACAGCTCGAGCGACTCCTCGAGCGTTGCCGCGCCGTCGTCGAGCCCCGGGAGCACATGGCTGTGGAGATCGATCAACGAGGCAACCGACGTAGCGGCACCGCGTGGGTCATCGCGCGAGTGTAGATCTCATCTTTGGCGCGCTCCCGGCGGCCGCGAACGGAGCGCCCGCGGCCGCCGAGCCCTCGAGTCGCTTCAGCTCCCCGCGACGCCGAGGATCGTGTGAACCGTGAAGCTCTCGCGGCGCGACTCGTCGACGATCACGCCGGCGGCGCGATACGCCGGGCCGAGCCGATCTTCGAAGAAGCGGTCGATCGCCTCCTTGCTCTCCCAGACGCTCACGGTCTGCCAGCCGCCCTCGCGCTCACCGCTGACGAGGAGGCGCGCCTCCGTCGGCGGTACCGGACCGCTTGCCGCGACATGCGCCATCACTGCCTCGAACTGCTCCCTCGTCTCGCCGGGCACGTCGACCACCAGGCAAATGAGGCCATCTGCTGTGCTTGGCATGCTCGCTCCTCTCTCGTAATTCGAGTACACTCTTTGTGTATTCGATTCATCAGGAGAGTAGCGAATTGGCAAAGGATGTCAAACCGAAGCGCCGGTACGACTCGAAACGGCGGCTCGAACAGGCGCAGGAGACGCGCCGCGCGATCCTCGCGGCAGCAAAGAAGCGGTTCGAGGCAGACGGGTACGCGGCAGCGACGGTCGCAGAGATCGCCGCGGACGCGGGCGTAGCGACCAAGACCGTCTACCTCGCGTTCGAGACGAAAGGGGGCGTCCTCCGGGGCCTTTGGAACCTGCTTCTCCGCGGCGAACAGGACGACCGGCCGGTCGCCGAGCAGGAGTGGTACCGCGAAGCGCTCGAGGAGCGCGACCCAGAGCGACAGCTGCGGCTGAACGCCCGAAACTCGACGCAGGGCAAGCAGCGGCTCTCCTCGGTCCTCGAGGTGATCCGCAGCGCGGCGTCGGCGGACGGCGAGATCGACGAGCTCTGGCAGCGCATCCAGAGTGACTACCGCGAGAACCAGCGCGCGATCGTCGCGGAGCTCGCGAAGCGCAAGGCGCTCTCCCCCGGCCTGGGCATCGAACGCGCGGCCGACATCCTCTGGACGATCAACCACCCGAACACTTGGCAGTTGCTCGTCGTCCAGCGCGGCTGGACGCCCGAGCAGTACGAGCAGTGGTCCGGAGATGCGGCGTGCCGGGAGCTGCTCGGCTAGCGGCGGTCGTGGAAGACGGCTTCGAGGTTGTGGCCGTTGAGAAGGAACAGCTAGGCGCCGGCTTCGGTGCGAGCCCTGGCAAATGAGCCGGACCCGCGTGCTGTGCGCTCGAGCTCTTCCAGCGTTGCGGCGGCGGCCGCATCGCGGGCGGCTGCGAGTTGCTCGGCCGGCAGCTTCGCCTCGAGCCGATCGAGGGTCGGACGGGCGGCGAAGGCGTAGGACGCGGGCATCTGCTCGTGACCCAGCGCGAACATGAGAATCACCACGGCCCGGTCCAGCTCCGCTGGATCTTCGGCGAGGCACGCGCCGATCCCGCTCAATGCAAGAAGCTCGAGCGAGACGGCCTGCGCGTCGTGAGCCCGCCCGACCGCCTCGTCGAAGCGCTCACGCGCCTCAGCGCCGTCCCCGAGCGCGAGTGCCGCAAAGCCGATGCGACAGAGCGCCGTGATCAGCCCCCAGCGGTGGTTGCTCTCGGAGAACGCCTCGTAGCCGGCGCGCCCGAGCCGCAACGCCTCGGAGTAGTTGCCCAGCCCGAACGCACTCATGCTCGCGCGGCTTAGCGCATAGCCCAACCCCGCGGCCTCGCCGACGGACGCGAATAGGTCATGCGCTTCGAGGTGGAAGCGAAGCGCGTCGCCGAAGCGCTCCTCGGCATCGGCGAGGAGGCCGAGCTTGCTAGTGGCGTACGCGCGCAGAATCGGGTTGCCGAGCCGGCCCGAAACGGCATGCGCCGCGTCGAAGGCCTCGCGTGCCGAATCGAGGTCATTCATCAGGAGTCGCGCGAAACCGAGATCCATCAGACCACCGCTCTCGGCGATCCCGTCGCCGGACGCCCGCGCGAGCTCCGCCCCCTCGGCGCTGAACGCTGCCGCCTCTGCGTAGACGTCCCGGTACACACCCCACATGCCCATGGAGCACAAGCAGTTGGCGAGCGCCCGCTCCAAGTTTCGCGCTCGCAGGATGGGCACGCAGCGGGTGGCGAGTTCCTCGGCTTCGGCGTCGTACCCCAGGCGGGCACCGATGGCGATCCGGTACATCGCCGCGGCCAGCGCGACAGCGCTCGCGCTTGCAGGGTCGTCGGCGTCGAAGCCGGCCGTCCGCTCGAGGCGCTCGAGCGTCTCGGCCCCCTCGTACCAAGCGTGCATCCAGAGGAATGTGTTGAAGGCCTCAAGCACCTCCAGCGCTGCGCGTTCGTCTGCCTCCGTCAGGATCCACTCGGCCGCAGCGCGAAGGTTGTCCAGCTCGCCGCGCAGCTCGTCCCGTGCGACCGCGAGTTCCGGGCCGATGAGTGCCGCCTGCCGCTCCAGGAGCATCGTCGCGTAATGACGTGCGTGCCGCTCGCGCGCGTCCGCCTCCTCGGCAGGGAGCAGGTGCAGCTGCTCGGCCGCGTACTGGCAGAGCAGCTCGTGCAGCTCGAAGCGGCCGAAGTCCGGACGGCGCAGGAGCGACTTCGAGACAAGCTCCGAGAGCAGACGCAAGTCGGCGCCCGTGACAGCCACGGCGGCGCTCCGATCGAAGCTGCCGCGGAACACGGACAACCGGGAGAACGCGCTGCGCTGGTCGTCGGTGAGCAGGCGCCACGACTGGTCGATGGCGGCCCGCAGGCTGCGATGTCGTTCCGGCACGTCCCGCATTGACGTGGCCAGGAAGTCGATGCCGCCCTCGATCTCGTCCGCGATCTCGGCGCAGGAGAGCACCGATGTCCACGACGCCGCGAGCTCGATGCCGAGCGGCATGCCGTCGACAAGCCGGCAGATGCGGAGCGCCTGCGCATGCCCAGCGCCGTCGAGGGCGAAGCCCGGTACGACTTGCGCGGCCCGCTCGACAAACAGGTCCACCGCCGAGGCGCTGCCATTCCCGTTTTCAGCGAGACCAAGGCCCTCGACCTCGAACACCCACTCGCTCTGGACGTTGAGCCGCTCCCGAGAGGTCGCCAGGAGCTCGACGTGCGGGGCGCGCTCGATCACCTCGGACAGGAACCCCGAGCCCTCGACGAGATGCTCGAAATTGTCGAGAACGAGCAATGTCGAGCGCTCGCTGAGGTAGTCCAGCAGCTGATCCTTCGCCGAAAAGCCGCTATGTGCACCGTCGACGGCGAACTGGATCGCCTCGGCGAGCGCGGGCGCAAGGAACTCCGGCGAGGCGACGGAGGCAAGCGAGATGAAGTGGACGCCGTGCGCATAACGGTCGACGCGCCGAGCGGCGGCCTCGAGAGCCAGTCTCGTCTTGCCCGCTCCGCCCTGTCCGACGAGCGTCAGCAGGCGACATCGCGAGTCTTCCAGCAGCAGGTTGATCGCGTCGAGTTCCGACGCCCGGCCCACGAAGGACGTTCTCGGCAATGGAAGGTTCCTCATGCCCGCCTCGATCGTCTTCAGCAGCGGGAAGTCGCACGGAAGGCCTTGAATCTCGAGCTGATAAATCGGCTCCGGGGTGCTCAGATCCTTGAGACGGTGCACGCCCAGGTCGCGGACGTTCCCGTCCACGAGCGCACGGGTCGTCGGCGAGAGCAGCACCTGCCCGCCGTGCCCCACGGCGGCGATGCGCGCACCCTTGTGCACGTCGAGGCCGACGTATCCCTCGTCGGTCAGCCGAGGCTCGCCCGTGTGCAGCCCCATGCGCACTCGAATCGGCCCGTCGGCAAGTGCGCGCTGACCATCGGCGGCGGCGGCGACCGCGTCCGATGCTCGAGCGAAGGCGACGAAGAAGGCATCACCCTGCGTGTCGACCTCAACGCCCTCGTGCGCGACAAACGCCGCGCGGAGTCGCCGCCGGTGCTCATGCAGCGCCTCCCCGTAGCCGTCGCCGAGCTCCTGCAACAGCCGCGTCGACCCCTCCACATCGGTGAACAGCAACGTCACCACACCGGTCGGGAGACCCGCCATCGCACACGATCATGCGCCTACGCCGGGTCGCTGTCCAGACAGCGTCGACACCCCGCTGTGCGATGAATCGGAGCACATGACGTGAACCAGCGGCACTGAGCAGCCTGGCCTACTCGTAGAACGCCATCCGCGCGCCCCGCCGCTGCATCAATATTCGCAGCTAACTATCCGGGTCGAGGACGAACGCGCCGTAGTACGTCGCGC
>Ga0070681_10001470_pt1 | contig 20792 bp, 11 predicted proteins | sample KBSC83BmetaG_FD_65650 | JGI IMG/M metagenome (GOLD analysis project Ga0070681, IMG submission 65650) | Corn rhizosphere microbial communities from Kellogg Biological Station, Michigan, USA - KBS C8-3B metaG | ecosystem: Host-associated > Plants > Roots > Rhizosphere | place: USA: Michigan... | reverse complement strand
ACCGAGCTTGTCGCGAATCGCGCCGGTGAACGAGCCTTTGACGTGACCAAACAGTTCGCTCTCGAGCAGACTCTCGGGCAGCGCGCCGCAGTTGATCGAGAGGAATGGCCCGTCGGAGCGAGCGGACAGCTCGTGGATGTATCGAGCGATGACTTCCTTGCCCGTTCCCGACTCGCCCTGTAGAAGCACAGTGGAATCCGTCGGCGCCACCGTTTCGACGAGTCGCAGAACATCGACCCACGCCTTGCTCGTGCCCACCGGACGCGAGACGCCTTGGCGCTCGTGCCTTCGAATCTCCTGCTTGAGCGACTTGTTCTCCGCGCGCAGCTTGCGATGCTCTGCGGCGCGTCTGAGAATCGCGACGAGCTCGTCGTTGCGGAACGGCTTCTGGATGTAGTAGAAGGCGCCTTCGTTCACGGCCTGCATCGCCGACTGCAACGTTGCCTGCGCGGTCATGAGAATGACCGGTACGTCCGGATCGCTCTGGCGCGCCGCGGCGAGAATCTCGACACCAGTGACATTCGGCATCCGAATGTCGGTGAGCACGATGTCGGGACTCAGCTCGTTGATGCTCTCCAACCCGGCTTTGCCCCCGTGCGCGACATGGGGCGCGAATCCTTCGTTCCGCAGGAGGATGTTGAGCGAATCGAGAATGCCGGTCTCGTCATCTACGACGAGCACACTCGGCTTTGCGGAAGCAACGTCAGGCACGAGGCCCTCCAAGCAACTCAGGCTCGTGGCGGAGGGCTATCTCGGCCGATACGCGCACCGGGCCAGCCCCCCCCACGGGCGCGTTTGCTTCACGTCCGCGCGGCAGCACGACGGTAAATCGGGTGCCGCCGCGCGAACTGTCGACGAAGATGTGACCGCGATGTGCTTCGATCGCGCGAAACACCACGGCGAGGCCGAGACCACTGCCGTTGGCTTTCGTGGTGAAGAACGGATCGAACATCCGGTCGCGAATCTCCGGAGGTATCCCGGGCCCGGCGTCGGACACGCGGATCGAGACGGCTTCGCCATCGAGGCGGAGCCCAACGGGCAACGGTTCCGCGGTGCCGAGCGTGAGCTCGACGCGAACCTCGCCCTCGTTTGGTGATGCCTGAATGGCGTTGAGCGCCAGGTTGAAGATCGCGCGGCGCAGCAGGTCCTCGTCGCCTTCGATCATCACCGGATCCCCGTCGGGAACGGCACAGATGACGCGCACACCTTCCGGCCGATCGGGGTGCGCTCCCGCGAGTGCGGATACGTCGCGAGCAACGACGGTGAGATCGACTGGCTCGGTACGCGTCACTCGCACGCGCGCGAAATCGAGGAACTCGCCGAGGAGGCGAGAGAGGCGATCGGACTCCCGCATCACCAGCGCCGTGAGAGTTTTCTGATCGTTCGACGTCGCCGGCATCCGCGAGATCTGTTCGACCGCACTACGGATGGACGCCAGCGGATTTCGGATCTCGTGCGCGAGCGAGGCACTCAGCTCGGCAATGCCTTCGAGGCGCTCGGCGCGGAGGCGGAGACCATCCATCCGCTTTTGGTCCGAGATGTCCTGGAAGATTGCAGTCGCCGTGCGACGCGCGCCGCTCTCCTCGTGTTCCGTGTAGGTCGTCGTCACGCCGACCGGAAAGCGCGTCGCGGCGTTGGATACCAAACCCTCGCCACGCGTCGTGCGCACTTTGAGCTGCGCCGCGCGCCGGATAGCCTCCGCCAACTCCGGCGCCACCGACGCAATCAGCTCGATCACAGGCTCGCCGATCCGATCGACGATTTGAATACCGAGCAGATGCTCGGCGGTCGGATTTGCGTAGAGCAGGCGCCCCTCGATATCGACGGTGATGACGCCACTTCTGATGTTGCGCAGAATGTCGTCGGCCTGGAGGCGCGACTGCTGCAGCGCAGCGACCAGCTGTCCTGCCCCCTCGCCACTCTCGCGCAGCTCAGCGCTGAGATACCGAATCACCAACGCGACGATCGCAATGACGCCGACCTGCAGCCAGACAGCGGCGTCCATCGGTCCCGGACCTGGTGTCGTCAGCGAGTCGGCGAAATACATGATGATGCCGAGCGCCGCGACGAACAGTCCGCCGCCGGTCGGAACCAGCAGCGACGACGTCGCAATGACCAGGATGTACAGCGCCGAAAATGGCGAGCTGCTTCCATTGGTGACGTGCACGACGGCGGTCACCAACAGAAGATCGAAGAACGCCTGGAGATAGAGGAATACAGCCCCGAGCCGCTTACGATAGACCTCGGAGTAGAGCGCCGAGATCACGGTGACGACGATCGACACCGCGAACGCAAGCGACGCGACGAGCGTCCGGCTCGAATCGCTCTCCGACCAGTTCGAGACGGCAGCGATGAAGATCGCGCTCGCCAAGCACAAACGGCCGATGAAGACCCACCGAATCAGCTGGCGAGGATCGAGAATTTGCTTCAGGGCTGGTTCGGAACCGCGGGGGGCAAGTCGCACGGAGGAGAGGAGGGCTTGATCCCGGCGTCGAGCACCGACCCCGGGTTGCAAACTGCGAGTGGCCCGAGACCCCGAACCGTTGCAATCTGCTATATCGCAGTTGACGATTCTCCCAGTGAATGGGTAATTGGATTTTCTTCTCGTCCCCTACCGAACCATGCCTGAGCGACCGTTTCTGGACGTGACCGACCGCGTCGCCATTCCCCGCACCGAATTGGAGTACCGTGCCACGCGGGCTGGAGGCCCCGGCGGGCAGCACGTAAATACCTCGTCCACCCGGATCGAGCTGTTGTGGGACTTGGAGAGGTCAAAGGCCGTGACCGACGACGAACGGGCTCGCATCCGCGAAAAGCTCGCGGCGCGACTGGACTCGGATGGAATGGTTCGCGTGGTGGCGAGCGACCGTCGCAGCCAGCAACAGAATCGGCAAGCGGCAGACGAGCGGCTCGCGGCGCTGGTTCGGCACGCACTGCACGTACCGAAGCGGCGGCGCCCAACCAAACCGACCAAGGCGGCCAAGGAAAAGCGGCTGTCGGACAAGAAACGCCGGTCCGAGCGGAAGCGGGACCGGCGGTCGGAGATGGACTAAGCCATCAGTGTTTTGAATTTACTTATGGCAGACTTCCGATCAGTCGGCGAACCTCTGGATCCGCGTCGCGCCACGCAGCGCGAGCGTATCCCGCATAGACGCGAGCGCTGTCCCCTTCCCCGGCCTGAGCGAAGAACTTCGACATATTGTAGTCGAGCTCACTGATCGGGACGTACCGGCCCATTGCGTCGAGTCGAGTGGCGTACGCGGTGCGCAGCGTCGCCGTCGCATCCCGCGGTCGACCAAGCGCCGATTGCGCCTTCGCCAGTTCGACGGTGGTGCGCGACCACGACTCGGCCGACGACCACGCGGCCGCTTTGAACTCTCGCTCCGCTTCCGCGTAGCGATGGGCCTGTGCCGCAACCAAACCGCGCGCGTGATGATAGAGTCGCCAATCGCGACCGTAGAAGCTGGATGTGCACGCGGCTTCGAGCGTGTCGGCGGTTGCCTCGAGGCCGATCGTGTCTCGCGTACCCGCGTACGAATCCGCGGCGAGTACGTGTGACCAACAGAATCCACGCGCTGATGCAGCGGGAACCGGGAGGGACGTGAGCCGCAGCGCGCCGGGATGACTCATTGCTTCGAAGCGACGCGCCGCGGCGGCATAGTCCCCGAGCAGGCGCATGTCATCGCCGATGATGATATCGGCAAATCCAGCCGCGTGCGGAGAGGCGACTGCGAGCTCTTTCATGACTCGAATCGACTCGCGATACTGCCCGCGCTCGCGTGCGAGAAGCGAGCGCAGATCCGCAATGCCTTCGATCCGCTCGGTGGTTGACGGTGCAGCCGCCATCACGGCGAGCGCCGAATCCGCTGCGGAGTAGCGGCGCGATATGATCAGGATGCGCGCGAGCGATTCGGTCGCCCACCAATCGCCGCCGGATAGCGCGAGCGCCCGTTGCATCGCCCAGAGAGCAGAGTCCGGCCGCTGCATATATGAATACGCCCACGCGAGCGAAGACCACGCAGACGCGCCGTCAGGCTGAATTCGAATCCACTTGCGAGACCAGTCGGCCGCACCGGCGAAATCGCCGCGCTGCCAATGCATCGACACGATCTGGAAGTAGGTCATGCACGGCGAACAGGGACCATTGCCTGCCGTCATCGCGAGTGAATCGATCGCCAGCTTCTGCAGCGCGACTCGCTCCGCCTCATCGAACGAATGGTGCGCGCTGAGTGTGCCAGCCAGTCGCGAATAGGAACGCGGGTCGCGCGGATAGCGCCGCATCAGCGCGCGCGCGAGCGCCTCGCTCCGTTCGCGCTCGCCCGCGAAGAACGCGGCCTCGGCTTCGGCGTCGAGACGGTCGAACTCGGAGGCACGATCGGCGTGTCGATGCATCACCTCTCGCAAGCGACGTGTCGTTGCGGAATCACCATCGGCAATGGCGATCGAGAGACGCATGTGCGTCGCACTGAAGAAGCCCGAGTCGAGCGCGACGGCGGCATCCACCGCGCGTTTCGCTTCGCTCAGCCGGCCGGACTGCCCCATGTCGACCGCGCGCACGTATTGCTGGTAAGCGTCGAGACTCGGGGTTTCGAGACCCATGAGATGCGAGCCCGGCGCGCTCACGTTCGCCGCGCCGAGGATTTTCACCGCCGCCTCGCCGGCAAGGGTGAGCGGATCCGCGCGCGTGAGAACAACGGTCTGCAACAGCGCGCCCGACCTCACGTCATGAATCGTCAGATCGAGAACGAGCTTGTCGCCGTCGCGAACGAGAGCTCCGCGCGCCTCCAGCGTCGCGCCGACACGTCGCGCGAGATCGCGGGCCGTTTCATCAGCAACAGGTTCACGCGTCGGCCGATCGGCGCCGCCGCTGCGCGCGAGCACGGCACGCACCTGCGCGGGAGGCGCCACGTCCACCGCGGAATTGTGCGCGAGCTGGCCCACGATCATCTGCGGCAGACCATCGGCGAGCCACGCGATCGTGGAATCGTGGCTCCCGAGCTCCATGGGCAGCACCGCGATCAACGGCTTCTTCGCAATAGCGGGATCGGATCGGTCTGGCAGCGTCGAGTCGCCGGGGCCTGAAGAGAATGCGAGAAGACTCACGAGCGCTGCCGCACCCGTGGCCGTCTGGCGCGCTCGGCGATTCCACACTGTATGACTCCGCGCAGCACGGCGCGGCACTGGCAACTGCTCCGCGGGTTTTGCCTGCGTGAGCTCTTGCGGTTGAATTGCGATTGGTGCCGCTGGAGCAGCGACAATCGGCTCTTGGCTCGGCGTGTCTGGCGCCGCCGTCGCCAACTGCTCGCGAATCCCTTCAGCGAGTGATCGCACCGCTGGTTCCGGCGAAAGCCGAAACTCGCGCGCGAGATGTGCCTTCAGCGCCTCGTATTCATCGAGCGCGTGAGCGAGCGCGGCTCGAGTGGCCGGCGCTTTCGACGCGTTGAGCAGATAGAGCGCGGCATCCACAGAGAGCGGCTGTGTGTCGAGCCACCGCCGCGCGAGCGCGTGGCATTCCTGCCACCTGCGGGTGCGCGCGAGCGCTTCACAGTGTTGCGCGCACGCCTGCAGAAAAAGCGCCTCGAGTCGGCGGCGCTCGCGTGACATCCATTGATCGAAAGTCGAGCTCGCGTCGACGTAGCAACCGTTGAGAAACGGACCGCCATAGAGCGACGCCGCGCGAGCATGCTCGCGGCCTTCGACCAGGCTTGCCAGGTCGAGCGCATCGACTGACAGCAGCGCATCAGATGAAAGGGCGACATCGGCGTCGCGCGTCGTGATTGCCTTGGCGCCGAGGCTGCGGCGAAGTGAGGAGAGCGCGTTGCTCAGCGAATGACGTGCGCGCGCCTCGTCCTGATCGCCCCAAAACATCTCTACGAGGGAATCGCGAGCGACAGGGCGTGGGGCCATCGCGAGCACGGCGAGCAGCGCGAGTTTGCGCCGCTGCTTCGCGAGCGATGGGTCTTCCTCACCTGTAGGTCCAACCCGCGTCAGACGCCCGAGAGTGACAAGCCTGAAGTGATTATCCCGCAACATGTTGATGACGTGAGGTGCAAATGATCGCGGCCTGTAACGTCTGCCGCGTGAAAGCAATCGAGGCTTTTGCACGCCGCCTGGGAACCACGCACCGAATTGGACGGACGCGTTCCTTACGCTTCCCACTGTGCGGCGTTTCAAACCGACACCTCATTCGGCAATTGCCAGAGGAACAGATGAAGCGCACAACCAGCATTACCGTGACCGCTACCGGCGCACTCGCGTTAGTCACGCTCGTTCTTCCGCCGGTTTACGCTCAGCGTCAGTCGACGGCGTCGAGTCCGACCAGCGCGAGCTCGAGCCCCAGCTCGAGCGCCAAACGTGCGGATCCCGATCGCACCTCAGGGTTCACGCTCGGTGTGTACACGCTCGCAGTGCCAGGCTTGTCGATCAGCGGCACCGACGTCGACGGCTCATTCGAGGCGAACTTCGGCCAGGGGCTCGGCGTCAGCGTCGACTACGGGTTCAATCGGATGTTCTCGGCCTTCGCGTCGCTCGACATCGCGAAACAGCAGACCGGCCCGCACACATTTCCGTCCGGCGACATGGGATTGTCGCACTTCGAGATCGGCGGCCGGCTCAATCTTCGGACGAGCGATCCGAACACGATTCCATATCTGAGCGCGAGCCTTGGACATCGCTCCCTGGGTGCCTACGTCACGGATGACCAGGGCGACAGCGGCGACTTCACGCTCTCGGGCAACATGCTCGCCGCAGGCGGCGGAATTCGCCACTTCTTTTCGCCGTCGTTTGCCCTCGACGGTGGCGTCGAGCTCGGGTACGGCAGCTTCAATCACATCTCCGGCAACGGAGACTCGTCTGAGGCACTCGTGAACGCGACGACATCCATTCGGCTGCGCGCAGGCGTGAGCTGGCGCCCGTAACCGATGCGATCATCACATCACAGGATACTGACATGTTTCGCATATTCTCATCGCCCGCGCGCATTCGCAGCGCGCTGCTTGTCTCCGCGGCGCTGCTCACCTCGGCGTGCAGCGATTCCACCGCTCCCAAGAAGTCGGCGAACGGCGGCGGCGCGAACGGAAACGGTGGAACCGGGACGGGAGCGAGCGGCACGTACACGCTTCGCGCCATCGACAGGAATTCGCTGCCGTACGACATCCATCGCGGTCCGTTCTTCGACGCGACGAACAAGCACTTCTACAATCAGTTGATCGTACGCGTCACGAGCGGCGCCATCGTGCTCGATCCGCTGGGAGACGTCAACGTCTGGCTCGATTACGCGATCACCGCGGACGGACAGTCATCGAACAAGCACGTCGAAAACGCCGGGACGTGGAAGATGGTCGGCAATCAGGTGACGATCTACGTGGACGGCAAAGCGACCGCGCAGTTCACGATTCAGAACGGACAGGTGGTCGAGAGCGCCGATGTGATTCCAGACGGCACGATGCACGAGTACACGTTTCAGAAGTAGGCTTCGCAGGTCAGCAGAACTGAGCGGCGTTCCGGATCGGATCGATCTGGAACGCCGTTTTGTTTTCCGGAAGACCCTTCCAGGACTATGCAACGGGCGTGTTGGCTTGACCGTGCACGCGACGTTTGAGCGCTGCGAGCGCATCTCGAGCGTGCGTCGCGGCCGGCAGTGATGGATAGCGATCGGCGATGCGCCGAAGCTCGGTGAGCGCGCGACGGGGATCGTCGAGCGGGCCTGTCAGCAGATCGACCAGGCGATTGCTCGCGTAGACGTCTTCGCCGGGCGTGACGGTTGGAATCCGCTGGATCTCGCGAAACAGCTCGGCGGCGCGCGTGTGGTTCTGGCGTTGGCGCGAGTAGAGCTCGGCGGCGCGAACGCGTGCGTCCACGTTCTGCGGCTGCTCGGCGATCACGGCCTCGAAGGACTCGAGCGCCTCGTCGAGTTGCCCGCGCATTACGAGCGACTGCTGATACGAGTACTGCTCCTTGTACGGTGTGCTGGTTCCGTCGACGGCGATGTGCTTCCACGCGCGGCCACTCAGCTCGCCGATCCCCCAGCCGGCGCCGCCGGCGATCGCGCCCGAGGCGATGCCGGTGGGCAGCACCCACCAGTGGAATCCGATTCGTGCAAACAGGACGCCGGTTACGGTTCCGAACACCATCACCCCGTAACCCCACGCCCGCAGGATCATGCCGGCGTCCGGACCGTGGCGATCGAAGAGGCTCTTTTTGTACGCGGGCTTTTCGTGCATGGCAACCCTAAGACGACGACGTGGGGGGATGATGTACCGAAATCGTGGGGGGTCTTGCCAGATGGCGCGAATCCTTTCAAATCAATTGCAACCCATGGAACGGGCCGAGGCTCGCTCGCGGACGTCAGTCAACGGCCGGGCTGGATCAACGCCGGGCCGCTTGACATGGGCTGTCGCGGATGGCCAAAGTTGCGGCGGGGCTTTCAGTTGATTCGACGTGACCCGTCAGTCGCCTGATGCGGTTAAGGGTGTGCCGGGTACGGAGATCCGAGCGCACCATTGCCCGTACTGTGGCTCCTTCCTCTGGTCTGCTCCTGCAGTACAAAGCCGTCGTGGACGATAGTCAACCACGATTCGTAGCACGTCCCCACCCCACGCTTGCTCACGGAGGCAAGTACGATGAATCCGATGAGGCGTCGAAACCTCGCCATCGGCGCAATGACGACTGCGTTATTGACGACCGCAGCCGCCGCTGGCCGCGCTCAAGGTACGCTCGTAGGAACGGTGACCGCTCAGCCAGGCGGCACTCCGCTTCAAGAAGCTCGAATCATGATAGTCGGTACCAGCTTGGTCGGTTCCTCAGGACCGGACGGCAAGTACCGCCTCGTTCGCGTTCCGAGTGGTACCGCCGAAGTACGCGTGATTCGTGTCGGCTACACGGAACAGAAGAAATCAGTGCGCATCGTCGAGGGCCAAACGGCGACCCTGGATTTCGGAATGTCGCCGAGCGTCGTTCAACTGGCCGAAGTCGTCACCACCGCAACGGGCGAACAACGCCGGGTGGAAGTGGGCAACGCCGTCGAGAACGTCTCGGTGGCGGACCTGACGGCATCGGCCCCAGTGCGCACGATCTCCGACGTGCTCACGGCGCGGGTTCCCGGCGTCATGGTGCAGTCGGGCACCCAGACCGGTTCCGGCCAGCGCATCCGAGTTCGCGGCATCAGTAGCTTGAGCCTGTCGAACGAGCCGATCTTCATCATCGACGGTATTCGCATGAGCTCGAACAACGGATCCACGTCGTTCGGCAATGGCGGCAACAACTTCAGCCGCCTGGGCGACCTCAGCCCAGAGGACATCGACAACATCGAGATCGTGAAGGGTCCTTCCGCGGCGACGCTGTACGGCACGGACGCGGCGAACGGGGTCGTGGTGATCACGACGAAGAAGGGGCGGGCTGGCAGCGCGCACTGGAACGTGTTCGCCGAGGGCGGCATTCTCGACGACCGCAACTGGTATGCGCCAAACTATACGCTCGCCGGCATGAGCGCCACGACGAAGAAGCCGCTCATCCTGCAGGGGCAGTGCTCGCTCGTGATGGTGTCGGCCGGGTCGTGCGTGAAGAGCGACGGCTCGAACGGCTATGACAGCGTTCGCATCTACAGCCCGATCACCGATCCGTCGGTCACGCCGCTCGGCCTCGGCAACCGCGACGCCGAAGGCGTGCAGGTCTCCGGTGGCACCGATGCGGTCCGGTACTTCATGTCGGCCGGCCGCGACAACGAAGTGGGCGTGTTCCGGCTCGACGACTACGAGAAGCACCGGTGGGATTCGCTCGGCGTCACGATCCACCCGTGGCAGATGCATCCGAACACGCGCCTGCTGAACACGTTCCGCGGCAACATTGCCGCCCAGGTCAGCTCGCAGTTCGACGCATCTCTGAACTTCGGCTATAACAGCGTGGACGCGTTGACGAGCAACGAATCGAACAACACGGTCGGCATCGGCTCGCAGTCGTTCGGCGGACCAGGCTACCGCAACAACGGCGTCGTGAAAGGCCTGGCGGACTCGCTGCTCGGCTACCGCGCCGGCACGCCGGGCCTCGTTTGGGCGGAAAAGCTCCAGCAGAACGTCAACCGCATGATTCTGGCGTCGAACATGAACTGGCGTCCGACGAGCTGGATCCAGTCGCGCGCGAATTTCGGGGCCGACTTCACGGATCGTGTCGATACACGCCTGCACGAGAATGGCGAAGGTTGGCCGCTCACGGCGACGTACCGCGACGGGCAGGCGTTCAACGCTCGCACCAATATCATGAATCTGTCGGCCGACATCGGCGCGACGGCGAACTACAACCCGTCCCGCTTCAACTGGTTGAACTTCAAGACCACGGTCGGAACGCAGTACAACAACTCTCGCCTCGACCAGAACCAGGCTGGCGGCACCACCCTTCCGCCGGGTGCGATCACCGCGAGCGCCGGCGCAACGAACAGCGCGAGCGAAGGCTTCACGATCCAGAAGACGTGGGGAATTTTCGTCGAGGAAGGCGCAGCGTTGCGCGACCGCCTGTTCCTCACGGCCGCCGTTCGCACCGACCAAAACAGCGCGTTCGGCACGAACTTCCAGCGCGTCTACTACCCGAAGTACAGCCTGTCGTGGGTGATCTCCGACGAGGACTTCTTCCCGAAGAACTGGCTGACGGAGCGAATCAGCAACCTCCAGTTGCGTCTGGCGAACGGCGCGTCAGGCGTGCAGCCGGGCCCAAACGACGCTCTACCGACGTTCTCGGCCGGCTCGGCGAGCATCAACAACACCGACGCGCCGATCGAAACCTCCAACGCGATCGGCAATCCAAACCTCAAGCCCGAGCGTTCGGTGGAGTGGGAGGGCGGCTTCAACTCGCGGTTGTTCAACAATCGGATCCAGTTCGATCTGACCTACTACTCCAAGCTCACCCACGACGCGCTCATCAACGCGATCATCGCGCCGTCGCTGGGCTCCGGAGCAACGCGTCAGGCGACCAATCTTGGCTCGATCAAGAACGCAGGATGGGAGGTCACGCTCGGCGGGCAGATCATCGACCGCAAACAGCTGGGCCTCGACTTCCATTTCAACACGTCGCTCAACGCCAACAAGGTCGTGAGCCTGGGCACCACGCCGCCGCAGATCGGCGTCACCAACTGGACGGTCGTGGGCTACCCGATCGGCGGAATCTGGGCGAAGCCGATCATCGGGTGGAAGGACGCGAACGGCGACGGCATCCTCACGGTGCCGGAAGTCCAGATCAAGACCGACACGCTGTTCGACGGCGACCATAACGTGATCGGCGTCGGAACCTTCCGCGGCTATGCCGAGCCACGCTACCTCACGACGTTCACCTCGGGTATCGACCTGTTCAATCATCACCTGCGCATTCAGAACCTCTTCGATTGGCGCGGCGGCAACAGGTACTACAACAACACGGAACGCATCCGCTGCACGCGGCCGAATTGCAACGGGCTGTTCAATCCCGGTGCGTCGTTCGAGGAGCAGGCGATGGACGTGGCGGCGCTCTACGCGCCGGAGAAGACGCTCGACGGCTACTACCAGCCGGGCGCGTTCGTGAAGTGGCGCGAGGCGACCGTGACGTGGGATCTGCCGCAGATGCTTCTCTCGCGCACTCGCGCGCGCAACGCGAGCGTCGTGTTCTCGGCGCGCAATCTCAAGCTGTGGACGAACTATCGCGGCTCGGACCCGGAGAGCGACTACACCGCGACCGGCGGCGGCGACACGCCGAGCGAGTTCCAGACCTTTGCGGCCCCGACGCTGTTCCAGATCCGTATCAACCTTGGCTACTGACCTCCACCACCACTGACAGATGAGAATCCCAAAGCAAAGTGGACGGGCGGTCAGGGTGACGCTCGCGACGATCGCCGGCATTGCGCTTGCCGGCTGCGATACGATCAAGACCAACCTGCTCGAAGCGGTCGATCCGTCGATCATCAATCCGGCCTCCGTGCAATCGGCGGCGGGTGCCACGGCCGTCCGCAACGGCGCCCTGTCCCGCTTGCGCGCCGCGACCGCGGACGGCGAGAGCACGTGGCTGTTCGGTGGACTGCTCGTGGACGAGTGGGCCACCAGCTCCACGTTCGTGCAGAACGACGAGACGGATCAGCGCTCCATTCAACTCAACAACTCGACCGTCCAGGGCGATCTGCGCGCGCTGTACCGAGTGCGCACATCCTCCAACCAGGCCATCGGGCTCCTCAGGAAGTACAAGCCGACGCCGACGGCCGACATCGGCGAGATGTATTTCGCTCGCGGCTTCGCCGAGTTGCAGTTGGCATCAGACTTCTGCAACGGCATTCCATTGAGCGATGGCGCCGCTGATCCGGCGGTCCTCGGCAAGCCGCTCACCGTAAAGGATGTCTTTGCGGTCGCGTCGGCCTCGTTCGACTCGGCGATGGCGTTGAGCACCGCCACGGACGCCGCATCGCTCCTGGTCAACCGGGCGTCGCGCATCGGGAAAGCGAGAGCACTGCTCGGCTCGGGCATCAGCAATGCGGCGGCGGCAGCGGCGCTCGTCACGGGCATTCCGACGAGCTTCCGGTATGATGTCACGGCGTCCTTGACCGGCGGGAGCAACACGCTGTGGGACCAACCGGCAAGCCAGAACCGATACATCATCGGCGACAGCATCACCGGCAAGGACCGCACGATTCTCGTGAAGAACGCAATTCCGTTCTTCTCGGCGAACGACCGCCGAGTTCCGGCCCACTATCAGGTCGCCGGGAAGGATACCGCCAAGGCGCAGGATGGCAGTACGCTCGTGATCGAGGCGGACAGCCTGTGGGGCCAATCGACCGCGGTCGCGTTGACCTCGGGCATCGACGCGCGTTTGATCGAAGCCGAAGCGGCGCTCAAGGCGGGCGACGCCGCCGCCATGATGGCGATTCTCAACGCGTTGCGCGCGGCGCCGCAGCAGATTACGGCGCCGAGCCCCACGTCGACCGGGACGCACCCGGGATGGACGACGCCAGTGCTTCCGGCGTTGACCGATCCGGGCTCGCTCGACGCTCGCGTCAACCTGCTGTTCCGTGAGAAGGCGTTCTGGACGTTCAGCCGCGGCCAACGCCTCGGCGACCTCCGCCGCCTCATTCGCGACTACGGCCGCGCCGCCGACGGATCGAACGCGGGTGGTTATCCGTTGGGTACGCACTACAAGGGTGGCGTGTATGGCATCGATCTGAACCTGCCGGTCACCACCGACGAGCAGGTGGGCAACCCGACCAACTTCACGGGCTGCCTCGACCGAAAGGCGTGATTGCCTCGGCGAGTGTACGATGAGAGGGGGAGGCGGCCGGTCCGCCTCCCTTTTTTCACGCCTCATCCCGATCTTGCGGGCCATCGGGCGGAACCATCGGCGGGCTTACCGAGTTGGCCCGTTCGAGAAAGCGAGGGCCGCGAAGCGTTGCCGTGTCTTAATGGTAAGCGCCGCCAGTCAAGCATCTCGGGGGGCGAGAGCGACCACAGCGGCACCTTGACGTAGGCGGGGGGAGACTAGTGCTTCAAGGGGAAGGCAGCATCCGAGTGAGCGCCGCTGAAGGCACGCGGCACACTCATCGAGTCTTGCGGTTGAGGCAGGAGGGGCACGTTCATTGCGCGAACGGGCGCAGACGGGCCCCCAGCAGTACAGCCGCTTGGCGCTCGAATCGACTCTTTCGCTGCGGCTCGTCCGCGGGACAATTCATGATCCGACTTCGCACGCGCTGGGCGGTGCTGTTAGCGCCCGTCTTGGCGCTCGTGTCGTCCGTTCCGGCTAGCGCCCAGGAATATTTCGGGCGCAACAAAGTTCAGTATGAGCGCTTTGATTGGAAGATTCTCCGGTCGGATCACTTCGACAATTTCTTCTACCCGCCGGAATCGCTGATCGTCCATGACGCAGCGCGCATGGCGGAGCGTTGGTACACGCGCCACTCGGACACCTTCCGTCACGCGTTCGATCGCAAGTCGCTGATCTTCTACGCCGATCATCCGGACTTCGAGCAGACGAACGTCGTTGGCGAGCAGCTCGAGGAAGGCACCGGCGGCGTCACGGAGTCGAACCGCACGCGCGTGATCATGCCGTTCACCGGCATCTACGCGGACAACGATCACGTGCTCGGTCACGAGCTCGTTCACGTCTTCCAATACAACATCGCTGAAGGTACGCCCGGCGGTGGCCTGATGCGGTTGGACGCGCTGCCGCTCTGGCTCATCGAAGGTATGGCGGAGTACTTCTCGCTTGGCCGAGAGGATCCGCTCACCGCGATGTGGATGCGCGACGCCGTGATGCGCAACAAGTTCCCGACGATCAAGCAGCTGACCACTGACCCGCGCTTCTTCCCGTATCGCTACGGCCAGGCCCTGTGGGCGTACGTCGGCGGGCGTTGGGGCGATCGTTCGATCGTCGAGGTGTATCGCACCGCCCTCCGCATCGGCTGGGATCAGGCGTTGATCCGCGTGCTCGGCGAGAATAGCGATTCGCTGTCGAAGGACTGGGCTGCGGCGAACCGCGCGATGTATCTGCCGCAGGTTGCGGGACGCCAGCACCCTGACAGCGTCGGCAGCAAGCTTGTAGGCCTTGCGCGCAGCGGCGACTACAACCTGGCGCCGACCATCAGTCCGGACGGCAAGCTGTTCGCGTTCTTCTCGAGCCGCAATCTGTTCAGCATGGACCTGTTCGTCGGCGACGCGACGACAGGCAAAGTGATCAAGAAGCTCGGCGGCCCCTCGAGCGATCCGCACTTCGACGCGATCAGCTTCATCAATTCTGCCGGCGATTGGTCACCGGACGGTGGCGAGTTCGCGTTCATCGTCTACGCCGACGGCAACAACGAGATCGCGATCCTCAACACGCGTTCGACCAATGTCGACCGGCGCATCAAGCTGCCCGGCATCGGCTCGGTGAGCCACGTGTCCTGGTCGCCCGACGGCAAGACGCTGTGCTTGTCGGGACAGGCGGGCGGCATCAGCGATCTCTATCTGCTCGACCTCGAGAAGGGCACGATCCGCCAGCTGACGCACGACCGCTACGCCGACATTCAGCCGACGTGGTCGCCCGACGGCAAGACGATCGCGTTCGCAACGGATCGCGGGTCCACGACCGATTTCAACACGCTCAAGTTCGGGCCGCTGCAGCTCGCGACGTACGATCTGGCGACGGGCCGCATCAGCGTGTTCTCGCCGTTCGCACGGGGCAAGCATATCAACCCACAGTTCTCGCCTGACGGCAATGACCTGTTCTTCATCTCGGATCAGGACGGCTTTCCTGACGTCTATCGCCTGAACCTCGCGAGCGGGCAGGTCTTCCGCATCACGAACGTCTCGACCGGCGTCAGCGGCATCACGACGGTCTCGCCTGCACTGTCGGTCTCACGCCAGACCGGCCGCATGCTCGTGAACACGTTCTACGATCAGGGCAACGAGATCCGTGGCTTCGACAAATCGCAGACGGTCGGTACGCTCGTGTCCACGCCGTCGATCGCGTGGGAGGGCGCGCAGCTGCCGCCGCCACAAGTGACGCGCAGCCTCGTACTGGGCTACCTCGCCGACGCAACGAGCGGCTTGCCGAGTGGCAGTGACTTCCAGGTCATGCCGTATCACTCGGAGTTCTCGCTCGACGCGATCGGACAGCCGAGCTTGGGCGTCGTCGCTGGTGGACCGTTCGGAACCGGCTTGGCTGGCGGCGTGTCGATGATCTTCGGCGATCAGTTGAGCGATCGTCAGATCTTCGCCGCGATTCAAGCGAACGGCACGGTGAAGGACATTGGCGGCGCGCTGCAGTACTACAACATGAAGAACCGGTGGAACTACGGCATGGGCATCGAGCACGTACCCTATCTCACCGGACAAGTGTACTTGCAGGACACCACCATCGATGTCGGCGGAGGGCAGCAGGTCGCTGGCTACTCAGTGAATCAGCTGCTGCAACGCGTGTACATCGATCAGGCGGCGGTCTTCACACAGTACCCGTTCTCCATGACGAAGCGTCTGGAGTTCACCGCCAACATCACGCACTACGGCTTCGATACTGAGCTGTTCAAGACGACGTTCGTCGGCAACACCATCGTGGACCAGACCGACGAAAAGCAGTCGTCGATCTACAAGCCGATCTGGTTCGCGGAGCCGTCGCTTGCACTCGTCGGGGATAATTCCTTCGAGGCATTCACGTCGCCGGTGCAGGGGCAGCGCTATCGCGCACAGATCACGCCGACGTTCGGCTCAGTACAGTACACGAACGCGCTGCTCGATTATCGAAAGTATGTTTTCCTGCGTCCGTTCACGTTCGCGGTACGCGGAGTATCGCTCGGCCGCTACGGATCGGGCGCCGAGGATCCGAACACGACGTGGCCGATCTACCTCGGCGAAGAGACGCTGATTCGCGGCTACGGCTACGGCTCGTTCAACAGCGACGAGTGCCAGGTCGACAATCCGCAGCCGAATACTCAGACCGCGCAGGCCGGCTGCCCGGCGTTCCAACGCCTGTTCGGCAGCAAAGCCGCGGTGGCGAATGTCGAGTTCCGAATTCCGCTGTTCGGCACGGAGGGGTTTGGACTCTTGAACTTCCCCTTCCTGCCCACCGAAGTGTCGCCATTCTTCGACGCCGGTGTCTCCTACACGAATTCGCAGAACCCTGATTTCCGCCTTACGCGAACGGCAAACGTGGTCCCGCAGAACTGTACGCCGAGCGGCGCGTCGACGGTCTCGCAGATCCAGCAGCTGGCGTACTACCCGTGCGCGGATCGCATTCCGGTGTTCAGCACGGGCGTCTCGTTCCGATTCAACCTGATGGGTTACGCGATCCTCGAAGCATACGCCGCGCATCCGTTCCAGCGGCCGAAACGAAATTGGGTCTGGGGATTCCAGTTGGCGCCGGGCTGGTAACGGCCGGCGACGGGCGACGGGCGACGGACGACGGACACGAAAATGAGAGGCTCGTAGTGGCATGGGTCGCCGCTGCGAGCCTCTCACTTCGTTTCCCGTTTCCCGCTTCCCGCTCCCGCGCCTCACCACTCATACAGCGTGCGATACACCTGCGCATTCCGCTGCACGATCCGCACGTAGTCGCGTGTCTCGGCGAATGGAATTCGCTCCGCGAACAGCTCCGGATCGTCGGCGCCAGGTTTCGTCGACCATCGCGTCACTCGCGAGCCGCCCGCGTTGTACGCGGCGAGCACGCGAGGCAGAGCACCATACTGCTTGAAGTACGACGCGAGATGCGAAGTGCCGAGTTGAAGGTTCGCATCCGGATCGAGTAGCAGAGCGGGATACCACACCGCGAACGCCGTGTTGCGCGACACTTCCTGCCCGACTGACGGCAGCAGTTGCATCAGCCCGCGCGCACCGGCGACGGACACCGCTCTCGCGTTGAAGCTGGACTCTTGTCGAATCACACCAGCAACGAGCGCGGGATCGAGTCCGCGTGCCTTCGCATCGCGCGCGAGCTCGTCCTGATCGAGAATCGGAAAGAGCAGCCGATACGTCACCGCGTCGCGACGGCCGGAGTCGACGAGCTTTTGCGCGATACGAATCGCGCGAGGTACCTGGCCGTGCTCCGCGAATGCGACCGCGATCGCGGGCGCGCGACCTGGGTTCTTCGCCGCAAGCTCGTCCAGCGCGTCGTACTCGAAGCGCGCTTCCAAATCCATCCCGAGCCGCTCGAGCAGAGCGGCGCGCGCAATCGCGTTGTCGACCTGGGCATCGTGCGGAATCGCCGCGCCCGGACCCGATGGCGACCACGTTTCGCCCGCAAGCTGCCGCGCGCTCGCCAACCCATAGTACGACAGCGGCTGAAGACGAAGAATCTCCCGCCACCGTGCAATCGCAAACGCGGAGTCGCCAAGGCTGATCCATGCGCGCCCCGCCCAGTACCTCGCGGCCATTGCGTCGTCAGCGCGCGGGAATCGAAGCACGAGCGAATCGAGCTCGCGAGCGGCAGTGGCGGCATCGCCACCGGCGAGCGCGATGATCGCCGCGTTGAAGCGAGCTTCGGGAGCACGTGCGCTCGTCGGATATTGCCGGTAGAGTTGCTGATACAGCGCGCGGGCCTGCGGATCGTTGCCGTCGTCGGTCAGCAGATCCGCGAGAAGAAACATCGACGCGCTCGCCGCGTTCGAATCGTTCGGAAACTTCGCGACGATCGAGCGAAGCGCGGTCTTGGTTGCGTCGCCGCCACTCGACGTGAGCAGGACGCGCGCACGCGCATATGCTGCGCGGCCCGCCAGTTCGCCGCCCACGGAATCGAACTGCACGAGCGCATCTCGCGTGCGACCTGCGCGTGCGAGCGACTGCGCATACGACATTCGATCTACGCCCAGCACCGGAGTTCGTGCGGCCATCGCGCGCTCGTAGCCCGCGACGGCACGCTGTGGCACTCCAGCCACGATCGCCCCCTTCGCGACAATGAGCTCCTCGGCCGGCGCCAACCGGCCGAACTCTTTATCCAGGACGTCGATAGCAGTTCGAATGTCGGACGGACCGTTTCGTCCTCCGATAAAAGCAAGGAGCGCGGACTTCACCGCGTTTCGGCTCGCATCGTCCGTCGCAATCAGGAGACGCAGACGGAGCGCCTGGACCGTTGCGCCGAGTGCTGTGTAGCGCTGCGCGGCGCCGGCGGCATCACCAAACCGCTCGCGGGCGAGCGCCTCGGTCCACGCGACGCGCGGTTTCGCCGCCGGCAAAGCGACCTTCGCGAAATACGCCGCACGCGCCGCCGAATCGCGTTCGACGCCCGCGGCCCGGAGCTCGATCCAGTCTCGAATTCCGCGCAGCACGCCCGCGCTCTCCCCAGCTCTCGCGTACGCGGCAGCCGCACTATCGGTGGCATTATTCCGCTCGAACGCGCGAGCGACGAGGACGAGACGCGTCGCCCGAATGTCGTTCGTCTTTGCGTCGCGGAGAGCCGCCACCGCATGCCGGAGTGCAATCGTGTCGGCACCGCCGCGCTCCAGCGCCGAGCGGGCGAGCAGCTCGCGCCCTTCTCCCTCGAAGAGTGTGTCGATCCAGGGCTGGCCTGCGAGCAGCTTGTCGACCTCGACCCAACCGTTCCAGCCGGCCGCGGCGCGCGCCGCGACGACGATCGCCGCGGGTGTCCGGCGCGACGGATTCTTGAGGACTGGCGCCATCGTCTGCGTCGCCCGCCACGGGTGGCCGGCGTCGATGGCCGCCTGCGCCGTCGCGAGCTCGTCGTTGCCCGAGATGGCCTGTACGAGGCCCGCGCTGGTGGGAAACTGCCCCACCGGAGCGCCAACCACATCCCCCGCTGCGCTCGCCTTGTGCGGCTTCTCGCACGAGGCAAGCGCCACGGCGACGAGCACGACGATGCGCTTCATTGCGATGACTGGATTCAGGATTCGTACCTTGCGAGCCCGGCTTGAGTTGCTGAGCGGGCTTCTGGGTCCGTACCTTAGCTGCCGCTCATGCTGAAATCGACTCCGTTTCATACCCGGACAGCGCCACTTGTGCGCGCTCAGACCTGGCGACGCTGGGCCGGGCATCAGGTCGCCAGCGCGTACGAGCCTCATCCCGATCGGGAGTATGCGGCGATCCGCAACGCCGCCGCGCTGATCGACGTCTCACCGCTCCACAAGTACGTGATCACGGGTCCCGACGGCGTGCGCCTTCTCGACCGGATGGTCACTCGGAACGTGAAGAAGTGCGCGGTTGGTCAGGTGCTGTACACACCGTGGTGCGACGCACACGGAAAGGTGATCGACGACGGGACGATCAGCCGCCTCGACGAAACGACATTCCGCCTCACCAGCGCCGAGCCGAACCTGCGCTGGCTGTCGATGAATGCCGTCGGGATGGACGTCTCGATCGAAGACGTGTCTGACCAGACTGCGGCACTCGCACTCCAGGGACCCCTCGCGCGCACCATCCTGCAGCAGCTTTCACCCGCAGACTTCGGCAAGCTGAAATATTTCCGGCTCGTTCACACGACCATCCGCGACATCCCGGTCACCATTTCGCGAACCGGCTACACCGGCGACCTCGGCTACGAGCTGTGGGTCGATGCCGATCGCGCGGTTCCGCTGTGGGACGCAATGATCGATGCGGGCACTCCACACGGAATGACGCCGGCCGGCATCTGGGCGCTCGACATCGCGCGCATCGAGGCCGGGTTGATCATGCTCGACGTCGACTACTACTCGGCGCATCACGCGCTCATTGCCGACCAGAAGTCGTCACCGCTCGAGATCAACCTGGCTTGGACCGTCGGCGCGGACAAAGGACCGTACAATGGTCGCCGCGCGATTCGCGCCGAAGCGGCGCGCGGGTCGTCGTGGTCGTTCGTGGGCGTCGACATCGACTGGACGTCGCTCGAGCGCGCATACGCCGAGCGACACCTTCCGCCGCAGTTGCCGGCGATCGCATGGCGCGGGAGCGCACCGATTTCTCGCCGCGGACGACAGATCGGCTACGCGACGAGCGGATGTTGGTCGCCGCTGCTCAAGAAGTATCTCGCCCTCGCGCACATCCAAGCGCCGGACTTTGCGCCGGGAACGCCCGTCGAGATCGAGCTCACGGTCGAGCATCGTCGCAAGCACATCGACGCCACGGTGACCAAGCTGCCCTTCTTCGACCCCGAGAGAAAGCGCGCGTGACGAGCATGCGCTACGACGCCATCGTCATCGGCGGCGGCCACAACGGTCTCGTGTGCGCCGCGTATCTCGCGCGCGCCGGGCGCAAAACGCTCGTGCTCGAGCGACGGCCGCTCCTCGGCGGCGCCGCCGTCACGGAAGAGATCTTTCCCGGCTTCAAGTTTTCGGTGTTCTCATATGTGGTGAGCTTGCTCCGGCCGGAGATCATCCGCGAGCTCGAATTGCCGCG
>Ga0070681_10001469_pt1 | contig 20793 bp, 19 predicted proteins | sample KBSC83BmetaG_FD_65650 | JGI IMG/M metagenome (GOLD analysis project Ga0070681, IMG submission 65650) | Corn rhizosphere microbial communities from Kellogg Biological Station, Michigan, USA - KBS C8-3B metaG | ecosystem: Host-associated > Plants > Roots > Rhizosphere | place: USA: Michigan... | reverse complement strand
CCTCACTCGACCAGGCGTGCGCGGGCATCCAGACCATCGTCACGACCGTCACGACGACTCGTTCGCGCCAACCCGGCGACAGCATCGAGGCGACCGACGAAGCAGGACAGTTGAATCTCGTCGACGCGGCGCGGGCGGCGGGTGTCAAGCGTTTCGTCTACGTCTCGTACTCGCGGCAACTCGTCGACGACGGTCCGCTGACGCATGCGAAACGTGCCGTAGAACAGCGTTTGATCGACAGCGGGATGACGTACGTCATCCTCCGGCCGAGCTACTTCATGGAGGTGTGGTTGGGTCCGAACGTCGGTTTCGACTATGCGAATCGTCAGGCGACGATCTACGGCGACGGCGGGCGCAAGATCAGCTTCATCTCCCTCGCCGACGTCGCGGAATTTGCCGCGCGAAGCGCCGTGGCAAGCGGCGGCAGCGAGACGATCGAGCTAGGCGGTCCGGAAGCCGTCGCCCCGCTTGATGTGGTTCAGATCTTCGAGGAGATCGGCGCCGCGCCCTTTGCGGTGCAGCGGGTGCCCGAAGACGCGCTCGAGGCCCAGTTCGCCGCCGCGCCGGATTCGCTGCAGAAATCGTTCGCTGGACTGATGCTCGATTACGCGCGAGGAGACGAGATCCCGATGGACGAAACGCTGAAGCGGTATCCGCTGACGCTGACGTCCGTGCGTGAGTACGCGCGAAGCGTGCTGACCGATCGCTAGACTGTTCGCTACCATTCCGGTCCTGGCCCTACCATATTCCTCGGCGCCATGGCCGCAAAGCAATCGACGGTGTTGGACGCCCGGGCCTTCGACCGGACGCTCCGCCGGATCGCCGATGAGATCGTAGAACTGAACAACGGGACCGACGATCTCGTCATTGTAGGAATTCAGCGCCGCGGGGCTCAGCTCGCGGCGCGAATCGTGTCCAGCATCAGCGACCGCGAGAAGGCGAACGTTCCGCTGGGCGCGCTCGACATCACGCTCTACCGCGACGATCTCCAAACGATTGGACCGCGGCCGGTCGTCGGGCAGACGCAGATTCCTGTCGACATCGACGGCCAGGTGGTCGTCATCGTCGATGACGTTCTGTACACCGGGCGCACGGTACGCGCGGCGCTCGACGAGTTGGCCGACTTCGGCCGGCCACGGCGAATAGCCTTGGCGGTTCTGATAGACCGCGGCGGGCGCGAGCTGCCCATTCAGCCGGACATCGTTGGCAAAACGATCTCCGCCGAACCCTCCCAACGGGTGGACGTGTTGGTCGAGGAGCTCGACGGCAAGAACGGAGCGGTCATCGCCGAGCGGGAGCCCGCGACGTGACCTTGTCGCTTGGGAAGGATCTCCTCGGGCTCGAGCCACTGAGCGGCGAGCAGATCCAACTCATTCTCGACACGGCCGAACCATTCAAGGAGATCAGCGAGCGGGCGATCAAGAAGGTCCCCACGCTCCGCGGCGCGACGATCGTCAACCTGTTCTTCGAAGCATCGACGCGCACACGCGTCTCGTTCGAGTTTGCCGAGAAGCGTCTGTCGGCCGACACCGTCAATGTCGCCGCGTCCGGCTCCAGCGTGTCCAAGGGCGAGACGCTCGTCGACACAGCGCGGAACCTCGAGGCGATGCGGATCGACATGGTCGTCATCCGCCACGGCGCGTCGGGCGCGGCCCAGTTTCTCGCCGAACGCATCGAATCGAACGTGATCAATGCCGGCGACGGAACGCACGAGCATCCGACGCAGGGGCTGCTCGACATGCTCACGCTGCGCGACCACTTCGGCAAGCTCGCCGGCCTAAAGGTGTGCATCGTCGGCGACGTGCTGCACTCGCGCGTCGCCCGCTCGAATATCTGGGGGCTGACGAAAATGGGGGCCGAGGTCGGCATCTGCGGACCGCGCTCCCTCCTGCCCAACGCGATCGACGAGCTTGGCGTGACGGTGTTCGATCGCGTCGAGGCGGCAATCGAGTGGGCCGACGCGCTCAACGTCCTGCGCTTGCAGCTCGAGCGCATGACGGCGGGCTACATCCCGTCACTCCGCGAGTACAACCGCGTCTTCGGCGTGTCGCGCGAGCGGCTGGAGCGTGGGCCGCACGAGGTGCTCATCCTTCACCCGGGTCCAATGAACCGCGGCGTCGAGATCGACTCCGACGTCGCCGATGGCCCATTCAGCGTAATTCTCGATCAAGTGACCAACGGCGTCGCGGTGCGAATGGCGGTGCTCTATCTGCTCTCCGGCGGCCGGCCGGAGCTGGCCGAGGCGGCAAAGTCTGGCGGCGGCGCGAGCGCGGCGAAGGGGAAGCGGAGCGCGGATGACTAAATCCATATTACTCCGCGGTGGGCGCGTCGTGGATCCGTCGCAGAACATCGATCGCGTCGCCGATGTGTTGGTCGTTGGTGACAACATCGAGGCCGTCGGTGACAGAATCGCGGAGTCGGTCGAGGGCCTCTCGGGCCTGGAAACCATCGACTGCGGCGGTCTCGTCGTGGCGCCGGGGTTCATCGACGTTCACTGTCATCTGCGCGAGCCGGGCCGCGAGGAAGTCGAGACGATCGCGACAGGCGCCCGCGCGGCCGCGGCGGGTGGATTCACCGCCGTGTGCGCAATGCCGAACACCGACCCGGTGACCGACAATCAGGCGGCGGTCGGCTTCATCATCCGACAGGCGACGCTCGCCAACGCGGCACGCGTCTATCCGATCGGCGCCATCTCAGTCGGCCAGCGTGGCGAATCACTCGCCGAATTCGGCGAGATGGTGGCGGCGGGCGCTGTCGCCGTGAGCGACGACGGAAAACCGGTCGCCAGCGCGCACCTTATGCGCACGGCGCTCGAGTACGCGCGCACGTTCGGCATCCCGGTGGCCGACCACTGCGAGGAGCCGACGCTCGCCAAGGGCGGCGCGATGAACGAGGGCGTCACCTCCGCCCGACTCGGCCTCAAAGGCGTTCCGGCCGAGGCCGAAGAGATCATGGCGATCCGCGACATCCTGCTCGCGCGCCGCACGGGCGGCCACGTCCATCTCTGCCACATGAGCACGCGCGGCTCGGTCGAGTTGATTCGCTGGGGAAAGGAGCGCGGGATCAACGTGACAGCGGAGGTGTGCCCGCATCACATCTCGCTCACCGAGGACGCCGTCGAAGGGTACAACACGAACGCGAAGATGAATCCGCCATTGCGCACGGCAGACGACGTCGCGGCGCTGCAGGAAGCGGTACGTGACGGGACGATCGATCTCATCGCGACCGATCACGCCCCGCACCACTACGACGAGAAAGAGCGCGAATTCGCCGACGCGCCGAACGGGATCATCGGGCTGGAGACCGCGCTCGCGGTGAACATCACCTGGCTGGTGGCGAGCGGAATCATAGATGTCGGAACGTTGGTCGATAAAATGTCGTGCGCGCCGGCAAAAGTCTTTCATCTCCCGGGCGGGTCACTCAGGCGCGGGTCGCCGGCTGACGTGACCGTGTTCGCCCCGGACGAGGAGTGGACGGTCGACCCGAAGCGCTTCCGCTCCAAGGGACGCAACACGCCGTACACCGGGAAAACGCTGCGGGGGCGGGTGCGGGCCACGATCGTCGCCGGACGGGTCGCGCACCGCGACGGGGCGTGACGCGCCCGCCCGATTGGGAACCATCGGGGCGGGGGATCATCCAGGTCTGCCGCCGCCTCTATGAGCGCGGATTGGTGGCCGGGCCGGACGGGAACGTCTCCATGCGGCTTCCGGATGAGTCAATTTTAGTTACACCCAGCGGGCTCTCGAAGGTGGATGTTACCCTCGATGATCTCGTCATCGTCAATCTTGATGGAAAGGTGCTGGATGGCCGGCGCTCGCCGTCGAGCGAGCTGGCCATGCACCTTCGCATTTACCGCCGGCGCGACGACGTGCGAGCGGTCGTCCATGCGCACCCGCCGACCGCCACGGGCTTTGCGGTCGCCGGCGAATCGTTCATGGCGCCAGTGCTGCCTGAAGTTATCTTGCAAATGGGAGCGGTTCCGCTCGTGCCTTACGCCACACCAGGAACGGAAGAGCTTCCGGATGCGATGGAGCCATTTCTCGCCGCGCACGACGCGTTTCTGCTGGCGAATCATGGTGCGACGACGGTGGGCCAAACCCTCGTTGCCGCGCATCAGCGGATGGAGAGTCTGGAGCACGCGGCGCGAATACTTCTCGCCGCTCGTGCCGTGGGTCGGGTGAATGAGTTGACGGCTTCCGATGCGAATCGATTGCGTGGTGCGGGAGGAGGCAGGCATGAGGAACGCCGATGAATGACACCAACCGCTCGTTGAACGAGGTCCCCGCGCTCATTCAGGAGCGCCGGCGGTACGAGCAGTGGCTCGCCGCGCTCGACGCGCGACGCGACACCACGCCGCAGCATGTGCTCGAACGCGTCAAAGCGGACTACCAAGGTCGTCTGCAGCGCGTGCAAGAGCAGCTGTCGATGCACCGCCAGTCGATTCTGGAAGAGCGGGCAAGTGTGGAGTCACGCCGCTCGTTGATCGAAGCCGAAGAGCAGCTTCGGCGCGATGAGCGCTCGGAGCTCGAGCTTCGTTCGCACGTTGGCGAGCTCGCGGGCGCCGAGGCGGATGGTGCGTTCCGCGCCGTCGACGACGCGCTCGAGCAACTCGCGCACGAGCGCAAGCAGCTCGAGGCACGGATCGAGGAGCTCGAGGAGTTGCTCGAGTTGCGCGCAACGCCTCCCGCGGCTCCTTCGGCGCCGCCGCCGACGAACGTCCGACCGAACGCACCCGCGGCCGGCGCGGCCGCTCACGCCGCGCCACCGCCGCCGCCCGAGCGCCCGCCGCAGCACGCGGGCCCGCGCCCTGATGAACGCCCGCAAGCACGCTCCGCGGGTGGTGGGGGGGCACCGCAGCCGGAGAACTTCGACGAGCTGGCGTTTTTGAGCGAGGTTGTCGAGGGTCCGTCAAGTCAGCCAGGTCGGCGACCTGGCGCACCGGGCAACGGAGCGGGCCAGGCGTCGCAGGTCATCACTCGCGACGAGGCGGCAGCGGAAGCGTTGGCGCGGAGCCTCCGCGCATCGGTGGAGGCCGGTACAGCCGAGCGGCCGTTGGCGGCCAACGTGGCGTCGAACACGCCGATAGTCTTGCGCACGGCGCCCGGTGCCGATCAGAGCAAGACGCTCAAGTGCGGCGAGTGCGGCGCGCTGAACTACCCGACGGAGTGGTACTGCGAGCGTTGCGGAGCTGAACTCGCGGCGCTCTGAACGTCATCCTCGGCGAAGCGGAGGATCGATTGTCCCTTATCCGGTAACAGTCACGGATAGTAGATCCTCCAGTCGCTTCGCGACCGGAGGATGACAGCTAACGAGCTCTCGTCAACTGGCTCTTACGTCGGGCCGCTGTGTTCTTGTGAATCAGCCCCTTCCGTGCGGCGCGATCGAGGAGCTTGACCGCGGCCAGCTTGTTGGCGGGCGTCGCGTCGGACGCCTGTGCTCTCTTGAGCGCAGTCCGCAGGGCGGAACGTTGCGCACGGTTGCGCACGGTCGCCGCGCGCGACTTGCGCATGTTCTTCTTGGCGGATGCGATATTCGGCACTGAAAAGCGTCTCCAAACGAGCGTAATGAGTCGGACTTTGGGAAGGGATGAACCTAGAGTTCGAGGAGGCCAAAGTCAAGGCATGATAATGCTTTGACACTCACTGGCTCCATCACTAGCTTACGCGCGGTTCCGCTCACCAACCCTCCCCGCCGCACCGACGTTGCATATCCAGGACGTTCTGCTGTTCGTGCCGGTGCTGTTGTTCTCGGTCATCGCTCACGAATACGCCCACGGCTATGCGGCCCTCAAGCAGGGCGACACCACCGCCCTGAGCCTCGGGCGTCTCACGTGGAACCCGATCAAGCACATCGATCCGTTCATGACGGTGCTGCTTCCGGCGCTCCTTTTCTATACGACGAAGGGCGCGGTTGTCCTCGGTGGCGCCAAGCCGGTGCCGGTAAATCCGCGGAATTACCGGAACTACAAGCGCGGCGACATCATCGTCTCGCTCGCGGGGGTGGCGACGAATCTCGTCATCGCCATCATCTCGATGATCCTGTTCGTCCTCATCGGGTTGATCGGGCGCAGCGCGGCGCCGGCCGAGCCGACGCTGGCGATTCTGCAAGCGATGATGTTCAATGCGCTGCGACTCAATCTCGTGCTCGTCGCGTTCAACCTGATCCCGATCCCGCCGCTCGACGGATCGCACGTTATGAAGTACCTGCTGCCGACGTCGCTCGCGGTGCGCTACCAACAACTCGGTCGGTACGGTATCGTCATTCTCATCCTGCTCCTCGGTTTCGGTAGCCGGATCCTGTACATCTGGATGACGCCGGCGCTCGCCTTTGGCGGGCTCCTTTTCGGATGGGCGGAGCCGTTCTCACTTCCATCGCTCAGGCAATGGCTGATGTAACAGCGCACGCCGCGACAGCGCTCTCCTCCACGTACTTTGCCGACGGAAACGGCGCGGGCGGCGGGGGGGCCGCGGGGACATCGGAGTCGGGCTTCGTCGTCGAGCTGACCGCCTTCTCCGGGCCGCTCGACCTCCTGCTCACGCTGATCCGCGAGGAGCAGGTCGACATCTACGACATCCCGATCGCGCGCATCTGCGAGCAGTTCGTGATGCGCATCCGCACGCTCGGCTTGAACGAGGCGGCGGAGTATCTCGAGATGGCGGCGCGCCTCATTCGCATCAAGGCGCAGATGCTCCTGCCACGGGGCGACGAAGAGCAGTGGGAGGATCCGCGGGGCGAGCTCGTACGACGCCTGCTCGAGTATCAACAAATGCGCGAGGTCGTGGACATCCTCGAGCGTCGCGGCGAGGAACGGCGCAATCAGTTCGCGCGCGCGTACATCCCGGCGTCGCCCGAGCCGCCGCAAGCGCCGCTGGCATTGTCGCTCGCCGAGCTGTTGTCCGCGGTGGATCGCGTGCTGCGCGCCGCGAAGCAGCCGCACATGCACGAAGTCATCCCGCGCTCGCTCGACGTGCCGGGCGCTATCGCGACGATTCGCTCCGTGCTCACCCTGCGCGCACGCATCCTATGGACGGAGATTCTGGCTGGGGATGCGGAGCCGTGGCAGATCCTCTCGACCCTGTTGGGGCTTCTCGAGCTCGCGAAGTTGGGCGAGCTGCGCGTGGCCCAGCCAAAACCTTTTGCAGACGTGGAAATCACCCGTGACACCGCTAGCGAAGCTGCTTGAAGCGGCGCTCTTCGCGAGCGCACGACCGATCGCGACCGAGGAGCTGGCGACGCTCGAACCCGAGGCGTCGAAAGCCGAGCTCCAGTCCGCGCTCGACGAACTGCGCGAGCACTATGACGTCGACGGACACGGAGTCGAGCTGATCGAGATCGGCGGCGGGTGGCAAATCCTGACGCGCGCTGAGTATACGGAGGCGATCGAGCGCGCGCAGCTCGCGTCGCGACCGGCGCGGCTCTCCGGCGCGTCACTCGAGACGCTCGCGATCATCGCGTACCGTCAGCCGATCAGCCGCGCCGAGATCGAGGAGATTCGCGGCGTGTCGGTCGGCAGCGTGCTCAAGTCGCTGCACGAGCGCGGACTGATCGACGTCGTCGGCCGGGCGGAAGGACTGGGCCGGCCGCTGCTCTATGGCACGACGCCCGTCTTCCTCGAGTATTTCGGCTTGAGACATCTCGAAGAGCTGCCGCGCGCCGACGAACTGGCGATCGCGCTGCGTGTGCCGGAACGACCGGTCGAGATCGAACCCGCGGCAGCCGTCAGCGACTGATGCCCGAGCCGATGCGGATCCAACGCGCGCTCGCGCGCGCGGGGGTCGCGTCGAGACGAAAGGCCGAGGAGCTGGTCGCCGCCGGTCGCGTCACCGTGAACGGGACCGTCGCGCAAACCGGCCAGGTCGTCGATCCCGAGCGCGATCGGATTCTGGTGGACGGCAGGGCCGTCTCCAAACCGCGCGCGGCGGTTTGGCTCATGCTGAACAAGCCCGCCGGTGTGATGACGACCCGCTCCGATCCGGACGGGCGGCGAACCGTGTTCGACCTGGTGTCGAAGGTGCCCGGTCTGACCTATGTGGGACGCCTCGACTATCTCACGGAAGGACTGCTGCTCCTGACGACCGATGGGGCGGCCGCGAATCGCCTGGCCCACCCGAGAGGGGAGATCGAGCGCACGTATGTGGCGATCGTCACAGGAAAGGCCGACGAGGCGGTCGAAATTGCCCGTAGCGGCGTGATGCTTGACGATGGTCCCGTTCGTCCCAAGCGCGTGGAGGCCCGCAAGCTTGGCCGCGACCGCTGGGAGTTCGAGGTTACGATTACGGAGGGGCGGAAGCGTGAAGTCCGACGTCTCTGTACGGCCGTCGGACTCGGCGTCGAGCGTCTGATTCGCACCCGGTTCGGACCGATCGAGCTTGGCGATCTTCCTGAAGGGAAGTCACGGCCACTCTCGGCGAGCGAGCTGGCGTCGATCGAGGCGTTGGGCTGAATTGGCTGCTCGGCTTCTCGGCTTCTCGGCTTCTCGGCCACTCGGCCGAGTAGCCGAGACGTAGGACGAAGGTGATGGGCACCGACCTGTAAGCGCGGGGTACGAGGCGCTGGAGGGAGGGCGGCTGAGCGGTCCCGACATTGCAAGTTTGAAGGGCAGCGAAGGCGAGTTCGACACTTCACACCTACGGCACTTTGGCTACTTCTACTCAAGTCACGACGGCGGCTGATTCCCGTCTCGTCCAGGATGTCGCGCGCCAGGTCTCGCGGCGCGTCGTCGGTCAGGAATACATGATTGACCGACTTCTCATCAGTCTTCTCACCGGCGGCCACGTGCTGCTCGAGGGCGTGCCCGGACTGGCGAAAACGCTGACGGTCCGCACCCTCGCCGAGACGATCCACACGACCTTCCACCGCATTCAATTCACTCCGGATTTGTTGCCTGCCGACGTAGTCGGAACGCAGGTGTACGATCAATCAACCGGAAAATTCTCGGTGAAGCAGGGACCGATCTTCGCCAACATCCTTCTCGCCGACGAGATCAACCGCGCGCCGGCGAAGGTGCAGGCGGCGCTGCTCGAGGCGATGCAGGAGAAGCAGGTCACGATCGGCGGGACGACGTTCAAGCTCGAGGAGCCGTTTCTCGTGCTGGCGACGCAGAACCCGATCGAGCAGGAAGGCACCTATCCGCTTCCCGAAGCGCAGGTCGACCGGTTCATGCTCAAGTTGCGTGTCGGATATCCGTCACGCGATGAAGAGAAAGAGATCATGCGACGCATGGCCGGCGGCGAGCCGATCGAGATCGATGCCGTCGCGCAGCCGCAGCAGATCCTCGAGGCGCGGCACCGGATCACCGAGCTGTACATGGACGAGCGGATCATGGACTACATCGTCGACATCGTACACGCGACGCGCGAGCCGGCGGCGGCGGGTTTGGCCGACTTGGCACCGCTGATCGAGTTCGGTGCGAGTCCGCGCGCGACAATCTCACTGGCCCAGGCGTCGCGTGCGCACGCGTTCCTGCGCGGCCGCGCGTTCGTGACGCCGGACGACGTAAAGGCGATCGCCCCCGACGTGCTCCGTCATCGCGTGCTCACGACGTACGAGGCCGAGGCCGAGGACGTGACGAGCGACAACATCGTGACGCGCGTTTTGGCCAAGATCGAGAGTCCGTGATCATGGGCGGTGGGCGGTGGGCGGTCGGCGGTGGGCGATGAGCCCCATGTTTGGATTTCTGCGCCGCAAGGGATCGAAACGCGGTGAGGCGAGTCGTCCATCGCCCATCGCCCACCGCCCATCCTCCACATCCCCATCCGTACCGCCCGAAATCCTCAAGCAGGTCAAGCTCCTCGAGCTGCGCACACGCGGATTGGTGAACTCGCTCTTCACCGGCGAGTACCGCTCGGTGTTCAAGGGGCAAGGGATGGAGTTCGCCGAGGTGCGCGAGTATCAGGCGGGCGACGAGGTGCGGAGCATCGATTGGAACGTCACAGCGCGCATGCAGCGGCCGTACGTCAAGCGCTACATCGAGGAGCGTGAGCTGACGGTGATGCTCGCCGTCGACGTGTCAGGCTCCGAGCGATTCGGGACGCGACGACGCTTCAAGAGCGAAGTGGCGTCCGAGTTGGCCGCGGTGCTGGCGATGTGCGCCATTCGCAACAACGATCGGGTGGGCGGGTTGATGTTCACCGATCGCATCGAGCACGTCGTGCCGCCGCGCAAGGGACGACGGCACGCGCTCCGCCTCATCCGCGACATCCTCGCGTTCGAGCCGACGGGGCGCGGCACCGACATCGGCGGCGCGACCGAGTATCTGAACAAGATGCTCGCCCACAAGGCGATCATCTTTCTCGTCTCTGACTTTCTCGGCGCCGACATCGAGCGTCCGATGAAGCTCCTCGCACAGCGGCACGATCTCGTCGCCGTGACGGTCGAAGATCCGAGCGAGCGAGTCCTGCCGGACATTGGTCTCGTCCGCCTCGTCGATCCGGAAACGGGCGCAACGCTCGACGTCGACACGAGCAATCCCGTCGTCCGCAAGGCGTTCGATGTTCGCGTCGCCGACGAAGCAAGCAAGCGGCGGCATCTGCTCCGACGCCTCGCGATCGACGAGATCCCGGTCGCGACGGACAAAGGAACCATGGAGCCGTTGCTCCGCTTTTTCCGCCAGCGCGAGACGAGGATCCGGATGTGACGACTCGGCGACTTGGCCGGGTGCCCGCTTGCGGGCGCATGGCGGCTCGGCGACTCGGCCTTGTAACGACGATGGTTCTGTTACCGTCCATGGCCCTCGCGCAACAGATCCCCGTCAAAGCGGGGGTCACGATCGCGCCGGACAGCGTGCGCATCGGTGATCCATTTCATATCACCGTCGGCGTACGGGCGCCGGTGGGCGCGTCGATCGAGTTCCCGCGCGTCCTCGACTCGACCGCGACGGTTCAATCGCTCGATCCGGTGGCGGTGCGGACCAGCGCCGATACGGCGGCCGTCGAGCAGTATGCGGAGTATCGGGTCGCCGCGTGGGACGTCGGGAAGCAGCCGATCCGTCTCGAGGACGTGCTCGTTCGATTCAACGGCGCCACGCGACGGATCCCGATCGCGGGATACACCGTGTTCGTCCGCAGCGTGCTGCCCAAGGACAGTGCGCAGCGTGTGCCGAAGCCGCCGCGCGCCTTGTTCGAGCCGGGAATGTTCCCGTGGTGGGTCTGGGCGCTCATCGCCGCGGCGATCATCGGCCTCATTCTGTGGTGGATGCGACGTCGCCGGCGCAAGAAGCCGGCGCTGGCGATTGTCGTCGATCCGTACGAGCGCGCGGAAGCGGAATTCCAGCGCATCGAGGCGTTGGGTCTCATCGATGCCGGCGAGCGTGGGCGCTACGTCGCGCTGATGATCGAAGTGCTGCGCGACTATCTGTCGGCGCGCTACGCCGAGGCGTCCCTCGCGTTGACGAGCACGGAGCTGGAGCGGGCCGTCGGCCACCTGCCCCATGTCCCACAGGACAGACTCATGCGCGTGCTGACCGACGCCGATCTGATCAAGTTCGCGCGCCGGCCCGTGAGCGGAGAGCGGGCGCGTGAGCTCGGGCGTGAGGCCCGCGCGATCGTCGGCATTGAACATCGCGCATCGCAGCCGACGCCGGCCGTGACCAAGGCGGCCGCATGATCTCCATCGGATCGATCCAGTTCGCGACGCCGTGGGTGTTGCTGTTTCTGATCGTGCTGCCGATGTGGTGGATTATCCGGCGCCGTCGGAAAGCACCGGCGATCGTGTTCTCGCGCGTCTCCGTGCTGGCCGCCGGTCCGCGCGCCGGCCGGAAGACGACGCTCTTTCTCTTCCTGTTTCGAAATCTGCTGCTGGCGTCGATGATCGTCGCGCTGTCGCGGCCGCGCTCGGGCGCGCATGCCGAGGACGTGACCAGCGAGGGCATCAACATCGTGCTCGCGATCGACCTCTCGAGCTCGATGCTGGCGCAGGACTTCCAGCCCCAGAACCGCCTCGAGGTCGCGAAGGACGTCGTCAAGCGATTCATCACGGCGCGGTCGAGCGACCGCATCGGCGTCGTCGCGTTCGCCGCCGAAGCGCTGACGCAGGTTCCGCTCACGACGGACTATCCAGTCGTCACGGGCGCGGTGGACAATCTCGCGGCAGGACAGCTCGAGGACGGGACGGCGATCGGCACCGCGATCGCCACCGCGGCGAACCGGCTGCGCGACGCCCCCGGCCGCTCGCGCGTGATGATCCTGCTCACCGACGGTGAGAACAATCGCGGCTCGATCGATCCGCGCACCGCGGCGAAGGCGGCCGCGGTGTTCGGCATCAAGATTTACACGATCGGCGTCGGCACGGAGGGCATGGCGCCGGTACCGGTGGGCCGCGGCCTGTTCGGGCTGCGCTATGAAAACCGTCTCGTGCGGATCGACGAGCCCTTGCTTGTCGACATCGCGAAGACCACTGGGGGCCGTTACTACCGGGCGCGCGACGCCGCCGCGCTGCAGCGCATCTATCAAGAGATCAATCAGCTCGAGCGCGAGCCCGTGCGCACGCGCTCGTACGTGCGCTACACGGAGCTCTTCCACTGGCCGCTCTATCTCGCGGCGCTCGCGCTCGTGTCCGAGCTGCTTCTCGCGGCGCGTCGAGGGCCGCTGCCATGACGATGAGCGACATTACGTTCGATCATCTCTGGCTGCTGCCGTTGGCGGTGCTTTTGCCGCTCCTGTCGATCCTCGTGCTGCGCCACGCCTACCGTCAGCGTCGGGCGCGCCTACAGCGTCTCGGCAACATTGACGTCGTCACACGGCTCATTCCGCCCAACACGCTGGCCCGTCCGGGCTGGCGAATGGCGCGCCTGGGATTCGCCAGCGCGCTCGTCGGCGTCGCGGTGTCCGGGCCGCGCTGGGGAGACGAGCGCAGCGTCGTGCGATCGCGCGGCATCGACATGGTGCTCGCGCTCGATGCCTCGCTTTCGATGATGGCGCAAGACGACAAGCCGAGCCGGCTGGAGCGCATGAAGCAGGAGGTCCGCCGGCTTCGCGCGCTGTCGCCTGGCGACCGGATGGGCGTGTTGGCCTTTGCCGGACGCAGCTACGTTTTGTCACCGCTCACGATCGACGAAGGTGCCCTGGACCTGTTCCTCGACAACCTGGATCCTTCGGTGGTGGGGCAGGCGGGCAGCTCGCTGGCGCGGACCATCCGTCAGGGGGTCGATCTGCTGACCGTGTCGAACGGTGGCGCGGATCGCGCGCTGGTCGTCATGAGCGATGGTGAGGCGTTCGAGCCGACCGAGGACATCGTTACCGAGGCCAAGCGCGCCGCCACGCAGGGGATCAGCGTAGTGACGGTGGGCTTTGGTACCACCGCCGGGGCGACCATTCCGATCAAGAACCCCGACGGATCGATGACGGTGAAAAAGGACGAGAATGGAACGACGGTTGTGACCCAGTACCATCCTGAGCTACTCAAGGCGGCCGCCGACGGAGCGGGCGGGACCTTCATCGAAGCCGGAGAGACCGACAAGGCGGCGCGGATCAAGTCGTCGCTTGCCACCTTGCGCACGCAAGCGCGCGCGAGCCTCGGCGGCGAGTCGAAGACGCCGCGCTTTCAGTGGTTCCTCTTTCCGGCGTTTTTCCTCCTGCTGCTGGATACGCTGTTGATCGAGCGTCGCGGCCGGCGCGCGCCCCGGCCGGCCTCGGCGGAAACGGCCGCAGCCGCGGGTCTCGTATTCGCTCTGTTCATGAGCGGGTGCGCGCGATTTACGCGCAATCAGCAGGCGGCGGCGTCATTCCATTCCGGCCAGTACGCCCGCGCGGCGTCGCTCTATCGCGACGCGATCGCCGCCGGCGACAAGTCGGAGGAGACGCTCTACAACTTTGGCACCTCGCTCGTCGCGGGCGACTCGAATTCTTCGGCCGCGGAGGTCTTGGGCAGAGCGAGCGAGAGCAAGAAAGAGGAGACGCGCTTCCGGTCGTTATTCAATCTCGGACTGGCGCATCTCAAGCCCGGTCTCGCGGCGCAAGAAGGCCAAGACGGTGGTGAGCTCGACTCGACGCTCGCCGTGTACAAGAAAGCGATTCTGATGCGCCCGAACGACCTCGACGCGAAGTGGAATTACGAGCTCGCGCTGCGCAAAAAACAGCAGGGCGGTGGTGGAGGAGGCGGTGGTGGCGGCGGCGGCGGCGGTGGTGGATCGAACAAGCCGCAGGGACAGTCGCCGCAACCGCAGGGCGGGCTCGGACAGCAACAGGCGGAGCAACTGCTCGGCAGCGCGGCGCGCGAAGAGCGCGACGTGCAGGCGAAGAAGCAGAAGCAGAATCGCGTCGAGCCGCCGCCCGGAGGAAAGGACTGGTGATCTCGTCGCTCGCGCTCGTCGCCCAGTTGGCGATCGCCGTGCACGCGCCCGAGGCGGCGGCGGCGTGCGACGTCGTCGAGATCAGCGTCGCGGCGAGCGCTCCGGGGAACGCGGGCCCGCAAGTCATTCCGCCGCCGTTCGGCGGCTTCGATATTCTCCGCTCGACCGTGTCGCCCCACGTTCGCTATTCGCGCGAGCAGAACACGACGACCGTCGAGCACACCTACGTGCTGACGACCGATCACATCGGTGTCTACACGATCCCGTCGTTCGAAGCGCGGCTCGGCAACGTGGTCTCGCGCTCGCGACCGGTGCAGATCGCCATCACACCGGCGACCGGCCGACCACCGCTGCCCGCGGTCATCGCGCGCGCGCGTGTGGACACGAGCCTCGAGGTGAACTTCCGCGCGCTCAGCAAACCGGAAACGGTGTACGTCGGGCAGCAGGCGAATTATGAGGTCGCCGTCTTTCTCAACTCGACCGTTCGTGATCGCTTGCGGCGAAACCCCACGTTCTTTCCGCCCGACATGCAATCGATGCTCGCCTACGATCTGCCGACGCGAGGTGTACCGCCGCGACGGCAAGTCGGCGAGCACTGCTTCGACGCGCTCGTCTATCAGCGCGCGCTCTTCCCGTTGATGCCGGGGCGGTTCGCGATCCCGCCGGCGCAACTCGTCTACTCGCTTCCGCTGTCGGCGAGCTTCTTCAGCCGCGAAGAGACGCACGAGCTCCAGACCGACAGCACGGTCATCGTCGCCGTCGAGCCGCCGGCCTCGGGTCGCCCGTCGGACTTCGGTGGTGCGGTGGGAAGTCTCCGCGTCGCCGCAAAGCTCGACACGAGTGTGTCGCGCGTCGGCGATCCGATGCTGCTCACCGTACGCGTGTCCGGGACGGGCAACGTGAAGCTGTTTCCGCGACCCGCGGTCGGTGTGTCGTGGGCGTCGCTCGTGAAAGGCGACGAGCGCGTGCAGGTGGACACGACGGCTCGCCGCATCGCCGGCTCCAAGGAATTCGATTGGGTGCTGACGCCGCGTGTCGCCGGAGAGCTCGACTTGCCGCCGATCAAATACGGCTACTTCAATCCGGACTCGCGCCGCTACGAGGTCGCCTCGACGAATCCAACGCACGTCCGCATCGGGACGGGGACGCTGGCATCGGGCGACACCTCGAGGACGGAGACGCTATTGCCGCTGAGGCCGCGATATCGTGGCGCTCCGCGCGCGCCGGTTCACGAGCATCCCGTGTTCTGGGCCTTGCTCGCGCTCGCGCCCATCCCGGCGCTGACCCTCAAGCGGGGAGAGCGGCGGAAACGCGGCCCGTCGTCGGAGCGTGCGGCGAAGGCGATTCCGATCATGGCGCTGCTCCGCGACGCCGGACGCGCGCGGAACGCGTCTGAAGTGCGGCGCGCCTACACGCGCTCACTGGCGGACCGACTCAACCTGTCGCCCGACGTCTTCACCCGGCCCGGAAGCGTCACTCGCGCGCTTCGGCGTCGCGGCGTTTCGACGGCGACGGCGCAGGACGCCGAGCGCTTTCTGCGCGAGTTGGACGAAGCGGCTTTCTCGTCGGCGGGCGCATTCCCCGAGGACGCGGCTCGGCGCGCGGCCAAGCTGTGCAAGACGATCGACGACGAGGCGCTGCCCCGCGACTACGGCTTCGGACGCATGATGGGCATCGTCGCCGTGCTCGCGCTCTCGGCGGTCGCCGGCGGCGTGGCGATCGCGCACGCGAAGGGCGTGGCCGACGCGCGCCGTTTCTTCGACGACGGCGTGGCGGCGTACAGCCAGCACAACTTCACGGCGGCGCGCGAATCGTTCGTCGCATCGGTCAACGCCGAGCCGCGCGCGCCGGACGCATGGGCCAATCTCGGGACGGCGTCGTGGGCGGTTTCCGACACGGCGCGCAGCGTCGCCGCTTGGCAGCGGGCACTTCGCATGGAGCCGCTCGCGTCCGACGTTCGCGACCGCGTGGAGCTCGTCCACTCGCTCGCGTGGGATAGCGCGGGATGGGTTCCTCCGCTTCCGGCCGCGTGGGTGTTCAATCTCGGCGCGGGGCTGTGGCTCGTCGTCTGGCTCGTCGCCGCGATTCGTGCTTCGCGGCGCCTGGCGTGGCGCTCATTCGAGCTGACGCTCGCCGCGGCGACGTCGGTCCTGTTGCTCATCGGCGGCTTCGTCCTCGCCGACCGCGCATCCGGCCGCCACGTCGCCGTCATGCGCCGCACCGAATCACTGAGCGTTGACCCACAACTCGGCGGTGAACGCGGTCCGACGGGATTGATCGGTGAGGTAGTTCGGATCACCGGGCAGCAAGGCGCCTGGGTGCGTGCGGTGTTGGATGACGGGCGCGAGGGGTGGGTGGAGAGTTCCGTCGTCATCGACCTGGATCGTGCGGCGGGCCTAGAGTAAGGAGCGCGCGCGCGCCTTCGGCGCGCGCTGGGGGCATGCTCGCTGGCGCTCGCTGGCGACACGGCCGCTGAAGCGCCCGTGCTCCCAACGAGCGAAGCGAGCGTTCCTCCAGTACTTTTTGCCCATGACGTTGTCACGCATCGCAATCCTTCCCAGCGCCGTCGCCGACCAGATCGCCGCGGGAGAGGTCGTCGAGCGGCCGGCGTCCGTCGTCAAGGAGCTGATCGAGAACGCGCTGGACGCAGGCGCGACGTCGATCGATCTGGCGATCGAGGAAGGTGGGCGGCAGACGATTCGCGTGAGCGACGACGGGCATGGCATGGGGCCGGAGGACGCAGCGCTCGCGCTCGAACGGCATGCGACGTCGAAAATCCGTTCGGCGCGCGATCTGGTCGGGGTGCGGAGCTTCGGCTTTCGCGGTGAGGCACTGGCGGCGATTTCGTCGGTGTCGCAGCTCGAGCTCGAGACGGCGCCCGAGGACGGAGCGGGTACGCTCGTTCGGGCGAGCGGTGGCACGGTGACCGACGTCGGTTCGACGGCGCGACGACAAGGCACGACGGTGAAGGTGTCACGCCTGTTCTTCAATGCGCCGGCGCGGCTCAAGTTCCTGCGCAGCGCGCGGGCGGAGTGGCGCGCGGTGCTCGACGTCGTCGGCACGATGGCGCTGACGCGCCGCGATGTCCGCGTCACGCTCGAGCACGACGGCAAGACTGTTCTCGTTCTCCCGCGAAGCTCGACGCTTCGCGACCGCCTCGCCGCGGTGTACGGCGCCGACTTCGCGGCGCGGTTGCTTCCGGTCAATGACGTCTCCGGCATGGTCCACGTTGCCGGTCTCGTCGAGCGGCCGGCGGACGTCGGCACGGGAACGCGGCGCGTTTTTCTCTCGGTGAACGGGCGCGCCGTCCGCGACACGGGGATCGTGCGCGCCGCTGAAGCCGCGTATCGATCGACGATCCCGGCCGGCGTGCGGCCGACGCTCTTTCTCGACGTCGTCGTCGGCGCGGAGATGGTCGACGTCAACGTGCATCCCGCGAAGGCCGAGGTGCGATTCTCGGACCGGTGGCAAATCGAGCGCGTCGTCGAAGCCGCGGTGCGACGCGCGCTCGGCACCTTCGAAGCGGGCGGCTTTCTCGGGCGCGCGCAGTGGACGACGAGCGCGCCACCGCCGCCGGTCGTCGTCGACGTCGAGACGCTCACGTATGTCCCGAGCCAACCGGCCGACGGATTGTTCGGCGGGTCGGAGGCGAACGGTGTGGAGGCGGCCACCCTCACCGAGAGCGAACCTGCTGCGGTCGAGCGGGACGACGAGCCCGTTCCGCCGCTCTTTCAGCTCCGCAACACCTACATCGCGTTCGAGCACGACCACGGCATGGTGCTGATCGATCAACATTCCGCGCACGAGCGGGTCTTGTTCGAGCGGTTCATGAACGTGCTCGAGCGCGGCGAGCACCCGGGGCAGCGGCTGCTCTTTCCGATGACGTTGCATCTCGGACCCGCTGAAGCCGAAGCGTATGAGCGTGACCGGGAAGTGCTCGATCAACTCGGCTTCGAGATCGAGGGATTCGGCGGACACACGCTCATCGTGCGCGCGGTGCCGATGCCGCATCCCCGCTTCGATCCCGAACGCTGCTTGCGAGAGACGCTGGCGGCGATCGCCGGAGACCGCGACGCCGGGGCGCATCAGCGCCACGAGCGACTCGCCGCGACCGTCGCGTGCAAAGCGGCGATCAAAGCGGGCGAGGCGCTTTCGCCGTCGGAGATGCGAGCGCTCTTCGTCGCATTGCGCGATACGACGCTTCCCGCCCACGACGTCCACGGCCGCTCGACGATCGTCCAACTGACCTGGGACGAACTTGACCGACGTTTCGGCCGACGCTGACGTTCGCGTGATCTGCGGCCCCACGGCCGCCGGAAAGAGCGCCGTTGCGTTATGGCTGGCCGAGCGCGAACCGACGACGATCGTCAGCGCGGATTCGCGACAGGTGTACCGCGGCTTCGACATCGGGACGGCCAAGCCGACCGTCGAGGAGCGCGCGCGCGTTCCGCACCTCGGCATCGACATCGCGCAACCCACGGAGCGCTCCTCGGCGGCGGCGTGGGCGGAGCATGCATCGTCGTGGATCGAAGCGGCGCGGCAAGAGGGGAGGGAACCGCTCATCGTCGGCGGAACGGGGCTCTATCTCCGCGCGCTGTTCGAAGGCTTGTTCGACGAGCCGCCGCTCGATGCCGCCTCACGACGAGGGCTCGAGCGCGTGCTCGCGACCTTCGACATTCACGAGCTCCGCCGATGGACGCTCGCACTCGATCCCGATCGGGGCCATCTCGGTCGGACGCAGTTGCTGCGCGCCGTCGAGATCGCGCTCCTCACCGGACGACGGATGAGCGAGCTGCACCGCGAGCGGCCCAGGCCAGCGCGTTGGCGCGCCCGCTATCTTCTGGTGGACCCTGGGCCGTCGCTCGCGGATCGCATCGCCGCGCGTCTCGACCGAATGCTCGACAACGGCTGGCCGCGCGAGGTGCAGCGACTGATGACAATGGTTCCGGCGTCGGCGCCGGCGTGGAACGCAACGGGCTACGACATTCTGCGACGCGCGGAGCTCGGCGAGCTATCGCCGGAGGCGGCGCGCGACGCCGTGCTCATTCAGACTCGCCAGTACGCCAAGCGGCAGCGCACCTGGTTTCGACACCAGCTGCCTCAAGACCTCGTAACACGCCTCGATCCCACGGTGCCGACCTGGCAATCCGAAGCCGCGGCATGGTCCGAGGCGGTGCGAGCCACGCGAGGCAACGCCGCGTGAAGATCGGGATCACCTGCTATCCGACGTACGGTGGCTCCGGCGCGCTCGCCACGGAGCTCGGCATCGCGCTCGCGCATCGCGGGCACGAGGTCCACTTCATTACTTATAAGCAACCGTTCCGGCTCCCGTCATTTACCCCGCGAATCTATTTCCACGAGGTGGACGTCGGACGGTATCCGCTGTTCGAGTACCCGCCGTACGATCTGGCGCTCGCCGTGCGCATGCACGAGGTGACGCTGGCTCACGGACTGGACTTGCTGCACTGTCACTATGCGATTCCGCACGCGACGAGCGCGTGGATCGCAAAGGAGATGCTGCGCCCGGCCCGGCCGGATATTCGCGTCGTCACGACCCTTCACGGCACGGACATCACCATCGTCGGCCAGGATCCGTCGTTCCGGCCGATCACCAAGTTCTCGATCGAGAAGTCCGACGGACTCACCGCTGTGTCGCGCTATCTCCAAACGGAGACGCTGACGACGTTCGGATGCACGGCCTGCCGCATCGAGGTGATCCCGAACTTCGTCGATCCGAACGTCTACGACCGGTCGCGGTACACCTCCATTCTCGACGAGCAGGTGACCTCGGACACGCGCGTGCTGATGCACGTGTCGAATTTCCGTCCCGTCAAACGCGTGCGCGACGTCGTCCGTATCTTCGCGCGCGTCGCCAAGGAAGTGCCGTCGGTGCTGGTCATGGTCGGCGATGGACCAGATCGCGTAGACGCCGAAGCAGAAGTCCGTGAGCTGGGCATTCAGGAAAAGGTGTTTTTCCTCGGAAAGATCGACGCCGTCGCCCCGTTGCTCGCCGGCGCGGACCTCTTTCTGCTGCCGTCGGACAGCGAATCGTTCGGCTTGAGCGCGCTCGAGGCGTTGGCGTCGGGGGTGCCGGTGATCGGCACACGCGCCGGTGGGCTGCCCGAAGTCGTGCGCGACAACGAGACGGGGTTCCTGTGCCCGGTGGGCGATATCGACGGCATGTCGGAAGCGGCACTCGGGATTCTTCGTGACCGCGATCGGTGGAACACGATGAGCGCCCTCGCCGCGCGCGACGCACGCGAGCGGTTCAACCTCGAATCGATCGTCGGCTTGTACGAGTCATTTTACGAGTACACGCTGTCCCTCCCATCGACCACGCAGCGCGGCGAGACCACCAGACCAGCAACGACGTGATTCTGCCTCTACCCACCGGGCTGACCGCCGTGCCCGTTTCCGAAGGACTGTCGATCGGGCAATCGATCATCCTCGGCATCATCGAAGGGCTCACGGAATTCCTCCCCATCTCATCGACGGCGCACCTGGTC
>Ga0070681_10001468_pt1 | contig 20793 bp, 22 predicted proteins | sample KBSC83BmetaG_FD_65650 | JGI IMG/M metagenome (GOLD analysis project Ga0070681, IMG submission 65650) | Corn rhizosphere microbial communities from Kellogg Biological Station, Michigan, USA - KBS C8-3B metaG | ecosystem: Host-associated > Plants > Roots > Rhizosphere | place: USA: Michigan... | reverse complement strand
GCGGCGAACGACGTCTCGAGGCGCGTCAGCATCGCGTTCAGCGTCAGCGCGAGTCGAACCAGCTCGTCACCGCTCGCCGGATCCGTTGGCAATCGACGATGCAAGCTGCGTCCGTCAGTGATCGCCTCGACTTCGTTGATCAGGTGATCGACCGGACGGAACGTGCCGCCCACGACCGCGTACGCCGCGATGATCGACAGCAAGAAGATCAACGGTGCGACGACGATCACCGAGCTGGACACCACGGAGGGAACCAAGTCCGCCGCCGACACCGGCAGACCGACCACCACGCGCGAGATGTTGGGAATGAAGTCCTTGTCGGACGTCGATCCCGTGTCGGCGATGATGAACAGCGTCAACGTGTCGTGGCGCACGCGCACTCGCGCATCCTCGACGCGCGTCGCAAGGTGGACCGCCACGCGGTGGATCGCGTCCTGATCCTTGAGCGGCAAGTCGCCCATGGGCCGCGACGCGTAGAGCACCTGGTTCTGTGTCGTGAACACGAGGAAGTAGGCGTTCGGCAGACTGTCGAGCGCCTTCACCAGGTCCTTGGTCGGCAGCGCCACGGGCTGGCCTGTCGTCGAGTCGAGACCCACGACCATGAGCCGGCAGCCTCGGCGAGCAACGCCGCGCTCCTTGAGTGCCTCGAGCTGATTTTCGACCTCGCAGCCGAGCGTGTCCGCCTGCACTTGCCGGATGATTGTTTTGATCGCGGCGGCTTGGCGAAGCGCGGAGACGTCGAACGTGCTCGCCTGACTGTCCCGCATCACAGTGATCGCGACGGCGAATACGACCAGCGTCGCGAGCAACAGCGCGACATACGTGGCGGCGAGCCGCCCACGCGTCGACATCTAGACTCCGGTGCCCTTCGACGCCGGCTCGCGCTTCTTCGCGTCGACGGCCTCGTCCTTGATCATGTAGCCGACGCCGCGGACCGTGGTGATGAGCCGCTTCTGTTGCTTCGCGTCGATTTTCTTCCGCAAGTGATTGATCACAACGTCCACGATGTTGGTTCCGGGATCGAAGTGATACCCCCAAGCATACTCGGTGATCAGAGTTCGGCTCATCACCCGCCCGGCGTGCCGCATCAGATACTCGAGGACGGTGTATTCCTTGGGCGTCAGATCGATGAGGTCGCCGCCGCGTCGAACTTCGCGCGTCGCCTGATCGAGCACGAGATCCCCGACGGACAGCGTCGGTGACGCCAGCACCCTTGGCCTGCGCGCCAGCGCTTCGACGCGAGCCAGCAGCTCCTCGAACGCGAAAGGCTTCGTGACGTAGTCGTCGGCGCCAGCGCGCAGCGCCGTGACTTTGGCGTCCACCGCATCCTGCGCCGTCAGCACGAGGACCGGCCGCTCGAGGCCTCGCGCGCGAAGCGCGTGCAGCAGCTCGAGCCCCGACTTCCCCGGCAGTCGCATATCGAGGATGATGAGATCGTACGCCTCCGACGAGGCTCGGCTCTCACCCTCTTCGCCGTCCACGACCAGATCGACCGACCAGCGCTGCTCTTCGAGCCCGCGCTTGACGTACTGGCCGACGGTAGGATCGTCCTCGATGACCAGGATCCGCATAGGTACAAACCTACGCGAACTACTGTCCTCCGGGGATTACACTTTGGTTAGAAGTGACATCTCGTCCCCCGCTCCGCGGTCGCTCGAAACCGTACTCGCGGATCTTCCGGTACAGGGTCTTCGACGAGATGCCGAGCACTTTGGCGGCGTTCCCCTGGTGCCAGTTGGTCTGCGCGAGCACTGCCCCGATGTGCTGCTTCTCGAGATCTGCCAGCGTCATCGAAGCACCGACGGACGCCCGAGCCGTCGTGGGTGACGTCGCGAGCGGAAGATCCTGAGCAGAGATCTCCTTCGTACCCGTGCTGCGCGAGAGCAGAACGATGCGCTCGATGACGTTGCGAAGCTCGCGGATGTTGCCCGGCCACGCGTACTCCTGCATCAGCGTGATCGCATCCGGAGTGAGCGACGGCGCCGACGCTCCGGCGATATGCGTCAGGAAGTGCTGCGCCAACAGCGGAATGTCCACCGCTCGCTCTCTCAGCGGCGGCAGCAACACTGTCACTGTGTTCAAGCGATAGAGCAAATCGTCGCGGAAGCGTCCCTCGCGCGTCGCCACTTCGAGATCGTGGTTGCTCGACGTCACCAACCGCATCGCGATGTCGACTTTCTGCGTTCCGCCAACGCGGAAGAAGCTTCCGTGCTCGAGAGCGCGTGCAACCTTCGACTGCAGCTTGGCGCTCAGCACGCCCACTTCGTCGATGAACAGCGTGCCGCTCGACGCAAGCTCGATGAGCCCCGCCTTCCGCGAGACCGCGCCGCTGAACGCGCCGCGCTCGTGCCCGAACAGCTCGACGTCCAACACACTCTCGGCGAGTACCGTGCTGTCGGCCTCCACCATCGGGCCAACGCGTCCCGAGAGCCGGTGAATCGCGCGCGCGAGGAGCGTTTTGCCAGTGCCCGATTCGCCCGTGATGAGGACCGGCGAATCCGTGGTCACCACGCGGCCGATGAGCGCAAGCACCGCGTGCATCGGCGCGTACTGCGTGATGATCTCCGGCGTGGCGTCGACGCGCGACAGCCGCGCGTGCAGATACCGATTCTCGCGCGCGAGCTGGTGCTTCTCCCACGCCCGGCGCACGAGCACATCGATCTCCGCCATGCGATACGGCTTGGCCATGTAGTCGTACGCGCCGAGCTTCATCGCGGTGATCGCCGTCTCCACGGTGCCGTTGCCGGTGATGATGATGACCTGCGGCGGATCAGCCTCGGCGCGCAGATGCTTGAGCGTCTCGAGCCCGTCCATCTCCGGCATGATGATGTCGATCAACGCGACGTCGAACGCCTCGTCGCGAATGGCCTGCAGCGCCGCGCGGCCGTCGCCGACGCACACCACGTGGTGACCGCGACCGCGGAGAAAGGCGCACAGAATCTGCGCGAGGTTTTCCTCGTCCTCGGCAACCAGAATTCGGATGCGCCCGTTGGCGGATGGTATGGCCTCCGTCATTTGGCGCTCAATGGCAAAAGGATGCGAAATACACTGCCCATTCCCACGACGCTGTCGACCTCGATGCGGCCGCCATGCTCCGTGACGATCGCGTAGCAGATCGACAGCCCGAGCCCAGTGCCGCGACTCGGCGGCTTGGTCGTGAAGAACGGCTCGAAGATCTTCTTTCGATCCGCGCTGCGGATGCCGTGACCCTGATCGATGACTTCGGCGATGGTCATCTCGCCCTTGTCATCGGGCCGGGTTCGGAGCGTGATGACGCCTTTGTCTTCCATGGCGTCGAGAGCGTTCAGGAGCAGCGACATGAACACCTGCACGAGCTGTTCTTCGTTCGCGAGGACAGGCTTGATCCGCTTGTCCGCCTCGACGCCGACCACGACGCGGCGAAAACGAGGGTGGTGCTTCACGAGCCGAAGCGTCTTTTCGACGACCACGTTCACGTCGACGAGCAGCTTTTCGGTCGATTTGGGACGGCTGAAGTCGAGCAGACCGTCCGTGATTCCCTTGCACCGATGCACTTCCTGCTGAATCAGGGTCAGCGCTTCGAGCAATTCGGGATTGTCGTTCGACAGGTTCAGCGTTCCCTCACGCATGCCGAGCTCGACGCTCTCGGCGCAGGCGCCGATCGTCGCGAGCGGATTATTGATCTCGTGCATCACGCCCGCGGCCAACGTGCCGATCGCCGCGAGCTTCTCGGCGTGCGCGAAGCGCATCTCGGCCTGTCGCCACTCGGTGATGTCCTCGCCGATCGTGATGATATGTGAGACTTCGTTCCCCTCGAGCTCCATCGGGATCTTCGTGATCCGGTACGTTCGCTGTTCGCCGAACGCCGTGGACTCGATCGGGAACTGCTGCATCTGGCCCGTCTCGAACACGCTCTCGAACTCGCTGCGGAGCATGTCGGCGGGCTGCCGGTGAAGAATCTCGAAGATCGTCTTTCCGATGGCTTCCTCACGCGACACGCCCTGAATGCCGGTTTCTCGCTTTCGATTCCAGGCGTGAATGCGATATGCGCGGTCGATCACGTACAGACCGACGGGCAGTGAGTCGATGATCTTCTCGGTGAAGCGACGCTGTGCATCGATCTCGCGCGTGCGCGTCGCCACCTCGGACTCGAGCCGGTTCGCGTACTCGGCGCCGCGCAGAGCTGGCGCGAGCAGGTCCGCAACGGTCGAGAGGAACAGGCGATCCTCAGACGATAGCGTTCGTCGCGGACGCACCGAGAGCGCGCCGAGCGCGTGGCGGCCCGCGACAAGCTGAGCGACGACCACACCCTCGGCGGAGTGCTCGCTCGATTCGCGAAGCTGCTCTTCTACGATCGCGACCGCCGTGTCGTCGCCGGCAACGGCCCAGGCGCGGCGGAGTCCGTCCAAGCCGCGGAGCCATAAGCTCGCTTGCGTGCCGTCCAGCTCACTCGCGACTGCCGTGAGGATGCCCGGCATCACGCCGCCGACGGAATCCCCCGTCGCCAACGCGGCCGCGATCTCGGCGAACGCCGTGAGCGTTCGCGGGACAGGCTTCGACAAGCGTGGACCTGCAGAAACAGACAAAACGATCCTTGGGCGCGTCTGCGACTGAGCTAAACGGACAAGATGACCGATACTCAGGAAAGACGCGCTGCCGCTCGGTTCGCAACGCGCTCGAAGCCGCCTCAAGTGTGGCCGAGGAAGCCTTTGATGGACACGAGTTTGTCAATCGAGGGCGACCAGGCTGGCTATTTGATCAAGCATTTCCCGCTGCGATCGGCGCGCGCACGTCGCGGCGGATGCCGGCGCATCCGCGATCAAATTCGCAGTCGGATGCGCGATCGAGAAAGCTCGTGTCTACAACCGGTCGATGGCGGCGAGGATCTCCGAATCCTCACGACGGTTGCTCGCGTTGTCCTCGACGTGCTCCCAGCGGATCACGCCCTCTCGATCGATGAGAAAATACGCGCGATTCGAATAGAACCGATCCTCGAGCAGCACACCGTACAGGCGCGACACATCGCGCTTGAAGTCGCTCAGGAGATCGACCTGCATGTTGTATTTTGCCTTATACTCCTTGAGCGACCACGTGTGATCGACGCTGATGGGCAGGATCGTCACGCCGCGGCCGGCAAATTGATCGTGATCGTCGCGCATCTGGCACAATTCGGCAGTGCAGGTGCCGGAGAACGCGAGCGGAAAGAAGGCGAGCAGCACGGGCCGTCCGCGGAGCGCGGAGAGCGTCACCTTGTCGCCCGACGTCGATGGCAGCGTGAAGTCCGGCGCGTGTTGGCCGACGTTGGGAGTAGTCTGCGTTTGAATAGCGGTCATTGATCCTGAGCCCTGAGACTCGAGAGAATGACGAAACTTACAGTGGCTGGCGCCCGTCGCATGGCCGTCAACCTGGCGGCGGCGCTCGCGCTCCTCGGATGCGGCGGTGGCGGGACCAGCGGGTCGTCGGTCTCGACGGCTCCGGTCCCGCAGGCACTTCCGGGCGACGTCGAACGAACGAGCTTCGCGCCGTCGCTCGGCGTGCATCTGGATTCGATGAGCCGGCATGCCTCTGGGCTTTACGTGCAGGACCTCGAACGCGGCACCGGCGCGATCGCGCTGCGCGGGCGCAGCGTGATTGTGCGCTATACGGGCTGGCTCGCCGACGGAAAACAGTTCGATTCCGGTGAAATCACCATCGCGCTTGGAACGAACAAGACGATCAGGGCGTGGGAGGAAGGGCTGCTCGGCATGCGGGTTGGCGGCAAACGACGGCTCGTCGTACCGCCCGATCTCGGCTACGGCGCTCGCGGATCGGGTGACGTCATTCCCCCCAACGCCGTGCTCGTGTTCGACATGGAAGTCACATCAGTTCTTTGAATCGTCATCCCGAGCGCACACGCGAGGGATCTGCACTTTCGAACGCGTGAGAATTCTGACGTCATGAATCGGCGACACTTCATTGGAGCAGTCGGCGGAGTCGCCGGAGCGACCGCACTTGGCGGCGATCTGCTCGCCCAGGCTGTCGATGGACAGCAATCCAGCAGCGGTTACATCACGGACGTTGAAGGCATTCGTGTCGGCCATTTCACGGACACGCGTCGTCCGACGGGCTGCACCGTGATTCTGTACGAGCGTGGCGCCGTCGCCGGTGTCGACGTGCGCGGCTCGGCGCCAGGAACGCGCGAGACGGATCTCCTCAAGCCGATCAATCTCGTCGACCGCGTGAACGCCATCGTGCTCTCGGGTGGGAGCGCCTTCGGTCTCGACACAGCGACCGGCGTCATGCGCTACCTCGAGGAGCACGACGCCGGATATGCGACCGCCGCGGGCAAAGTGCCGATCGTTCCCGCGGCGATCCTGTTCGATCTCGGCGTCGGCGACCCGAAGATCCGGCCAAATGCCGAATCGGGATATCAGGCGTGCAAGAGCGCGGCGACCGGACCAATCGCGGAGGGGAACGTCGGCGCGGGCGCGGGCGCGACGGTGGGTAAGCTGAGTGGCGGCCATCCGATGAAAGGCGGAATCGGCACGGCGAGCATCAAGCTCACAGAAGGGCTCGTCGTTGCCGCCATCGTCGCGGTGAACTGCACGGGGGACGTCATCGACCCGCGGAGCGGAAAGATCGTCGCGGGTGCCCGGACGCCCGATGGCAAGGACTTCCTCGGCATCACGCGCACGCTTCGGTCGGGACGCGGCGTGACGCTCACCGGTGGACGCGGCGGCGCCGGCGAAAACACCACGATCGGCGTCGTGGCGACAAACGCGCGGTTTGATAAAACGCAAATGACGAAGATCGCCGAGATGGCGCACGACGGTCTTGCCCGCGCGATCAATCCGGCGCACACGCCCTATGACGGCGACACGCTGTTTGCCCTCTCGACGGGCACGTCGACTGTCGCGGCCAACCTCAGCGCCATCGGCGCGCTTGCAGCGGAAGCCGTGACGGACGCGATTCTTCGGGCAGTGATGAAGGCGAAGTCGATCCCCGGATATCCAGCCGCTAGCGACTTGTAGAAAGAACCGGGCGCGCACCGCATGATGCGCGCCCGATCTGTTTTTGACGTCGAGCTACTGCGCCGTGATCGGTTGCTGCCAAGATCCGTTTGTCGTCACTACGACACATGGATGCCCAGCGTGAATTCCGAAAAGAAGCCCCTGTCATCGCCGGACTGATTTCGGCGTTGGTGATGTGGTTCACGTGGGGCTCGCTCAATCCGCAGCCGATCATCGAGGACGAAGTCTCCTATGTCCTGCAGTCGCGCATCTTCGCGAGCGGGCATTGGACGGCTCCCTCTCCCCCATCGCCGGACTTCTTTCAGGCGCCGCACATTCTGACAATTCCGGTCGTGGCGTCGAAGTACCCGCCCGGACATGCACTACTGATGAGTCTTGGCTCGCTCGTTGGCGCTCCGGCGCTCGTGCCACTGTTGCTCACGGGACTCACGGGTGCCCTTCTCTTCGCGCTCGTGCGCCGAGTCAGCAACGTGTGGGTCGCGGCGCTCGCGTGCGTGATCTGGTGGAGCGACCCGATCGATCTGCGCCTTCGACCCGGCTATTTCTCCGAGGTGACGACAGGCGCGATGTGGATGATCGCGTTGTGGGCGCTGCTCGAGTGGCGAGAGCGTCGCGAGACACGTTGGCTCCTCGCGCTTGCCGCCGCGATTGGATGGGGCGCGGTCACGCGTCCGCTGACGATGTTGGCGTTTGCCGTACCGATCGGTGTCGTCGTTCTGCGCGATGTCGCGCGTACGCACCGCTGGCGCGATCTCGGCTTGGCCGTCGCGCTTGGTTGCTGCTTTCTCGCAATCATCCCGCTGTGGAGCCGAATGACGACTGGCGATTGGCGCCTCACGCCGCAGACGCTCTACATGCACGACTATCTGCCCTACGACAAGATCGGGTTCGGGCTCGATACGACGCCGCCGGCGAGGAGTCTCTCGCCAGTGAATCGATTCACGTACATCGGATTTCGCGACCTGCACGTTCGGCACACGGCCGCGAATCTCCCAAGAACCATCTGGGAGCGGCTGAGCGTGATCGGCCACGACGAGTGGAGTGGTCCGCGATTGGTCCTGGTGCCGTTTGCGGTGCTTGGGCTCTTCGCGATGAGCGCACCGCTGTGGTTCGCGCTCGCATCGTTTCTCGCGCTGTTCGCCAGCTATCTCGCGTACGGGCTCTGGGCGCACTGGACGATCTACTACCTCGAAGGGCTGCCGATCCTCTCGGTGATCGTCGCACTCGGGATCTGGAGCGCCATCACGCGCATTCGGGCGCGGTTCAGTGGCGAATCATTCGCCACCACTCGCCCATTGGCGATCGTCACCGGTGCGCTTGCTCTGCTCGCGGGCTACGAGACCGTGACGTGGCGAGGAAATCACCAGAAGGACGCCATCTGGGATACCGCGTTCCACGAATTGCTCGCGAAGGTGCCTGTGCGATCCGCCGTGATCTTCGTGCACTACGCGCCGCGCATCGGTCCGCATCTGAATGTCGTAGTGAATTCGCCCGATCTCTCCGCTGATTCAACGTGGATCGTGAGCGACTTGGGCCCGAGAAACTCGGAACTGATGCGATACGCGGGCGGCCGCGTTCCGCTCGCCTTCTACGAGCGCGACATGCACATCGAGCCCGACACGTCGCTCGCGGCCGTTGCATTGACGTCGCGCGAGAAGAAGGACCGTTAGTCGTTCGGCGGACCGTACTCGAACACGTACTCGGTGAATGTAAGGTCAGCGAGTCGGTCATTCGGCACCAACGCGGCCAGCGCCCGCTCGAGGATCGCAGGCTGAGGCGTGAAGTGCATCAACTCCCGCCCGTGGGCCCGCAACGACGCCAGCTCGGCGGGGCTCACGGCGTGTCCCGGCAGGAGAATCACGAGATCGCCCGCGCGCGGCGCTGATGCGTACTCACAGCGAAACGCTTGCGACGGATGACAACGCGCATCGGGATATCGGTGTGCGCTCAGCACCGCGAAGCCCGCGCTCGCCGAATCGCCGGTCGTGGCCTCCGCTCGCAGCCCCTTGTACTGCAGGAACGAGGATAGCTCCATGAGTTGGAACCCGCCCGGCTGTGCGAAGAACAGTGGCAGCTCGCGCGCGCCGTGCGCGCGTGAGTAGCCGGTCAAGAATTCCGCGAGACGAACGTTGGCGGCGACGAGCTGCTTTCGGATGAGAACGACATACGCATCGTCGCGCAGGTTGCTCTGGAACAACAACGCAACGGCGATCAACGCTCCGGCTATGGTCAGACGTGGTTGTGCGCGGAGCGCGTCGTAGCCGACGTACCCGAGATACAGCGCGGCCAGAAAATCCGCCGGCGCGAGATAATACTCGCGCACGATGCCGAGCTTGATGAATGCCAGCGCATAAGCGATCGCGCCAGCCGCCGCTGAGTCCCACAGCGGGTGGAAGGCTGTCTTGGCGCGCGCGATCGCGATCATGCGTAGTCCGAACGCGATGAGGAGCGCATCCAGAATGAGATCGGATCGCAGATAGCCGGCGAGCGCGGTCGCACTCGACCCGGTCGGCCGCGCGGCGACGTACGACGCGGTCACGTGCGGCCTGATCGCCGCGGCGTAGATCGCCAGGAACACGCCGCACAGTCCCAGCATCGCAATCTCGAGGGAATGCCGTGCGATCGTGGGCCCGAGCTCTCCTCGTCGTAACGCCTCGCGATCGTTCCATGCGCCGGCGACGAGCCGTAGCCCCGCGAATCCGCCGACGATCGTGAAGGCCGTCTCTTTATAGTACAGAACGCGCTGTGTCACGATCAGCGCCGCGTACCATGCCGATCGGCTCGTCGTTCGACTGAACGACTGAACGCACACCAGCCACACGGCAAGCCAGACGATGAGGTCTCGTTCGGGAAAGACGAGCCCGAAGAAGGACAGCTGCACAGCCGGAACGACGAGCAACGACACAGCCGTCACGCAGCGGAGCCAGATGGGCAGCTCGTCGAGCAGCCGGAACACGCAGATGAGCAGGACAGCGAGCTCCATCACCGAGAACGCGTGGTAGAACCACGCCGTCTTCGTCACCAGCGAGAGGAGATTGTACTCCTGCAAGCCGAGCGGAAAGAATCGTCCGCTCTCAGGCCAGATCATCATACCGACGAAGCGCTTCGCGGTCAGCTGCGCATAGTCGATTCCAACGAGGTCCTCGTGCGCCATGAGCGCGTACGCGTACACACCGAGAAACGCGGTCAGCGCGATGAGCGCCAGCGTCGGGAACGCGCCGAGCACAGCTCGCCGCTCATGACCGCGAGATGGAGCGTCGGTCGAGCGCGTCGACGACGCCACGCCGGCGACGGTCAGCGCCGCGAGTGGAACGCCCCAGATCGCGAGAAACCATCCGTACTGCGCATAGTGCGCGACGATCTCGCGGAGCCCGTCAGCCATCGAGCCGAGATGCGCCTTTCCCGTTTCGCGCGCGAATGAAGTACTGGGCGCCGAGCGGACACCAGCTGAGCGCCTGCTCGGTCGCGCGCAGAGGCGCGAGCACGCGAGGAAAAAAGTAGTAGTAGGTCGCGCGACTCACGGAGAATCCGGCATCACGCGCGATCCGACGCGCGTACGCCGACGACAGCAGCACTACACCGTCGTCGAACGGACACGCGCGCACCGCACGACGTGTCAGTGGATTCAGCGGATTGTGCTCGAAGAGAAACAGCGAGCCGTTCGGGACCAAAACGCGCCGAAGCTCAGCAAGCCAGTGCGCGTGCTCCTGCCGGTCGATGTGGTGAAACACGCATGCGGTGAACACCACGTCGAACGAGCCATCGCCGAAGGGCAACGCGCGGCCGTCCATGGCTTCGTAGCGGATCTCGTCGCCATGTTGCCGCGCGACGGCGATGCTCTCGACGGACGGGTCGACGCCGACGAGCTCGCGGTGACGCGGGAGGGCGGCGCTCAGGGCTCGCGTTGAAAGCCCGGTTCCACAGCCGAAGTCGAGAATTCGCAAATCCTCGGCGCCAGACAACGCTCGTGCGACCAGCTCCGCCTTGATGCGCGCGAACTCGTCGACGGAGTCACCGGTGATCGCGATAGACGCGTTGACCGCATCTCCGTACGTTCGCGCATATCTGTCGAAGCGCTCCGACTCGGACGACACGTCGATTCGCGACTCGGCCGACGATGGCGTCACACCCGTATCGGGTCGATGGTCCGCGATTCTGGCCGATGATAACTCGGCGTCACACGAGTGCGAATCGAACGGTCGACGTCACCCGAAAAGCCCAGCATCGACTCGAGGACGTACAGCGGCCGTTGCTTGGTTTCCGCGTAGATGCGGGCGACGTACTCGCCGATCATGCCGAGGCACAGCAGCTGAACGCCGCCCATGAACATGACGGCAACGAAGAGGGCCGCCCATCCGGGCACCCACGAGCGCGTGAACACTCGCGCGATGACCGCATACACGATCCCTAACAGGCCGACGGCGCTCGTCGACGTCCCGATCCAGGTCGCGACTCGGAGGGGCGCCGACGAGAACGACGTCAGACCGTCGATGGCGAACCGCATCATTTTGGCGAACGAATAGCCTGTCTCGCCCGCGAATCGCGCTTGCCGCTCGTAGTGGATGGGGCATTGGCGAAACCCCGCCCACGCGACCATGCCGCGCACGAACCGCGCGCGCTCCGGCATGCGTCGCAGCACATCCACCACACGGCGGTCCATCAGGCGAAAGTCCCCGGTATCGAGAGGGATCGGGACGTCGCTGAGGCGATTCATCAGCCGATAGAACGCGGCCGCGGTCGCCCGCTTGAACCGCGTTTCTCCCTCGCGACGTACGCGGACGCCGTAGACGACATGATTCCCCTCCTTCCAGAGGCGTACCATGTCGGGGATCAGCTCCGGCGGGTCTTGCAGGTCGGCGTCGATCAGCACGACAGCATGACCGGTCGCGTAGTCGAGTCCCGCGGTTACAGCGACCGAGTGTCCAAAATTGCGCGCGAACGAGAGAACTCGCACCGAGCCGTCGAGCCGGCCAAAATCGCCAAGCATCTCCGCCGTACGATCGGTGCTGCCGTCGTTGACGTAGATGATCTCCACGTCGCTGAACGCCGCGAGCGCCTCCCGCAACCGGCGATGTGTCTCGGCGAGGACCGCCTCTTCGTTGTAACACGGAACGACGACGGAGAGGGTCAGATGTTCGGGCGCGCGCATACGATAGAGACGATGCAGGCGCGGCGCGGGAACACCGCTTTCCGACCGCCAACTATGATGCGCCGGCGTCGCTCACGGACGAACCCGAATGATGGTCTTTTTCGGGCACCGTCTTTACAAACGAGCGTGTCCCGCGCTCTCAGATGCCGCAGTTCACCGCACGACGAGTTGGCCCCACCACTGGTACGCGCAGTTATCTGGCGAATTGAGATCGAAGGCCACGATCATGGCCGTACCGACTGCATGCCCGGTTGCCCGTCCTGTATCAGGAAGAATCGTCGCAACGGTTGGTCGATCGGACGACCATCGAAGGCGTCGAGGTATCTGTTGCGGCGCTATCGTGAACGTCGCGACGCCTCCAACGCTGATGGTTTCCGCAGCCGGTACCGTCTGGCCGGGCGGGATCGGACAAGGAGCGCTGGACACGTCAGTACCCGTGCATCCGAGTGCTGCGCAAACTACCAGTGCCACGACGAGGAAACGCTGCATCACCCACCTCCGGCCGAGTCCCGGCGAAACCACGCAATGAGTGAATGCTAACTACCCGCCGCCATCGAGCCGCAGCTGCGCACACTCGTGGAGCATTCAGCGAGCGGTGCGGACTGGCTGCACGAGATCAAGTTCGACAGATGGCGACTCCTCGCGCGCAACGAGCGGCCCAGGTTCAGCCTCGACACGCCAGACGGCATCGATAGAGTGACCCGCGGTCGGCGAGCGAAGCCTTCGCGCAGCGGTTTCAGACGCGGAGGCTGCTTATTGGGCGTCCGCGATTTCGGCCGGCTTCGTTATCAACTGCCTAGCACGGCCACAGCTAACTATATGGAGCGTATCGGGATCGATACCGATGACCTCCTGGTTGCAAACCCTGCATACCCGACATTCGCACCCGACGTATTGTCGGGTTCTCCTCTAAGCAACCCGACATTCGGTCGGGTACAGAATGCCGTGTTTCGGTGTGTCGTCGGGTGCGCGCGTTGCATTTGCGTTACACCGCTTTCGGTCGTCGCCGCACGCCGCCTTCGCGAAGCTTGGTCGGCTCGCTCACGACCGTCAGCATCGTGCGCTCATCGGCCGCTTGATAGCTCAGTTTGAGCGCGCGCACATCGGCCCATGCACCAGCAGCCGCGACGTCGGTATCCGGTAAGTGCTTTCGCTCGACGGCCCATTTCCGGCGATAGCAGTGGAAATCACTTCCCTTCACCGGATCCAGCTTGGCACGCTTCTCTGCGCGTTCGAGAAGCTTCCGAGCGTGGTGGCGAGTCCACGCCTTCGGCATCTCGCCGTGTTCGCCGTCCTGTGTCGCTCGCGGCGCTGGGAACAGTGGTCGCGGGCCGATCGCCGGGTTTACTTCGCGGATGCGATCGACGGCTGCGCGAACGGATGCGCTCATCGGCACCCAGCCGCCGCGCTCCTCTTTGTCGAACTCCGGGGCTTTGTAGATGCGCCCGTGCGGCGCGTTCTTGGACTTGTTCAGATCGAGGTCAGAGGCCCGTAGCGCGCAGATCGCCGACACACGCCAGCCCAACCCTTCAACGAGCCCATGAAGCCGCGGAAGAGGCGCTGAGGGTCAATTCTGTCCGCGTGCTTCACGACCGCGAGATAACGATCGTATGAGGCAACTGGCCGATTCTGCACCTTGTTCTTCGGCAGTTGATAGCCGTGGATCGGATTGCGGTCCAACAGCCGCGCGCCCGAGCTCCGCGTGACTCGTGTCGCGTGATTCAACGCCGCGCGCAGATACTCTATGTCCGCCCCGATCGCGCGGTTGGTGACCTCCGCTTTGAGCGTGTACTTGCCGCCTGGGATCGTGATACGCCCGGCGCGCCGTTCGCGGACGAAGCGATCAATCGTCGGAAAGTCGATCGTGTCGACGAAGCGCGCCCCATCGAGGAACGCGGTCCACAGTGCCGCGCGACGCTTGCACTCCTTCGGGCCGTCACCTTTCTGGTGTGCCGCCACGTCGGCCGCGTAGATGGCCAAGACATCGGCGACGGTCGCGCGCCCTCGAGCTTCGGCCAATGTGGACGAGAGCAACGCGGCCGCGATCTGGCGGGCCGTTGCCATCGCAATATTGAGATCCGTGTGCTTCAGCGCCTTGTACGCCCAATGCTTCTTACGCGATCCGGTGGCGGGCACATGCCAACGCAACCAGTACGGGCCATTCTCTCGGCGCACATACAGGGTGACGTGCGCGCCTTCCGCCCCAACCTGCACAGAGAACAGCTTTGGCTTTCTCGGCGATGTCATCGACGGTTCCTCGATGGGAGCGACCGCGTTCAGGCTGGACGTGCGCGACCGTGACGACCGGCAACCGCTTCCAACGCGATCGTGCCGATCACAGCCTCATCGACGGGCGAAGTCTCGCCCTCTACCGTCACCGGCGCAACGGAGAGTAGCGGCGCGGGCTGACGTCGATGGCCGAAGTCCGCCACTCGAACACGCGGCCGGCGCTTCGTCCCGTATCGGTGCACCTTCCCTTGGCGGATGAGTCGACCGATCGAGTCCGGATGCATCCCGAGGATTCCCGCGGCCTCGGCGACCGGAATCGCATCGTCATCCTCTCCCGCTGCCTTGTCGAAGTCCTTCAACACGTCGTCCAGCAACGCCGACGCGCTCACCATCGAGCCAAGTCGCGCGTGCTCGTCGCGGCGTCGTTCCAAGGACAACCGGAAGCCCGACATCCCAACCGCAGGCGGTGCGGCGTCTCTCGCACGCCGGGTGCGTTCAATGACGTGCTCGATGACGGGCGCATCGGACATCGCGCTGCTCACCTCCAACGTCGTCACCGTGCTCGTCACGACGTCGGTATCGCTGGTCGGCTGTGTCAACTCAATCTCCAGCATTTGCGGGTCCTCGTGCACAGCAGCCTCAAAGCAGACGTACAGCGCGCCGGCCCGAGTCGGATCGTACCGGCGAACGTCGGTGATGCGACCGGCCTTCCAGGCCCTTCGCATCTCCTCAACGGTCAGGTCGGCGACGTCGGCCATCAAGGCGTGAACGTGGTAGTGCCCCTCCACGACCGACTCGATGCCGCGCACGTAGCGAATCCCGCCCGGCTGACCCGCCATTGCGTTGATTCGCTGAAGGTATCGCTTCCATTCGCCTTTGGCCGTCGCCGCCGTCGGCACGTGGTTGCAACGCTCCGAATCGATGGTCCCGGTCATGAAGACGTTCCACGGGTAGGTTCGGATGTACTCGCCATATGCTCTGGCGAGTTGGCGTGGCGTCGTGGTGATCGGGTTCGGCGTTCGGCGTTTCATGTCAGCCATCTGTGCATCCCGAGCTACAAGTGATGATGACAAAGCGAGGTCTTAGCCGCGGGCGAGCCGCGTCTGAGTCGGGTTCTGAAATTGTCCGTCACCTCGACCAGCACGAACCCGAGTCATTGGCGCCGTGACGCTGGCGATGGGGATCGGTACGTCGTTCGTGTGTATCGTCCTGCTTGTACTTCAACGGGCCCGGTGGGCATCGAACCCACGACCTTCGCGACTGGCGTCGCGCCGCTCTGCCACTGAGCTACGGGCCGAGTCCTGCTTTACGCCGACTGCCTTTGGTCCGATTTGCGAATACGCGCCATTCTGCGGCCACACTGCGCGCAGACTTGGGTACGCGCCCCGTTGCGTTCTATCACACGCTGGACGCGATGATAGCACGGAGCGCGTGGTGATTTGCCGTTCGTCGCGACCGGCGCGACTGCGGAGGTCGTTGGTGTCGTCATGCCGCGGCCTCGACCTTGTAATCGCTGTACGCGTACAGGTTCAGGCCCAGCTTCACGCCCTTCGTTCCGGGGACATCGATGTTGCCGCGTGTCGTTGCGAGGACCGTTCCGTTGACGGACGGTAGCGCCATCAGCGCGACAGCGAACTACATGAACTTGAGGGCCGTCTCTTGTATCTGCACGATCATTCGGAGGGCCGGATTCTCAAGTGCTTTCGAGTAGTGAAGCTCAATCATGTCGATCCACTGTTCGATCCGCGCACGGCCGTTCACCTCGTTGCAACTGAGTGTGATACGACCGAGACGCCGAAACCGCGCGCGATTCCCCTCCGGTACTCGCCGGACCAAACGATCAAAATCGCGATCGAATGTCACAACGATCGCCGACATTTGATCACCGATTGTTGCAATAACGGGATCTGCTGTCCCGGCAGGAAACACCTCACGCACCTGTCGCACGTCATGACCCCGCATCGCTAGGAACTCGGCGACCGAAACCGGAACGTTCTCGTCTATGAGCAGCAGCATGCGACACGCCGCTGCCATGAATCAGGACCTAAGCGACGCGTTGACGGCTTGCCTCGAACTCAATCGCCGCGCGAATGTCCTGGGATTTCAGCCGCGGATACTCGCGGATGATCTGATCGATCGAAAAACCGGCCGCGTAGTAATTCCAGACGGCGGACGTCGGAATGCGAGTGCCAGCAACGACCCAGGCGTTTCGGACGATGTATCGATTCCTCGTAATTTGGCCGATCTCTTTCGGCTTGCGATCGCGAAGCTTCGAGGCGGCCCGCCGCATCTGCTGCGCAATTGGCTGGAGGCCGATCGAGAGAACGCGTTGTCCTTCGCCGGCCGGCTCAGTTGCGACGCCAGACTTGGGGTCGAGAAACAGCACGCGCTTCCCCTTCAGCACGAAGCGAAGCGTTGCCCACGGCGAATCGTGCCGCTCGTGTAGCCACTGGCCGACCTTGCGAAGCTCTTGGAGGGGAACGTGATGACGTTTGCGTAGAATCGCGATCGTCCGAAGACCTACTACGTCGCGGAACGAGTAGATCCGCCCAAAGGCCCGCCGATTGTGATCGTCAAGCAGCGTCGGAGAGAAGAACCCGGTGCGATCCCAATAGCGTAGCTGGCCGTCGGACAGACCGGTCAGCCGACACACATGTGCCGCCGTAAACGCGTAGAGTTCGGTCACCGGCCCTCGGGTCATCTAACTGGCGTTCAGCAAGTGGTAGAAACCTGACGCTCGTCGATGCGGAGGGCAACCCGACCGGCGATGTCATCCGTCATAAGCCCGGATATGTCGGAGAACGACGTCACCGCCTTCAAGTCGTTCAACTCGATATGGTTCAAGAACGTCGGTTGAACGCCACGGGCGCACCATCGCGAACGCTGCCCGCGCGCCGATACGGGTGATCTCGCCGCGATACGGCCCGTCCACCACCTCGACGATCAGGATAGAGTCGCGCATGCCTAACAATTCGCCACGGTCGCGTCATGCCGGTGTCATGCGGTTGGCGGGTCTTTCTCAGGTGCCGCCTCTGTTCGATCGCTGTTGATGTTGACCTTTGGTGCACCGAGAAGCGTGTACGCGACGAGTCCCGACGGCATCACCCGCGGACTGGTCGCGACAGAAAGGGTGACGTGGGCAACGAGGTCACGCGCGTCGGCGACGCTGGTGGTCGGGGCGTCAACCTTCTCCTTGACGGCTGACATCAACGCGTCAAACGCTCGGGCCAAGTCCGATTTAGTGGGCAAGTCGCGCAACTTTGCGTCAATCGACTGCATTAGCGCTAGGTCAGCGGGATGCTGGGCGCACAGGTCGTACCAGAAATCCCGCGTCTCGCGGATGAATTTGCGCTTCGTGGGATTCTCGCCGTACTTCTCATGACAACTCGGGCAGAGCGGAGCAGCGTTGTCCTCCACGCTCAGCCCTCCGTCGTGCTCGGGGACGATGTGGTGCACCTCCACGTAGATCTCGCGGCAGAGACAACAGCGAAAATGAGCCTGTCGCTTCACTTTTAGCTTGAGAGCTTCGTCGAAGGGCATTCTCTAAAGTTGCAGGTTAGTCCCACAGCCAGGAAGGGTCGACCCGCAGGGGCTCAGAGCGCCACTCGCCGATGAACGGCGACGCGCTCGTTGTTCGCTCGAGTAAAAGCTGGCGAAGGTCGCCGACTCGACTGAGGCCGAACTCCGCGCGTCCCTCGAACCGAAGCCCGTCCGGAGTCGGCGTGCCGACGAGTAGGCCCTCGATGTGTCCGTCGCCGTCGAACTGCACGCCGCCGATCGTCACAGTGAGTGTGCGACAACACTTTACCTTCTGCCATTCCCGGGAGCGAACGCCGGGGTAGTAGCCGCTGTCGACTCGCTTCGACCCGATGCCTTCGAGATCGAGCGCATCCGCGCGCGCGAACACATCGGCTCCGTCAGCGACGACGTAATCGGTGAATCGAATCTGCGGATCGCAACCCTCGATCCCTTCACGCAGAAGAGTCTTCCGCTCGAGCAGCGGACGGCGGGTTAGGTCTTCGCCGTTGAGCCAAGGCACGTCGAAGACGTGAAAGACCAAACGCCGCTCGGCCCGCGCTCGCATGTCGCGTTGGAGCTGCTCGAAGTCCGGAAACCCAGCGTCGTCGAGATGGACGATTTCGCCATCGAGCCATGCACTGTCGACGCGTAGGTTGCGATCCGCTTCGACGAGCCGCGGCAGTCGCTGACTCCATTCGATCCCGCCGCGCGTGTAGAGCTGCACGTCATCGCGGTGCTTCCGCGCGAGCAACCGCCAGCCGTCGTACTTGAGCTCGTGCAGCCAATTGACGCCGCGAGGCGGCTGCTCGACGTGCGTGCAGAGCTGTGGCTCGAGGAGAGCCGGAAACTCGTTGGCGGCGTTGCTGGCAGACACGATCGGCATCGATGGGGTCATACCAGAACTTGTCCCGATGCGCAGGCGGCGCCAACCCTTGATGTCCATCCGCGCGGCGTCGCCAAGCGCACACGAAAACGGCCAGCCCTCGAAGAACTGACCGTTCGTTGTGCGACTCGCGGCTACGCTTAGGAGCTCCGATTTTGGGTCTTGTAGTTGGCGTGCTGCTCTCCGGAAGGAATCGTCAGGTGGGAGCTTAGCCGTCCGACCGAGATGCTTCGGATCTCGCTCTGTCGAGCGACGCGTCAATTCTTTCCTTGCTCCACCCGATTCTCAGAAGGTACTCGCGCATACGCTGCTCATGTTCCGGCGACAACAACGCGACGCCCAACAAAATGTCCTCGCTCCAGAACGATCCGGGTTCATCGAGGTCTCGAGATACGTGCTCAACCAGTTGTTCGACGTGCTCGCTGGCGAAGAATCGCGAGTAGACCTTGAGTAAGTCCTCACGCGTGATCGGCGCCGGAGGTGGCCATATTGCTCGCCCCGGAACGAGCGACGAGTCGAGATGAATGACGTCCTCGCGGTCATTAGAATCCTCAGGCCTCATGCGTGCGCTCCCGTATCTGCGAATGGCGAGTGTGACTAAGGATGAGGGGGAACTAGGTCGATGTCATAATGACCTAAGTATTTCATCCTACCGCGAAAATTCGCGTCCTTGTCCAGCGTGACGTAACACGCGAACGTCGCCACGCTGCCATATTGGTGAATAATCGTGGGGTTAACGAGTACAATATTGCCGTGATCATCCTCACCGCTCGATGGTCGGTACTGTGCTTCCGCAGGTTCGCCTTTATTGAAGTCGCCGTTGAACAGCATCCTTGCGCGCGTCCATGGCCCCCGAAGCGTGATTGTCGCGGTGCCTCGCGGCAACCCGAGCAGTTTTACCTTTTCCGACGCAAGGGCGATCTGCAGCTCGCCAACATCCAGTACGTAGTCGATCGGAAAACTGAGCGGACAATAGTAGTCGATCGCAACATGAGTGCTCGCAGTGCGGGTTTTGCCGTTTGCCAATATCGTAAAACTCATCGTTCCGGAGTTCGTGATTGGAACGGCGCAGGTCAGCGATGTTCCGTTACACGCTGACGTCGGCGTCACCGCGTCAGGATCCGCGGCGAGCTCGGTGGTGTCACTCGCGTTGAGCAAGGTGCTATCAGTTGACGCGTCATAGGTGCTGTCGGTGTTCGGATCCCAACTCATTCTGCGAGTTCCAAGAATCGGAGCAGACCTTGCGGTCGGGATGCGTCGCACTGTAGCGGCAAGCCCGGTCAAGCGCGGGATCTGCCGGGGAACGAGATTGGCGAGTATCTCCTCGTCGGACTTCCAGGACCAGCCAACAACCGAGTACTGGGCCCCCGTCGGCGCAATCGATGCTGTAAACGTCACCGTGTCGCCGAGCCCCACGTTCTGGTAGTCGCTGCTGAGCGAAACTGTTACTGGAGTAACGTTGATCTCGACGTAATTCGAGTCGCCCTGCCCAGGGGTCGTACTTGTGAACGCCCACATTTTTCCTGCGGTCGGCACGGACCTTTTGCACGTCGCGTCTCCATCTGCGCACTTGATATCGACGTGATTTGATGTGTCCGTCGCAATCCACTTCCACTTGGGAGCCGGTCCGGGAACACCGTCGTATTTTGCGGTGAATTGAACGGAGTCTCCTTCGTTTACGGATGACTTGTCCGCTGTGACGCTGAAGGACGAATACACGGTAACATCGGCGGTAGCGACCCAGCCGTGACTTGCCATAGCGGCGAAAATCCACATTGTGCCGGATGCGGAAACAGGGCGCCGGCATGGGTTCTCAACGAGGCCGCAAGACGGCCCTGCGGCCGGTTGACCTTGTGTAGTGCCTCAGTCGGAAATGGAGTGTCCGTCCCGTAGAATTGTGCAGGGAGGACACCCCAGTGAAACGAACCCGCAAGCAGTTCACGGCGCAGGAGAAAATGGCTCTCCTCCGCCGGCATCTCGTCGAGAAGACGCCGGTCTCCACCCTCTGCGACGAGGCCAAGCTC
>Ga0070681_10001466_pt1 | contig 20812 bp, 27 predicted proteins | sample KBSC83BmetaG_FD_65650 | JGI IMG/M metagenome (GOLD analysis project Ga0070681, IMG submission 65650) | Corn rhizosphere microbial communities from Kellogg Biological Station, Michigan, USA - KBS C8-3B metaG | ecosystem: Host-associated > Plants > Roots > Rhizosphere | place: USA: Michigan... | reverse complement strand
ATCCAGGGCTACTAGGCGCTGACGTTTCGAGCCACGTGATAAGCGCGGCTCGGGGAGTGCTGAGATTGGGAAGCCCCGCTGGCGGAAACGCCGGCGGGGCTTTGATTTGACCGGCGGACACTCGGCTCAAACTCACTCCATGCCCAGCAAAGCGTTGCGATCCGGTCACGTCGGTATAGCGGGCGGGTCCAACCAGAGTGGAGGCATCGGTGCAGAGCCGCGGCGGCGCTTGACGCGTCGAGGAGATCGTAATAGACAAGTCTGCATTATAAACCACGTGGAGAGACGGACGGCCGAGAGCCGCCGATCGCTTCATTAAAGGAACCCGCCGATGCGCACTGCGATCATGGTCCTGGCCGCCCTGGCCCTCAGTTCGACGGCGCTCGCCACGCCGGCCGCCGCCGACACCCTGACCGAGGTCACCACCCATGGGATCATCTTGACCGTCGGCGACATGGACATTCCCGTCACCTACACGCCCGACGGCAAGCTCTCGGCCATGGACGGCCAGGTCACCGGGACCTGGCGGATCGACGGCGACAAGCTCTGCACCAGCTCCAACGTCGATCCGAACGAGACCTGCGTCGCTTACCCTAAGGACAAGAAGTCCGGCGACAGCTTCACCATCGAAAGCCCGAACGGCTCGGTGCAGATCAAGATCCGCTAATACCGTTCATCTCCGCGCAAGCCGGGACGAGCGGCTTTGCGGCGGCTGGACATTCAGCCATAGGTGTTCCATATTTGTTCTCATGCGGCGCAGGTGCGCCGGGTGGGGCCTTGCAGTGACTAACGATCCGATCACGGCCGAGATGACGGCCGCCATCCAACTGATGCGGGGCGGCGACCGGGCCTGCGGGCGGCGCGCGCTGGAGGCCGTGTGGGCGCAGATCGCGCACGATCCGGACCCCTTCCAGGAATGCGTGCTGGCGCACCACATGGCCGACGCGCAGGACGACCTCGCCGAAGAGCTCGCCTGGGATGTGCGTTCGCTCGACGCGGCGCTCCGCTGCACGGACGCCGACGCCGCGCGCCACCAGGCCGGCCTGACCATGGGGCTGTTCCTGCCCTCGGTGTACGTCAACCTGGCGGAGGACTACTTCAAGCTCGGCGACATGGCCCGCAGCCGCGAGCACCTGGATCTGGCGCGCGGCGTGGTCGGAAACCTCGCCGACGACGCCTATGGGCAGCTCATACGCGGCGGCGTCGCGCGGATGGCGAAACGCCTGGAGGCCGCCGGGGCGTGATCGTGGACGGCGATAGTGGCGGCGCGCGGCATCGCGACATCCCGCCCATGGACCACGAGGCCGGCGACAAGGAGAGCGCCTTCACCTGGGCGATGGGGCGGCTGATCCTGGAGCGGATGGCGGCGCGGGAGACGATGAAGGCGATCACCGCCGACCCGCGCATGCCAGCCTATTGCACGGTGTTCCGGTGGGTGAAGGTGCATCCGGAATTCGGCGAGGCCTATCGGGCGGTCCGCGCGGCGGTCGCCGCGGTCGCGCGCGAGGAGGCGAAGGCGCTGCGGGCGGCGCACGCGCGGGCGCGGGACGCCACGCGGATCGCGGCGGGCAAGGCGGTGCGCCACTGGGTGGCGGGCGCAAGGAGCACCTATAGCCCTGAGATCGCCGAAGCCATCTGCGATGCGATCAAGGGGGGCGCATCGCTGAGCGAGATCGTCGCGACGCCGGGGATGCCCTCGTTCAAGGCGATCTACGGCTGGATCAAGCGGCGGCCTGAGTTCGAAGCGGCGTTCATCGAGGCCTGCGACTGGCGCGCCGGGTGGCTGGAGTTCCAGATCGAGCTTGTCGTCGAACAGACGACGCCGTTCACCCTGGCGCGGGCCAAGGCGCAGGTGGCGGCGTTGGAGGGCCGGATCGGGCGGCTGACACCGAAACTCTATCGGTAAGGCGCGCCCACGCCAGGGCTTCACAGCCCGCGCGCCGTGGGGTCTGTTCGGCGGCAGAGCCGCTGCTGGGGGGAGATCGTCATGACGCGTGCAATCGCCAGGTTGGCCGGGCTGGCCGCCGGAGTGCTGCTGGCGGGAGGAACGGCGCTGGCCGCCGAGCCGCGGGCCTCGCCCTCGGCCCCGCCCTCGCCCGCGCTCAGGTGGTGGGCCGGCTACCTCAACGATGCGCAGGCGGTGAAGCTGCCGGACGGGCGGACGATGAATCTCTACTGCACCGGAGCGGGCGGGCCGGTGGTGGTGCTGGACTCGGGGCTTGGCGACGGGGCCTGGAGCTGGAGCGGCGTGCAAGGGGCGATCGCCGAGAAGACCCGGGTCTGCTCGTTCGACCGGCCGGGCTATGGCCGAAGCGCGCCCGGGCCTGCGCCGCGCGACACCCGCGCCATCGTGAACGACATGACCGCCATGCTGAAGATCGCCAAGGTTCCCGGCCCCTACGTGCTGGTCGGCCATTCGGCGGGAAGCTTCGACGTGCGCCTCTTCGCCTTCACCCATCCGAAGGACGTCGCGGGCGTGGTGCTGGTCGATCCTTCGGCGGACAACCAGATGGAGCGCATGGCCGCCGTGGCGCCGGCGATCAAGGCGATGCAGGAGACCGCCTATGGCCCGATGAGGGCCTGCATGGCGGACCCGCGCCCGCCGGAGGCCGAGACGGCCTGCCGGCGAAACCTGCCGCCGGGCGTGACCCCGCAGATCGAGGCCTTCTTCGCCGGCGAGGCGACGCGGCCCGGCAACTACAGGGCGATCCTGGGCGAGCTGGACGCCTTCGGCACGCTGGACAGCGGGGAACTGGTCGCCGCGCGGAAGACGGCCGGCGCGCACCCGCTGGGCGACAAGCCGCTGGTGATCCTGACCGCTGCAAACCAGATGGCGCCGGGACTGTCGGCGGAAGACACCGCGGCGATCCACAAGGTCTGGGTCGCCATGCACGACGAGATGGCGGGGCTCTCGACCCGCGGCGTCAACCGCATCGTCGAGGGCGCGAGCCACTACGTCCACCGCGACAAGCCACAGGTGTTCCTGGACGCCGTCTTCGAGGTGGTGGACGCGGCGCGGCGGTAGTGAATTGGCCACGGAAAACACGGAAGGCGCAGGATTTCGAGGCCTCAGGATTGGTCGCTTGCGCGCGAAGCGCGCGATTCAATTTGGCCCGCACAACAGGGATTTCCGCCTTCCGTGTTTTCCGTGGCCATCCTTCAAGCCGAGCCGCCGCCGCTTCGCAGGCTGGAGGCGCGATCGCCGTTAACCGCAGAGGTGAACAGGGCCTTTACCCAGGTTCGGCGATACTGCCGCGTTCCTGGAGGTGCGCGAAGGATCCCGATGGCCTGGACGCGGCATGAGACGGGGCCGAGCGACGACGGGCGCTGGAGCGTCCTGCGCATCGTGACCGTGTTGTGGATCGCCGCCTGCTGCGGCGTGATCGTCATGGGCCTGCCGCGCATGTACCCGAAGGCGGACCAGCGGCTGGCGTACGCCTTTCGCGAGCCCTCCATGGACCTGGACAAGCCGTTCGCGAACTGCGCGCAGGCGCACGCCGCCGGCTTCTACGACATTCCCCGCGCATCGCCCGCCTACGACGGCGGCCAGGACGGCGACAACGACGGCATCGCCTGCGAGCCGGACCCCGGCGACCCGCCGCCATTCCTCGGCCGCCTGAAAACCATCGCCAAGCGGCTGAAGCCAGTGACCTGAAGAGCGGCGGGCGCACCCAAAGCGCGCGCGCCCGCCGGCAAAACCTCTACTTCTTCGGCGCTGCCTTGGCGTCGGCGGGCGCCTTCGCGTCAGCGGACGGGGCCTCGGCCTTCTTGGCCGCCGCGTGGTGCTTCTTGTGATGCTTCATGGTCTTGGCCTTTTCCGGCGGGTTCGGAATGGGCTGCATCGTACCCGACTGGGCGAGCGCGGCGCTCGCCATGAACCCTGTGGCGACAAGCGCCAGGCCGAACGTCCTCAGTTTCATGACCGTCTTTCCCTCTCGCGGTCCGCGCCCTGGCTGGGCCGGACTCACAGGCGTGACGGTAGTCCCGAACGCGGTGGCTGTGGAGATGGCGCGCGGGGCGGCTATGATGGCCGCATGAAGCGCCCGTTCCCCGCCCTCGCCGCCGCCCTAGCCGGCCTGGGGCTCGCCGCCGCGAGCCCTCCGGCGACGCCGATCGCCAAGGTGGTGCTGCCGGGCCTCAGCTATCAGGTGTTCGCCTCCGGCCCGATCGAGGGTCGCCATCCGACGCGGGCCGACACCGTCACCATGCGCTATGTGGGCCGGTTGACCGACGGCGAGGTGTTCTCGACCTCGCCGGGCGACGGGACCGGGCTTTCGACCTTCACGGTGGGACAGCTGATCCCCGGGATGAGCGCCGCCCTGCAGCTGATGCGGCCGGGCGACCGCTGGCGGATCGCCATGCCGCCGTACCTGGCCTATGGCCCCGGACGGCCGCTGGACACCGCCGCGCCGGCCGGCGCGGCGGGGCAGACGGTGCAGAAGCGGGCCATCCCGCCGGACGCCACCCTGGTCTTCGACACCGAGCTGGTGGCGATCCTCCCGCCCAAGGCGCCCTGACGGGCCGGCCGTTGCGCCGCACATCAAGCGTAGCCGCAGACCCTTGCGCGGCGCGCCGGGACGTGGCCCCTTAGCTCCGATCGTTCCGATGCTTGAACCGCGTGCAAGGTTCGGCGCTTGTACGACGGACGTCGGGGTGAGGTGGCGTGGACGGGGCGACGATGAAACCACCGGTCAGCGATAGGGGACAGCGTCCGCGAACCCGGTCGGCCAGGATTCTGGGGCTGCTGGCCGCCGTCGGCTTTTCGCTGGCGATGTGGGCGTTCCTGTTCATGGCCGTGTTGGGCCTGATCCTGAAGATCATGGGCTGAGCGTCGGCGATTCCAACCCGCGCACGGTGTAGGGTGCCTGGATGGCCGATCTGACCGACGCCCAATTGAACGCCCTTCGCAACCTCGCCCTGAAGAAGAGCGGCGGCGAGGCGCCTTTCATCAACATCAGCGCGGCCCGGGCGCTTACCGAACTGGGCCTCGCCGAGCGCAGCCGCGAGGGGTGGGACATCACGCCGGCCGGCGCCGCCGCCCTCGCGCGCCTCGCAGGGCCGCCGAGCTAGTCTCGCCCGAAACGCGAAAACGGCACGGCATTTGAAGCATGACCGGCAGAGTGAGCCAAAAAAGAACATGGCTCGCCGAACGCCGGAGACAGACCATGGCATTTGCCGCAGTTGTCGCGCGTACCAGCCATCAGGGCCTGGAGTATCTCGTCCGTGAAACCGGGCGCGCCGAGTGGGCGATCAACGCCCAGGCCGCCGCCCGCTTCCAGACCTTGCGGGACGCCACCCGTGCGGCCATGCGCCTGCCGGGCTCGCTGCGCGCCTACGCCCTGCCCGCTGTCGCCTGACGAGAGGCCGCCCGGCGCCGTTTTGGTTTGCTGGGATGCGTCCCGATAGGCGAGGATCGCCGGACGCCGCGCGCATGACGACGCGGCCGGAGGGGACGATCCGCATGGCCGAGACCATTCTGGAACCCGATCTGCCGATCGTGGATCCGCACCACCACCTGTGGGACCGCCGCAGCTATGCGACGCCCCAGGCGCCCGAACATCCGTTCATGACGGCGATCGCCGACGCCCAGCGCTATCTGCTGGACGAGCTGCTGGCCGACACCGGCAGCGGCCACAACGTCCGCGCCACGGTCTTTGTGGAATGCGGCGCGATGTACAAGGCCGACGGCCCGGTCGAGATGCGGGCGATCGGCGAGACCGAGTTCGTGAACGGCGTCGCCGCGATGAGCGCCAGCGGCCTCTATGGCGAGACCCGCGCCTGCGCCGGCATCGTCGGGCGGGCGGACCTGCTGCTCGGCGACGGCGTCGCGGCGGTGCTGGAGGCGCACGTCGCGGCTGGCGGCGGGCGTTTCCGCGGCATCCGCAACTCCGCCTCGTTCGAGGCCGACAAGGAGGTGCTCGGCCCGCTGAACCGCGTGGAGGCCGGGCTCTACCTTTCCGAGGATTTCCGCGCGGGGTTCAGACATCTGGCGCCGATGGGACTGTCGTTCGACGCATGGCTGCTGGAGCCGCAACTTCCGGACGTCATCGACCTCGCCCGCTCCTTCCCGGACACCACCATCGTCCTGGACCACGTCGGGACCCCGCTTGGGCGGGCCAGCTATTCGGGGCGGCTTGAGGAGCGGTTCGGCGTCTGGCGCGACAACATCCGCGAACTCGCCAAGTCGCAGAACGTGGTGGTGAAGCTGGGCGGCCTGGCCATGGCGTTCTGCAACTTCCCCTCTTTCCTGGCCGAGCCGCGGGCGCCGTCCGAACAGCTGGCGCGGGAGTGGGCGCCCTATATCGAGACCTGCATCGGAGCCTTTGGGCCGGAGCGCTGCATGTTCGAGAGCAATTTCCCCGTCGACATGGGCAGTTGCACCTATGCGACCCTGTGGAACGCCTTCAAGCGGATCGCCCAGGGCTATTCCGCCGAGGAGAAGGCGGCGCTTTTCTCGGGCACCGCCAAGAATGTCTATCGCCTGACGATCTAGGGCCGGCTATCGGCGAACCGCGTCGTGAACGGCGCACAAGCGGGGGCGGACATGAAGCGCGCGATGATGTGGGCGGCGGCCCTTGCGCTGATCGCGGCGCCGGCCGTGGCGCAGCCAGGCGCGGTCCCGGCGGCGATCTATGCCGATCCGGCGCCGGACGCCGCGCACCCGCCGCGCATGGAGGTGCTGCACATCCCGAGCGGCGGGGTGGAGATCAACGGCGTCGCCTACCTGGCCGTCGGGGCGGGGCCGCATCCGACCCTGGTGCTGCTGCACGGCCTGCCCGGCAACGAGAAGAACCTGGATCTCGCCCAGGCGGTGCGCCGCGCCGGCTGGAACGCGGTGACCTTCAACTACCGCGGCTCCTGGGGCAGCCCGGGGAACTTCACCTTCGAGGGCAACCTGGCCGACGCCAAGGCGGTGCTGGCCTACCTGCGCGACCCCGCCCACGCCGGCTTCCTGCAGGTCGATCCCAGCCGGCTGGTGATCGCCGGCCACAGCATGGGCGGCTGGGTGACGGCGCTGACCGGCGCGCAGGACCCGGCGCTGGCCGGGGTGATCCTGATCTCCGCAGCGGACATGGGCGGGCGCGGCCCGGCGTCAGCGGCCAGGCCGGCCGTGGTCAAATCCATGGCCGAGGACATGGAGACCCTGGCCACGACGACGCCGGAAAAGATGGCCGACGAGGTGATCGCCATGTCGCCGCGGCTGTCGTTCAACGCGGCCGTGGCCAAGGGCCTGGCGGACAAGCCGCTCCTGGTGCTGACCTCCGACGACGGGCTCGCGCCCGGCGCCGAGCGGCTGGCGAAGGCGGTTCAGGCGGCCGGCGGCAGGTCGGTGACCGTGCGCCACGAGGCCACCGACCACGGCTGGAGCGGCAAGCGCATCGCGCTCGAGGCCGCGGTGATCAGCTGGCTGCAGGCATTGAAGTGACGCCGAGCCCCGCCGGGGCCTGAACGGCCTTGCCGGCCCGGTCGGTCTCGCGGCGGCGGTTGTGGCGCGTGTCGCCCTGCGCCACCTGCCGGTAGCGGGCGAGATAGATCGGGCCGGCGGCCATCAGCACGCCGGCCATGTCGGCGAACATGTGCAGGGGCGAAAGCTCCTCGCCCTCGACGCACGGGGCGACGCCGACGCCGAGCACCAGCCACATGGCGACCATGAAGATGTCGCCGCGCCGCACGAACGGCAGCAGGCCATAGGCGCCGGCGGTCACGCCGTAGAAGATGATCGCGCTGACCACGGCGCGATCGGGCGAGACCACCGCCGGCAGCGAGAGCGGCGTCACCAGCATCACCGCGCAGACCAGCACCACCAGGGCCGAGACGAAGCGCATCGTGCGGAAGGAAACGGTGGGGAGCATTGGCTGCGCCTCGATTGCGGACGCCCAACGGCTTAGCCCCAGCCCGTCAATTCAGGGTGAAGTTACGTGGTTATCGGGCGTCAACCTTGTGCCCGGACGGCTCTCGGTTTGCGAACCCGGCCCCGGGCTTGTAGGGGTGCGGCATGGCCGAGGTGTCCGACATCGCCGTCTACCAGAAGCTCACGGCCATCGCCGACGAGCTGGACCAGATGGCCGCCGAAGGCGCGAGCCTGGTGGGGGACGCGGCGCTGACCACCGCGGCGCGCACCGTGCGCGGCATGGCCAGCGCGGTCTATCAGCACATCATGAACGCCGAGGACGAGAGCCTCGACAGCTAGCCTCCGCCGCGTCTGGCCGACCGACGCGGCCGCAGGTCCGTCACATAAGCGCCGAAGTCCGGCGGGAGTGTCGGACGACCGGGGGCGGTAGCGGGGAGCCGGCATGACGCCGTTCCGAAACGACGAGTCCAACCCCTTCGCCAGGAACAGCCCCTGGCCGGGGATGCCGCAGTCGACGATGCGGCTGGCGGCGCCGCGCAAGCCTGCGCCGGTCCCGACCCTGATCACCCAGCCGATGCCCAACGCCTTTGCGCCGGCGCCGCGCGCGGACCCCGAGCGCGCGCCGTCCGCCGAAAGGCCGCCGGAACCGCCGGGCTTCGGGCCGGCCCTGGAGACCTCGCCGCCACCGGCGCAGACCCAGCAGCCTGCGGAGATCCAGCGGCCACCCGAACCTGCCTCCGCCGTCGCCTATGCGCCGCCGCCCGAGCCGCAGGCCGCCGCCGAACCCGCGCTCCAGCCGGAGCCGCAGCCTCCGCCGCTGGTCAACCCGATCGGCGCACGACCCGCCCGCGCCGCCGAGGCGCGACGCCGGGAGGCCCGCCGGAGCGAGCCGCGGCTGACGCCGATCATCGCCGCCGCGGCGGTCGGGGCCGGCGGGACCGCCGCGCTCTTCCTGATGATGGGTTTGGGCCGCCAGGCGAGCCCGGGCCCCGCCGCGGCGCCGCCCCCGCCCGCCTTGGCGGTCGGCGAACTGGTCGCCGGCGCGCCCACGCCAGCCGCGGCGCCTGCGCCGGCTCAGGCAAGCCCGCCAGCGCCGCCGGCTCCGTCCGCTCACCCGCCGGCGAGCCGGCTGGCCGCCGCCGACGCCGCGCCGAGCCCGGCAAGCCGCCCGCTGCGGCGCTCCGCCCCGACGACCGCCGTTCCGACCAGCGCCGCCCCGGCCGAAACCGCGGCGCCGCCGGCCCATATCGACCTTCCCGCCGCGCCGGCGATCACGCCGCCGCCGGTCGCCGCGCCGCCGTCCGCCGCGCCCTATGTCCGGCCGCCCGGCCCCGACGCCGAGGCCCCGATCGCCCTCCACGTTCCTGACTGAAGCTGAACCTTTGGGTTCAGCAGGGGTTCAGGCGATGCGGACAGAATGCCGCACAGGGGGAAGACACGAGGAGGACTTGGATGAAACTGCTGCTTTACGCCACCGTGGCGCTGGCCACCGTGGCGGCGCCGATCGCCGCGTCGGCCCAGCCAGGCGAGCGCCATGACGACCGGCGCGAACGGGCCGACGACCGCCGTGAGCTGCGCCAGGACCGGCGCGACGCGATGCGCGACGGCCGCATCGACCGCGGGGAGCGCCGCGAGCTCCGCAACGACCGCCGTGAGCTGAGATACGACCGTCATCGCGCCGACAGCTGGCGGGGGCGGGCCGAATGGCGCGACTTCCGCGGCGTGCGCCGGGGCTACTGGTACGCGCCGGGCTACGGCTATCGCCCGATCAGCCGCTTCGGCTGGCGGCGGGGCGCCTATGTGCCCGCCCCCTATCGCCACTACTACGTGCAGGACTGGGGCTACTACGGCCTGCGTCCGCCGCCTCCCGGCTACCGGTGGATCTACGCCGACGGCAACTTCGTGCTGATGGCGGTGGCCAGCGGCCTGATCGCCGACCTGGTGCTCAACGGCTACTAGATGAGGCCCCTCCCCTTTGCGGGGAGGGGTTCCCACCGCCTGATCGGCGGCTAAGGTGCTCCCAGTTCGGGGAGACACCATGCGTCATCTGCCTATCGCCATCGCCGCCGCCATCGCCTGCGCGCTGCCCGCGGCCTTGCCGGCAGGGGCCCAGACGCCGCCCGGCTCCGACCCCGCCATTCCGCCGGCCCCCAAGCCCGCGCCCGCCATGGCCTCGCCCATCCCACCGATCGCCGCGCCGGGCCGCGTGCTGCTGGGCACGAAGGACGTCATGCGCCACATCGTCAACCCTGCGGCCGAGGCCTTCTGGGCGCGCAGCGGCGAGATCGACGACGCCCAGGGGGCCAACGACCGCACGCCGAAGGACGACGAGAACTGGAAGGTCTCGCTCGACAGCGCCGCCCAGCTCGTCGAGGCCGGCAACCTGCTGCAGATGGAAGGCCGCGCCCGCGACCCGAACGGGCCGTGGATGAAGTACGCGATCCAACTCACCAACGCCGGGCTCGCCGGCATGGCCGCCGCCCAGGCGAGGAACCACGACAAGACCTTCGACGCCGGCAGCGCCATGTACGACGCCTGCTTCGCGTGCCACGGCAAATATATTCCGCGGCCCAAGGACAGCCTCTACAAGCATGACATCGACAAGGACCTCGAGGCGGCCGGCAAGGCCAAGAAGCCCTAAGGACGGCAGCCCGGGATGGACGCCCACAAGCCCAAATCCCCCCACACCTGGGGGGAGCTGATCGGCGAGATCGGCGTCATCGTGCTGGGCGTCCTGATCGCGCTGGGCGCCTGGGAAGTCGTGGAGATCCTCCACGGCCGCCACCAGGTCGCCGAAACCCGGCAGGCGCTGCGCTCCGAGCTCGGCGATAACGCCAACTACGCCTTCCTCCACCGGGCGACCTACAGGTGCAACGCCGAGTCGCTCGCCCACCTGCGCGGGGCGCTGCTGAAGAGCGGGCCGGCCTGGAAGGGCCAGGCGGTGCGCTATCAGGCCCTGACCTTCCCGTGGGATACCTCGGCCTGGCGCATGGCGCTGACCAGCGGCGCGCTCGCCCACATGAGCCCGCAGGAACTCAACGGCTACGCCCTCGCCTATCGGTATCCGGACGCCTTCCTGGCGCAGGAGGCCGGCGCCCAGGACGACGCGGCCGAACTCGACCTGCTGACCCAGGACATGAGCCTTGGCGACGGCATGCGCGGCCGGATGCTGGAGGCCGTCAACAAGGCGGAGCGGGAGAACTGGCTGATGGCGATCGCCGCCAAGGCGTTCCTCGAGGCCGCCGCGACCCAGAGCGTCACCCTGTCCGAACCGGCCAAGCAACATCTGCAGGCCCAGGTGGGCGGTCCCGACGACGACTGCTACCCGCGCCCAAAGGTCGGCTAGGCCCGCCATGCTCTACCTGTTCCTCAAGGCGGCGATCTCGGGCGTGATCATCGCCGTGGTCTCGGAGGTCGCCAAACGCTCGCCGGGGTTCGGTGCGCTGATCGCCTCGCTGCCGCTGGTTTCCGTGATGGGGATGATGTGGCTGTGGCGAGACACCCGCGACCCCGTCCGCATGGCGAGCCATGCCGGCGCGACCTTCTGGTACGTCCTGCCGTCGCTGCCGATGTTCCTGCTGATCCCGGCGCTTCTGAAACGTGGCGTCCCGTTCTGGGGCGCACTCGCCACCGGTTGCGCGCTGACCATCGGCCTCTATCTGGCGATGACCGTCATCGGCCCGAGGTTCGGCCTGAAGCTCTGAGCCCGGCGATCGCCGGTTGAACCTTCGCGCGGAAGGGCTAGGCTGCCGGCTTCCGGGCCAACGCGGGCGCCCGGCCAGACGGTTCGCCGTCCAAGACCCGCTCCTGTGAACCTGGTCCTCGCGACCCGGCGGGAGCGTGCATGAGCGTCATCTTGATTTCAGCGCGTAAACGCCGGCGATCGACGGGCCGGCGCGTCACGAATCCTGGAAGGAAGACCAATGACCGAACCGACCATCGACCGGCGGCTGCTGTTGGGTGGCCTGGCGCTTGCCGGCGCCGCGGCCGCAGGCGCAGCGCCTGCACAGCCTGCTGGGCGGCCTGCCGCGGCAGGCTTCGAGCCGCTGGCCCTGCCTTTCGACCCCAAGGCGGTGCCCGGACTTTCCGAGAAGCTGCTGACGAGCCATCACGACAACAACTACGTCGGCGCGGTGAAGCGCCTGGGGACGATCCGCGCGGAATTCGCCAAGCTGGATCCAAAGGCGGCTCCAGGTTTCGAGATCAACGGCCTCAAGCGCGAGGAGCTGATCGCCTGGAATTCCATGATCCTGCACGAGGTCTATTTCGCAGGCCTTGGCGCCGCCGCGGCCCCCAGCGCGCCGCTGGCGCAGGCGATCGAGCGCGACTTCGGCAGCCACGACCGCTGGGCCGCTGAATTCGCCGGCGTCGGCAAGGCCCTGGGCGGCGGCTCCGGATGGGTGCTCCTGACCTATAGTCGCCGCGACGGGCGGCTGGTGAACACCTGGGCCGCAGACCACACCATGACGCTGGCCGACGGCGCGCCGATCCTGGCGCTCGACATGTACGAACATGCCTACGCCATGGACTACGGCGCCAAGGCCGCAGCCTATGTCGACGCCTTCATGAAGGCCTTCTCCTGGCGCAACGCGAACGAGGCCTTCCGGCGGGCGGCGGCCGTGTGAGGCGCTAGGGTCCGGCGAACCCATCGGCCGCGCCCGGAGTTCTGGGGTCACATCCACGCCGGAGCCAGCCGATGATTTCCCTCTCCCGCCGTTCGGCCTTCGGGGCCGCGGCCGGCCTGGCCGCCGGCGCCTTCGCCGTGGCCGGCTGCGCCGACAAGGATGAAGGGGGCGAGGATGTCTCGGCGACCGAAGACCTGATGCGCGAACATGGGGTGCTGCGGCGCATCCTGGTGGTCTACCGCGAGGCGGCCGGGCTGTTGCGCGCCACGCCTTCGAACCTCGACGCCGCTGCGCTGGGCGACGCGGCGTCGCTCTTCAAGACGTTCGGCGAGGACTATCACGAGCGAAAGCTCGAGGAGCAGCACATCTTTCCCGCGGTGCAGAAGGCCGGCGGCGAGGCGGCCGGACTGGTGGGGACCCTGCTCGCCCAGCATGACCGCGGACGCGAGATCACGGCCTATGTCTCGGCCGCCTGCGCCGGCGGCAAGGTCGGCGCCGCCGAGGCCGAGCCCCTGGCGCGCGCCCTGGAGGCCTTCGCGCGGATGTACGAGGCGCACACCGCGTTTGAGGACACCGTGGTCTTCCAGGCCTGGAAGAAATCCATGCCCAAGGCGCAGTTCGATGAAATGGGCGACCGGTTCGAGGATATCGAGCGCGCCCAGTTCAAGGGCGACGGCTTCGACATGGCGGTCGATCGGATCGTCGGCGTCGAGCAGCGCCTCGGCCTGCATGACCTTGGCCGCTACACCGCGCCCCGCCGGTCGGCGGCAGGCTAGACTCGGGTTAAACGGAGGCGGGCAAGGTCGCGAAGGAAGACGCCATGCGTCGCGGGCTCTGGATCGTCTGCATGGGTTTCGCCGCCGCGCCGGCGTGGGGACGCACGACCCCAGCCTGGTCAGCTTATGCGGATTGTGCGGCAGCCTACCAAGTCAATGCGACCCTCGCCGACCCCGGCCGGTCCGCCTCCATGACCGCCCAGGTGTCCGACGTGGCGCAGGACTATTCGGCGGCGGCCGCGAAGCAGCGGCAAGGGCGATCGGGCGGCTCGCTCGCCGCCGCCACGCGAATCGTGAAGGCGCGGGTCGCGGCCCGGTCGAAGGCGCTCGCCACCCTGCCGCGCGAGGCCGTGGAGCGGATTATCGACGCCTGCCCCCAGGTGGACGGATAACACCCGGAGGGATCACTTCCCCCAGGTCGCGAAAAGGCCGATGGCGGCCAGGCCCATGACCACGGTGGACGTCCAGCCCACGAGCTTCAGGCCGCGGCCGAGCTCAAAGTCTCCCATCGCGGCGCGGTGGCTGGAGAGGTGCATCATCAGCCCCATGACCGGCACAGCGACGACGCCGTTGATCACAGCGCTCCAGAACAGCGCCTTGATCGGGTCGATCGGGCTGTTGTTGAGCAGGACCCCCAGCAGGGTCGCGACCGCGATGGTCGCGTAGAAGGCCTTGGCGCGGCTGAGCTTGCGGGAGAGGCCGACGTGCCAGCCGAAGGTTTCGCCCAGCGCATAGGCCGCCGAGCCGGCCAGCACCGGCAAGGCGAGGAAGCCCGTGCCGATGATCCCGAGCGCGAAGATCGCGAAGGCGAGCGGGCCGGCGACCGGCCGCAGGGCTTCGGCCGCCTGCGCCGAGGTCTGGATGTCGGTGACGCCATGGGCGTGCAGGGTCGCAGCCGTCGTCAGGATGATGAACAGGGCCACGGCGTTGGAGAATCCCATGCCGATCCAGGTGTCGATGCGGATGCGCCTGAACTCCGGCGTGGCCTGCTCGGGCGCGCGCTTGAGGGGCTTGGCCTGGTCGCGCTCCTTGACCTCCTCCACCTCCTCCTCGGCCTGCCAGAAGAACAGGTAGGGGCTGATGGTGGTGCCCAGGATGGCCACGACGACCATCATGTAGGCGGGGGTGAAGGTGATCTGCGGGACCACCAGGCTCGCGGCCACCTCGGCCCAGGGCATCTTCACGACGAAGGCGACGCCCACATAGGCGAACAGCGACAGCGTCAGCCACTTCAGCACCGAGACGTAGCGCGAGTAGCGGGAGAAGACCTCCAGCAGCACGCTGACCAGGCCGAAGAGCGCCACGTAGACAAGCTGCGGCCCGCCGACCAGCAGCTTCAGCGCCGCGCCCATGGCCCCCAGGTCGGCCCCGATGTTGATGATGTTGGCGATCAGCAGCAAGCTGACGATCGAATAGACGACCGGGTTCGGATAGTGGGCCTTCAGGTTGCCGGCGATGCCGCGGCCGGTGACCCGCCCGATCCGCGCGCTGATCTCCTGGATCGCGCACATCAACGGCCAGCTGAACAGCATCACCCACGACAGCCCGAAGCCAAACTGGGCGCCGGCCTGAGAATAGGTGGCGATGCCGCTTGGGTCGTCGTCCGAGGCGCCTGTGATCAGGCCGGGGCCCAGCACCTGGAGGAGCGGCGGGACCTCGGGCTGCTTGACGCCTTCGTGGCGCTCGGGCGTGGCGTCGGCCATGGGTGCTCGATCCTCTCGATTCGGATCGTAACGCCGGCGGCGCGCCATGGCTCCGCTTCTCTGCGGACGGAGCCTATTTGACGGTGAAGGCGAAGGTCCCGTCGGTGACGTGGCCGTCGGCGGTCTTCATGGTCCAGGAGACCTTGTAGGCCCCGGGGGCCGGCACGGCTGTGAAGGGCACGTGGACCGTGCGCTTGTCCTTGGCGTCGACGACCAGCTTTCCGGTGGCGACGGCTACGCCGCCCGGGCCGGTGACCGTCACACTCGACGCCTCCGGCGCCAGGGTCTCGCTGTATTGCAGCCTGAGCTCCTTCGGCGCGGCGACGGTGGCGCCGGCCTTCGGCGAACCCGTGATCAGCCGGGCGTGGGCGGCGGCCTGACCTGCGATGGCGAGCGCCGCGATGGCGGCTGTGATGACGATGGCGTTACGCATGATGTTTCCTCTCAGGGGGCAAGCTTGGCCGAATTGTGTGGCGCCTGAAAGGCGCAGGCGGGCTCAGTTGCGCGGGCGGCGAAGCCCGGCGACGTCGTGGAGGATGCGCCGCCAGCCGAGCCAGACGCCAGTGGCGACGCCGAAGGTGACGAAACCGAGCAGGGCAAGCGTCACGGCCGCCCACACCGGCCCACGGCGAAACCCCGGGACGAAATCGAGGCGATGCAGGCCCTCGTGCAGCCAGCGGAAGCCCTTGGCGGGGGCGTCGAACGCGGCGAGCAACTCGCCGGTGCGCGGGTCGAGATAATAGCGGCGGCCGTCGCGCATCAGGACGCGCCAGGCCGGCAGGCTGACCGCCTCATGGTGGCTGAAGTAGTAGGCGTCTTCGGCGGCGAGCAGCCCTTGGGCGGCCACCTCGCCCAGCCGGGCGCCGGCGGCGGCGAGATCCGCGGGCGACAGCGGCGCCGGATGGCCTGCGGCGTCGAGCCGCGCGTCGCCCGCCAGGATGAAGGCCCGCCCGCCAAGCGGGACCAGCCTGACCTGCGCCACGGCCGGCGCGCGGGCGGCGGCGGATTCCAGGGCGGCCTGGACTTCGGCGAAGCGAGGTGGCGGGCCAGCCAGCCGCGCCGGCGCGGGGTCTTCCGGGCTCTCCAGGAAACCCCAGGGCGTCATGGAGAAGAGCCCGCTCGCCACCCAGGTCAGCGTCAGCACGCCGGCGACGAGCCCGGTCAGGTGATGCCAGGTCATCAGGCCCCGGAAGGGCGAAAGGCGCCTGTCGCCGAACGGCCGCCAGGCCAGTACGCCGAGGTAGAGCCCGCAGAGCGTCAGGAACACGCCGGCCAGCGAGGTCCAGATCACAACCTGGGTCCACACCGCCGGGTGTTGCCGCAGCAGGGTCGGGTAGAGCCAGTGCGGCACCGCGCCCATCCAGTTGAGCGTGCGCGAGGCGCGCGTCGTGTGCTGAACGACTTCGCCGCTGCGCCGCGAGACATAGATGTCTGTCGCCTGGGGATCGCCCAGGCGGATTCGCCAGAAGGGGCGGCCGCGGTTGAATTCGCCGCCGACCGTCCACTGGTCGCGGATCAGCGGGACGACGGCCGTCGGGGGGCCCCAGGCTTCGGCCACAGCGAGGGCGTCGGTTCGGCTGACGCCGCGCAGCACCTGGCCGTTGGAAAGGTCGATCAGGCGCGGAGGCCCTTCGGCCAGCCGCAGGCGCAGCACTGGCGCGCCGGCCAGTTGTTCGATGGCGGCGCCCCGCACGCGAGCCTGCGCCGGCGCGGCGGCGTCCATGACGCAGCAGTGCGACCAGTCGATGCGCGGCAGGCGCGCCAGGCGCTCGTCCTGGCTGACGCTCGGATAGGCCACGAACAGCATGACCATGCCGCTCAGGCACCAGAGCAGCATCAGCGCGCCGAGCGCGACGCCGAGGTAGCGGTGCAGGACGACCAGCCAGCGCGGCGCCCAGGCGATCCGCCGGGCGCGCGCCGGGGGCCTGGCTTCAGAAGCTGTAGCTGTAGGTGACATGCAGGGCTCGCGGCGCGCCGCGGGCGTGGACGATGTAGGACGCGCCGCCCGCGTCGCGGGACGCACGGCTGAGGCGCGTGGCGTAGGCCTCGTCCAACGCGTTCTCCAGGCTCAGGTTGAGCCTCTGATGGTCGCCCGGCCCGAAGGTCAGGTAGCCGTCGAGATCGACAACCGCGTAGTGGCCGTGCTGCACCGGGCCGAAGCCGCCAGAGACGTTGTCGAACACGCTGCCCACATAGTTTGCGACCACCGAGCCGCCGAAGTTGCGGCCCTGCGGATGGACGTCGACCACCGCCTGGGCGGTGTCCTGCGGCACGCGATCGAGCTGCCGGGACGAACCCCGCTGGCGGGTGTGGGCATGGGTGTAGGATCCCTGCAGGGAGATCGAGGGGCTGACGTCGACGTGGCCGACCAGCTCGACGCCCTTGGCCACCACCTTGTCCGGCAGGTTGATGAAGGTGAAGACGTCCGGGTCGGGCGTGTCGCCGGAGAGGTCGATCAGGTTCTTGGTCTCGCGATGAAAGCCGATGACCTCCCAGCCCCAGCCGGTCGCCTCGCCGCCGATCGAGCCGCTGAGGTTGGTGGCCGTCTCCGGCTTCAGGTTCGGATTGCCGATCTCCTGGTTGACGATCGGGTCGTTGGCGAACAGCGATTCAGCGTCCGGCAGGCGGAACGACGTGCCCGTCGCGCCGCGCACGAAGAGGGTCGGCGTGACGTCGTACTGGCCGGAGACGTTCCAGACCGTGACGCCCTCGCCGGTGTCGGGATCATTGTAGCGCAGGCCGGCGGCGAAATGGGTGTTGGACACGAGGTCGGGCGTCAGCCGGATCTGGCCGAACACCGCCTGAGTCTGCTCCTTCTGCTGGGCGATGATCAGCACGTCGTCGCGCCCGCCATAGCGCTGCAGGTCGTAGCCGAGATAGGCCTCGAGGCCCGCGGTCGGCACGAACTTCGCCATGGCGTTCACGCCGTAGTCCTTGAAGCCCCAGAACTCGTGGTCGTCGACGTGGTCGAGGCCGCCGCCGGGAAGGTTGTCGACTTCGTCGTAGTGGCTGTTCCACCAGTGGTCATAGGCCTTCACGAAGAGCTGCAGCCGCTCGTTGACCGTCCAGTCGAGCTTGGCCCAGGCGATGTCCTCGTTGCGGTCGTTCACCGCGCGGGCGGCCGAGACCGGGCGGATCGCGTCCACATAGCCCTCGGTGTGCTGATAGCTCGCGCTGAACCGCACGTCCGGCGTGAAGTCGTAGGCGTATTTCGCCCCGAGGCTAGTCAGGCGATAGCCGCGGTGGCGGTCGGTGGCGCTGGGCTCAATATCGGCGTCCGGGAAGGGCTGGAAGCCCCGGGATTCGTCATAGGAGGCGTAGGCCACGATCTTCGAGCCGCCGACGGCGCCCGAGACGTAGCCGTTCGCCGTGACGCTGTTGTTGGTGTCGCCGCCGATGGCGAACCGGCCCGTGGCGGTGTCGGTGAAGGGCCGACTGACGATGTTGATCACCCCGGCCACCGCCGAGGTCCCGAAGAACAGGCCCTGGCCGCCGTCCAGCACCTCGATGTGATCCACCATGTGCGCCGGGATCGTGTCGAGCGGCGGGGTGGTGTTGTAGAGCCGGTTGGAGATCCGCACCCCGTCGAAGAGGTAGAGGATCTCGTTCTGGCGCGAGCCCTGGATCGAGGCGAAGTTGTAGGAGAACGGGCCGTTCTGCGGCGCCAGATAGAGCCCGGGCACGCCCTTCGACAGGATTGCGCCCACGTCCGACAGGTTCAGCATGTCGATCTGGCGCGACGAGATCACGTCCATCCGCGAGCCGTACTGGGCGAGCTGCAAGGGCACGCTCTCCTCCAGCCCACCGGTCACGACGAGCTCCGAGATCGTCCCGTCGGCGGCCGCCGCGCGGGCGGCCTCGGCCGTGAAGGTGAGAGCGGCGACGCCCGCCATGAGCACGAGTTTTCCAGATGCGCCGAAGCGCATTTTCGCAGACATCGAATTCCCCCCCGGATTGCTGTGTGGCGCCGACGCCTAGCTGGCGGGCTTGGGCGCGTAGGACTGCTGCTTGGCCTTAACGTCGGCCGGCCAGTCGGGCAGCTTGCCCTGAGGTCGCCCGCCGGCCTTGAGCATCGGGTCGATGATGTACTCTTTGTGGCAGGCCGTGCAGATCAGGTAGAGCTTGGCGCCTTCGTCATAGACACCCTTCTCGTCGTGTTTTTCGGCTGCGGCCTTGGCCAGCACCGCCTCGGCGGTCAGTTGCTGGGCGAACTTGTACCAGTCTGCCTCCGGCGCCCGGGCGCGGCCCGGAAGCTGCAGGGCGTTGCCGGCCTCGATCAACACGCCGGCGGCGTTCTCCATCGCCTCCCATCCCTCGTCGGTGGTCGGCGCGAGCTGCTTGATCCCCGTCGCCGTCTCTTCGGTGCCGGAGCCCTTCCAATAGGCGAAGGACGCGGGATCGACCACGTGGCCCATGAACTCCGGCATCGGCAGGGCTTCGATGTTGAACTTCGCCGGAGACGCGGGCTTCTGCGGCGAGCAGGCCGCCAGCAGGGCGGCGCAGGCCGCAAGGGTGACAAGGCGCTTCAAGGTGGACTCCCCGACTTCAGTGTTGCGAGAGCCATACTTTGCCAAGCGTGGCCGCGTCCGGTTAAATACGGTCTCCGGGGGGTTACAGAAGGTTACATATGGCCTTGTCCGACGCCGTGATCGAGGGGACGAGCGAACAGGTCGCCGAGCTGGCCCAGCGCCTGCGCGGACGTCAGGCGTTGGGCCGTTCGGAGGGCCTGAACCGGCTGTTCGACTACCTGGTCGAAAGCGCCGGCTCCGGCGCGCGGCCCAAGGAATTCGAGGTGGCCGCCGCCGTCTTCGGCCGTGACGCCACCTTCGACGGCGCGCAGGACGCTTCGGTGCGCGTCGCGGTGCACCGCCTGCGCCGCAAGCTGGAGGAGTTCTACGCCGGCCCGGGACGGGACGAGGCCATCCGGCTGACGATCCCCAAGGGCGAATACCGTGTGGCCGCCGAAGCTCGGCCCGTGGAAGCGGAAGCCGCCGTCGCGCCGCGGCGCGCGTGGCGGAAGTACGCCGCCGGCGCCCTGGCCCTGCTCGTCGCGCTGAACCTCGCAGCCTGGGCTGCGTTCTGGGCGACCCACGGGACGGAGCGGAGGCTCGCCCAGGTGCAGGCCACCGCCCCCTGGACGCAGTTCCTGAAGACCGACGCCCCGACCCTGCTGGTGCTGGGCGACTACTACATCTTCGGCGAGATCGACGAACAGGCGGGGATCAACCGGCTGGTCCGCGAGTACGGCATCAACAGCCGTGAGGACCTGGACGCCTGGCTGATGGACAACCCCAAGGCCATGGGCAGCTACCGCGACCTCGACCTCTACTACCTGCCGGTGGGCGCGGCCTGGGCGATGCGCAGCATCGTGCCGATCCTCACCCGCGGCCACGCCGGCGGCGACAACCTGCACGTGGTGATGGCCTCGGACCTGACGCCGGAAATGCTGAAGCGGAACAACATCGTCTACCTGGGCTACCTGAGCGGCCTGGGCGTGCTGCGCGCGCCGGTGTTCGCCGGCTCCCGCTTTTCGATCGGCGAGACCTACGACGAGCTGAACGACAACCGGACCCACCAGACCTATGTGAGCCAGGAGGGCGGGCCGAGCCAGGGCAATGCGACGCGGCGCGACTATGGCTACGTCACCGCCTTCAAGGGGCCGTCGGGCAATCGCATCGTGGTGATCGCCGGTGACCGCGACACTGGCCTGATGCAGGCGGCCGAAGCCCTGGCCACGCCGGACACCCTGAAGGCGCTGGGCAAGGCGGCGAAGGGCGCCGACAGCTTCGAGGCGCTCTACGAAGCCCAGGGCATCGGCCGCGCCAGCTTAGGCGGACGCCTGATCCTGGCCGCCCC
>Ga0070681_10001465_pt1 | contig 20823 bp, 17 predicted proteins | sample KBSC83BmetaG_FD_65650 | JGI IMG/M metagenome (GOLD analysis project Ga0070681, IMG submission 65650) | Corn rhizosphere microbial communities from Kellogg Biological Station, Michigan, USA - KBS C8-3B metaG | ecosystem: Host-associated > Plants > Roots > Rhizosphere | place: USA: Michigan... | reverse complement strand
GATCATGAGCGTGAAGAAGATCCCGATCGAGAGCACCTGGGCGGAGTTCTGGAAGGTCTGGTTCATGCCCCCGCCGGCGCCGCGGTCGGCGGCCGGCAGGCTGTTCATCACCCCGGCCCGGTTGGGCGAGGCGAAGAGGCCCATCGAGATCCCGTTCAGCGCCAGCACGGCGGCGAAGACCGGGTAGGAGAAGTCGATCGGGAGCAGCAGCAGGAGCCCGAAGCTGATCGCGGCCCCGATCATCCCGGCGGTGGCGAAGAGGCGCGGGCCGAAGCGGTCGGACAGGTACCCGGACGTCGGCCCGGCCACCAGCATCCCCATGGTCAGCGGCAGCATGTAGATGCCGGCCCAGAGCGGAGTCTGCGAGAAGTCGTAGCCGTGCTGCGGCAGCCAGATCCCCTGGAGCCAGATGATCAGCATGAACATGAGGCCGCCGCGGGCGACCGCGGAGAGGAACGTCGAGAGCGTCCCGAAGGTGAAGGCGCGGATGCGGAAGAGCGGCAGCCGGAACATCGGGTTTTCGGCGCGGCGCTCGATGATCGCGAATGCGACCAGGCTGATGACGGCGCCGGCGACGAGGACGATGACCCGCGTGCTCGTCCAGCCGGTGGCGTGGCCGTTGGCGGGCCGGATGCCGTAGGTGACCGCCACCATCAGGAGGACGAGGCCGAGGGCGAAGGTGACGTTGCCCCACCAGTCGACCGGCGCCCGCTTGCGCACGCCCCGCTCCTCGAGCTTCAGGTAGGCCCAGATCGTCCCGGCGACGCCGACCGGCACCGAGATCAGGAACACGAGCCGCCAGCTGATCGGCGCGAGCAGGCCGCCGAGCACGAGGCCGACGAACATCCCGCTCACGCCCACGATGTTGTTGATCCCGAGCGCCATGCCGCGCTGGTTGGACGGGAAGGCGTCGGTGATGATCGCGGCGGCGTTCGCGAGCAGGCAGGCCCCGCCGAGGCCCTGGACGACGCGGAAGACGATCAGGTAGGTCGCGCCGGCCCGGCCGGTCATCCAGGTCACGGTCAGGAAGAGCGAGGCGACCGTGTAGATGACGAAGCCGAGGTTGTAGATCCGCACTCGGCCGTACATGTCGCCGAGCCGGCCGAGGCTGACGATCAGCACGCTCGAGACGACCAGGTAGCCGAGGATCATCCACAGCAGGTAGAAGCTGTTCGAGGGCACGAGCGGGTCGAGCTTGATGCCGCGGAAGATGTCCGGCATCGCGATCAGCGTGATCGACGCGTCGAGTGTCGCGAGCAGGACGCCGAGCGTGACGTTCGAGAGCGCGACCCACTTGTACCGGTCGGAAGCCACCGGGCCAATTCTACAGGCAAACTGTTCAGGTATGCTGCATACATGGTCGAGCCCGAAGAGGTTGCGAGCGAGCTGCGCGTCGTTCTCGGACGGATCGTCCGCCGTCTGCGCGCCGAGCGCGCCCAGCGCCGCGGCCTCCCGCTGGCCCAGGTGATCGTGCTCGGCCGGCTCGACCGCGGCGGCCCGTCCGGGATCAGCGCGCTGGCCGCCGCCGAGCACGTCCGCCCCCAGTCGATGGCCGCCACCGTTGCTGCGCTCGAGGAGGCCGGCCTGGTCGCCCGCACGCCCGATCCGGACGACCGCCGCCGGGTCGCGATCGACCTGACGCCCGCCGGCCGCCAGGTGCTGGCCGAAGACCGCGCCCAGCGGGTCGGCTGGCTGGCCGAGTCGATCCGCACCGACCTGAACGCCCGCGAGCGCAAGCTGCTCGCCGAGGCGACTGGCCTGCTGGCGCGCCTGGCCGGCGACTGACGCACCAAGCGGGGTCAGACCCCTTTTGGTGCGCGAACGCCCAGGGACTGACCCAGGCGCTCGTGTTGCCGGCGTTGTCGGTCGCCTGGAAGCGGACGAGCGTCGTCGCCGGGTTGGGGATCAGCGCACGACGAAGTTCGCGCCCGCGATCTTCACGTACAGGTCGTCGCGCAGCAGGTAGACCGTGTAGCGGCCGGGCGTGAGCGGGACGGCGAAGATGCCGCTCGGGCGCAGCCTGAACGTGCCGTCGATGGCCGAGTGCGTGTAGCGCCAGAGCAGGTACGACGCGACGAGCGGGTTCGCGCCGCGGTGGTAGATGCCCAGCCAGTCCCAGCGATCGCCGGGCGCGTTCTTGACGGTCACGCCAATTGGCGCGCCGACGGCGAAAACTGGCCGGGTCGTCCGCACGACCGGCGGCGCGCCGGGCGCGGCGACCCAGAACGGGAACCGCGACAGCGTCTTGCCCTCCCGGCCGAGCAGGACGGCCGCGTAGGCGCCGGCGGCCCAACGTCCGCTCGAGAACGTGACGGTCCCGATCCCGTGTGCGCCGGCGACGTGTCGCGTGGCCACCGTGCTCGCCGTTCCGCCGCGCAGGTGCTCGACGGCGACGGCCGACACGTCCCCGTTCGCGTGGAACGAGACCGGCACGGCGGCGCCGATCCGTACCAGCCGGTGCGGCACGGTCACGAGCGCGGGCGGCGTCGCGCCGCGCACTCGGAAGGTCGAGACGACCAGGCGGTGGTCGGACGGCCACGGTGCCACGGTCGCCGACACGCCGGGCGCGCCCGGCTCGCCGACGATCGCGCTCGCGATCGCCCGCGCGCCGCGCGAGAAGACGAAGTCGATCCGGTCCTTCGGCTCGCCCAGGAAGAGGTCGACGCCCGGGATGGTGCGGTGAGTCGGCCAGGTCAGGCCGGGCGTCTTCACCGGATTCGGGTGGACGGCCCGGAACGAGTCCGTGAACCCGGTGGCCTCGACCGCCGCCGAGACCGGCCAGCGCAGCGGATAGGGCCGCCAGGGCTGCGTGCCGACCGTCGCCTGCGTCCAGTCGTGGAACGACGGCGAGTTGAAGTCGCCGGTCAGGAAGGTCGGGATGCCGCTCGCGTGCAGGGTGCGGGCGGCGGCCAGCTGCGGCTGGATCGCCGGCAGCCGCACGTGCTTCTCCATCGCGATCACCTGCGTGGCCGTCTTTCCGTGCTTCACCCACACCGGCCCGTAGGGCGCCGCGGGCAGGTGTACGTTCTCCATCGCGACGACCCGCCCGGGCGAGACCTCGACGTACGTGTAGAGCCCGTTCCCGTCCGGCGGGTCGACCAGCGGCAGCCGCGAGACGATCTGCATGCGGATGTCGTAGTAGCGCCAGTGCAGGGCGTGCGCGATCTGGGGGATCTCACCGCCGCCCTCCTCGATCCCGACGACGTCGGCGCCGCTCGCCCGGATCGCCCGGGCGACCAGGGAGGCCTTGATGATCGGGAACTCGTCGGAGATGTCGCAGTTGAACTGGGCGACGCGCACCGTCGCAACTGGCGTGGGCGCCGCGCCATGCGCCGCCGCCGGCGTACCCCCACCGCCGAGCACCGCCGCCGCGGCGACGGCCGCCACCAGCATCGCGCGTCCTCCTCGCACGTCGCGAGCCTACCACCGGGGCGGGGAGGCTAGGAGGCGAGCTCGACGAAGCGGCAGAGCGCGTTCACCAGGCGCATCTGCTCGACCGTCTTGCAGCGCACGGTCAGGAGGTCGGGGCTGGCGACGAGCACGCCGTTGCCGTTGAACCGGGCGATCTCGAGCGCCATCAGGTGGCGGCACTCGAGCAGGTTGTTCAGGTCGGAGGGGGAGAGGAGCGGCTGATCGTCGTACCTGCGCATCGCTTCTGGTGTCCGCCGGCGCCGCGGAAAACCTTTCGTACCGTACGCCCGCCGCCGGGGCCCGTCCCGTAAGATCGCCATGTGGAGGCTCGTAACGAGAGTCGCGAGCCTGCGGCGGGCGCGCGGGTTCGCAAGACGGTGACGATCGTCTTCTCCGACGTGGTCGGGTCGACGGGCCTCGGCGAGCGGCTCGATCCGGAGTCGTTCCAGCACGTCATGACCCGTTACGGCAGCGAGATGCAGCGGGTGCTCGAGCGCCACGGCGGCCGGGTCGAGAAGTTCATCGGCGACGCCGTCATGGCCGTCTTCGGCGTGCCGGTCCTGCACGAGGACGATGCCCTGCGGGCCGTGCGCGCCGCGCTCGAGATGCGCACCGCCCTGGCCGATCTCAACCGGGAGCTCGACCGCGAGTACGGCGTCGAGCTCGGTATCCGCATCGGCGTCCACACCGGCGAGGTGATCACCGACGAGCGCGCACTCGATCAGGGCCTGATCGCCGGCGACGCGGTGAACGCCGCCGCTCGCCTGCAGGCCTCCGCGCCCACCGGTGCGGTGCTGATCGGCCCCGAGACGCACCGGCTGGTGGCCGCCGCCGTGCGGGTGCGCCGCCACGGCGACCTCGCGCTGCGCGGCAAGACCGGCCGCATGCGCACGTGGCGGGTCGAGGGGCTCGCGCCCGACCGCCTGCGCCTGCGCCGGGGCGCCGGCGCCGAGATGGTGGGGCGGCGGCGCGAGCTGCAGGCGCTGCGCCGCCGCTTCGACGCGGCCGTCCAGACCCGCCGCTGCGTCGTCACGACGGTGCTCGGCCCGGCCGGGATCGGCAAGTCGCGGCTCGTGCGCCAGCTCGTCTACGAGGTCGAGCCGGGCGCGCGCATCGTCGTCGGCCGCTGCCTGCCCTACGGCGAGGGCATCACCTACTGGCCGCTCAAGGAGATCGTCGACGACCTGGGCGGCGTCGGGGCGCTGGAGCGGCTCATGCCCGGCGAGGAGCAGGACGCGCCGGCCGCGGCGATGGTCTCCGGCGCAATCGGCCGGTCGCAGTCGACGGCGACGGCGCAGGACGTGCAGTGGGCGGTGCGGCGCCTGTTCGAGGCGATCGCGCGGCCGCAGCCGCTGCTGATCGCCTTCGACGACATCCAGTGGGCCGAGCCGCCGCTGCTCGACCTGATCGAGTACCTGTCCGACTTCATGACGACCGCGCCGGTCGCCATCGTCTGCCTGGCCCGCGACGACCTGCTCGAGCGGCGGCCGGCGTGGGCGACGGCGTTCGGGCGCGGGGCGACGCTGCGGCTGCGGCCGCTCTCCGACACCGACGCGGCGAAGCTCCTGCGCGGCCTGGCCGGCCGTGAGGCCGCCCGCCTGCGCCGGTTCGAGATTCTGGCCGCCGCCGAGGGCAACCCGCTCTTCCTGGAGCATCTCGTGGCAATCCGCTCGGACGATCCCTCCAAGGCGGTGCCCCCGAGCATCCACGCCCTGCTCGCCGCCCGCGTCGACGGCCTCCCGCGCCACGCCCGCCGGGTGATCGAGGCGGCGGCGGTCGAGGGCCGCGAGTTCCGCCGCGTCGTCGTCGCCGCGCTGCTCGCTGACCACCCCGACGTGAACGTCGACGCCGGCCTCGAGGAGCTCGAGGCGCTCGAGCTGGCGAGGCCGGCCCAGCGCATCTACGCCGGCGAGGGCGGCCACCGCTTCACCCACCTGCTCGTGCGCGACGCGGCCTACGAGCTGATCCCGAAGCGGCGCCGGGCCGAGCTCCACATCGGGTTCGCCGACTGGCTGCGCGGGCCTGCCGCCGAGCAGCGCGAGCTCGACGAGATCATCGGCTACCACCTCGAGCGGGCCTACACGTACCGGCGCGAGCTGGGCCGGGTCGACGCCCTGCCCCACCGCGCCCTGGCCACAGATGCCTCGGGATACCTGAGCGCCGCCGGGCGCCGCGTCCTGCGCGCCGGCGACCGGGCGGCGGCGGTGAACCTGCTGCGCCGGTCGGTCGCCCTGCGCCCGGCCGAGGATCCCGAGCGGGCCGCGCTCCTCATCGACCTGGGCGGCATGCTCGGAGAAGAGGGGCGCTTCGCCGAGGCCAATGCGGCCCTCGTGCAGGCGACCCGGGTCGCGAAGGCCTGCGACGACTCGGCGCTCGTCGCGCGAGCGCAGGTGGAGCGGATGCTGGCGCAGGTGCAGGTCGACCCCGACCGCGTGGCCCGCCAGGCCTCGCGGTTCGGCGGCCGGCTGGCGCGGACGCTGACCGAGGCCGACGACCATGCCGGCCTGGCCAGGCTGTGGCACCTGCGCGGGCTGCTGTCGTGGATCCGGGCCCGGGCCGGGGACGCGTCCGAGTGCTGGCGGTGGGCCGCCGAGCAGGCGTCATTGGCAGCGGACGACCGCACCCTGGCGGATGCGCTGGGCTGGGAGGCGGCGGCGGCGACGCAGGGGCCCACGCAGGTCGACGAGGCGTTCGCCCGTTGCACCGAGATCCTGGGTCGCCTGACGACGAACCCATGGGCGGCGGCGCTCGTGCAGCAGCAGGTCGCGGGCCTGCACGGGATGCGCGGCGAGTTCGACCAGGCGTTCGCACTGCTCGACGACGCGGACGAGGCGCTGGCGGGGTTCTCGCCCACGGTCGACGCCGCGGTCTCGCACCCGGAGGTGCTCGTCTCGATGCTCGCGGGCGAGCCGGCCCGGGCCGAGCGCCACCTGCGCGCAGGGCGGCGACAGCTGGACGCGATGGGCGAGAAGGCCGTCCTCGCCTCGACCGAGGCGATGCTCGGGATGGCCGTGCTCGCCCAGGGCCGGGTCGAGGAGGCGGACCGCCTCGGTCGTCGCTCCGCCCGGCTTGCGACCGACGGCGACCTCTCGGCGCAGGTGCTGTGGCGGCGGGTGCGGGCTGTTGCGCTGACGGAGCAGGGCCGGCCGGGCGAGGCCGAGCGGCTGGCACGCGATGCGGTCACGCTGGCCGAGCGAACGGACTACCTGAACGACCACGCGGGCGCCCTCGAAGACCTGGCCCGCGTGCACGAGGCGGCCGGTCATGCGGATGCTGCGCAGAGTGCCCGCGAGGCCGCCCTCGACGCCTACCGGCGGAAGGGAAACACTGTCAGCAGCGTCAGGTTGGAACGGGCGCTCGCTACCGCGGTCGTCTGACCGACAGGGAGGGACCACCATGAGCCCCAAGATCTACGCCATCCAGCACCTGGCGCCCGGCGGCAGCGGCGGGCTGGTGATCAAGGGCCCCATCGGGACGTGGGCGGCGAACGAGCTCGGCGCCGTGTTCACGGTCGTCGTCTCTCAGATCGCCGCCGACCAGTCCGTGGTGACGGGCGTCGGCACCAGCGATGTCTACACCCGGACCGGAGACGAGGACGACTGGGATTCCGCGGTGACGGTGTTGAACGGCGGCCGCTTCAGCGATGGCGGCGCGGTCGTGGCGGCGTGGGCCTCCATCGCGAACACCGACGGCGGTTGGAAGATGTATCCGTGGACGCTCCCGGTGCGGATCGTCACTCCCTGAACCGGAAGGAACACGCTGTCAGGGCCGTCTGGTGAGACGAGCGACGAACGCACGGACGCGTTCTCGAGACAGGGAGGGAGCCACCATGAGCCCGAAGGTGTATCCGGATCAGCAGCTCCGAAACGGAAACGGGACGTTCCTGATCGACGGGCCGACCGGCAGCTGGGCGTCGAACGAGCTCGCTGCGGTGGTCACGTTCGTCGTCAAGCAGCCGGTGAACGGGAACCTGGCCGTGGGCATCGGCGAGACGGCCCTGCTCATGCGGCCCCGAAACGGCGGGTCGTTCGACTGGAGCGCCGGCGTGACGCACATCTCGGGCCCGGCCTTCCAGGCCGGCGCCGCGAACGTGCAGGCGTGGGCGTCGATCGCCGAGTCGGGCGGCCCGGACAAGTACGACTGGGATGTCGACATCACGATCAACTCCTGATCGATCCCGAGGACTGCGGCTGGCGGCGGAAGGAAACCGCTGCCAGCCGCGTCTCGCTGGGGGAACACTCCACGGAGGGAACTGCACCATGAGCCCCAAGGTGAACATTGGGCGGCCGCCGAGCGGGCGGCGGTGGTCACGTTCGTGATCAAGCAGGGGACCAACGGCACCACGGCTGTCGGCATCGGGGAGACCAGCTTGCTGGCGCGCCCGGCGAACGGACGCTCGTTCCGCTGGAGCGGCAGCGTGAGGCAGGTTTCGGGTCCGGCGTTCGCTGCCGGGCCGGCGGACGTGCAGGCGTGGGCGTCCATCGCAGAGGCGGAGGGTCCGTACCTCTACGGCTGGAACGTCCCGATCACGATCTCCTAGTCCCTGATGACCCAGAAGAGCGCGGCCGGCCGCTGCGCGATGTTGCGCCACCCGCGGATGCTCGACCGGTCCGCGAGCAGCGCCTCACCCTGGCGCAGCACCGGCCGGCCGCTCGTCAGCTGCACCTGGACGAGCCCGCCGATCACCGCGACGAGCTCCGTGCCCTTGTGGTCGACGTTCGGGGTCGCGGTCGCACCCGGGGCGAGCCGCACGAGGTAGGCGCGCAGGCCCGCCTCAGGGTCGTCGAGCAGCGGGATCGGGGTGCCGGTCGGCGCGGCGGCCGGGTCGTCGCGGCGGCCGAGCCGGTAGCCGGGCGAGACGTGCCCGCGCAGCAGCTCGTCGACGGTGATGTGCAGGTTCGCGGTCAGCGTGAGCAGCGTCTCGAGCGAGAGGCCGCGCTGGCCGCGCTCGGCCTGCGAGATCGCGCTCGCCGAGACGTCCGCGAGCTGGGCGAGCTGGGCCTGGCTCAGCTGCCGCTGCATGCGCACCGCGCGGAGCGCCCCGCCGAGCCGCGCAGCCGCCGGCGCCTGGGTCAGCTCGGGCTTCCCGTCGGCCAGCTTGTAGTGGTAGACGCTGCCCTGCACGCCGACCGGCCGGCCCTCGGCCTTGGCGATCCGCAGCCGGCCGTCGCGGACGACGAGCACGCACTGGGTCACGTCCTCGACGTCGCGCCGCAGCGGCTCGAACCGCTCGCCCTGGGAGAGCGACCAGTAGGCGATGGCGCCCACCTCGAGCAGCATCGGGCAGCAGCGGGTGAAGAAGCGCCGGGCCATGTCGGTGCCCCAGCGCGCCGCCATGTCGTCGAGCGGGTCGAAGACGAGCAGCGTGCGCGCCTGCGGCTTGGAGCGGCGGCGCACCTCGTTCAGGAGCGCGCCGGCTTCGGCCAGGGGCGTGTGCGGGCGCGCGTCGATCACACCCAGGCTTGGGTAGTCGCGGTTGATCTTCTCCGGGTCGAGGGTGAGCGTCACGTAGGCGGCGTGGTCGTAGACCTCGCTGTGCTCCGCGATGGCCATGAAGAACGGGGCCGCCGTATCGGCGCTGTCGGGCTCGAAGACGACGTTGTCGCCCCAGTAGAGGCCGTGCAGGGCGCGGTCGAGGTCGGCGACGCCGGTGCTGGCGACGGGGTAGCTATGAAGCATTGCTGTCGAGAATCGAGATTCGCTTCACGATCGCTCTAGCCTAGCCGCGTCAACGAGAAAGGAGCGATTTCATCATGGACACCATCATCGTCGCACTCGACGGGCCCGAATCGGAGCGGGCGCTGCCCGCGGCCCAGGAGCTCGCGACGCAGTTCATGTCGCGCATCGTGGTCGTGCACGTGAACCAGCTCGTCCCCGGCGCCCGCGGCGGCCGCTTCTCCGTGCATGCCGATGAGGACGAGCGGGTCGCCCGGCTGCACGAGGTTGTGGCGAAGCTGCGCGCGGACGGGTTCGAGACCGACCTCGAGCTGGCCGCGACCTCGCTCGGCCATCCCGCGTCGATCATCGCCCGCAAGGCGAAGGAGCACCGCGCCGGCGTGATCGTCATCGCCACCCGCGGCCACAACCCGGTCATGGGCGTGCTCACCTCGAGCGTGACGCAGCGGCTGCTGCACGACGCGCCGTGCCCGGTCATGGTCATCACCCCGTCGACGACGCGCGAGACGTTCCACGCGATCCGTCGGCCCGAGCCGGTTGCAGCCTGACCGCCAACCGAACTACTCGATGCTGCACCAAGGACACGTTCAGCGAGCACTCGGGCGTCGAGGAGGGTCGCGCGGGCTGGGTGGGGCCCGGGCGACCCTCGTCCCGTCCCTGCCCTACCTCGTCCCGCTGGCCGCGGCGATCGCCGCGTCGCTGCTGGGCTTCGAGTCCACCTCCGTCCTCGCCGCCGTGGCCGCGTCCGCGGCCCTGTGCGCGTTCGTGCGCACCGGGGTCGAGCACGAGCGGATCGAGCTGCGCCGCGAGAACGCCGACGGCTGGCTCAGCATGCACTGCGGCGACCAGCCCGACGACGCCATGCTGCTCGCCCGGATCGACGAGCTCCGAAGCCCGCGGCTGCGTAAGACGCTCGCCCGCTCGTTCCGGCGGGTCGCCCACGACGTGAACAGCTTCGGCCGGCCGACGACGCCCGCCCAGCACAACCGGCGTGCCCTGCGCCCGCACGCCGAGCAGATCCGTCGGCTGGCCGAGCGGTTAGACGACCGGACGCGGCCGGTGGGGCCGCGGGGGATGGCGATGGCCTACCGGCTGATCACGATGGGGAGCGGCCCGCTCTACAACTCCCACCGCGCGCAGGAGCTGCCGGCGCACCTGAACGCCACGCTCGGTGCGCTGGACGAACCCCGCTAGTGCTCCGTTCCGGAGGTTCCTTGATGATCGGGCGAGCGAAAATCGAGCATGGCAAGGACGCAGGGAGCCCCGATATCGACGATATCGGGGCGACCGAGGACACAGCCAGGCGACGATTTGCAGCCGCCCGAGCGCGAGAGACTTTCGGGACGGAGCACTAGAGATCGCTACAGGCGCGGGTCGACGTCGCGGCCCGACCACATGCTGCCGCGGCGCGCGGCCCGGTTGTCCGCGGCCAGCCCCTCGATGTCGCCCGCGATGTCTTCGCGCTCCTCGTAGGAGCCGCTGCGCATCTCGTCCTCGGCGCGCTTGATGGCGTCCTCGTCGGCCTGCTTTCGCTGCTTCGAGAACCATTGACGTATTCCCATGCCGCCAAGTGTCGCCGGGCGCAGTGTGTCGTGGATCGTCCCCTTGGGGCGATCTCGCGTCACGGCTCGGGCGCGCCGCCCGGCGGCTCCGCCGCGGGCGTGTCGGCGCCGTAGTCGGCCTGGAGCTCCTCGGAGAGCTCGTCCGAGCCGGTCTCCGGCTCCGTGTCGGCCGGGGGATGGCCGCCGGCGACCATCTTCGTGCCGCGCTGAGTGAGGCGGTCCATCAGGTTGTCGAGCCAACCCATATCACGGAGTCTAGAGCGTCGATCGGCGCCGTCAGCGCTTGCCGCGGCGGTTGCGCCGCCGCGCCTTGCGCGCCGCCTTGCGGGCGGCCGTGCGCTTCGCAGGCGTCCCCGGCCCTGCGTGCACCACGTCGGGCGGCGGCTCCGGCAGCGCCATCGGAAGCCGCCGGCGCTCCTCGATCGGGAGCGAGTTCCATTCGCCGATCCACGTGTCGATCGCGGCCCGGTCGCCGAGATCGACGCCGTCGCGGGCCATCGCGCCGGCGAGCGCCTTGGCGGGCCCGAAGTTGGCGGGATCGCTCGCGGCCTCGACGAACTCCCGCGTCATCTCGAGCGTGGTTGCCGCGAAGGCGAGGGCGGCACGGGCGGGCACGACCCCGCTCTCGCTCAGGAAGTGGAACACGTGCGAGACGGCGAGGGGGAACCGTTCGACATCCTCCTCGGCGACGTCCACCTTGCGGGGCACGTAGTCGAGCAGGAACTCGACCAGGTCGTGCTCGGTCCACGGTGTGTGGACGCCGCCGCGGTAGCCCGCCCGGAAGCTTGCCATGGCGAAGCCCGCGTCGAGGATGAGCTCGGTCGCGCCCTCGGGGAGGTCGTCGCTCTCGTCGCACCATTCCTCCAGCGCGGTCGTCAACTCCTCGATCTGGGCTTCGGCGTTGTCCGGATCGGCGTCCGCGCCGACGCCGACGAAGGCGGGGAGCGCCGGAAGCGCGGCGAGCAGCTCCTCGGCATCCTCGACCTCCGACGCGCGGAGCAGCAGGTTCACCGCGAGCGTGGCGTCGTCTGTCGGGCCGGCAGCATTCTCCACGCACCGGCGCGCGCCGGCGGCCACCAGCTCTACCGCCTCGGCGACGGCGATCTCACGCGGCTCGACGCCCTCGGCGGCCGCGGACTGCAGGGTCTGGTCGAGATCCTCCGTGCCGACTATCGACGAGGCGAAGCCGTCCTTGACCGCCCCCCGGGTCTCGGATTGTTCCAGCTGCAGGACGAGGATCTGGATGCCGGATGTGTCGCGCCGGGTGCCGGCGACGATCACCGATTGGGCATCGCCCCAATCGAGCAGGTGTGCACGGTCGGGCCGGAAGGCGGTGCGCTTCGGCGTCTCCACCGCGGCAGCCGCGAGTTGCGAGACCGGCGGCGACGCGGCGACCGCCATCGCGTGCAGCAGTCGCTCGCCGTGCTCCTCGGTCGCGATCATCCCGAGCGCTTCCGCGACGATCTGCGGCGGCGCCAGCGCCAGCGACGTCGCAAGCTCGAACCCGCACAGCTCGACCTCGGCGGGATCGTCAACGGTCGCCACCACGCCCACGGCCTCGGCCATGTCTTTCGCGAGCTCGCGCCGGAAGGCCTCGACCTCCGCGCCGGTGAGGTCGTCGAACAGCATCGTCCGAGTGTATCGAGCCGGCCGGCGGGCTAGAAGAGCGCCTCCTGCCCGCCGGTCACGAACTCCATGATCTCGGCGTGGGAGCGCAGGTCGCCGTGCTCGTCGATGTGCGAGACCGGGACGCCGCGGGCCGCGAGTTCCTGTGCGACGAGCTTCGTCCGGTGGCACGACTGCGGCTTCGCCTCGGCACACATGAGCGCGATGCGGTGCCCGGCCTCCCTGGCGGCTTCGAGGCGCGCGATGCCCTCGAGGAATGCCGGGACGAGGCGCATCTGCGCGTAGTCCGGCTTGCCGCCTGGCTGCCCGCCGAGCTCGCGGCCCATGAAGACGTAGCGGATGCCATGCGCCGGGAGGTCGGCCGCGAGCGGCTCGCGCGAGAACTCCGGCTTGAAGCGCGAGTAGGGCGCCGTGCGCACGTCGACGAGGTGCGTCACGCCCGCGGACGCGAGCGCGGCCACGAAGTCGGGCATCGAGCGATGCCCGTACCCGATCGTCAGGATGGCGGTGCCGCTACGAGGAATAGGCCCGGCTGGCGTCGACGACCTCGCCCGCGCTCTGGAGCATCCCGATCGCGTCGGCGCTCGTCATCGGCTGCGAGAACATCGGATAGTCCTGCGACGTCGCGGCCTGCTGCTCCTCGGCGCTCGTTGCGGCGGTGCAGTCGGTGAGCGTGATGACGTCGTAACCCTTCTCGTAGGCCGAACGCATCGTCGACTCGACGCAGCAGTTGGTGAGGAAGCCGCCGAGCATGACGGTCTCGATCTCGCGGCTGCGGAGGATGAAGTCGAGATTCGTCGTGGCGAACGTGTCGAGGCCGCGCTTGCCCTCGACGACGATGTCCGACTCCGCCGGCGCCATCTCGTCGCAGATCTCGGCACCCCAGGTGCCCTTGACGAAGGCGGTGGAGTCGATCACGCCCTTCAGGATCCCGTAGACCTTCTCGTGGTTTCCGAGCTCGCCGTAGCCGGGCGCGAAGGTGATCGGCGCGTGGATGACGGTGGCGCCGGCCTTGCGCGCCTCGTCGGCCAGGCGGCGGGAGTTGGCGAGCATCCCCGAGTCGCCCATGACGCCCTTGACGGCGTCGTGCAGGGCGCCCCCATCGCTCGTGAAGTCGTTCTGGTACTCGATCAGGACGACGGCGGTCTTTGCGGGGTCGACATCCATGGTGGCCTCCAGGGCGCGTGGTGGTGGGTCAACTCTAGCGCCGTCACCCAGGACGCTTCTAACGAGCGCTTGAGATGCGGAGGTCTCTTCGAAACGTTTGGCGGCTGTCCTTTAGAAGTTCAGACATCTTCTGAAGGAAGCGCAAGATCGGGACGACTCCACACGGCGGGCCGCCTCGCACCACGAGCGAGCGGGACGGTTCCTTCGGATCCAAGCCGGGTCGGATGGCTTCTTCGCCTTCCACCCTGCGGCGTTGCCGCCCGATCCGCCTCTCGAGATCGACGGGGAGACGCAGGCCGTTCTCGACCGCGCGGCCGCAGCGACAGACACGACGCGCGTATCGTGACGATGATCGACCCTCGTCGAGCCGGGCGAGGCCATGCGTGAGAGCCTTATGACAGCAGCGCTCGCGCATGCCCAGTTCGAAACGATCCATCCGTTTCTCGACGGTAACGGCCGCGTTGGTCGTCTGTTCATCACTCTGCTCATGTGTTCGGAAGGCGTCCTCTCCGAGCCTCTGCTCTACGAGGGTGGGGGAGGGTCTACGCCTACGACGAGTACCTGGCGATTCTGAACGCCGGGACCGCGCCTCGGGCGACGACCTGACATATCCTCGCGCCGGCTACTCCTCAGCCATCGCCGCCGCGATATCCGCCACCTGTTCCAGCACGACGTCGGGCTCGGTCTCGACGTCGACCACTCGCACGTGCACCACGTAGCCGTGGCGGCGAACGACATAGGAGCGAGCGTGCTCGAACTCGTCCTTCGCATAGACGAGAAACCCGCGTGGCACGTCGAATGTGATGCAATACGCGAGCATCTGATACGCGTCGGCGTTCGGGATCGATCCCCCTTTGGACACGGACTTGTACTTGGCGTCGACGATCGCCGCGCACTTCCCATTTCGCCACCACGTGATGTCCGGCTTGACCTCGAGTCCTTCGCCCTCGTCCAGCCACGCGCGGAGTTGCGCACGAACCTCGCCGCCGCGCTCGCGTAACGTCTCGGTCAGCGCCGCCGTCAGGAAGCTCTCGAAGACCTCGTTTAGGTCGAAGAGAAAGGCCGTCGACTTGATCTCGCCCGCATGGGCCGTCGTCGACCGGCGGCGGAGAATGAGCTCCGCAAGCGCTAGCGCCGAGGCGTAGCGCGCGTTCAGTCTGGTCACCGCGGGGGCACGGGTACTGCCAGGAGCGGCGATCCGACTGACCTCGTCGAGCGTGACTCGAGTCCGGAGCAGTCGGTTGCGGGCGCGAGTCGGGATCCTGCGAAAGCGCAGGAGCGATTCGGCGGCGGTGAGGAGCATGCGGTTCTCCATGATGTCCGCCGTGAAGTCGTCGTACGTCACCTCGAGCGGGAGCGCCATCCCGGGAAGCTGCGCAAGCTGGTCACCGAACCGGATCCGGCCACGGAGGCTGGGCCGGCGCTCGTCCACGTTCATGTAGCCGCGGAGCACTCCTTGCTCGAGCGCTCGGGCGGCGTGCCACGAGAACCCGTCGGCGACTGCCGAGAGCAGGTCATCCTCCCTTCCAAAGCGGGCGATGGTGTCTCGCCATCCCGAGGGGTTCTTCGAATACGCGAGCAGGAACATCAGCTTGGGGATTCGCAGCCGGGGGTCGACGCGCAGCTCCCATCCGTCCCCCGATAGGACGCCGACGCGTGAATCCGGATGCACCGACCACGAGCCGGGCGGCTCGTCCACCTCGACCCGCACGACGCGAAGCGCCGCCAGCTCCCGCGCGTGCTCCGGATCCATCTCGATCCGGGCGGACGTCCACGCCTCGACCGGGCCATAGAGCCGAGGCTCAGTCTCCTGGGTCGTCAGCATCCTCGCCCGCCGTTTCGACGGCTGGCTGCAGCCTGCGACGTATCGCCGCGAGGCCGAACTCGCGCTCCACCTCCGCCCGGTCCCTGACGCCGAAGAATCGCTCCTCCAGCAGCGGCAAAATGGCGTAGCGCCAGGCGTGGTCGAGTCGCGGCGCTGAGCCGTTCCCGGTCATCAAGTAGGAGGGGCCGATCGCGAACTCGTCCCCGATCCCCGGCTCCTGTGCAAGCGCCCGGTTCAGCTCGGCGAGCAGGTCTCCAGGCTCGGGGTCGAGGCCGTGGGCCGCAAGCCAGCCCGGCAGCACCCGGTCCAACGGGGGCTCGGTCGGCGAGAACGGGACGAAGTAGAAGCGTCGCCGGAGCGCGCTGTCGACCAGCGCGATCGAGCGGTCGGCCGTGTTCATCGTGCCGATGATGAAGAGGTTTCGGGGAAGCCGGAACTCGACCTCGGGTGAGTACTGGAGCGCGATCCCGTGGTCGCGGTATTCGAGCAAGAAGTAGAGCTCTCCGAACACCTTTGCCAGGTTCCCACGGTTGATCTCATCGACGACCAGGAGATACGGCCGAGACGGGTCGGCCTCGGCGTCAGCGGCGAGCCGGCGCAGTGGGCCCGGGCGCAGCTCGAACGCCATACCCCCGGCCTCACCAGACCCCGTCGGCCGGTAACCCTCGAAGAAATCTTCGTAGGCGTACGAGGGGTGGAACTGCACGAGCTCCGAGTTGCCGCCGGACTCGACCACGTGGGCTGCGAGCGCCTGAGCGACATACGTCTTGCCCGTTCCAGGCGGCCCGTAGAAGATCACCTGGCGCTTCGCGCGGAGCAAGGTGAGCACCTCGTCGAGCCACTGCCGGGTCAGGAAGATGCTGTCGGCGAGCTCGTCGGTTGCAGGTGGCAGCGCGGCCTCCAGTGTCGGCTCGACAACGATCTCCATCAGGCCGACGAGAGCCGCAACGGTGTCGACGTCTTCGGCGAGGTCGGTGATTGTCAGGAGTGTTCGCAGCCGCGAATACAGGCGGGGGGCGGACTCTCGCAGCCGGGAACGCTTCAGCGGCTCGTCCGCGTTCAGCCACTCGACATCGCGGCGTCGTCGCTCGCCCTGCGGAGCGTCGGGTTCCCAGGTCACCGCGCTGGCGACGCGTCCGACGAAGAGGTCGTCCCCGTCCACGGCGACCACCACGTGGCCGGGCGCCATCAGCCGGATGAATCGGGACAGGTTGCCGAGGGCGGCGCCTGGCGACTCGTTCGGGCGGATAGCTGCCAGGAGCTCGCGCAGATCCGGGCCGCCGATGTCCTCCGGCGCGATGTCGCCGATCTCGTCCCAGCCCACCGAAACGAACCCGCCCACGACCCAGTCCGGCACGAGGCTGCGACCGTTGACTGTCCCGCGCATGAACCATGCCTTCTCAGGAACGTCCCCCGAGGGCGGGTCCGGCTGATCCCTCCGGTACGCGATGAACCTCCGACGATCATCTTCGCTCCAGTCAGTCGGCGGCGGCTCCTCGCCCCCCAGCCACCAGACGAGCCCCTGCGCGTCCATGCGGTCGCGTGTCGGTATCCCTTGTGCCAGCAACCGGAGCCGGAGGGTGTCCAGGAACGTCAGGAACCCGTCGTAGACCGCCTGATCCTCGCCCGACTCGGTGCTGACGGGATGCCCCACGAGCTCCGCAGCCTTCGCGTAGACGCGAGGTCGGTAGATCACGTAGCGTGTCCGATCGACCCCGATCAGAAGGAAGGTGGCGATCGCCAGCCGCGCGCTGAGCGTCGAGAGAACGTCACCCGGGGCGAGCTCGGCAAACGCCGTAAGGTTGGGGCCCTCGTCGTTCCAGATAGTCCCGACGAGAGAGGCAGCCGTGTCCGGCTCACGCCGCGCCCAGGCCATGAAGTCGTCCCTCGTCTGCCAAGGCACGAGGTTCTGCCCACCGCGACTGACCGCCTCGGCGAGCGGCTCCGGCCACTCGGCGCCCGCCAAGAACGCTGCCCGTGCGGCCTCGATCCGGTCGGCGATCTCTAATTTGTACGCCCGCTCCTGCGCGTCGAAGCCGTCCCAACCGAAAAGGCGTCCGGCCCAGCCGACGAAGTCGTCCCACCCCGGGTCGGACGACTTCCAGATCGGCTCGATCAGAGGTGCGTAGAAGAAGTGCTCGGGCCGCCCGACGGCCGGCTCGATCATGCCGCGCAGCCTCTCGAGGGCGACGTCGATGTCGCTCTCGCCGACGACGCCGGGCGCCTTCTCGAAGGCCGCGATGATGCGACGCTTGACGTTGCCCGAGAAGATGGCCTCGAACGTCTCGGGGAACGCCTTATGGAGCAGGCCGTCGATCTCGGTGGACGCCGAGTGCGGAGGCAGTGATCTGACCAAATGCGAGAACGCGCGGGGATCTTCGAGACACCGGTCGCGCTCCTCCTCGTCGAGATGCTTCCAGGTACGGACGAACTCGAGAAGGAAATTGAGCTGATAGTCGCGCCTGCTCTTCGCGACGCCGACGTTTGCAATGCCGTCCGCCAGAGCAGCGTCGAGGTCGTTCGGTATCGCGAGGTTGCCCGGGTACCACGACATCATGGTCGAGACGTGGGTGCGCTTCGTGCTGGCGGACGTGTCGGCCTCTCCGAGCAGATGCACGAACACCGCCTCCGCCGCGAACTGGACGGTGGCCGGCTGCGCCCCCTCCAGCTGCCCCTCGAGCTTCGCGATGAACCCGACACCGGTCCGCACATCGGGCGTCTCGACGAAGCGGACGTACAGATCCTCGGCGGTTGCGGCCGTCCAGATCGGCCGGCCGGGCGTGAACAGGGAGTCGTCTGTGGCGAGACACCGCGTCCGGAACGCGGCCGCGGCGGTGTAGAAGGGGCCGGGCGACGGCGGGATCGGCATCAGCCTCGCACCACCTGATAGCACACCAGCCGCACCCGCTCCGGCGTCAGCCGCACCCGCGATTCCGCGGCGTCGTCGACGGGCCGCAGCCCCTGGTCGTCGACCACCTTCAGGATCTCGTGCGCCGCTTCTGCGGCCGACATCTCGCTGTCCGCCAGGAGTTGTCGTGGCCGGTTCAGCATCCGCTGGACGATCGGCCCGCGATCCACGCGCAGGGCGGCGTCTGCATTGCGGATCGCCTCGTCGGCGACTCCCGCCTCCGTAAGCGCGTTCGCCTGCGCTGCCAGGTGGTCGATCGCCCACAAGTGGCTCTGGGGAATCCTGGTCGCCGCGACCGCGGGATCGAGCCGCTCGTTGACCTCGTCGATCACCGATCGCTGGACCCGCTCCCACAGGTCATAGAGCGTCGGCGCAAACCCGTCGGGCATGTCCCGGGGCTCGCCGGGTGAGCACCGGATGCGGTCGAGGATCTCGAGCTCATCGGTGACCGGTGTGTCCGCGTCGGCGAGGTCGATGTAGCGCCAGCCGCGCTGGTCGTGGCGGTCGTCGGGCCGCGGCCGCGGGCCGAGCAGGAGGCGGACGCCGAAGAAGACGCCGGTCGCCGCCTCCGGCATGGTCGGGTTGCGAAACCCCGAGCCGGCGCCGTGCGGGATCGCCTCCAGCTCCTCGATCCTGTTCGCGACGAGCGCCGAGCGAAGCTCCATCCGGAACTCCTCGCCGGAGAACGCGTCCAGCTTCGCCTCCGCCTGGTCGAGGATGGCGATCTCCTCGTCGGCGATGCCGCGGATCTGCGCGGCGGTGCCGGCGAAGTTGCGCTCGACCGCCGCGGTGTCCTCGAACACGGGCGCCTCCATCCCCACCGTAATGTTGGCCGCGCCGATCTTGCGCAGGAGGCGCTCGTAGAGGCCGAGGATACGGTCGAGGTCGCCGGCGGGGAACAGGTTGAAGAGGTAGACATCCTGGTCGGCGAAGGGGCTTCCGATGCGGTCGATGCGCCCGTTGCGCTGGACGAGCCGCATCGGGTTCCAGGGCATGTCGTAGTTCACGATGTAGCGGGCCTGCTGGAGGTTCTGCCCCTCGGCGAGGACGTCGGTCGCGAGCAGCAGGTCGCGCTCGTCGGCCGGATCGACCGTGCCGCCGCCGGTCTCCTCGAGCGTCGTCTGGGGGCAGAAGGCGTGCACCGCCTCCAGGCGCTGTTTCGTCGTTGCCGTCTCCGTGCCCGTCACCTTCACGAACCGGCGCGACCCGAAGCGGCCGGTCGCATCCTCGTTCAGCGCCTGCTCGATCCAGTCGATCGTGTCGGCGTAGAGGGAGAAGACGATCGCCTTCTCCGGCCCGAGCCGGTCGCGCAGGAGCGTCGCCAGCTCGGCCAGCTTCGGGTCGGATCCGGCCGTGACGTCGGCGACGGCGGCGGCGAACCCGCGCAGGATGGCGAGGTCGGCATCGACGTCGGCCCGCAGCCGCTCCACGTCGTACTCGGCCGCCGGCGCGCCGACGGCGCCCAGCGCCTCCGCGGCCAGGGCGGGGTCGTCCTCCTCCGTGCCCTCCCGCGCCGACGATCCCGGCACGAGCACGCGGCCTGCATCGAGCGACGCCAGGAACTCCTCGTTCGCCGCCGCCATCTTCGCGACCGTCATACGAAACGCGTGGGCAGACGACTCGAACCGCTTCAGGAGGCTCGTGCGCAGGATGCCGGCGAGCGCCCGCTGGCGCGCATCCTCGCCGCCGTCGAGGCGGTAGTTGTCGGGCTGGTAGCGGGCCAGGGTGAGTGCGTCCGTTTCGCGCCCCACCCTGTCGAACAGCCCCGGGAAGCTGCGGTCGAGGTCGTAGCGCACCGTCCGGAGCACCGGGTTGGGGAACCTGATCGGCTGGCCGTTGATGACCGCGGTTCGGTAGTGCTGCTTGATGAACCTTCGTGTCCGCCGCACCGAGATCGCGTCCATCAGTCCGAACATGGCGGCACCCTCGCCCGTACCCGCGTGCGCGCGCTTGAAGTACTCGGTCAGGTTCGGCACGCCGATCGTCGCAAACCGGGCGGTATGCCGGGCGAAAAGCATGATCTGGTGATACAGATCGAAGACGGTGTTGTTGACCGGCGTCGCGGTCATCAGGCAGAGACGCTTCCGCGTCCCGCCCATGAGTCGCGAGAGCGCCCGGTACTGCCCGGTGTCCGGGTTTCGGAATGCGTGCGCTTCGTCGACGAGGATGAATCCGTAGGAGTCCTTCAGCGACGCCAGCCGCCGCACGTTCCCGCCGAGCTGCTCCTCGCTCGCGAGCTCCTGGTAGGACACCACCTCCGCGGGAATCTGCTCCTGCCTGAGATGCGTCTCCCAGAAGGAGTCGCGCAGAGCCGCCGGCACGATCACGAGCGCCCGCCGGCCCTCGCTCTTCACGTAGTGCTCGAGCAGCTTCGAGCCGATGTAGCTCTTCCCCAGGCCGACGCCGTCGCCGATGATGACGCCGTCGAAGCGGTCGAGGATGCGAAGCGCCCGCTGGACGCCGTGGCGCTGGAAGTCGGCCAGGCTGACACCGGCCGGCTGCCCGGGCTCGTAGAGGCCGTCGTCGCGGAGCAGGTCGAGCTCGTCGCGGTACAGCTCGAGCAGCGCCCGCAGGTAGATGTCGTGAGGCGTCCACACCTGCGTCTCGCGCATGGTCAGGAGCTCGATCAGCCGTTCGCGGTAGTCGGC
>Ga0070681_10001463_pt1 | contig 20831 bp, 21 predicted proteins | sample KBSC83BmetaG_FD_65650 | JGI IMG/M metagenome (GOLD analysis project Ga0070681, IMG submission 65650) | Corn rhizosphere microbial communities from Kellogg Biological Station, Michigan, USA - KBS C8-3B metaG | ecosystem: Host-associated > Plants > Roots > Rhizosphere | place: USA: Michigan... | reverse complement strand
AGGGCTTGCCGACCATCTCCGCGACCTTGTCGCCGAGCCCCGCCGCACGCATCTGGTCGAGCGTGTCGTAAGGCATGCCGAAGGCGACCGGCTTCACGCATCCGATCAGCCAGTCGGTCATCTGCCGATAGTCGCGCGAGAAGGTGACCTTGTGGTTGAGGAACAGATCCTTCAGCCATTCCTCGCCGAGATATTGCACCAGCACCCAGGCATTGCGGCTGCCGATGCCGCTGCGCGTCGGATCGTACCAGACGACCTTGTCCATGAGCTCGGGGCGCTTCATATCCTCGATCTTGCCGAAGACGGATTGCGAAAGGCAGGCGCGGTTCACATAGCCGATGGGCTCGGCGCCGCGCCCCATGGCGCTGTAGAGGAACTTCCGCTCGCGATCCATGAAGCCGATGTCGAAACCGCCGATCCAGGTATGGTCGTCGGCGATGTCGGGCTGGATCAGCGCGTCGCGCAGCGGCGCCAGGGCCTTGATGGGCAGCAGATTGGCGACGACCGAGTTGGTCGAGGCCAGGATGATGTCCCAATTGTAGAGGCCGGCAGTGCGCTCGCGCACGATCTTCGAGATCACGGCCGAGCCGCGGCCGCCGCTGTAATCGAGGCGGATGTCGGGATAGGATTTGGCCCAACCCTCGGTGATGGCATTGCGCTGCAGCGCGCCGGGCGGCCCCGAGACGGTGACCGAACCTTCCTTGCGCGCGGCGGCGAGAGTCTCGGCCCATAGCGCGTCGGATGCGCTGTCCGCCAGCGCCGGCATGGTGAAGAGCGCCGCGAGCGCGGCGAGGGCGAAGCTGCGCACGGCCATGCTGCTAGCCGACCTTTTCCCGCTCCGGCTCGGTGAGCCCGTGCCGGGTGCGGATGACCTCGAGCTCGATCAGCTTCGACTCCTGCTCGGCCGGCACGACGCCCATCGGCGTGCCGCCTTCCTGCACGCGCCGGATCTGCTCGAGCAGCAGCCGCCTGAGCTTGACGATGCCGAGATCCGACACGCCGAGACATTCCTGCGTCCGGTCGAGGATCGGGCCTTGCGTCTCCCAGGCCATGACATCCTGCGCAAAGACCTTGTCCAGCCGATATTCGCCATCGGCGCCGCGCATCGGGAAATCGGCGACCGGCACATCGTCTTGCGGACCCATGCGCTCGCTCTCCGAGGCCTGGAAGAAGACGAGATAGCTGAGGGTGTGGCTGTCGTCGATCGGCACCCGGAACTGCAGATCATGCACGAAGCCGTGCTTGCCGCCGCGACTGAGCAGAGCCTCGCGCGATTTCTCGGGCGCGCCGGACGGCGTCTTGCCGAGCACATGGCGCAGCGTGCTCGGAAACAGCAGCGGATGCTGGTCGACCTGCTTGGGACCCCCTGGCACCTTCGGCGGCAGCAGGCGGCGCTTCAGGATGCCGTATTCGAAGGGCACGAATTCATGCTCCTCCTTGTACGGGTCGAAGCCCAGATCGGTCTTGGTGCCGTGCAGCCAATAGACATGCGAGGAATCGACGGCGTTCTCCGCCGCCTGCAGCCAGTTGCATTCGAGCACCGGGAATTTGAGGATCCAGCGCTGGCCGTGGCTCCAGGCGAGCACGTCCCAATGCGGCAGCGCCGGCGCCGGCAGCGGTCCCATATAGGCGAACAGCAGGCCGCCCAGCTTGCGCACCGGATAGGCCGTGTGGCGCGTCTCCTCCTTGAGCGGGCTCGCCGGCGGCTCGGCGGGAGTCTCGAGGCAGCGCCCGTCGCGCGCGAATTTCCAGCCATGATAGGGGCAGCGAATCCCCTCCTCGTCGACGCGCCCGAAGGCGAGCGAGGCGCGGCGATGCGGGCAGTGCTCGCCGACCAGCCCATAGGCGCCGCTCCGGTCGCGATAGAGGACGAGATCCTCGCCCATGATGCGCAGCGACCGGATCGGCGCCTCCTCGCTGAGCTCGACGGCGGCGGCGACCGGGTGCCAGTAACGCCGCAGCAGGGCGCCGCCCGGCGTGCCCGGCCCGACCCGCGTCATCATCTCGTTCTCTTCCTGCGTTACCATGGCTTGCTTCCCTTCATACCGCCGCGGCGCGCTGGCGCCGTGCGACGGGAGCCGGCGGCACCGCGATCTGGTGACGCAGCTTGCGCAGCCTGCCGTCCTGCGAGGAATCGAGGATGGCGAGGCAGACTTCCAAGGTCGCCTTGCCCCAGCGCCCGTCGGGAAACGCAGAACGGCCTTGCGCCAGCGCGTCGACCAATTCCAACAGCTCGGAATTGTGGCGGTTGCGCTCGGGACAGGGGATCTCCTCGCGCCCGTCCTCGGTATAGACCGTGACGCCGTCGGGCGACTGGCGCAGCACGCCGCGCTCGCAGGTGACGATGGTGAGGCCGAAGAAGGGCTGGCGCGGCTTCGCCCGCTCGCCCTCCGGCTTCACGCGCTCTTCGGCTTGGGAGAATTTCTCGGCCGCCTCGATCGGGCCGGTGAGCCGCGGCTTGCGCGGGAAGTCCCGGCGATCGGCCGGCCGGCCGCCTTCGCCGATATCGAAGGTGAGCTCGGTGCCGTCGAAATAGCCGTAGCCATTGAAGGTGAGCGTCGCCGCGGCACCGTTCTCGAAGCCGATGAGCGCGCTGAAATGTCCTTCGGTGTCGAAATGCGGATCGGCGCGCCCGGCGATGCCGCGCACGTCGCGCACCATGCCGCCGCAAATGAAGCGCACGATATCGACCATATGCGGGCCCTGGCGATAGACCAGCCCGCCGCCCTTGGCGGTGTCGAGCTCGACCGCGACCCGGATGCGCTGCAGCCAATCGTTGAAATTGCCGGTCTGCACCTGCAGCACCCGGCCGAGCCGGCCGCTCTGCACGATCTCGCCCATCATGCGCACGGGCGCGTTGTAGATCTTGGAATGGCCCTGCAGCAGCAGCACGCCGTTGTCGTCGGCGGCGCGGATCATGCGGTCGCATTCGCGCAAAGACACCGCCATCGGCTTCTCGCAGACGATGTGCTTGCCATGCCGCGCGGCGCAGACCGTGTGCTCGGCATGCAGCGGGTTGGGGGTCGAGATCCACACCGCATCGACATCGGCGCGCCGGCACATCGCCTCGACCGACTCGACGGCGTCGCGCCGGAAGCGCTTCTCGAAGGCGGCCCGCGCATCGGCGCGGATGTCGGCGCCCGCCACCAGCTCATAGGGCGAATCGGCGCGGAACTCGTCCGCGATCCGCATCGAGGCGATGCCGAGCCCGGCGATGCCGACCCTGAGCTTGCCTCCGTCTGTCCTTGCCATGACGCCCCTCACTCGCCGGTCAGGCGCGAATAATAGTTCCACCAGAGCGCGCGCCTGGCCGCCGCACCTTCGCGCGTCGGCGCCTTTTTCTGCTGCGCCTTGATGCCCTCGCTGCGCTCGTCGAACTCGGCGAGATCCTCCTCGGGAATGGGCCTGGCACCGCCCAGGAGCTGGGCGCGATAGCTGATCTCGGCGATCTCGTTGATCTGGATCGCCGTCACCGTCGCTTCCTCGACGCTGCCGCCGGCCGTCGTGATGCCGTGGCCACGCATCAGGCAGCCGCGCTTGTCGCCCATGGCCGCCACGAATTCCTTGGCCAGCCTGTCGTTCTTGATGGTGATGCTGCGGTCGTAGATCGGGATGCCGTCGAGAATGAGGGCCAGCATGTGCGGATCATAGCCGCCGAACAGCGGCAGGATGGGCTTGTCGCAGATGGTGAAGAGCATCGGCGTCAAGGGATGCACATGCACGACGCAGTTGGTCCCGGCCCGCATCTTGTAGAGCCAGGAATGAATATGGATCTCGCCCGGCGGCTCGAGCCCGTCGGCGCCGGCCACCATCTTGCCGTCGAGATCGACTTTGACGATGTGCTCCTCGGTCGTGTAGCGCACGCCGACTTCCTCGAAACCCTTGGCACGCACCAGGAAGTGCTGGCCGTCCGGCGTCCGCTGGCTGACATGGCCCATGCCGCCCTTGGTCAAGTCGAGCTTGCCCAGCATGCGGCAAGATTTGGCGACGAGCTCGCGCGCCGACCGGTCGCCATGATCCCAAGGCATGAATCCGCTCCCCTCCCTTTCTTGGCGACCGCCTAGGCGGCCGCGAGAGGCAGCTTGGTCCAAGCAAAACGGGCTGGCAACCGGCCCGCTCGCACGCTTCCCGAGCGGGTCGGGATTGCGCATCTCGGCGAAAGCCGAGCTTTCGCGCGGCAGCAGAATTGCGGCCGCAGCCGTCCTAAGTGAGCGCCAGCGTCTTGCTGCCGGTGCCGCGCGGCCGCAGCTCGAGGCAGTAGAGGGCGAGCAGGAAGCTCGCATCGCCGCAGCGATCGACGAGGAAGCGCAGCAGCGCGAAGGGCGGCGGTGCGGCGGCGAGCGCCGGCCAGATCAGGCCGGCCAACGCCTGGCCGAGGCTTCCGAGAAAGCAGGCGCAGGTGAAAGCGACATAGAGCAGCATGAGCCGGCGGGCATATTTGAAGGCGAGCCCGACCGGCGAGGCGGCGGCGAGCACGGTCTTCTCCTGCTCGAGCTTGAGCGAGCGCAGGATCACGGCGCCGGCCGCGAGAATGCCGATCGCGAAATTCAGGCTGGTCTCGGTGCGGAAGCCGCCGTCGGCGGCAAGCCCGCCCCAGCGCAGCAGCGCCAGATTCGCCGCCGCATCGCCGCACAAGGAAGCAAGGCAGCACAGCCGCGCCAGGCGAAAGCAGTCGATGCCGAACAGCGCCTTGATGCCGCGCGCCAAGGGCTGCGCGAGCGCGGTCGCGAGATGCCGATCGGCGGCGGCGAGCGAGCGAAGCAGGGACATGGGATCGGCCTTCGGCTGAATTCGGCCGAGCCTAGGATCGGTTGGTGAAGATCGCGTATATGCGCGCTGCGGTATTCGCAGCGGGCCCCGCGGTATTCATATGCTTCAGCTTGACCATATGGCGGAGTTTCTTATTGCAAAAGACGATTTGTCACAAGAATTCGCCTGATATTTGACCTAGCCTTGCCGCGTTTTCTTTTGCAGGGAGTGCCGCGAGCATGCATGGGGCCCATGGCCAAAGCTTCAGCCTGACGAGCGGTGCGGACAGCATCCAGGGCACCGCCGGCAACGACACGATCATTGCCGTGGCGGGCAGCCTGTCGGCCGGCGATTCGATCAATGGCGGCGGCGGCAAGAATCTCCTGCAACTCTTCGGCGCCGGCAGCTTCGACCTCTCGCAGCCGGCGGCGCTGCGCCATATCTCGGTCGTGCAGGGCGCGAACGAGGCGCAGGCCGTGACCCTTTCGGGCAGCGCCAATCTCGTCTTCCGCGGCGGCAATGGCGACAGCGTGATCACCAGCCTCGCCGGCAACGACAGCATCGCGACCGGCGACGGCAACACCACCGTGCATGGCGGCAGCGGCAACGACCTCATCACGGCCGGCAGCGGCGCCGATCTCATCTTCGCCGGCTCGGGCCATGCGACGGTACGCGGCGGCAGCGGCAACGACACCATCAATGGCGGCGACGGCGGCGACAAGATCGCGGCCGGCAGCGGCAACACGATCATCGTCGGCGGCGCCGGCAAGGATACGATCGAGGCCGGCATCGGCAATGATAGCGTGACGCTGGGCGGCGGCACCGACGTGCTGAAGCTCGCCTATTCGGAGCATGCCGCCGGCACCATTCTGGTCGCCGACTTCACCCATGGCTCCGACCGCATCGATGCCGGCCAGTTCGCGCGCAACTTCCGCGACCTGCAGGCGCACAGCACCATCACCGGCAGCGCCGGCGGGCTGGTCATCCAGATCGCCGATGGTCCGACCATCACCCTCGTCGGCGCGACCACCGTCACCGGGTCCGACTTCGTCTTCTGGGGCCATCCGCACGGCTGAGCCGCGTCTTGCGGGCTGGACGCGGGCGGCGCCGGCGGGCAGGCTTGCGACCTCACGGGCTGGCTGGGAGACTCGCCCCGGATGGCGAAAGGTGCGCGCATCCTCATCATCGACGATGAGCCCTTCATTCGTTGGATGGTGCGCCAGCTGCTGCTGGATCTCGGGGCGAGCCAGATCCATGAGGCGGCGGACGGCACGATCGGCCTCAAGGAGACCTTGCGGCTGCGACCCGACGCGGTGCTGTGCGACATCCATATGCCGGGCGAGGACGGGCTCGCTTTTCTCGCGGCGCTGCGCGCGACGGCGAGCGCCGCCGTGGCGCGCACGCCGGTCATCATGCTGACCTCCGACAAGACGACCGGCTCGGTGGTCGCCGCCAAGCGGCTGAAGGCGGACGGCTATCTCGTGAAGCCGCTGTCGATCGGCAGCCTCAAGAAGGCGCTCGAGCGCGTGCTGGCGCCGCCGAGCGAGGTGTGAGCCGCGACTGCGCGCTCTTTTGAGATCTATTCCGGCCGCTTGTAGCGGGCGACGATGCTGGCCGGCGCCAGCGCATGGCCGCGCAAGGCGGCGAGGAGCTCGTCCTTGGTCATGCCGGGCTTGAGCGTGCCTGCCGCCACATCGGTCGCGATCAGCGTGATCACATAGTGATGCAGCGAATGGGCGGCCGGGCCGCAGGGGCCGAAATAATGGTCGTTGCCGATCGAGTTCTTGCCGCCGGTCCAACCCTGCACCGCCTTGCTGGCCTCGCCCTCGGCGAAGCCCGTCTTGGCCGCCGGGATGCCGTAGGCGACCCAATGCACCGAGCCGAGCCCGTTGCCGCCATCGGGATCCTGCATGACCAGCGCGAAGCTTTTGGTCTGCGGCGGCGGGTTGGTCCAGGCGAGCGGCGGCGAGACATTCTCGCCGCCGCAGGGTGGCGTGCGGCTCACATCGAAGCCGCCATATTTGCGCGGCAGCACGTCGCCATCCTTGAAGGCGGAGGAGGTGAGGGTAAAGGGCTCGGCGGCCTGGACGGCGAAGGAGGGGGCGGCGAGAAGCAACGCGATCGCCAGGGCTCGGCGCATTCCCCGATCTCCTCTTCGGCAGCGGCGCCGGCACAAAAGCGGGCCGCAGTCCGAAAGTGAAGCACGCGTCGCGGGCCGCCGTCCAGCGCCGGCTCGCGTTGCGCCGCCGGCCACCGGCCCCTAGAGTCGGCGAGAAAAGCGGCGCCTCTCGCCAGGCGGCGCGACCGATGGGAGAGGGAGGACCATGCCTGTCCTGAAGCTTGCCGACGCCGAACTCCATTACGAGATCGCCGGAAAGGGTCCGGCGATGATGTTTCTGTCCGCCACGGCCTGGCATTGCGAGCCCTGGCGCATGCATCAGCTCGGCGAATTTTCCAAAGACCATCAGGTCATTCTGTTCGACCAGCGCGGCACCGGCCGCTCCAAGACCAGGAGCAAGGATTTCTCGACGGCGCGCCTCGCCGCCGATGCGCTGGCGCTGCTCGACCATCTCGGTATCGCCCGCGCCATCCTCGTCGGCCATTCCAATGGCGGGCGCGTCGGTCAGCTCATCGCCATCGAGCACAAGGACCGGGTCGAGAAGCTGATTCTCTGCTCCGCCGGCACCAACCAGTCGGGCAGCGGCGTGCCGATCAAGCTGGTCTGCGAGCTCGTGGAGCAAGGCTACGACCGCTATGTGCGCCACCATGCGCTGGCGGTAGGGAGCACCAAGAGCTTCTATGAGAAGAATCGCGCGCTGGTCGAGCAGTTCCTCGATGTGCGCATGTCCAACCCGCCGCCGCTCGACGTCTTCCTCGGCCATGTGATCGGCCGCTCGACCTCCGACACGGCCGGGCGGCTGCATGAGATCTCGGTGCCGACCCTGATCATGGTCGGCGACGACGAGGATCACAGCGCCGTCGACAAGACGCATAGCGAGGCGGCGCGCATCCAGGCGCGCGCCATTCCCAATGCGAAGCTGGTGGTGATGCCGGATGCCGGGCATCACTATCCGTTCCTGCAGCCCGAGGCGACGCATCGCGCGATGCGCGATTTTCTCGCCGGGCGCTGATCCGGGCGGAGGTGCGCGATGCGAAGCTTCTGGCTGCCGATTCTTGCCGCCTGCGCGCTGGGGACCGGGGTCGGCGCGCGCGCCGACGGAGTCGAGGATTTCTATCGCGGCCGCAGCATGACCCTCATCGTGTCGAGCGGCGTCGGCGGCGGCTACGATACCTATGGCCGCATGCTGGCGCGCCATATAACGCGGCACATTCCCGGCCAGCCGCATATCGTGGTGCAGAACATGCCGGGCGCCGGCAGCATCACGGCGCTCAACTATCTGTTCAATGTCGCACCCAAGGACGGCTCGGTGATCTCGGACGCCGACAGCACCATGCCGCTCTACGCCCTGCTGGGCGGACAGAACGCCAAGTTCGACCCGCTGCGCATCCGCTGGATCGGCAGCACGGCGCAGCAGATCAGCCTGTGCGTCGCCTGGGCCGGCGGCGCCTTCAAGACGCTGGAAGACGCGACGCAGCGGCCGATGAAGGTATCGGCGACCGGCATCGCCACCTTGCGCGGCATCGTGCCCCGCCTGTTCAACGAGGTGGCGGGCACGCGCTTCGAGGTGGTGACGGGCTATTCGACCTCGGAGGTCTTTCTCGCGGTCGAGCGCGGCGAGGTCGACGGCACCTGCTTCACTTACGACACGCTGCTGGCCGCGAAATATGACTGGGTCCAGGAGAAGCGCGTCACCATCCTCGCCCAGTTCGGCGAGCATCCCGCACCCGGCATCGAGAGCGTGCCGCTGGCGCGCGACCGCATCAAGGATCCTGCCGATCGCGCCGCCTTCGATCTCATCCTGTCGGCCGAGCTCACCGGCCGGCCTTACCTGGCGCCGCCCGAGATCCCGCCCGAGCGGCTGGCGGCGCTGCGCCGCGCCTTCGACGAGACCATGACCGATCCCGCCTTCCTCGCCGATTGCCGGAAAGCGCGCCTGTTCGTCGATCCTGCCTCGGGCGCCGAGATCGAGGCGCTGATCGCCCGCGCCTACGCCTCGTCGCCAGCAACGGTCGCGCGCGCGAAACTCCTGCTGCAGCACGCGATGGGCAATCCGTAGAGGCACTGCCGATTCAATTTTTGTCGTCATGGCCGGGCTTGACCCGGCCATCCACGCCTTACTTTTTGTTTTTATGTGGCGGCGACCTTCGCTTGCAGACAAATACGTGGATGCCCGGGTCAAGCCCGGGCATGACGATCGTCACTTCTTCTCCGGCGTGCGTGCGTCGCGCGCGTCGCGCACCAGGCGATCGAAGCAGGCACGCACGGCGGCGGCATCGCCGGAGCGCCGCTCGATGGCGCGGATGGTGAAGTGCACGCGCGCCAGCTGCTGGTAATAATCCATGAAGATGTAGTTGAGGCTGGCGCCGGCGAGCGCGCCGACCGCCGGCACGAGCTGCGCCATGACCTTGCGCGACAGTGCCCGGCCGAAGATTTTTGCCACCTGATTGACGAGATTCTGGATGCCGAGCTGGCCGAGTGCGGCGCGCGTCGACCAGTAGCCGATCTCGACCTCGTCATCCTCGGTTTCCGGGCCGCCCATCACCAGAACCTCGAGGCAGGCGCGCCGGCAATCGTCCGACGCGATATCCTCGCCATGCGCCCGCGCGATCTCGGCGAGCGAGCGCATGATCATGCCGGTGGTGATGGGCAGGTCGAAGGAGAGTCCGGGCAGTCCGAGGAAGCCGCCGGCGGCGCCGCTCGCCGAGGCGATGGTCTTGTGCAGCCAGTCCCACGGCTCGCGCTCGCTCGCCGGATCGAGCCCGGCGGTCGCGGCGCCATAGCTGCGCCACAGGATGTCGTGGACGATTTCCTCGATTTTCGCCTCGCCGCGCTCGCCGAGCGCTTTGCGGGCCAGGCTGGCGGCCGGCCCGCCCACCTGGTTGAGACCCGAGCCGACGAACTCGACGATGCGCATCAGGATGCCGCGCGCCGCGACGATCGCCCGCGCGGCCTCGGCGAGGCGAGCCCGGTCTGGCTCCTCGAGGCCGGCGCAGGCATTGCTGACCGCTTTCGGGCTTTCGTCCATTCAGGGACTACGCGGCATCGTGGAAAATGATCCCGAGCGTCATCCGGTTGCCGCTGCGCACCCGGCTCACGCCATGGCGCAGGATGGCGCGGCCGGTGCCGCGCGCCCCCGCCACCGGGCGCTCGCGCACCGCGAAGACCACCCCTTCGCCGCGCTCCAGCGGCACCGTCTCGGCGCGCGACTGCATGCGCGGCCGCTGCTCGGTCACGATGAAGGCGCCGCCGCTGAAGTCGCGCTCGGGCTCGCTCAGCAGAATCGTCGCCTGCAGCGGAAAGAGCAGCGGCCCGTAGACATCCTGATGCAGCCGGTTGTAGTCGCCCGGCCCGTATTTCAGCAGCAGCGGCGTCGGGCGAGCTTGTCCCGCTTCATGACAAAGCGTGAGATAGGCTTTGTGCGTCGGCGGAAACAAGGGGCCGCGGCCGAAAGCCTGCTGCCAACGATTGGCGATCGGCGCTAGCCGCCGGTAGAGCGCGGTGCGCAAGGCGGCGACGCTGCCCGGCAGGGGATAGCGAAAATATTTGTACTCGCCGCTGCCGAAACCATGCCGCGCCATCACGATGCGGCTGCGGAACGCCGCCTCCTGGTCATAGAGCGCCCGCAGTGCAACACATTCCGCGCCCGTGAGGAGGGGGCCCGTCGCCACACAGCCATCCTCATCGAGGGATGCCGCCATGGCGCGCCAATCGAGGGCCGCGACGCGGTCGGCGATGATGTCTGCCATCTTGCCTCCGGGAAATCTCGTCCCGGACCTTAGCTGCGGGCGTTCGCCGGCGCATTCCGACTCTTGCGCGGCTTGTCGGGTCAGCGCCCCGGCACCATGCCGCCTTCCTTGTAGATCTTGCCGGCCGCCGGCGAGGAGAGATAGCGCAGCAGCGCCTCGGCGGCGGCGCGATCCTTGGCGTGCGAGGAGACGAAGGCGACGAGCGAGGTCGGCGTCGAGATCGCGGCCGGCAGCGGTCCCACGACATCGACGCCGGGATCCACGATCTCGCTCAGGAAGGTGAGGCCGATATCGACCTCGCCCTTGGCCAGCAGCGCCATGGCGCCGGCGCCGCCCTGGGCGACTTTGATCTTGGGCTTCATCTCCTGGGCGATGCCGAGCTTCTGCAGCGTCTCGTTGAAGCTGACGCCGGCGGCGGCACCGCTCGCGGCATTGGGATAGGAGATCGACTTGGCCTGCAGCAGCATGCGCTTCACGGCCTCGGGCGTCGAGATGTCGGGCTTGGGCGCGCCTTTCTTCACGGCGACCGCGACCCATACGGTGGCAAGCGGGGTCTCGGTCTTGGCATCGACATTGCCGGAGGCGATCACGTCCTGGTAGGGCGGCTGCACCACCGGAACGTCGAAGGCCTCGCCCTTCACCACCCGGTCATGCGTGCCGCCGCCCGAGCCGAATTCCGCCTTCACCTTGTGGCCGGTCTGCTTCTCGAAATCGGGAATCATCTGGGTGATCGCGGCGCGGATGCCGCCCGGCGCGATCAGGGTGATGTCGGCGGCAGCGACGGGCACGGCCTGGCCGAGCCCGAACAAGATCACGGATGCGAGCAGCGGATGCTTCATCTTTGGTCCCTCCCTGGTGGGTCCGCATTCCCAGCCGCCGGCGGGCGGACCGCTTTGCCGGCCGATTTTAGACCAGGCGGGGGCGGCGCGCCTCGGCAATTTCGGCGAATCCCGCCGGTCGCGGCGGAGGGAACCCGCGCCCGCCCGCGCTGTTTAGTACAGGCTGGCGGTCTCGCTCCCGAGCGACCGGCCGGCTCGGCTTGACCAGATCCAGAAGCATCCATGTCCAGCGAAGATCTGCACATCCCGCGCGAGCGCCTCTCCAAGAGCGCGCGCCTGCTGCATTACGCCATCACCTCGCTGAAGGAGGAGCTCGACGCGGTCGACTGGTATCGCCAGCGCGCCGACGATACCGAGGATGACGAGCTCCGCCATGTGCTGCTCCACAATATGCGCGAGGAGATGGAGCACGCCTCGATGCTGATCGAGTGGATCCGGCGCAACAACGAGGATTTCGCCGGCCATATCGCGACCTATCTCTACGCCAAGGGCTCGCTGCTCCAGGTCGAGAAGCAGGCCGAGGAGTCGGACGTTTCCGACCGGGCCGGGACGGGCGACGAATCCGCATCCTCGTCGCGCGCCAAGCGCCGCTTCACCATCGGGCCGCTCTCGGATTCTTGATCATGGACCATCTCAATCGCCATCAGGCGCCGCTCACCAAGGAGATGTGGAACGCCCTCGACCAAGCCGCGATCGCGGCGGCGCGCGACCGGCTGACCGCACGCCGCTTCCTCAAGCTCGAGGGGCCGTTCGGCCTCGGCCTCACCGCGATCGAGGTCGGCAACGATCAATATTGCCGCCAGCCGGCGCCCGACGAGGCGGGCGCCATCATGGGCCACACCCTGCCGGTGCCGCTCATTCGCAAGGGCTTCGGCCTCAGCCTGCGGCGCGTCGCGGCGGCGCTCGACAATGGCCAGCCGCTCGACCTGTCGCCGGCCGAGGATGCGGCCGAAGCCGTGGCCGATCGCGAGGAGGAACTGATCTATCGCGGCCAACCCGACTTCCACCTGCAGGGGCTGCTGACCGCCGAAGGCCGCACCCATAGTGCCGGTGGCTGGAGCGATGTCGGCCAGTCGCTGCAGGCGCTGCTCGCCGCGGTGACCAAGCTCGACGAGGGCGGCTTTCACGGGCCCTATGCGCTGGCCTTGGCGCCGGCGCTCTATAACAGCCTGTTCAAGCTCTATCCGAGCAGCGACGTGCCGCAGATCGACCATCTGCGCAAGCTGTGCACCAAGGGCATCTACAAGGCGCCGATCGACGGCGGCGTGCTGGTCGATGTCCGCGTCGGCACGCTGATCCTGGGCGAGGACCTCCGCACCGGCTATGTCAGCCAGGACGGCGTTCACTATCAGCTCTATGTGATGGAAAGCCTCGTCCTGCGCATCGACGAGCCGCGCGCGATCTGCACCATCGGCGCCGAAGCGCGCAGCGCCTGAGCGGCTATTTCGCCGCCGTCGGGCCGATCAGCCGGCCGATCTCGGCGACGAGCTGGCTGGCCATGACGGGCTTCTGCAGCACCGGTGCCTTGGCATGGTCGGCGAGACCGGGAATCTCGTAGCCCGTGACGTAGATGATCTTGAGATTGGGCCGCCGCAGCCGCGCCAGCCGCGCCAGAGCGACGCCGCCCAGCCCGTCCGGCATGACCACGTCGGTGCACATCACATCGATCGGCCGCTCGTCATCGAGAATGTCGAGCGCACCGCGGTGGTCGGCGGCGGTATGCACGGTGAAGCCAGCCTGACGCAAGCCCTTGGCCGAGCTCTCGCGGAAGAAGGCGTCGTCCTCGACCAGCAGCACATTGCCGCGCACGGCCTCAGCCTGCTCGCGCGGTGCCGCCTCGGCAGCTTCCGGCGCGCGCTCGACGAGACGGCAGAACGCGCCGAGCGTGATGTCGGTCGCTGACAGCAGCTTTGCGAGAGTCTCGGTCGAAGGCCAGCGCGGCTTGCCGTCGAAGCCGGCGCGCTTCGACCGGTTGAGCGCCGTTGGATCGAGCCCGGCGCGCACGGCAAGCCGGGACAAGGACCAACCCCTCGCCCGCGCGAGAGCTTCGATCGCATCCCAGACCTGCTGGTGGGTAAACATTCCGGCCGCCTGCCTTAGGGCACCCGAGTTTTAGCGCCGATGATCCTATTGAGAACCTGAACCGGCGCCGGGGCAAGCACCGTTCATGGGAATAAGTTCCATTTGAATATCACCTATGAGGTCATCAAACGAATCTCCAGCCCTCCGGCCGTGTTAACGCTCTGATTTCATGTCGATGTCTCATCGATATCAAGTCATTGCGCCCAATTTGGGCGGCGAATCCTCGTGGATGGGGCGCAAAGTCGTGGCTAGAAATTAGGCAGCACGCGACGGTCAGGGCTTGTAGACCAGCGCCTGCTTCGCGCGCTCGATGGTGCCTGCCGGTGTCGCAAAAAGCTTGGCGACCAGCGCCTGGCAGTCCGGCCCGTCGACATAGTCGAGATCGAGCTTGGCCTTGGCCGCCTCGGCGCGCAGCTCGGGATCTTTCAGCGCCGCGACGAACGCCGCCTGCAGCGCCGCGAGCCGCTCCTTCGGCACGCCCGGCCCGACGATATAGGGCCGCCCGAACACCGCCTGGCTGTAGACCAGCTCGAGCAGCTGCTTGTCCTCCGCATTCTTGGCGAAGCTGGTGGTGAGCGGCACGCCCATGGCGGTCACCTCGGCCAGGCCCTTGATCGATTCCTGCGCCAGCAGCGTGATGCTGTGGTCACGGACCGCTTGCGGCCGCTGCGCCATGATCGCCGACCAGCCGAGGCCGCAGAGTCCATCCAGCTCGCCATTGTCGACGGCGAGGAACATCTCGCGCGTGCCGGGATAGCCGGCAATGACCTTGAATTGCGCGCCGATCACGTTCTTCTCGAGGACCGGCAGGTCGCGGGTCGTGCCGCCTTCGCCGCTCGCGCCGACGATCGCCTGATGGCTCAGTACGTCCTTGTAGCTCTTGATCGGGCTGCTCGCGCGCGCGATGCAGAGATAATCGTCCTCATTGGCGCTGCCGAGATAGCCGAGCTTGCTCGGATCGTGCTGCACCTTGCTCTTGTCGCCGAGCAGCGGCTCGAGGATGGCGCCGGGGAAGACGGCGCCGATCACCGTGCCGTCCTGCGGCGCCACGCCGTAGACGAAGCCAGCCGCCTTGTTGCCGCCGGCGCCCGGCATGTTCTGCACGACGAAACCGGGATTGCCGGGAATGTGCTTGCCCATATGGCGCGAGAGCAGCCGCGCATAGGTGTCGTAGCCGCCGCCGGCGCTCGAGCCGACGATGATCTCCATCTGCTTGCCGCGGTAGAATTGCGCGACGGCATCCTGCGCCGCCGATGGCGCGGCGGCGGCGATGGTCAGCAGCGCCGCGGCGCAGACGATCCGATTCAGCATAAGGGCTCTCCTCACCGATCCTTGGCGATGATCTGTTTGATGCGCTGCTTCTGCTCCGGCGTGACCGAGCTCACCACCTTGATGGCCGCCGCCCGCGTCTCTTCCGGCCCGACGAAATCGATATAGCGCTGCGTCCGCTCGCCGTCGGCGATGAGGCCGGGGTCGCTCAGCATCTTCTTCACCGCCGCCTGCAGGAAGGCGAGCCGGTCGGCCGGCATGTCCGGCGGCACGCACAGGATGCGCCCGAGATTCTCGATCGAGGAATGGAGATCGAACCACCAGGCCTGGTCCGGCGTGAGCTGCATCTGCTCGAAGACGGTGGTGATCTCCGGGAAGAAGCGCGAGCGCTTGCGCCCCATCACGGCGATGGCCCGCGTCGAGCCCGATTTGACGTAGGAATTGGCCGAGGTGTCGGAGACATAGAGCGAATCCATCTCGCCCTTGGCGACCGCCGCCGCCGCCTCGTTGCTCGCGCCATAGCCCATGATGACCTGGCAATCGAGCTTCAGCGCCTCGCAGGTGAAGGCGGCGCCGTCCGACAGCCCATCGACCGGTCCGACCGCCGACCAGCGGATCTTGGCATGCGCCTTCACCGCATCCGGCACGCTCTTCCAGGGCGAGCCGGGATTGACCAGCCACAGCCAGGGCGAGGAGGCGACGGTCGCGAGATAGCCGATCTTGGCGAGATCGTAGCGCACGGCCGATTCGCCGAGCAGCTGCGACAGGCTCGCCGAGGCGCCATTGACGATGATGAGCTGCAGCCCGTCGGGCGGCGCCGTGTAGATGCGGTCGAGCGCGGTGAGGCCGCCGGCGCCGGGCTGGTTCTCGACCACCACCGCCGCCTCGAGCGCCTTGGCGAGATGCGGCGCCAGCAGCCGCGCATAAGAATCATAGCCGCCGCCGGGCGCGGTGCCGACCACGAACTTGATGGTCTTGCCGCGGAAATAGGCCGCCTGCGGCGAATCCGCGGCCAGCGCCGACGCTCCGGAGAGAGCGACGACCAGCACCGCCAAACCCGACAGGAGTCTCGACGCCATGGGTTCCTCCCCTTTTATGCGGCCGAGTTTGGCAGCATCGCGGCGGGCTTGGCCAATGCTTTCGTCTGAGGCTTACCGCCAGTGCTCCTCGCTCTCGACCAGATCGTTATGCGCCGCCACCTCCGGCCCGTCATAGAGCGTCTCGACGGCCATGGTCTCGTAGGCACCGACGAAGAGCGGACGCAAAAGGCAAAGCGCGTCAGCGCCGGATCACCAGCCGGTCGTTGCGGATCTCGATGCTGCTCAGCTGCTCGAGCAGCCGCATGCCGAGCAGCGATTCCCCGAGCTCGCCCTCATTGACCGAGGCCGGCACGTCGGAAAAGACCAGCGGGCCGATCGCGATCTGCTTCAGCCGGATCGGCGCGCCGCGCGTGCGGCCGTTGGCGGTCTCGAAGATTTGCGTGAAGGACAGGCGATCGGGCGGGTAGCCGATGCGCGCCGCGTCCTGGCGGGTGAGGATCACGCCCGAGGCGCCGGTATCGAGCAGAAAGCGCACGGGCTGGCCTTCGACCAGCGCATCGATGCGGAAATGCTGGTCGGCGGCGCGCGCGAAGGAAACTTCGCCGCTGCCGGTCTCGCGCGCCCGGCTCGGCAAGAGCTCGCCTTCGACGCGGCTCCACAAGGCGCCGAGCTCGAAGCGATAGCCGTAGGCGGCGACCAGCACGAGCGCGATCGCGCACCAGGCGGCGAGCCCGGCCCCCATCGTGACCAGCCGCTGGCGCGAGGCGGCGGCGCTCACCAGAAGCACCAGCCCGACGAGGCCGAAGCGCGCGACGTCGATCGACTGGCTGTCGCTCCAGGCGACCGGTGGCACCAGCGAAAGCAGCGCGAAGAGTCCCGCGCCGGCGAGCGCCACCAGGATCAGAAGCCGCCAGGCGACTCGGCGCGGCGGCGTCAGTCTTTCCCAGGGGCTGCGGGGCGGCATGGCCATGTCGGATGGGGCTCTCATCTCTGCGGCGCTGAAGCTGGCGCCCGGGAGATGGTGCGCTTTTCCCGCGCCATTGCAATGCAAGCTGGCAGCCAGACCGTGCCAAAGCTGGGACCATTCTTGATTTTTGAACGGTTCCCGGCCCTAATGCCGCCTTCCCGATAAGCCGCGCCGTACCCATTGCGAAAGGGCAGGATTTTGGCCAAGCAAGATTTACAGACCTGGCTCGCCGAGCTCGAAGCGGCGGGCGACGTGCAGCATGTCAGCGGTGCCGACCGCGAGACCGAGATCGGCGGCATCGTCGATATCTACATGCGCAAAATGGGTCGTCAGCTCCTGCTGTTCGACGATATCCCGGGCTACCAGAAGGGCTTCCGGGTGATGGCCAACATCCTGACCTCGGTGCCGCGCATCAACCGCACGCTGGGCCTGCCGCCGGACACTTCCGAAGTGGAGAATGTGCGCTATTGGCGCGACTATTTCCGCAGCGCCAAGATGATCCCGCCGGTCAATGTCAATGGCGGCGCACTCATGGAGAATGTCTATTACGACGGCGACATCGATCTGCTGAAGATCCCGACGCCGCGCTGGCATGAGCTCGATGGCGGTTATTACATCGGCACCGGCTGCATGGTGATCATGAAGGATCCGGATTCGGGCTGGATCAATTACGGCGCCTACCGCATCCAGGCGCACGACAAGCAGACGGCATCCGTGATGACCTCGAAAGGCAAGCACGGCAACCTCATCATGCGCAAATATCACGAGCGCGGCGAGCCTTGCCCGATCGCCGTCGTGGTCGGCATGCATCCGGCGCTGTTCATGGTCGCCGGCCTCGAGATTCCCTACGGCAAGAACGAGTATGACGCGGCCGGCGGCCTGCTCGGCGAGCCGGTCGAGATCATCAACGGGCCGATGACCGGCCTGCCGATCCCGGCGCATGCCGAGATCGCCTTCGAAGGCACGGTGTCGCCCAACGATTTCGTCGAGGAAGGCCCCTTGGGCGAATGGACCGGCTATTACGCCGGCGGCCGCAAGCCCGAGCCGGCCATCCGCATCACCTCCTTCATGCATCGCAACAACCCGATTCTGCTCGGCGCCGTGCCGGCCGTGCCGCCGAACGACGATACCTTCTATCGCGGCACCTATCGTTCGGGCGCCATCTGGCACCAGCTCGAGGCCGCCGGCGTGCCCGAGGTCAAGGGCGTATGGGCGCATCCGGCCGGCGGCAGCCGGCTGTGGTTCACCGTCGCCATCAAGCAGATGTATGGCGGCCACTCCAAGCAGGCGGGCCTCATCGCCTCGCAATGCCATGCCGGCGCCTATGCCAACCGCGTCGTGATCGTGGTCGATGACGACATCAACCCGGCCGATATGGACGAGGTGGTGTGGGCCATGTGCACCCGCATGGATGCGCGCGACGGCGTGCAGACCCTGAACGGCTGCTGGAGCACGCATCTCGACCCGATGAGCTATCCCGAGGGTCTGCACGCCTTCAACAGCCGGCTCGTCATCGATGCCTGCAAGCCCTGGGCGCGCAAAGACACCTTCCCGCCCGTCGCGCGCTCCTCCAAAAAGCTCGACGACCATATCAAGGCGAAATTCGCCAAGGTGCTGCCCAAGCAGTGATGCGGTTGCACTCTCCCATCGCTCATAGCCCCTCTCCCTCCGGGAGAGGGAGGGACCCATCGCGAAGCGATGGGAGGGTGAGGGGATCAGCGCTGGGAGACTTTCCCCTCACCCTCCCGCTGCTGCGCAGCGGGCTCCTCGCTCTCCCGTCGGGAGAGGGGCTCGCTGTTGCTCCCGCTGTGCAATGAAACCGCCGCCCTTCGCCTATCACGATCCGACGACCGTCTCCGACGCCGTGGCGCTGCTCGGCAAGCTCGAGAATGCCAAGCTGCTGGCCGGCGGCCAGTCGCTGATGCCGATGCTGGCGATGCGCTATGTGCTGCCCGACCATGTGATCGACCTCAACCGGGTGGATGAGCTCGCTTTCATCCGCGCCGAGCAGGGCGATGTGCGGATCGGCGGCATGACGCGCCAGCGCGATCTCGAATTCTCCGCGCTCGTCGCCGCGCGCCTGCCGCTGATGCGCGAGGCGATCCGCCAGGTCGGTCACCGCCAGACGCGCAACCGCGGCACCATCGCCGGCTCGCTGTGCCATCTCGATCCGGCCGCCGAGCTGGTCGCCGTGTGCGCGACGCATGACGCGGTGATCACGGTGGCGGGCCCGTCGGGCGAACGCGAGATCCCGTTCGGAGAATTCCCGCTCGCCTATATGACGCCGTCGATCGGCCCCGACGAGCTGGTGGTCGCGATCCGCATCGCCTGCTGGCCCGACCGCCACGGCTATGGTTTCGAGGAGTTCGCGCGCCGCCACGGCGATTTCGCGCTGGCTTCGGCGGCGGCGCTGCTGGCCGCGGACAGCGAGGGCCGCATCGCCCGCGCCGCGCTGACCATCGGCGGCGTCGCGACCTGCCCGCTGCGCATGAGCGAGATCGAGCGTGCCCTCGTCGGGCAGGTGCCGTCGGAAGCCCTGTTCCGCGAGCTTGCCGAGCAATGCCGGCGCATCGAGGCCATGAGCGACGTGCATGCGCCCGCCTCCTACCGTCAGCAGCTGGCGGCGGTGCTGGCGCGCCGCGCGCTCCTGCGCGCCTCCGAGCGCATGGGGCGGGCATGAGCGAAACACGCACCGTCGCCCTCACCGTCAACGGCGTGCGCCGCGAGGCCCAAACCGACGTGCGCACGACCCTCGGCGATTTCCTGCGCCATGGGCTGGGCCTCACCGGCACGCATCTCGGCTGCGAGCATGGCGTGTGCGGCGCCTGCACCATCCTGTTCGACGGCCGCTCGGCGCGCTCATGCCTGATGCTGGCGGTGCAGGCGCATGGCCATGAGATCACCACGGTCGAAGGGCTGGCATCCGCCGACGGCGCCTTGAACCCGCTGCAGCAAGCCTTCAGCAGGCATCACGGGCTGCAATGCGGCTTCTGCACGCCGGGCATGCTCACCACCTTGACCGAGTTCCTGCGCGACAATCCTGCGCCCAGCGAGGCGGAGATCCGCGAGGCCATCTCCGGCAATCTCTGCCGCTGCACCGGCTATCAGGGCATCGTCGATGCGGTGCTCGATGCCGCCAAGGCGATGCGAGGCGGCGCATGAGCGGCAAGGGTTTCGGCACCGCCGTCGCGCGGCTGGAGGATCCGGATCTGTTGCGCGGCAAGGGCCGCTTCGTCGACGATCTGCATCTGCCGGGCCTGCTGCAGGCGGCCTTCGTGCGCAGCCAGCACGGCCATGCGCGCATCCGCAAGATCGATACGGGACCGGCCCTGGCCCTACCGCGCGTGCATGCGGTCTATACCGCCGCGGATTTCCGGCCGCATCTCGTCTCGGAGCGGCTGGTGGTCGGGTTGCCGAGCCCCGCCTATCGCCAGGACATCAACCGTCCGGTCCTCGCCGAGAGCGAGGCCGTGCATGTCGGCGAGGCGATCGCCATCGTGGTCGCCGACGATCGCTATATCGCCGAGGATGCGGCGGCGCTGGTCGATGTCGATTACGAGCCCTTGGTCGCCGTCGCCGATCCGCGCGCGGCGCTGGCGCCGGGCGCGCCGACGGCGCATGCGGGCTCGCCGCACAATCTGCTGGCCGAGTTCGACATCGCCTTCGGCGACGTCGCCGCCGCCTTCGCCGGCGCGCCGCATGTCGTCGCCGAAAAAATCTGGCTGCATCGCGGCGGCGGCCATTCGATCGAGTGCCGCGGCACGGTCGCGTCCTATGACGGGATCGAGGACCGGCTCACCGTGTGGAGCTCGACCCAGATGCCGCATGCGGCGCAGCGCCTGCTGTGCGACCTCATGGGGCGCGACGAGAACCAGGTGCGCGTCATCACCCCCGATGTCGGCGGCGGCTTCGGGCCGAAGCTCGTCTTCTATCCCGAGGACATATCGGTGGCCTTGGCGGCGCGCCTGCTCGGCCGCCCGGTCAAATGGATCGAGGACCGCCGCGAGCACCTGATGG
>Ga0070681_10001462_pt1 | contig 20837 bp, 17 predicted proteins | sample KBSC83BmetaG_FD_65650 | JGI IMG/M metagenome (GOLD analysis project Ga0070681, IMG submission 65650) | Corn rhizosphere microbial communities from Kellogg Biological Station, Michigan, USA - KBS C8-3B metaG | ecosystem: Host-associated > Plants > Roots > Rhizosphere | place: USA: Michigan... | reverse complement strand
AGCTCGCCGGCGATCTCGTAGAGCGGATGGAAATGCTCGTCGCTGAGCGGCAATTCACATTCGAGGCCGCGCATGAAAATGCCGCAGGCGCCGTTCTCCTTGGCGAACGCCATCTCGGCGCGGACCTTGTCCTTCGAGAGCAGCGGCGGCACCGCGACCCAGCGCAGGCGCCCCTTGGCCTGGCGCCAGATGCCGGCGAGCCAGCGATTGTAGCTCCTGGCGAGGGCCAGCTCGAGCGGCGCATTGTCGGCGACCGGGCGCAGCAGCAGGGTCGGGTAGAGCACCTGCACATCGACCTGCATCTCGTCCATATGCTTCAGCCGCGCCCCGACGCTGATCATCTCGCGCGATTCGAGCGGCACGTCGGGGGCGTTGTTGCTGTCGCGGTTGAAGATGCGCGTGCCGACCACCCAATAATCGCGCATCGCCCGGCCGAGCGTGTTGCGCCTTTTGTCGGCTTGTTCCTCCTGGCGCACCACCATGGGCATGAGGCGGCGCTCGCGCTCCTCCATGAAGGACCAGGTCTCCATGGTCTCGATGACATGCGCGTCGGAATCGATCGTCGGCACCAAGCTCCTCCCGCTTTTGCATCAGGCTAAGGGCACGGGCCGCCAAATTCAAACTTTCCGGCGCGCCGCTTCTCGGCTACTCCTTGCGCGTCCGATGCCGCGGCCAACCGGCCGGACAAGGGGGAGGATATGAAGACAGCACTGCACCGCCGCGCCGCCTGGATCATCGGCCTCGCGGCCCTGGCCGGCCTGCCGCCCGCCTCGGCGCCGCACGCCCAGGACGCCGAGGCCTTCTTCGCCGCCCATAACAAGCTCACCTTCGGCGCGCCCTCGGACGCGGGCGGCGGCTACGACACTTATATGCGCCTCTTGTCGCGCTACATGCCGCGCTATATGCCGGGCAACCCGACCATCGTGGTGCAGAACATTCCGGCGGCCGGCGGCATGGCGCTCGGCAACATGCTGGCCAACACCGCCGCCAAGGACGGCACCTTCATGGGTATCATCCGCGGCACCGTCGTGCAGGAGGAGATCTACAAGAATCCCGCCGTGCATTTCGAGAGCCGCAAGTTCCATTGGGTCGGCAATATGAACCGCGATTTCGACACCTGCGTCTTCAGCGCGAAAAGCGGCTTAAAGAGCTGGAACGACATGTATCAGCGCCAGGCGTCGGTCGGCGGCTCCGGCGCCGGCGCGCAATCCTATTCCTTCCCGGTCATCTACAACGATCTCCTCGGCACCAAATTCAAGGTCATCGTCGGATATCCCGGCACGCCCGAGCGCTATCTCGCGATGGAACGCGGCGAGCTCGACGGCGCCTGCGGCATCACCACCAGCACGCTGCACTCGGTGCTGGCGGAGCCGTTCCGCGACGGCAAGATTCTGCTGCTGGCGCAGGCCGGCTCGGCCAAGGATCCGCAATTCCCCGACGTGCCCAACATCCTCGACGAGGCGAAGACACCGGAGGTCCGCCAGGCCCTGCAATTCATGTATGCGGCCCTCGATCTCGGCCGGCCTCTGGCCGTGCCGGCGGAAACGCCGCCCGATCGCGTCGCGCTTCTGCGCCGCGCCTTCGAGCAGGCCATGCGCGATCCCGACCTCATAGCGGAAGCGGGCAAGCTGAAGCTCGATCTCCATTGGGTGTCGGGCGCCGACACGGAGACCGCTGTGGCGCAGCTCTACAAGACGCCGGAACCGGTGATCGCACGGCTGCAGAAGGCACTTGCGCCGAAGTAATAAAGCTCCCTCTCCCCCTTGGGGGAGAGGGTTTAAAGAGACTCAATGCTCGTGCTCGACCAACGTCTCGGGCGCGAAGAGGTCCTCGGCGGCGAGCCTTCGAGTCGAGAGGCCTTGCTCCTGGTGATAGCGCAGGAAGGCGTCCACCGCCTTGCGGTTGGCCGCGACGCCATAGGGCCAGGGATCCTCGCCCATCAGCCGGCCATTCTCCTCGAGATGCGATGTGAGCCAGGGAATGCCGGTGGCGGCATTCATGAAGGCGGTCTTCTGCTGATAGAAATCCAGCGCCCGCGCCTTGGCCTGCCTGAAGGCGCGGTAGAGCGACTGCGCCACCCAGCGATTCTTCTCGTAGACATCGCGGCGGATGACCACGACATGCATGATCGGAAAGATGCCGGTCTTGGCGAAATAATCGCGCTCGACCCGCTCGTAATCGGGAAAGAGGCGCCGCACCTTCGCCGATCCCTTGAGGAAGGAAGGCGGCGTGATCGCCGAATACAGGGCGTCGATGTCGCCCGCTTCGAGCATGGCGTCGAGCGTCTGCCCGTCTTTCAGCGGCTCGACCCTTATGTCCGCCGAGGGCAGGAAGGGCGCGAAATCGCGGCGCAGGCCCGGATCGACGGCGCCGACATGGTAGCTGGCGCTGGCCGGAGGCACGCCATATTCGTCGGACAGAACGCCGCGCGCCCAGATCGCCGCGTCATGGCCATAGGCGAAGGGCTCGCCGATGCGCTTGCCGGCGAGGTCGCCTGGGTTTTCGATGCCGGCGTCGCTGTTGACGAAGATGCAGGAATGGCGGAACAGCCGCAGCGGAAAGACGGGAATGGCGATGAAGGGCGGTTTTTCCTGCAGCAGCGAGCTCACATAGAATTTGAAGCCGAGCTCCGATACATCGAACTCGCGGAACTTCACCATCCGCAGGAAGGTCTCGGCCGGAAATACGGTGAGGTAGCGGAGATCGATGCCGTCCGGCTTGACGCTGCCGTCTTTCAGCGCCTGCGTCCGGTCGTAATCCCAGCAGGCGAGGGTCAGGTCGAGATCGGCCATGGCACCGCGCCTATTCGAGGTAGCCGAGATCGCGCCAGACGCGCTCGGCCGCCGGATGGAGCGGCACCAGCTGCGGCGTGTCGGGCGCTTCCCGCGCCATGCGCTCGACCGGCAGCGGCCCTTCGCCCTGCCAGGGGATGAGATGCTTGCGCGCATCGAGCGCGCGGGCGAGGCGGGTCACGAGATCGTCGGGCGCGTCGGCATGCACGAAGATCGGCCAGCCGCTGAAATCGAGCGTCGCCACATCGGCGGGCAGGCCGGGATAGTCCGCCTTGGCGATCGTGCCGCGGCGATAGCCCATGGCCTCGAGCTTGTGCAGCGTCGGCTCCTCGAGCGGCAGGATGGTCATGCCGTTGGCCAGCGCCTGGTCGATCCAGACATTGGAGGCCTCGTCGAAGATGGCGTCGATCTCGCCGGCGGCGAGCGCCTTGAATTTGGGGCCGTCGGGGAAGGGCAGCAGCCCTTCATGGCGCACCGCACCGCCCCAGCCCGCGATATCGGCGACGGCGAAGCCGGAGGCCGCGGCGATGTCGTCGAGCATGACATGCAGCCAATGATCGCGATGGCCGCGCAGGGAGAGCTTCAGCGGAGCCCGTTTGCGGCCGATATCCTCGAAGCTCGCGAGGCCGTGCTCGCGCTTCACGGCGAACACGTAATTGTCGTAAGAGGGGATGACGCCGATCGTGCGCACCGGCTGCGGCGCGCCGAACATACCGGTGCCGCGATAGGCCAGCATCAGCGGCGAGGCCGGGTTGATCATGGCGAGCGCCGCTTCGCCCCGCACCACCGCATGGATGCCTTCCAGGGTCGAGGAGCCGAACAGGCAGAGCGGCCATTCCTCCTTGCCTTGGGTCCGGAGATAGACCTTGGCCTGGTTGTAGGGCTGGCTCTTGTCGGCAACGAGCTCGGAGGCGATCTCCAGGACCACCCGGCTGCGGGTGGTCATGGGAGTCGTCGGAAATTCCATCAGCCCCAGACCTCTTTCGCGACCTCGACGATCAGGCGCAGCTTGGCGATCTCGTCCATGAGCGAGACGTTGTTGCCCTCGACCGTGCTGGCGAAGCCGCATTGCGGGCTCAAGGCCAGCTGGTCGAGCGGCGCATATTTCGCCGCCTGCTCGATGCGCCGCTTGAGATCGGACTTGCTCTCGAGCGCGCCGAGCTTGGTGGTGACGAGGCCGAGCACGACGGTCTTGCCCTTGGGCAGGAAGCGCAGCGGCTCGAAATTGCCGGAGCGCGGATCGTCATACTCCATGAAATAGCCGTCGATCTCGATCTCGTTGAACAGCACCTCGGCGACCGGCTCGTAGCCGCCCTCGGCGACCCAGGCGCTCTTGAAATTGCCGCGGCAGAGATGCATGCAGACCCGCATGTCCTTGGGCCGGCCCTTGATCACGTCGTTGAGCAGCTTGGCATAGGTGTGCGGCAGCTTGTCGGGGTCCTCGCCGATGCTTTTCACCTGCTGGCGCAGCTTGGGGTCGCAGAGATAGGCGAAATTGACCTCGTCGATCTGCAGGTAGCGGCAGCCGGCGGCGATGAGGTCGGTGACCTCCTCGTTATAGACGCGGCCGAGATCTGCGTAGAACTCGGCCATGTCGGGATAGGCCTTGTCGCTGATCGCGCCGCGGCCGCCGCGGAAATGCATGATGCTGGGCGACGGGATGGTCTGCTTCGGCGTCTTCTTCACGACCGTTTTCAGGTATTTGAAATGGTCGAGGAAGATCGGATGGGTGCGCTTCAGCTTGCCGTCGACGCGCAAGCCCGGCGGCGCGAACTCGACATCGCCCTCATGGGTGTGGAACTTCACCCCGACCTTGGGCGGGATGACCGTGACATTGGCGAACTGCTCGAGGAAATCGAGATGCCAGAAGGTACGGCGGAACTCGCCGTCGGTGATGCCTTCGAGCCCGAGATCCTCCTGCAGCTTCACCACCTCGCGGATGGCATCGTCCTCGACCTTCCTGAGATCCTCGGCCGAGATCTGCCCGGCCTTCTTCTTGTCGCGCGCCTCGACCAGCCGGGCCGGCCGCAGCAGGCTGCCGACATGATCGGCGCGGAAAGGCGCTTCCGTTCGCAACGCCATCGTTCGCTCCCCCCGACTCCGGTCTAGCGTCCGACCGGCTCTTTTTGCTTGGCGGCCGGAGCGACCTCCTGGAAGCCACGCTCCGAAAGATCGAACTGGTTGCCTTCGGGATCGCAGGCGCGGAACTCGGCATAGGGCCGGTTGGAGGGGCGCGCCCGCGCCTCTTCGAGCCCGTCCTTGGCGAGCCTGTCCGACACCGCTTCGATGTCGTCGACCTGGAAGCCGAAATGGTTCAAGCCGACGGCGGCTTCGGCCTCGAGCTTGTGCGGCAGGATCGCCAGGCTGAAATAGCCGTCGGTCAGGAAATGGCCGCCGCCGGGCGAGCGGCGCACCAGCTCCATGTCGAAATTGCGCACGTAGAAATCGGCGACCTCGTGCGGCTTGCGCGCGAACAGCGCGAGATGGCGGATCTTCGGCTTGCCCATGTCTGTCCTCCCTGAGCGGACGTTCGGCTGGTGTGCTGGATTTGAAGTTCGCCCTTTGTTTGGATAGGGCACCGGAGCGAACTTCAAATCCAAGAAGCACACCAGCTTCATTAATATCCAGTGTGGCTCAAGATTCGGAAATTCGCCCGGAGGTCGCCATCAGCATAGGCGAATTTCCGAATCGCCACACTGGGGCCGAGACTAGCCCCTCTTGCCGCTCCTTGCACCCCGGCTGCATGCTGACCGCCAAGAATCGAGGGAGGACGCCGATGCGGCCGAGAGGGGCTGGGATCGCAATTGTGCTGCTGGCGGCGTGTCTGGCTTGGGCACCGGCCGGGGCGGCCGATTTCTACCAGGGCAAGACACTGACCCTGATCGCCGGCTTCGCCCCGGGCGGCGGGGTCGATCTCGGCGCGCGGCTCATCGCCCGCCATATCGGCCGCTTCATCCCGGGCAAGCCCGCGACCCTGGTCCAGAACATGCCGGGCGCCGCCGGCCTCGTCGCCGCCAACCACATCTTCGCGCGCGCCGCCGCCGACGGGCTGACTCTCGCCGTGCCGGGTCGCGAATGGCCGCTCGCCGCAGCGCTCGGCGAGCAGGGCGCGCTCTACGATCCGCTGAAGCTCGCCTGGATCGGCTCGAGCGGCGCCGGCAACGAGCTCCTCTGGCTGCGCGCCGACAGCGGCGTCACCAGCCTCGCGGCACTCAAAGCTTCGCCGCGCAAGATCGTCGTCGGCGGCCTCGGCCGCACGACGCCGACCGCGAGCGTGCCGCTGCTGATGGCGGCGGAAGGGCTGCCGCTCGCTGTCGTGCCCGGCTATGACGCGACGGCCAGCATCCTGCTGGCGCTCGAGCAGAAGGAGGTGAGCGGCCTCTTCACCCAGGAGAGCACCTTCGGACGGCGCCACGATCTGATCGACAAGGGCGTCATCCTGCCGGTGCTGCAGACCGAGGCGCAGAAGCCGGGACTGCCGCTCATCGATGCGGTAATTCCCCCGGCGCGGCGGCCGCTGCTCAAGGTGCTGTCGGCCTCGGTCGCGTTCGGCCTGCCGCTGGTCGGCCCACCCGCCATGCCGGAAGAGCGCGTCGCGCTCCTGCGCAAGGCCTTCCTCGCGATGGCGCAGGACCGGGAATTCCAGGCGGATGCGCTGACGATCAGCGAGCCCGTCGGCTATCCGATCGACGGGGCGAGCCTCGCCAAACTCGTCGCGGACTCGGTCGCGGCGGCGACACCGGAGGTGGTGGAAGGCTACAAGAAGCTGACGGGCAAGCCTTAGCGGCCTACTCTTGCGCCCAAAAGGGAGGAGGTCGCATGCCGAAAATGCGCGTCGCCGGATGGGGCGTGTTGCTGGCGCTTCTGCTCGCCTTCGCGCCGGCCCGGGCCGAAAGCCTGCGCGTCGCCAAAGCCTCGCCGCAGGCCTTCGCCTTCGTGCCGCTCGATGTCGGCGTGACGGAAGGCATCTTCAAGAAGCAGGGCTTCGACATCGAGGTCGTGAGCGTGTCGGGCAGCGCCAAGATCCATCAGGCGATGGCGGCGGACGGCGTCGATATCGCGCTGGGATCCGGGCCCGACTTTCCCTTCCTCCTGAATGGCGCGCCCGAGATCGGCGTCGGCGTGCTCGGCGGCCTGCCGCTCTATCTCGGCATCATCGTGCCCTATGATTCGCCGGCCAAGGTGCCGGCCGATCTGCGCGGCAAGCGCATCGGCGTCTCCTCGCCGCAAAGCCTGACCGCCTGGCTCGCGCGCGAGTTCGCGCGCACGCAAGGCTGGCAGCCGAACGAGATCACGCTGATCGCGGTCGGCGCCGAATGGCCGGGCCAGATCGCGGCGCTCAAGACCAGCCAGGCCGACGGCGTCACGCAATCGATCATGCTCGGCTACCAGATGGAACGCGCCAAGGTGGCCCGCACCCTGGTCAAGAGCTCGGACTATGTGAAGGATTTCATCACCCATGTGATCTTCGCGCAGAATCGCATGGTGAAGGAGCATCCCGACCAGATCAGGCGCTTTCTCAAGGGCTGGTACGAGACCATCGCCTTCATGCGCGCCAACCGCGCCGAATCGGTCCGGTTGGTGCGCATCGTCACCGGCTTCGACCAGGATGTCGAGGAGCATGAGTTCGACACGGTGATGCCGATGTTTTCGGCCGACGGCAAGTTCGACAAGCGGGCACTCGGCGTGCTCGCCCGCTCGCTGCTCGAGGTCGGCATGGTCGAGCGCGAGCCCGATCTCAGCAAGCTCTATTCGGAAGAGTTTCTGCCGAAATAGATCGCTTCCCCGTGGGGCTCACTGGGCGGCAACGAAGCCCTGATGCTGCAGCAGCGCGTCGATGTAATGGAGGGTTTCGGGCGGGACGCTGACGACTTTGCTCACCAGGCTCGACAGATCGGCGCCGCGGACGTACAGGGCGTCGGGATTGATCTTGGAATAGTCGTCGAGAAAGGCCCGATCCTGGATCGTGGCCTGGTAGGCCTTGCCGTAAGCGGCGCGGATGTCGTCCGGCGTATTCGGCGGCAGAGCGAGCCAGATGCCGATCTGGGTGAGGTTCTGCCAGTAGTCGAAGGCCTGCCGCGCTTGCGGATCCTCCTTGAGCTTGCGCTCCAGGAGCTCACCGATGAAGGGAGCATCGCCGATCCAGGCGGACTTGGCCTGCTTGCCGTCGACCCAGGCACCGCCCTGGCAGACGACCGTGAACTTGCCCGACTGGCGCAAATAAGTCGCATCCTTGAGGGCGCTGAACGAGCTCATGTCGATTTCCTCGCGGTCGAGCGCCTGCAGGACCTCGCCCGTCGCCGGATAGCCGCGCACCCATTTCACGTTCCAGCCCAGGAAGGCGGCGCCCCACAAGGCCTGGTAGTTGCCGCCACGCAGCGTCGAACCGACGATGCCCATGGTCACGGGCTCTGCGGATCCGGCCGTCAGCCGTCCCACGGCAGCCTTGTTGACGAAGAGGCCCTGGCTGGCGGATGCGACACCGCCCAGGAAATGGAAGCTTCGCGGGTCGTACTTGGCATTGGCGCGTATGAGGGAATCGGGATCGACCTGCGATTGCTGACCGATCGTCAGGAACTGCCCGTTGGGCTCGGCGCGCTTGGTCCAATCGTTGAGCGCGACGACGCCGCCGGCGCCCGGCTGATTCACCACGATCAGCCTCGGATTGCCCGGCAAATGGCGCAACAGATGCTGCCCGATCGTGCGGCCATAGAGATCGGTTCCCGATCCCGCGGCGAAGCCGATGGTCATGGTGATCACCTTGCCGGCGAAGGAGACGTCCTCGGCCGCCGCGACGCGGCTCGCCGAATCCAGGGCGAGCGCCAGGCTCGCGGAGCAGATGGTCAGGCAAAGGATCGAGAGTTTCACGGCTTTCCCCCAACGGCGGTTCGGTCGGCGCTTATGATTTTTGAGCGTCCTGGCTCTACAGAAAATCGAGCTGGTCCGCCCATTTCGTCCGCACCTCGGCAGCGTACTCCCGGCTGACGGTGTTGACCTTCGGAAATTTGTCCATCCATTCGAATGGCTTCACGGCGTAGATGATCATGCGGCTCATCGAGAAATCGCCGATCGCGCGCTTGTCGGGCGGCAGTCGCGGATCGAGATTGCCGCTCCAGCAACCGTCGATGATGTCGCTCTGGGCACGCGGATCCCAGCGCGTCGCAATCGCCCACATCACCTCGGCCGGGTTGGTTATGTCGATGTCGTCGTCGACGATGATGGTCAACCGCCGCATGAAGCCGCCGGCACGCGACCCCGCCGCGACGAGCCCCGCCATCTTGGCGTGGCCGGCATGCAGCTGCTTGATGGAAATCACGTCGGCGAAGCAGGTGCCCATGCCGAGCATTTTCCAGACGCCGGTGACTCCCGGGACGCCGGCCGCCTCCAGCGCATCCCAGATGGGGGCGAGCAGCGCGATGCGGACCTGACGGCCCGGCAGCGTCGGCCGCGTCGGCGGCTGGCCGATCATGATCGGATTGTTGCGATGGTAGATCGCCTCGACATGCACGACCGCCTCCGGCCGCGCCTCGGACGCGAAGTAGCCGGTCCATTCGCCGAACGGGCCCTCAATGCGCGATTCCTGCTCGGGCGGCGGCATGAAGCCGTCGAAGACGAGCTCCGCCGACGCCGGGATGGGCAGGTCGGTGACGCGCGCCCGCACGACGTCGATCGGCCGGCCGATGCGGCCGCCGGCCTGGGCGTATTCGGATTCGCCGTGCTTCGAATCCGAGCCGGCCACGACTCCGAGGATCGGCGCCTGGCCGACCGAGATCGCGATAGGACAGGCTTTGCCCTGCGCCCACCATTTCTTTCGGATGATGTCGCCGTGCTTGCCGGGCTCGATGAAGAGGCCGAGCGTCTTCTCGTCATGAACCATGACGCGGTAGGTGCCGAGATTGACCCAGTCGCTGTCGATGTCCTTGGTGATCACCACGCACTCGGTGCCGACATAGTCGCCCCCATCATCCTCGTGCCATTTCGGATTGGGGAATTTACGGATGTCGACCGCGTCCCCTTCCATGACGTTCTCATAGACGGGCCCGGTATTGAGGAACCGAGGTGGTATCGCCTCCTGCTTCTCCTTCGGGCGACGGCGATAGGCCTTGAGCGCATCCATGGTGATGTCGCCGACGACGAATTTCGCCACCCGGACGTTGCCGAGGATCCGGTGCTCGGGCGCGCAGCCCTTCATTTCGTCGAACAGGAGCACCGGCGGATAAAGGTGCTCGTGGCTGAGCTCGAACAAGGCGCCGATCTCGAGATCCGGGTCGGCCCCCTTGATCCGGCGCAGCTCGCCGGCTTCCTCGGCGCGTTCGAGAAAGACGCGCAAATCTCCCATCGCCTCCTCGTCGAAGGCTTTTTTCTTGTCGCCCGCCATCGCCTCTCCCCTGACCTGCCGCTCGCGCTGCGGCTTTGAGCGTTCACGCCGCGCCGCTTCGGAAGACGCGTTGTACCACGACATTGGGTGAGCCGGAATGCGACCGCGAGACGGGCGCAGACCGCTTTGGCCGGATGCCGGCCGCGAAAAGGCCGATCCGGCGGGTTCTTGACCGCGCCGGGCCGGCGGCGTGCTGCCCGATCGATCGGGTGCGCCTCGCAAGACGACTCCCCAGGCAGGGGTCGGCTCCTTTTGCCGTGGCGTCCCATCGCCTCAGCCGCTGAGCACCGACATCGAGCGGGCGTGTACCGACATCGTTCAGCACGACGCGACAGGATTGCGATTCGCGATCGACTGTTTCGGCATCGATTGCATCATCTAGGGCACGGGCACGGGCACGGACTCGGAGCAGCTGGAGCATGACAGCGGAGAAGCTGTCCGGTCGGCACGCATCGTCACACCGCACACAGTCGCGTGCTCCTGCGTCGCATAGAGGTGGACAGGGCCGCCATTTCAGGTTTCATTTTTGGCGGCAAGAGCACGCCTATCTAAGCGTTCGCCTCGGCAGCGGCAGCAAAGGGCACCATGCCTCCCACGACGATCGTGATCGGCACCGGCATTTCGGCCATCGCCTATTTGCGCTCCTTCGAGCGCGACCTCGGAACCGTCACGGCCCTCGGCGGCCCCGATCTCTGGAACCAGATGGATCCCCACCATCAGATGGGCCAGCCGATGCCGCTGCTGACGGGCAATCTCCTGGGCCGCGGCCGCGCGGTGCGCGGCTTTGCGACGGTCACCGGAGGATCGTTCTTGCGGGCCGGCGTTTTCGCCGAGGCCATGCGGTTCTATTTGGCGCGCGAGACGCAGATACGCCTGTCCGACCGGATGGTGACGGAGATTCGCGCCAGAGAAGGCGGCGGCTACCGCGTAAGCGGCCGCTATCGAGAAGACCCGTTTGTCCTCGAGGTGGACAATGTGATCATCGCGCTCGGAACGGGTCCCAATCGTGCGCTCACCGCCGGCGAGGATGGAAAGCTGGAGGTCGACGTCGCGGGAATGGGAGGCTATGTGACCGGCGGCAACGAGTTCCTGTCACCGGGCTGGCGCATGCCGCAGGACCTCGATCCGCGCGGCAGGCATGTTGCCATCTATGGCGGCTCGGCAACCGCAGCCTGGGCCGTCGAGGCGGCCGAGATGCGCGGCATGTCGGTCGTGCTCTGGTTCACCCGGCCCGATGAGCGCAGCGGCAGCTGGGATGCCGCGGGCCGCTTCGCCGCCGCCTTTCCGGCGGGCGGCCGCAACACGCATGTCGAGGAGGCCTTCGCGGATCGGCGCGCCGTTCTGCGCCTGACGAAGGTCAAGTTCTTCCAAAAGGCGCAATTCATCGGCCTCACCTTTCGCAATGAGGCCGGTGACGTGATTCTCCAGGCGGTCGATCTGCTCGTCTATTCGCTGGGCGCCGAGCACAGCGCCAGGGCGGGCGTTCGCCGCATGCTGCACGGCACGCTCGCGCAGCAGCTCGTCGCCTTCTACGATCGCAGCCAGGCGATCAGCTCACGGGCCGCTTTGCTCGCCGTCGGGACAGCCGACCGGTCGCTGATGATCGTCGGCTCCGCGATGAGCAGCGCGGCAGGATTCCGGGGCGACGATCTACGGGTGCAAGGCGATCCGCTGCGCACCCTTGGATCGCTCGGCCGCTACGCCGACATTGCCGACAGCCTGCCGCCGGCCGCACGCCCGACCGAAGGCATCGCCATGGTCATGGCGAGCATCGAAGCGCTCAATGAATACATGCCAGCCCGTGTCGCAGAGGGCAGCCGGGAAGCGGTCTACACCGTGCCGCAGGTCGGACACGACTATTATTATAATCCGGAAGGCGGCCAGCAACGCCGGCATGCGATCGACTTCGAATGGGACATCAATTTCAACACCAGCAATCGCACGCAGCTTGCCGTCTATTTGGCGCAGACGACCGACCTCGATCCCTTCACGGCCAATCTCACCGTCGCCCTCATCGTCCATCTGCGCACCCGCAACGCCTTCGGACTGAGTGACCTGCAAGTCCAGAGCATCCAGGATGTGGCCGAAGCCTATGTAAGGCTGCGCCGGGAGTTGGATGATACATTCGAAGGATACCGTTATCTCGGCGACCGCATGCTGGGCGCCGACCGGGTCATTACCCTGTGCGTCGAGGGGATGACGACTAGCGGGGATTGGGTCGCTTTTTGGCAACGGTACGGCATCCGCTGCTGAACCGCCTAGCCAACCGGCCGGAACCCGTGCAGCCGCGCCGGATTGTCGACCAGGATCTTTTGCAGCATCGCGCTATCGTGGTCGACATAGCGGTAGAGCAGCTCGACCGTCTCGTGCTCCTGCATCATGCGCTGCTTGCCCCAGCGCGGATGCGGCCAGTCGGTGCCCCAGATGCAGCGCTCGGGTGCTGCTTCGGCGAAGGCGCGGCCGATCGGCACGGCGTCGTCCCAGCCGGAGTCCATCGCCGAATCGCGATTGCCGTTGGACAGCATCATCCACCAATTGTCGCGGCGCAGCCGCTCGAGCATCCAGCGGAAGGCCGGATGCTCGACCCCGCCATGGCGCCCGACATGGGCCATATGGTCGATGACCATCGGCACGTCCGTGACGCTATCGAGGAACGCCTGGTTCTCGATCAGCTGGTCGGCCGTGACATGCAGCCGCGCATGCCAGCCGATTTCGCGCAGCCGGTCGAAGCTCCGCCGAACCAGCGAGGCCGCCGGGGTCGAGGAGAGGTAGCGCACGAAATTGATGCGGGCGGCGCATACGCCGGCCGCGTCGAGCCGCGCCATCTCCGTGTCGCCGACGCTGTCGTCGAGGATGCAGGTGGCGCGAAAGCGCGTCTTTTCCTCGGGCGCCAGGCTTTCCAGCGTATCGAGCAGCAGCCGGTGGTCGCTGCCATAGACGACGCTATGGACGATGACGCCGCGCGAAAAGCCGAGGGCGGCGAGCATGCCCTTGGCATCGGCGAAGGTGGCGCGCGGCGGCGCATAGGGCGGGCTCGGCTTGGTCGGGTAGCGCGCGAGATCCTCGAAAATATGGAATTGCGTATCGCAGCTGCCGGCCGGCGGCGGCGGCGCGGGCAGCCGCGTCTCGCGAATCCATTCCGGATAGGACTCTCGCACCTCGGACATCGGAGTCCCTTTCAGCCCTTCGGCCCGACCAGGGTCGCGACGTGTTTCACGATCTCGGACGGCGTCGCATAGACGCCTTTCAGGAGCGCTTCGATGTCGGCGCCCGACACCGGATGGATCTCGAGCTTCTGCTGCGCGGCGCTGGCCAGGAAATCGGGATCGGTCATGGTGCGCGCGAAAGCCGCGCGCAGCGCTGCCAGCCGCTCGGCCGGGATACCGGGCGGCGCCAGCAACGGCCAGGCCATGGTCTGCTGCGCGAAGACGAGCTCGAGCGCCTGGCGCTGCGCGTCGCTTGCCACGAATTCGGTGATGCTCGGCACCTCGGGCAGGCTCGTATCCTTGATCAGACCGAGCTGCAGCAGCAGCCGCACCTTGCCCTCGGCGAGCCAGGGCGCCACCTGGGCGCGCAAGGTGCCCGACGAGCTGCCCGAGACATGGCCTTCGACCTCGCCGCGCTCGACTGCGAGCAGCGCCTCGTTCGAGCTCTTATAGCCCTCGACCACCTTGAAGCGGGTGCCGAACAGCGCGTTCACCACCCGCGGATAGACCGAGGGCGCCGAGGTGCGGCTGGTGCCGCTGACGATCAGCTCGTGGCTTTTGAGATCGGCGAACCTCTTGATCGGCGACGGCTCGCGCAGGATGACGAGCCCGGTCTCGCGCTGCGGCGAGCCGATCCAGCCGAAGGCGAGCGCGTCGAACTTGGCGGCGCCCTTGTCGGGATTGAGCAGCGGCTCGAAGGCGGCGGCGCGCTCGGCCATGCCGATCTCCGTGCCGTCGCGCGGCGAGCGGTTGAAGAGATAGTTGGGCGCGAGCAGCCCGCCGCCACCCGGCATGTTCTCGATGACATAGCTCGGCTCGCCGGGGATGTAGCGCGCCATCACCCGCATCACGATGCGGCTGTAGCTCTCATAACCGCCGCCGCCGGCCGAGCCGACAATGAAGCGGATGCGCTTGCCGCGATAGAAATCCTCGACGGGGTCGGCGGTCGCGGAGAGCGGGAGGAGCAACAAGAGGAGAAGCGAAAGGAAGCGCAACATCACACACACATTCCCCCTCTCCCCCACTTCTGGGGGAGAGGGTCGGGGTGAGGGGGAACAACGCCCGCAGCCTCCGCGATCTTTCCGCGACGTGCAACAGCCGGCTAGCAATCTTCGCCTCCGCACCCCCTCACCCTTCCCTCTCGCCCTGAAGCGGGGGAGAGGGTTTCTTTTTTGGTTTGCCGCTATTGTCATGCGGATAGACAAGAAGGGGCGAGCATGGACCTCGCGCAACACTCGGCGGAAGAGGGTTGGGTCGGCCGGGCGCGGGAAGTCGCGCCGCTGATCGCGGCACTGGCGCCGCGCATCGAGAGCGAACGTGCGCTGCCGCCCGAGCTGCTCGAGAACCTGCACGCGAAGCAGCTGTTTCGCATGCTGCTGCCGCGTTCGCTCGGCGGCGGCGAGGTCGAGCCGGCGACCCTCGTCCAGGTGCTCGAGACGCTGGCCATGGCCGACGGCAGCACGGCCTGGTGCGTCGGCCAGGCCTCGGGCTGCGCGCTGTCGGCCGCCTATCTGGCGCCGGAGGTGGCGCGCGAGATCTTCGGACCGCCCGATGCGGTGCTGGCCTGGGGCGCCACCAACCGCGACGCCAAGGCGGTGCCGGTCGAGGGCGGCTACCGCGTCACCGGGAGATGGCACTTCGCCAGCGGCAGCCGCCATGCCGCCTGGCTCGGCGGTCATTGCACCCTCCTCGGCCCCGACGGGCCGCAGGGCGAGCGCACCATGCTGTTCCCGCGCGCGGCGGCCGGCATCGAGGATGTCTGGCAGGTGATGGGGCTGCGCGGCACCGGCAGCGACAGCTATTCGGTCGCCGAGCTCTTCGTCCCGGCGCGCTATTCCTTCGCCCGCGACATGCCGGAGGACCGACGCGAGACGGGACCGCTCTACCGCTTCACCACCCACCATATCTATGGCATGGGCTTCGCCGGCGTGGCTCTCGGCCTGGCGCGCGCCAGCCTCGATGCCTTCACGGTCCTGGCGCAGGAAAAGCGGGCCGCGCACGGGACGCAGCTGCTGCGCGACGGCGCCTCGGTCCAGCTCGCGCTGGCGCGGGCCGAAGCGACGCTGCAAGCCGCGCGCAGCCTGCTGCTCGAGACGGCGCGGGCGCTGTGGCAGGAGGCGGTCGCGACCGGCAGCCTGCCGCTGCCTCTGCGCGCGCGGCTCCGCCTCGCCTCGACCCATGCCATCGGCAGTGCGCGCGCGGTGGTGGAAAGCGCCTACAGCCTCGCCGGCGCCAGCGCCATCTTCGATGCCAACCCGTTCGAGCGCCGCTTCCGCGACATGCATGCGGTGTCGCAGCAGATCCAGGGCCAGCCCGCCAATCTCGAGATGGTCGGGCAATATCTCCTCGGCTTGCCGCCCAATCCGCGGCTGTAGGGCGGCCATGCAGGATTAGAGCCTTGCGCGCAAGCGGTTTGCGCTAATCTGTCCGCATGCTCCGCACCGCGCACGGCGCCTGATGGCCACCGCGACCAAGCCGCAAATCATCGCCATGCTGGTGGCTTCGGCCATCATCATGCAGCAGATCGACGCCACCGGCATCACCACCGCCCTGCCGCAGATGGCGGTCTCCTTCGGCACCGATCCGGTGCGTCTCAGCATCGCCGTCACCGCCTATCTCCTGAGCCTCGCGGTCTTTATCCCGATCTCCGGCTGGGTCGCCGACCGGTTCGGCGGCCGCACGGTCTTTCGCCTGGCCATCGGCCTCTTCACGCTCGGCTCGATCTTCTGCGGCATCAGCGACAATGTGGTGGAGCTCACCCTGGCCCGCGTGCTGCAGGGCTTCGGCGGGTCGATGATGGTGCCGGTCGGGCGCCTCGTGCTGTTCCGCAGCGTCGAGCGAAGCGAGCTGGTGCGCACCTTGGCCTATCTGCAGGTGCCGGCGCAGCTCGGGCCGGTGCTGGGGCCGCTGGTCGGCGGCACCATCACCACCTATTTCTCCTGGCGCTGGATGTTCTGGGTCAATGTGCCGCTCGGCATCATCGGCATGATCCTGGTGACCTGGCTCTTTCCCAATCCCAAGGAGGAGAAGCAGCGGCCGCTCGACTGGATCGGCTTCCTGCTGACCGGCGTGTCCCTGTCCTGCCTCATGTTTGCCGTGCAAACCGCGGGGCGCGGCGGTCCCGAGCTCACCTATTCGGCGCTTGCCGGCGGCAGCGGGCTGCTGCTGGGCTTCCTCGCCATCCGGCATTTGAAGCGCACGGCGGCGCCCATCCTCGATCTCTCCATCTTCCGCATCCCGACCTTCCAGGTCAGCATCGCCGCCGGCACCTTCTTTCGCGCCGGTGCCGGCAGCCTCGTCTTCCTGCTGCCGATCCTGTTCCAGGTCGTGTTCGGCATGAGCGCCTTCGCCTCGGGCGTGCTGACCTTCGCCACCGCCGCCGGCGCCATGACCATGAAGGCGACGGCGCGGCCGATTCTGAAGCGCTTCGGCTTTCGCGGCGTGCTGATCGGCAATGGGTTGATCAGCACCCTCAGCGTCGTCATGTGCGCCTTCTTCACCGAGGCCATGCCGGCGATCGTGACCTTCATCCTGCTGCTGATCGCCGGCTTCTTCCAGTCGCTGCAATTCACCAGCACCCAGGCGCTCTCCTATGCCGAGGTCGAGAACGAGCAGATGAGCACCGCCACCAGCATCGCCAGCATGGCTCAGCAGCTGTCGCGCGGCTTCGGCATCGCGATCACCGCCGGGATCCTGCATATGGCGCTCGCCTGGCGGGGCGAGAGCGTGGTCAGTCTGTTCGACCTCCAGCTCGCCCTCGCCGGCGCGTCGCTGCTCGTCTTCCTGTCGCTGCTGTTCGCCCTGCCGCTGCCGGCCGACGCCGCCGCCGAGGTGAGCGGCCACCGGCCGCGCAGAGCGCGCACGGCAGAGGCGGATTAAAAAAATCTCCCTCTCCCCTGAAGAGGGGGAGAGGGAGTTTAAAGAGCATCCTCAGCCGAGCTCGACGATCTCTTCCGGGAATTTGTGGATGCGCTCGCCGGGGCCGTCCGCGCCGATGATGTAATTGTCGCACACCCAGCTGAAGGTGCGCTCGGTCGCATAGGTCGGATGGACGACGATGTTCATGCGATCGGCGATCGGCATCGGCTCGTCGAAGCGCACCAGCGGCCGCTCGACCATGTCGTAGCCCTGGCCATGGCAATAGAGCCGCTTCTCCTCGGGCCGCCCATGGTCGCGCATGAAGCTGTTGTAGCTCTCCCAGATGTCGCGGCAGGAGGCGCCGGGCTGCAGCCGCGCGAGGGTGAATTTGCGGGCTTCGAGCACGAAGGCGAACTCGTCCTTCATCTCCTGGCTCGCTTTGCCGAGCACGCAGGTGCGGCCGAGCTCGGTATAGAAGCCGCCCGGCCCGCTGCTCTCGACCAGGAGCTGGAACTGGTCGCCCTCGCGGATCACGCGATTCTGGCTATGGCGGTTGATGATGGCGGGCGCGCTGCCGAGCGGCCCCGACTGGGCGAGGAACAGCCCCTGCTCGCTGCCGAAGCCGTGCCCGACCTGCTCGGCGACGGCCGCCACTTCGAGATCGCGCATGCCGGGCTTGATGGCGGCGAAAGCCGCCTTCATGCATTCGTCCTGCATGGCGGCGGTGCGGCGGATGAGGGCCAGCTCCTCGTCCGACTTGATCACCTTGATGCGGTCGACGAGCTCGGACGCCTCGATGAATTTCGCGTTGGAGAAGCGGCCCTTCTTCAGATGCTCGACCAGGGCGTAGGAGAGATGCGCCGTGCCGACCAGACCGACCGTGGCCGTGGTATAGCCCTGCAGCGCCTTGTCGATCAGCTCGGCCTGGTAGGTGCCGGTGTAATGGGCGGTGTCGAAGGCCGGCGTCGTCAGATGGCGCGTGACGCCGCGGCGCAGCGGATCCTCGTCGCCCTTGAGCTTGCGATCGCCGCCGACCGGGCCTTGCGTCACGGCGATCATCCCCTCGTCCCGGGGGAAGGCGACGGTCACCGGATAACCGTTGGTCGCCGGCACGTCGGTGAACCACTTCACATAGCCGCCCATGAAGTCGTTGTTCGACTGCATCAGCAGGACATCGATCCCCTGCTCCTCCATCGCCGTGCGCACGGCGGCCCAGCGCCGCTCGAGCTCGGCCGTCGAGATGGGGGTGTTGATGCGTTCGCCGGGACCGCTCATGTCGTGCTCCTGGAAGGGCAAACCGATGATGCGAGCCGGCGCGGGCTTGTCAATCTTCCGACGGATTTGCTTCCACCGCGATCCTGGCTAAAGTCCGGGAAAATGCTCGCGAGAGGGACCGATGTCGCATTCGCCCGACAGGCGGTTTGATCGTCCTCGCAGCCCTCGCAGCGCTGATCTCGGGGCTCTCCAAAGGCTGGGGGCCCAAGGGCGTCACGCCGGTCGCGGTCGGCGGCGATTTCCAGGCCAATGTCGCCATGAAGACGGGCCAGGTCGACGCCTTCGTCGAAGCTTCGGCGCTCGGGCTGCAGCTCGAGGAGAAACAGGAAGGGCGCCTGCTGCTGTCCGCCGCGGACTATGTCCACGACTTCCACATCCATGTCATCTTCGCCTCGGACAAGCTGATCAAGGCGCAGCCGGAGGCGATCAAGAGCTTCCTCAAGGGCTGGTTCGAGACGATCGCCTTCATGCGCCGCAACAAAGAAGAGACGGTGCGCATCGCGCGGCGCATCACCGGCTTCGACCAGCCGGTCGAGGAGCGCGAATATGATCTGGTGATGCCGATGTTCTCGGTCGACGGCAAGTTCGAGCAGAAGGCGCTCGCCACCCTGGGCCGCTCCTTCGTCGAGCTCGGCCTGCTCGACCAGGAGCCCGACATGTCGAGCCTCTATACGGAGCGCTTTTTGCCTGGCTCGTGAGGCGCGCCCTACCTCAACCGTCATGGCCGGGCTTGACCCGGCCATCCACGTGTTTCATGCGACGGATGGCGGGCCAGCGGAAAGGCTGCATTACCACGGAGACACGGAGCGCACCGGAGGAACACGGAGAAATAAGGTCGTGCTCGCTATCTCCCTGTTCCTCCGTGCCCTCCGTCTCCACGGTGAAGCACCTTTTCAACTTCTCCGATACCCATCGCTTGGACGACGTGGATGGCCGGGTCAAGCCCGGCCATGACGACCTGGAAGCCGGGCAACTAATCGAAGTCGAACAGCGCCTTCGGATTGTCGGCGAGGATCCGCTTCCGCACGGCGTCGTCCGGCGCATAGTCGAGCAGCATGTCGAGCAGATCGCCGTCGTTCGGCATGTGCCGCGGCTCGAAGACCTCGGAATGCGGCCAATCGGTGCCCCACAGCATGTGGTGCGGGGCGCGGTCGACCAGGGTCCGGGCCACGGCGACGATCTCGGCATAAGGCACGCCCCAGGCGAGGAAGCGGTTGGCGCCATGCAGCTTGAGATAGGTGCTGGGGCCGGCCACCAGATCGAGCAGCACGCGCATGGCCGGCTGGTCGAGCCCCTTGCGGGCGTCGATATGGCCCATCGTGTCGATGATGGTCGGCAGGCTTGCGCCGCGGATGAGATCGGCGAGCTCGATGATGGCCTCGTCGTCGATCTGCAGATCGAGGATCCAGCGGAAGGGCGCCACCAGATCGGCGGTGCGCTGGAAGAGGTCGCGGTCGAAGCGGTTGCCATGATGCTTGCGCGAGGCGAAGCGGACGCCGCGCACGCCGCCGGCATGCAGCTTGGCGATATCGGCCTCGGTGAGGCCGGGCTTGGCGATGATCATGCCGCGCAACGCACCTTGCGACTTCTCAACCGCGTCGAGCACGAGCTCGGTGCGGTCGGCATGCACGCTCGGCTGGACGATGACGCCGCGCTCGAGGCCGATGGCGCGCGCCATCTTGAGGTAATGCTCGACCGGCGCCGCCGGCGGCGTGTAGCGCCGCTTCTCCGCATAAGCGAAGAGGTGCGGCGCCCAGACATGGAAATGCGTGTCCCAGCTCCCGGGAGGGGCTTTCAGACGCGGCTGCTTGGGATTGGGATCGGGCGGTAAATTGACCAGCAGCTTCGGATCCATTCTTCGCCCTGACCCCTTTGTTGCTCACCACGGAGACCACGGAGAAAGGTCGCCATCATTCGTCATGCTCGCGCTTGTCGCGAGCATCCACGCCCTTTTGCAGCAATGGTCGCTCCAGACAAAGGCGTGGACCCTCGCGACAAGCGCGAGGGTGACGGAGAGTTGAGACTCCGTGCTCTCCGTCGTGCAGATTTCTTACTCCGCCGCCTGCGCCTTCTGCTCTTGCTTCAGCCCGACGATGAAGGCGGGGTTGTCGCAAGCCATGAGACGGATCTCCTCGGCGCTGCAGCCGAAGGCTTTCATATAGCCGAGCAGCATGCGCATGCCCTCGACGCTGTTGGGGAAGAGCGGCTCGCCGCAATCAGAAGAGAGCGTGCAGTGCTGCGGCCCGATCGTGCGGATCGCCTCGTACATGCGCGCCGGGTCGATGCCGAGCAGCGGCGAGATCTCGTCATAGGTGAAGTTGAGCCACA